>Ga0209698_10008383_pt1 | contig 10674 bp, 10 predicted proteins | sample LitLauG_LLR_2012_FD_187203 | JGI IMG/M metagenome (GOLD analysis project Ga0209698, IMG submission 187203) | Freshwater sediment microbial communities from Pennsylvania, USA - Little Laurel Run_MetaG_LLR_2012 (SPAdes) (version 2) | ecosystem: Environmental > Aquatic > Freshwater > Creek >... | reverse complement strand
ATGGAACTCCGATGTTTTTTTCGGTGCATCGATACTCGCCCGCCCACTTCCACGTTTGGTCGAACATCTTCCCGTGGAGCTTTCGGACGTACTCGTCAGAGGCCATATCAACTGCGCTAGTGCGGTCTGCGATCGCCCAGTCCCTCGCAAGCAGAATGTTCTCCCGCTCCCACTCGTTCAGTTCTGCCCTGGTTGCGAGATTCGGAATGAGGTCTGCAAGTTCGCCCGGCGAGAGGGGTGTGTTGCCGTCGCTGGTTGCCGTGATTGTCGTCACTTTTTTCCTGTTCGCTCCAGGATTCGTCTCGTTTCTTCCTCGATTTTCTCTGGCACTCCTCCAACGGCTTGGTCCTCCAAAGCCATGCTGTGCTCAACGGCGCGGACGTTTTCAGCAGCTTTGGTTCTCGCACGTTCCTCCGCAAGTTCCTGAATGCTTCCGGTCTTTGGGACAATGGCGTAGACCAGCCGACAGCCAAGAGCGTCCGCAGCATCGCGGAGGCTTCCCAACGTGATGCGATATTCAGCTTCAGATTTCTCTAACTTTGCAACCAGAGTGGGAGCTTTCTTAAGTCGCATGGCCATCTGCCGTACAGTAATCCCGGTTGCCTCGCGGACAGCCCGAAGCCACCCTTTCTGCGGACGTGGCGAGTCTTTTGCAGCCGCGAATGGTTCCAACGCTCGGGCGATCTGTTTGATTCGTAGTCGTTTGAATTCAGGATGCATGCTTTCCACCTCGCCCCAAGCAACGTTATCCTATAGGTGTACAAAGTACCAAATGATGTGCGCCTATAGGTGAATAGCTTATCTTATAATGTACACCCATAGGGTAACATATTATACAGATTTGTTCCCTTATAGGTGTAAGAAACGGCACCTCGCATCTCGGGGCAGGTGGCCCGGTACCAAACCGGGGTGGTACAGACCGACGATACCCCAAGACGAGTAACGCGACTTGTTCCCAAGCCTCTTGACCCAGCACAGCCGCTCCCGTTAGCCTCTTCCCATCACTCCTTTCATGGCCGCTCCTGAGACACCCGACGACCGGTCTGTAACTGATTCAAATCAGGGAACTTCTGCGCGCCTTTCGCCGGCCAGCGACCCGCAACTTTCCCTACCAAACGGGGTTTCTACCAGTGTGAGCAGCATGGCCATCGACGGCGGAGTGCTCGACCGCGGAATCCTAGGTCGCGGACTGCCGAATTTTGCCGGAGCTTCACCGCCTCCCTCTGCTCCCCTGACCATGGCGAATGCCGAGGCCGTTTCCGACGTCGACGTAATGCTGCGGGTGAAAACAGGCGACGAATCCGCCTTCGCTTATTTGGTGCAGAAATATCGCCGCCCGATTGTGGGATTTATGTATCGCCTATGCCACAATCCTTCGACTGCAGAGGAACTGGCGCAGGAAGTTTTTCTGCGCGTTTACCGCTCGCGAACCAGTTACGAGCCGAGCGCAAAGTTTACGACCTGGCTCTATCGCATTGCGACGAACTTGGCGGTGAATCACGCGCGCGACACGCGCCATGAACGTCCGGAAAACACCGTGCGCCTCGATGAACCGGACCAGGAAACCGGCAACACGCCCGACCTGGCCGACGATACTCTCAGCGCCGAAGAGTTGATGGTCAAGCGTGAGCGTCTGGCTGCCATCCGCAGCAAGGTCAATGCCTTGCCCGAGCGCCAGCGCGAAGCCGTCATCATGCACAAATATCAGCAGATGGACTACCGCGAGATCGCGGCCGTCCTCAAGCTCAGTGAATCTGCGACTAAGTCGCTCCTGTTCCGCGCCTACGAAACGCTGCGCGAACAGTTGAAGGAGTTCGTTTCGGGGAAGTAGAGGAAGCTGTATGAACTGCAATGATATTCGCGAACTGTTGCCGGATCTGGCTGCTGGCATCGAAGCTTCGATGCCGGAGGTCGAAAAGCATCTTGCGACCTGCCAGGAATGCGCCGCTCATCTCGTCGAGTTCCAGAAGACGATGGCGCTGCTCGATGAATGGCAAGCGCCCGAGCCCTCGCCGTACTTCGATACGCGGTTACAGGCGCGCCTGCGCGAAGAAATGGCGCGTCCGCAGTCCTCGTGGTTCGCCACGCTACTGCGTCCAGCATGGGCAATGTCGCTCGCCGCAGTCGTGTTCGTGAGCGGTCTCACGTTTACCGTTGCTAGCAAAATGTATTTCTCGGACACTGAAGCGATTGCTACCAAGCCTCCGTCTCTTGGCCTGCCCGTTCAGCCGGGAACCGCCGTTGGCGATCTGCAAGCGCTCGATCGAAACGACGATTTGTACGCCGATTTCGACGTGCTCGATCAGTTGCAGGTGCAGGACGATGTCAGCGCGAATCCAACCGATTCGCAGGCAGTATCGGATTGATTTCAGTTGGTGAGCGGGAGACCACGGGAATGCGGGCCCAACAAATTGCGCGCGGTCTGGCAGTGCTGCTGCTGATAGCGCCGTCGTTCGCCCAATCCCGTCACACGCCGCCCCCGCAAAGTCATCCTCGCCCGCAACCACAGCAACACACTCAGTCGCAGGCACGCCATCAGCAAGAGCAGCGCCAGAAACAAGAACGTCAGCAACAAAAACAGTTTCAACAGGAACAGAAGCGCCAGCAGGAGAACCGACGCCAGCAACAAGAGGGGGCCCGCGCCAACCAGTCACCTGCCAGCGCCCAGCGTAATCCCGGCCACGCAGGAGACTGGCTCCGCCGCTACAAGGATCTTCCGCCCCAGCAGCAGCACCGTGCGCTGGAAAATGATCCGCAGTTTCGCAAGCTTCCGCAGCAGCAGCAGCAGCGTTTGCAGAATCAGCTGCAGCGATTCTCCAACATGCCTCCGCAGCAGCAGCAGCGTGTCCTCAATCGCATGGAAACCTGGGAGCATCTGACGCCCGGTCAAAAGCAGCAGGCGCGGCAGCTCTTTCATCAGTTGCAGCAACTACCGCCCGACCGCCGGAGAGCTGTCAATGACGCGATTAAAGGCATGCGCGGACTTCCACCCGAGCAGCGCGATCAGGCCATCCAGTCCGACCAGTACAAACGCGCCTTCTCCCCGCAAGAACGCCAGATGCTAGGCGGAGCCGCGCATCTGCCCCTAGCCCCAGGCGAAGCCCCACCAGAAGAGTAAGAAGAATTGTGTGGTTTTAAAACTGAGAACTGACAACTACCTTCGAATCAGCGCCATCACCCATCCCGCAATAAAAACTCCGCCGACAAACAACGCGAAGCAGTAGAGTCCATACTTCACCTGCTCCATCGTCGAGTCTTTTTGCGTGATGCCGAAGACAATCGAGGCGAAGATCGCGAACACCACTGCGGCCGAGAAGTGCGATAGGTGGATGCTCAAGGCTTCTTCCCCAGCGCAATGTGATGTGCGTCCGCAGCAGCGATGAAGTTTAGTAGGCCAGCGACAATCAGAAACGTCTTGCCATAATCGGCCGCCGCATTCGCCGCCATCACGTTGCCCCAGTCCATGATTCGCGCCGCAAAGTAGAGCAATCCCGCTCCAGCGTCGCCGACAAAACCGAGGATGTCGAGAATGTCGCCGCCATTCGGCTTGTAAATCCTGCCCTGCATGCCGAGCCCAATCACAAACATCGCCAGCACAGAAACCAGCAGCAACGCACCGCGCACATAGCGTTTGAGCAGGATGTGTCCGCCGCCCGGAATCAGCCAGCCTACAATCGGCGCAACCACCGCCATCGTCGTAATTGGATATTCCGGCGCTGTCGGAGTGTTCTTACCTTTATCTATTGTCGTTTTGGCCATTCAGATGGTCACAATCTCTCGTTGAATTCTACCAGTCACCTCGGCGCTCTTCTCCCGTACCAGCACATCGACTTCCAGGCGCACTCCAAACTCCGGCAGGTAAATGCCCGGCTCGACCGAGAAGAGAGTGTTGGGCAGAATCCGCCGCTCGTCGTGAATTTCCAGGTCATCCATGTTCGCTCCGTTCGCGTGCACCTCGGTAGCGATCGAGTGTCCGGTGCGGTGGATGAAATACTCCCCGTACTTCGCCTTCTTGATGTGTCCCCGCACCGCGTGATCCACTTCCCAGCCCGCGATCGGCTTGTGCGCCGCAACCGCGTCCTGCACAGTCTTCACTCCGAGATCGCGCGCCTGGCTGACAATGCCGAAAATCTCCTGCTGGCGGTCCGTCGGCGTCTTGCCCACGACACCCACCCACGTAATGTCGTAGAACACCGCGCCCGGCGTATTCTTTTTCGCCCAGACATCGAGCAGCACAAAATCGCCCTCTCGAATCGGCACCGGATGTTTCGCACTCGGCTCGTAGTGGGGATTCCCGCTGTTGGCATTCACGGCCACAATCGGCGGATCATCGGTCACCATGTTCTCGCGTGCGAACGCCTCCATGAAGAACTGCTGGATCTCATGCTCCTGAACGCCGCCACTACGCACGCGGCGTCCAATTTCCTTGAACGCCTCAGCCGTCACGGTGTCAATCACATCGCGCGCCGCAAAATGCGTCTTGATCTGCTCTTCCGTCAGCGTCGCTTCAAACTGGGCGATCAGGTCTGCAGCGCTGACAATATTCTTACCCAGCCCGCGGATCATGTCCGCCGTTCCCGCATCCACCATCGAAATCGTGAACACAAAGTTGTTGGGCGAATACTGCATCGCCACGTCACGATACGTCACCAGCATCTGCTTCAGGTTATCGAACAATTCCTGCCACCCGGCATACTGTCTCTTCGAGCCGGGCAAAGTATCCAGGTGTCCCGACTCGATCTTGTGCACCAGTTTGATGGGATCGCCCTTCGCCGGAATCAGGTAGTACCAGCGCCGCGTGACCATGAGCCCATCCGGCAACCCGAGTACGCGGTAAGCAATCGGGTCCCGATGGTGATGATCGTAGAAAAGCCAGGCGTCAATATTGCGATCGCGCAGTGCGTGCTGAATGGCCAAGAGGTCCATAGGCGAACGATAATTCTACACGAGCAGCCCGCAACTAGGTTTTAACCCGTCGGCACTGATGGTGCCGAGAATCATGGGTCACTGCCATGCTGGTTGCGTTTGTGGTAAAAAATACTGTAATGCCACGTAAGAGATAATGACCGTCCCTGGCAGTCCCAATCCGCGAAAATCCGGTGCCCCATGCTAAGGGCTACTTTCATAGCCCTTTCTGAAAGCCGATCCCTGCGCGGCGTCGCCGAACGATCGCGCCTCGGCCAGCGCATCTCCACCCGCTTTGTCGCTGGCAAAGAAGTGGCCGATGCCATCCGCGCCGCTGCTGCCGTCAATCAATTCGGAGCCGGAGTCTCCATCGACAACCTCGGCGAGAACGTCACCAACGCCGAAGAAGCCCGCCACAGCGCCCAGCTCTACCACCATCTTCTGGATGAAATCGCCGCCAACAAACTGAACGCCAACATCAGCCTGAAACTCACCCACATGGGCCTCGACGTCGACGAGAAGATGGCCTACGACATCGTTCGCGGCCTTGTCGCCAAAGCCGCCAGCATGACGCCCACAAATTTCGTTCGCGTAGACATGGAAGGCTCCCCCTACACCCAACGCACCCTCGACTTCGTTCACGAACTCCATCGCGTTCCGGGCAACGCCAACAACGTGGGAACCGTCATCCAGTCCTACATGCGCCGCGCCGAGGCTGACGTCGAGAAGCTCCTGTCCGAGCGCATCCGCATTCGCCTTTGTAAAGGTGCCTACAAGGAACCGGAAGACATCGCATTCCAGAAAAAGTCAGAAGTTGACGCCAACTATGTAAAGTTAATGAAGGTTCTGATGAAGAGCGGCGTTTACCACGGTCTGGCCACCCACGACGAGGCCATCATCAACGAGGCCAAGGCTTTCGCTACCCGCGAGAGCATCCCGCGCAACGCGTTCGAGTTCCAGATGCTCCATGGCATCCGCCGCGACCTCCAGCAAAACCTGGTCAAAGACGGATGGGGCATGCGCGTCTACATCCCCTTCGGCACCGAATGGTACCCCTACTTCATGCGTCGGCTGGCCGAGCGCCCGGCTAACGTCCTGTTCATCGCCAAGAATCTTCTGCGACGCTAATTCCCTTCCTTCTAATGCGATAGCTGTAGCTTCGAAACAATCTCCAACTTTTTCTCACTCCACGTGAAGGGGAATTACGAGCTTTTTCGTTTTAGAGAGTGGGAACCAGCTTTGGATTGGATGCGGAGCCTACCCCCCTCGGGCCTGTGCTTGCGTCCACCCAATATCAACGGGTCCGTAGCTCGCGACAACTTTGCATCGAGACTCCGGTTTCCAATTGAATCCTCTGCGTCGTTGTTGGGGAAGCACGACGCAGAGGCTTTTTTCTTTCGTGGGCATGCACAGATTTGCATCCCGAAACCCTGAGCACTCTCGCTAGTTGTCACTAAGTTGTTGATAAAGAATAGCGACATGGGTGATGCAGCTTTGGAGTCCCAAGTGCCTATCTCAATGTAAGGCCCCACACGTCTTGGACTTCTTCCTCTCCCTAAAGTTCGGTCCGGCCCATCAGCCGCAACATGTAGAGTCACCTCCGATCCCGTGCAGAAATTCGGAGAGCTTCGCATATTCAAGGAGAGAATCAATGCAAACGCAAGTAAACCGACTGCTGTTGGGAGTTCAGGTTGTTCTACTGTTAACACTCCCCGCCAGCGCGGCCTGGAAGTCCATGGCAGCAATGCCCAGCGCTCGTAACGGTGCAGCGGTGGAAGCAATCAATGGGATTGTCTATGTGGCGGGTGGTTACAATGCCGGCGGCACCTCAACCCTGCAGGCCTTCAACCCCACGACGAACACCTGGACAAATCTGGCGAACATGCCCATCACCTTGTATCAAGGGGACGGAGCTGGAGTGATTGACAGCCAGCTTTATGTGGCCGGCGGATGGAATGGTCCATTGCCCACGACCACACTTTACCGCTACGATCCCCCGTCCAATACGTGGACGACTCTAGCCTCCATGTCGCACCTCAGTGCCTGTGGCGGAACCGGCGTGATCAACAGCAAGCTCTACGTCGTCACACCTTGCAATGGATACAGCGGCTACGCTAATTATCTGGACGTGTACGATCCCGCGGCCAACGCCTGGACCAGTTTGCCAGGATCGGCCAGCGCCCACGGTAGTCCAGCCGTCGGAGCCATCAACGGCAAACTCTACGTTGCTGGAGGACTAAACGGGAGCGGGGCATTCACCAATATGGTCGAGGTTTACGATCCTGCGGCGAATACCTGGACGACTGTGGCGAGCATGCCTATCGCTGTCGTAAACGCAGCCAGCATCGCCCTGAACGGCCAGCTCTACGTCTTTGGCGGCAATAATGGAAGCGCGGACGTGGCCACCGTGCAGGTATACGACCCGCACAAGAACAAATGGAAGACACTCACTTCCATGCCAACCGCTCTCAGTAGCTCCAGTGGTGTGGTTGTGTACGGCCTCGCTTTTGTCGAGGGAGGCGATAACGGAGCCGGGACAAACGAGTATTCTGCTTTTACTCCGTCGATTCCCTAAGCGAGTTCGCAACCAAGGAATCTTGCTCGTGTGGGAAGGGGCGTCCGCCCCTTCCCATCTCAACACGATCCCTAACCTTCCCACACAAAAGCATCAAACACTCGCGCCGCTTCAAATCCAATCCTCTTATACAGCGCAATCGCCCGGTTGTTGGCTTCTGTCACTGTCAGTGAAATAAAACGGAATCCGCGCTCCTGCAGGCTCCTCGTGCTGGCCGCCAGCATCGCTTCACCCAGCCCCGCTGAGCGGTATTCCGGCAGGACGCAGATCTGCGTGATGTGGCCAACATCGGGACGCACCTGGGAGCACAGAATCAGTCCGATCAATGTGTGCGTGCGCCGATCATGAATCACGAACGACCCACGCGGATCAAAACTCCCGCAGCCCGGAAATCGCACGATATTGTTCAGAAATCGCAGGGCGCCACTGAGTGTCCGGTATTGGTCATTGATTTCGGCGTCGACATGAACGCGGTACGCCGCCGTGATTACCGCCGCCGCCGACTGATACTCGTTCTCCGACCACGGACGCATTTCAAACTGCGGCGGCAGAGCCGTAGCCGTCGGCCGATGCCGTCCAATCTCGTAATTCATGAAAACGCGCGGATGGCGGCTGAACCCCTGCTGCAGGAAAGGCCGTGAAGCCTCCCCGGTCTGGTGCAACAGCAATTGCGCCTCCACGCGATGGATGCCTGGCGACTGCTGCAACGTCTCGATCACATGCGTGAGCAGCCGTTCCTCCACCGCATGGCGGTTTATGCCTCGACCTCCGTTCAGAACAAACAGATCTCCGATCACACCCTTGTTCTGTTCATAAACAAAAAACGAATAGCCGCAGATGCTGCCGCGCTCAATGGCAGCATAACCAGGGAGGATCTTCGCATCCATGTACCGCAGGATCATCTCCGCCGAAGTCGTGTAGTCCCAACTCAGCACCTGCCCCCACGTGGCGATCTCGTCCTCCAGCAAAGGCCGCAGATCCGCGGAAGAAAAGTGTCGGAGATCGAGAATTTCCATGGACAAAACCAGGTTTCAATGTTTCAAGGTTTCATAGTTTCAAGGTAAAGAGTCCGAGATTGATGCGGCCTAATCGGCTGCGGTGTCTCCTTGAAACCTTGAAACTCTGAACCTTTGAAACCTTCTTCACTTCACCCAGTACAAATCAACTTTCGCTGCCGGCAAAGTGGTTAAGTATGATACCCGGCGTCCAGCAACCATTTCAGCCACTTTTGCCTGCGTATTGCGCGCCGCCACCACCACGTGCGCCGCCGCAGGAATACTTCCCTCTTCATACTTCTCCGCTGGCCGGTTGAGATAAAACTCCAGCCCATACTCCTGCACGCGCCCAACATGATAGGTCGCGATCGGAACCGGCTCGTGGGAGAACGCCTCGATGCTCTCCGCAATCGTACGCGTGGATTGCGTCGCATCAATTACCGGAGCCGCAAAGCGAATGATCGCCGCCATGCTCACCACCACCGCAGCCATCGTCACCGAACGCAACAGCCGAACCCCGCCCCTCGAGCGCAGCGCAACAAATGTGCCGGTAGCGAACAAAGCTCCAAGAGCGGTCGCCATGTACGTCCACCGCTCCCACACTAGATGGTGGTAGAGTGTAATCGTGGCCGCCGAGATTGCCGAAAACACAAGCAACCCGCAAACCATTCCATGCGCAACGGCGATCAAGAGCGACATCCGCCTGCCTTCGCTCCGGCAGACTGCCAGATGCTCCGTGACCAGCAACGCCGCCGCCGGCACTGCAGGCAAAATGTATCCCGGCAACTTCGATTGCGACGCGCTGAAAAACAAAATTGGCACCAGCATCCAGATCAGAAGAAACACCGGCCACGAATCTTCTGGACTCGTGAACGCTTCCTTGCCTTCGGACCAGATCGCCCGCCCCCGCTCAGCCAACGCCGCAATCAGCACCACCGTCCAGGGCGTGGTTGCCAGCAGAAACACCGGCAGATAGAACCAGAAAGGCTGCCGGTGATGATAAAGATCCTGCGAGAACCGACCCAGATTATGTTCAAGAATAAAAACGCGGAAGAACTCCGGATTTCTCACCTGCACCGCGACATACCACGGAAGCATCACAGCCAGATAGAGCGCAATCCCCGGCAGCCACAGGCTTCGCCAGATCGCTCGCCAGTCGCGCTTCGCCGCGATAAACAAGAAGATGATCACCGCTGACAGCGCTGGCGCGACCGGCCCCTTAGCCAGCGTCCCTAACGCCAGAAAAACATAGCCTACAGCTAGATAGATTTTGCGGCCACTCTCATACCACGCGTACCAGCCGAGCAGCCCAATACCAAGGCAGGCCGTGAGAGGCATGTCAGTAGCGGCCGCATGCGCAAATCCGACCACGCCCGCGCAACTCGCTGTGATGAGCGCTCCATCAACCTCACTTCCTGGACGAAACTTCCGCAGGAATAAATACACTGCGGCAATCAGGAGCGTCGCGTCCACCGCGCCAGGAAGACGAGCCGCTTGATCGCTTACACTCCCTGCCACGCGATACGAAACTATCGCCTGCCAGTAATAAAGGACCGGCTTCTCCAGCCACGTCTTGCCAAGTAGGGTCGGCGTCACCCAATCTGATCGATCGAGCATCTCGCGGGCCACCTGCGCGTAACGCGGTTCATCGGCGCCCACGAGCCCGAAAGCTCCCAAGCCGTAAAAGAAGAGAAACCCGCAGAACGCGATCAGCAGCAACGCTTCCGTCCGGACCCGCGGATTCGTGGAATTATTCATGGAATCACACGCCCGAACTCAGCTTTCGCGATTAACTGGGGCTTGTCGTTGACTCATCGGCCGTCGTCGAGCTCCCATTCAACAGCACAGGTTCCGCCTGCAATCTCTCGACAATTTTTGCTACGGCCATGGCCAGCGGTCCTTCTAGTGAACATCCGCTGGCGCACTTATGGCCCCCACCGCCAAAGTGCTCGGCCACGCTCGAGACGTTCACTTCGCCCTTGCTGCGCAAACTCACGCGATAACGCCGGTCCGGAAGTTCGCGGAAGAAAATCGCAACCTGCACATCCGACATCGAGAGCGCGTAGTTCACCAGGCCTTCGCAATCTTCTTCGCGCGCGCCGAATCGCTGCATCTGTTCCTGCGTTACCCAGATCCACGCCAGCGGCCCCTCACGATGCAGATTCGACAGCGCCGCTCCCAGCAGCCGCATCTTGGCCG
>Ga0209698_10008381_pt1 | contig 10674 bp, 10 predicted proteins | sample LitLauG_LLR_2012_FD_187203 | JGI IMG/M metagenome (GOLD analysis project Ga0209698, IMG submission 187203) | Freshwater sediment microbial communities from Pennsylvania, USA - Little Laurel Run_MetaG_LLR_2012 (SPAdes) (version 2) | ecosystem: Environmental > Aquatic > Freshwater > Creek >... | reverse complement strand
ATTCCCGTCGATCCTGGCATCGTGATGTCGGTTGGACCAATATGGCCACCGTGCGTAGCGTGACCGCTTGCAACGGGGCGCTGTGCCTCGGCAGCCGCTGCAGCAGCCAGCATAGATGGCTTTTCCGCCGCCCGCCGTTGCCGCAACACGCGGTAGTAGTGGGGGGCGCATGTCGCTTTCAGCTCGATTCCGCCAGCCTGTGACTGGTCATAGAACCAATTCAGCATCTCTTCGTATTCCGCAGGGGGCACCATCTGGTCGGCGGCAATATTCACGCCACACCCTACTGGAACCAGCAAGAACGTATGGAGCGCATCGGCGCCCAGGCTTCGTGCCAAAGCCAGCACTTGCGGTAATTGGCGGGCGTTGTGACGCGCGATCGTCATATTTATCTGCGTCGACATCCCAAGCTCTTGCAGGTTGCGCAGTCCCTGTACCGCTGCGGCGAATGCACCGGGGATGCCCCGGAAACTGTCATGCGTGCGCGAGTCGGCTCCATCCAGGCTGATCGCAACCCGCTTTACGCCGGAATCGCAGATCATGCGCGCAACTTCTTTCGTCACCAGCGTCCCGTTGGTCGCCAGCGCGACAAGTAAGCCCTTCTCCGTCGCGTAGCGGGCCAGCTGGAAAATATCAGATCGGAATAGCGGTTCGCCTCCGCTTAGAACGAGGATGGGCTTCGCCATCCCTGCAATCTGGTCGATCACTTCCAACGACTGCGCAGTAGAAAGGTCTGTAGGCGAACTCAACTCGGTAGCTGTCGCGCGACAGTGGACGCACCGCAGATTGCAGCCCTTGGTCGTTTCCCAGAAAACCAGACGGGGGACAAATTTCTCAACGGAGGTATGACCGGCGATCTCCATCAGGAACCTCTTTCTTTGCAACGCTAGAGACCATTCTCATCACGCGCGCAGGACCAGGCCGTGACAGCCGCTACGGCCGCTTGTGATGTCAATCACAATAGTGGTTGGGGAGATCGAGCGATCCCATTTTCGGGCGAGGTTTTACTCGGAAACGACGGAAATTACCTATAAATAAGGACCTTACGGGTGGAAGCTCAAATTCACCACAACCTGTGATTCCTGCGAAGCAGGTACCCATTTCCAGCTCGCCACGGCATCCTGGGCCGCTTTGGAGAATATGGCATTGCCGCCCAACACTTCGCTGGATTTGGCCACGCCGTTCGGGGACACGGTCACCCTCAGCTTTACGCTGCCTTCCAGGTTCATTCCGCGGGCCAGTGCCGGGTAGACCGGTGGCTTGCTAGCCGTCAGCTTGCGCCCGCCGTCCACTTGCACCTGCGCGACGGCAAGAGAACCGGCGACAAAACAGGCAAGAATGATATGCGTGGCGCTACGGCGCATTTGACCTAGAACCCCCAAAAGAGAAAGTTTATGGTTTGTATCGTCCCACGAGAAGATGACTCAGGTAACCGCCGGGTCACAGCCCGTTTGAATTGAGTACCTAGCCCGCAAAAAAACGCGCCCGAGCGTTTGCTCGGGCGCGGAGTAACCTTGAGGAACCTGCGCTAGTTCACCGTAATGCTCATCGGCGCAGACGCAATACCGTTCGCGACCACGACCAGCGTCGACAAACCAGTCTCAATTCCAATTGGAACGTCGAAGTTCGTCGTTACGATCAAGTTGCCGGTCGCCACGCCCATCGACGTATGATCATGCGTCTTCGCGTAAAAAACGTGCTTACTGCTGTTGTTCATGATGCGAACCAGCGGATAGTTCGTGGCGGTCTCATCCTCATCGCCGTACCCTGCGGCTTGCGACAGGCCGTTGAACTGTTTGCCGGAGATGGCGTACGTCAACCCGTGAGTCACGGATTTCGGAGCTGTCGTGATCACGGGCTTCCAGCCAGCCTGGACCGTCCCCGTCGAGTTGTAGACGCCTACACTGTTGCCAATGACCAAGGCCTGCCCAGTGGGAAGCATCAGGATGGGAGCCAAACCACTGAGCGTCGGTTTAAGGGTTGTCCCGTTAAACTCGTAAAGTTGGCCAGAATTTCCCAACACAAGCACGTTGCCACTCGGCAGCAAAACCGCCGAGGAGTCACCCGCGCTGTCGCCGCCCGGAAAGTCCGGACCCACCACCCACTTTTTCGTGCTCGGGTGATAGACCGAGGTGTGTCCCGTGGTCGCGCCCTTGGCCAGACTCCCCGCCACAAAAACCGTACCGTCTGGGCGCAAAATTTGAGGGCCAATTTCTCCCGGCGGATAATAACAGCCACCCGGGTAAGGCAGGCAACCCACCACATTGGTTGGAGAATGTAGATCCACAATCGTGCTTCCCGCCGAGGTCCACTTGCCAGTGGCGGCATTGTAAAACTCGGAATTGGGAGCGGTCTTCACGTCAGCCGTCAGGATCGTGCCGTCGGGCATCAACGTCCAGCCTTCTTCGGAATTGAAGTGGTTCTTCCCTGTCGACGGTAACGCCTTCCAGGTCAATGTCTTCGGATCGAGCCTGGCGACGGAAGTGGTCAGTTTCTGACCCACCATAAACGATCCATCGGGCAGCACCGACGATTCGGAGTCGCCAATTGTTTTCCAGCCTGCGGGTGGCGCCAGCTTGGTCCATGTATTGGTTTTGGGATCGTAAATCGCGCCCATATTGGTGAGCACGAAATTCAGATTGTTGTACTCGCCTCCGGTGATAACCAGGCGGCCATCCGCTAGGACTGCCCCCGGGAAGTAGAGAGGAACGTAGCCAGACGGAAGGCTGGCTACCTGACTCCACGTTCCGTTTACGTAACTTCCCTTGTTGTCGGGCGTCAGCTTCCACCAGTCGGACTGACTGCCACCTTGCGTCAGTACAGTGCCATCCGTCATGAGATAGGAAATTCCAGCTCCATTAGGCGGCTGGTGCGCGAGGTTCTGAATGGTCTGCGCTGCCGCAAAGCACGTGGCGAACAACAGTATTGCTGCAAGAAGCGTCTTTTTCATAAGAATATCCAGGCCTATTTTTTGTCGTGATCGGTTGTGCTCGGAGCAATTCGAAAATCAAAACAAGCTAAGAAACTAGTTCACCGTGACATTCATTGGTGCGGAAGCAATACCATTGGCCACCACGACGAGCGTCGACAAACCAGTCTCAATTCCAAACGGAACATCGAAGCTGGTCGACACAATCGTGCTGCCGGTGGCGACGCCCATCGAAGTATGATCGTGCGTCTTGGCGTAAAAGACATGCTTGCTGCTGTTGTTCGTGATGCGAACCAGCGGGTAGTTGGTCGCCGTTTCGAACTCGTCGCCAAACGCCGCCGCTTGCGACAAACCGTTGAACTGCGTTCCGGAAATGGTATACGTCATGCCGTGGGTCACCGCCGAAGGAGCGGTCTTGATCACGGGTTTCCAGCCAGCCTGAACTGTTCCGGTCGGGTTGTAGACCGCAAGGTTAAAACCCTCAACCAAGGCCTGCCCCGTGGGAAGAATCAGTACCGGAGCGCCCACTCCACTGCGCGTCGGCTTGAGAGTAGTTCCGTTGAATTCGTACAGCGTGCCCGAATTGCCCGCCACCAAGACGTTGCCACTTGGCAGCAGAACGGCGCTCGAATCGCCCGCGTCGTCACCGGTCGGAAAGTTCGGCCCAACTACCCAGGCTTTTGTGCTCGGATGATAGACCGCAGTGTGCCCGGACGTCCCGCCTTTCGGCGTACCGCCAGCCACGAAGACCGTTCCGTCCGGACGCAGGATTTGCGGACCAATCTCTCCCGGCGGATAGTAGCAGCCGCCTGGATAGGGGATACATCCCACGACCGTGGTGGGAGAATGCAGGTCTACGATCGTGCTGCCCGCAGAGATCCACTTGGCGGTTGCAGGGTTAAAAAATTCGGAATTTGGAGCGGTCTTGACGTCCGCCGTCAAGATCGACCCGTTCGGCATCAACGTCCAACCCTCTTCCGAATTGAAGTGGTTCTTTCCCGCCGACGGTAATGCTTTCCACGTCAACGTTGCAGGATCGAGCTTCGCTACCAACGTTGTCAGCTTCTGGCCGACAATGTAGGAGCCGTCCGGCAACACCGACGATGGCGAGTCGCCTATCGTCTTCCACCCAGTGGGAGGTTTGAGAGCAGTCCATTTATTCGCTTTAGGATCGTAAATCGCACCCAGGTTAGTTAGGAGAAAATTTCCATTGTTGTATTCGCCACCCGTAATCACGAGACGGCCATCCGCGAGCACCGCGGACGCAAATGCGTCAGGTGCGTATCCCGATGGCAGGCTGGCCATCTGCGCCCACGTTCCGTTCACATAGCTGCCCTTGTTGTCGGGAGTAAGTCTCCACCAGTCCGAGCCAGAGTTGCCCTGCGCCAGCACAGTGCCATCAGTAAGCAAGAATGCGATACCCGCGCCGTTCGGGGGTTGGTGTGCAAGTGGTTGCACAGTCTGCGCAGCAGCTATACAGCAAACTGCAAGCAGCACTGCTACAAATATCTTCATCTTCATTTACGGTGTGCCACCTTCCTGGGATTCTAAGTCACGCGTCCACGCATCACGGCCATAGGCCAAGCCGTGACCGCAATCGAGTACTGCTGATTAAGACGAAACGCAGAGCTGCGATGCTAACACGAACTTTCCAAGGAAATCCGTCGACTGAGCCTCAAATTGTTCTCCCATTTGGCGACGCAGTACACGGTAAGCGGCACCATGACGATATTTTGACAGTTGTACTCATAGGGCATGTGGCGCAGGTGCCTCGCCCTCGTTGCTCTTCTCACCTCAGTGTCGGCTGTTGAGGCACAAGTCCGCCCGAAAATCACACTCATACTTCCATCGGGAATTGACTCCGAAACTGTTCAGATCGATTACTTCCTCGCAGGCCCGTTTGGAGGGTACGGCGGACTCATGAAGGCCGCGAGCAAGAAAGCGTCCTACGATATTGACCCATTCGTGGATGGCCGACCTGCCGACAACGTAAAGATCATTGCATATCTACCCGGATGCGAAATTGTCACCCTCGATTTCGCCTTCACAGGCACGCCGGTTGAACAGTGGCTGAATTGCTACCCTCTTGGATTAGTTTCGTTTTGCGGGAAAGTTGCGCCCGCTTTGACGAATCAGGCGCGACGTCCAGAAATCAACGTTATCTACTTAGCGATGTGGTCGCAAAGGTTTTTTGGGATTTCCGATGGTGCAGTGACAACAATTCGGCTCGGCACTGCCCACATCGAGAGGGATGGAAAATTCGAGATCGTGTTACCCGATTTGTTCAAGCAATCCAATTTTCAAGACGGCGCGCTTCAATTTTTCGTTCGGGAGCCAAAAACCGGAAATATCCTCGCGTACCTGAAACCCGCAGAGGCAGCCCCAAATTCACCGGATTGGCTTATCGTGCAAGCTTCGTATCCGATCGTTCGGTTCGTCGAAGAAGGAAATCTGCAGCAGGCAAGCCCGTAACACGGCAAACAGTTGTTCTATGGTTCTCCTGGATGATTTGGGACTGAGGTGAACGTCGAGTTGTACCAGCGGCGAATCCCCAACCGACCAGTTCCGACAAACTCATAGGACCTCCCGACAAAAGACAGATTCTCGCATTTATGGCATTTACACGGGACAATAAGGATGGGAGGCCACTAGAGGGCTCCCCTTTGAATGAGCAGAAACTAGCTGGCCTTGCGGCGTAAATCCGTTTCCGTCTTATCGGTTTCGGCCTTACCAATCTCGACTTTGGCCGCTTCCACCTGAGGAATTTCCTGCTTCGCGGACTCGGCCGTGGCCGTTTCGGTAGCAGGAATGCCGCCTTACTTCTGTGTCCGCCGCCATGCTGCAACCTGCTTGTGCGCTTCTTCCATGGCGATGCCGTACCGCTCTTGCACCTTGCCCACGAGGCGCTCAACGCTTCCCTCGATGACCTTCAGATCATCGTCGGTTAGTTTGCCCCATTTTTCCTTAACGGTGCCGACCATTTGGTGCCAGTCACCTTCGATACGATCGCTATTCATAGTCTGGTCTCCTCTTGTTTCTGATTCCCGTAGCATTCAAGCGGCAACCCTCCGATGAGAAGGTTGCCGCTGCTAAGAAGCGTCGTCCCGATCGCTTAACGGTTATTGTTGCCACCACCACCACCGGGCCGCTGCTCATTGCGGTTTGGCGGACGGCCCTGCTGCCGCTGCTGTTGTTGCGCCTGTCTCTGGTCAACTCGCTGGCTCTGTTGCTGGTGCCTCTGTTCGAGCTGCTGCGTCTGCTGCTCGTGCCTCTGCTCGACCTGCTGGGTCTGCTGCTGACGCCTCTGCTCGACCTGCTGATTTCTTGCTTGACTGGCGCTTTGCTGCGTCTGTCTTTGGTGGTCCTGCTCTTGTTTTTGCTGCAGCTTTTGATGGTCTTGATTCTGTTGCGTATAGAGCTTTTGCTGCTGTTGCTGGAAGCGTTGATCCAATTTAGGGTTTCCCGTGTCACGCGGTGTCGGCGCGGAATGCGGCGTCAGATCCTTCGCATGCGTCGCATTCGGCGGACGCGGAACATTGTTCTCCGGGCGGGCAACAGGCGCATTCACAGGACGGTCAGCCGCGCGATGGTCTGCAGGATGATATGGTGCCCCGGCTGCCTTGGCTGGAACGGCACCTCCGCGAAAATCTCCCGGCTTGCCGGTAGCGGCAATCGGAGGCCTTCCCTGGTTTGCCGCTGCCCTCAGTTCCGGATTGCCGCGAGCCGTTTGCTCATGTTGCTTCTGAGCCACGACTTGCTGGATATGCCGCCCATTTCCCGCATTCTCTTCTTCGCGGGTTGGGCGCATTTCAATCCCGCCATTTCCACCGTTGTAACTCACGTGATTGTTCGAATTGTTGTTAATGATCGTCGTGTTGTAGGTGTTGTGAATATTCGTGATGTTTACGTTGTTCGCCTCACGGTTGTAGAAGAAGCGATCGTGATCCCATCGTCCGCCTTCATAGCCTCGACCGTAATAGCCGTAACCGTAGTTAATGCCACCGTAGAAGCCGATTTCGGAGCCCCAGTAGCCCTCGTGAAACAGGAATCCGTTGCCGCCCCAACCCCAATAGGGAGGAGTCCAGAGGTAGCCGACTTCCGGTGCTTCCACCCAGGTCCCAGGAACCCAGTAATAGTCGTCCTCGCCGTAAGCCCAATAGCCTGGCGTCCACAGGTAGCCGTCGCCTGGACAAAGGGGTTGGTCGTAAACAGGTAGCGCTGGTGGGCCGAATTCTACGGATATACCAATTTGCGCGAAAGCTGACGTCGAAATCACGACGAGCACCGCTGCAACACACAACGATCGAAGGTACGATATGAAGCGCATTTGTTCTCCTTGTTTCCCATCTCGAACTGCGATTCGCAAGTCTGAATTAGCCAGACTCGTTTTCGCGATCCAACCCTCGCGACCTCAGAATGAAGCAACGAAATGCGAGCCGCTGCTCCGTCCGCACGCAGAGGACAACCACAGAATGACAGCTAAGGTTGTCCGGGTCTGAGCAACATAGCTCACATCCAATTTCTCTATGCGTGGACTGCTTTAAGTGCTCATTCTGAGCAATTTTGGACAGAACTCCCGCACCGTGGGGCGTACACCTTGGGGTATGGCTAGCAGCACCGTGCTCTGCATACATCGGAATCCGTCTCAGCTGAGCTTGCTGGCAGAAAACGGCTTCAAGCTCGTAACTGCTACCAACGGCCACGACGGTCTTCGCATCTTCAGCTCGCAGGCTGTGGATGCGATTGTTCTCGAGTACCACCTTGGTTTCTTGGACGGTGCTGTTGTCGCCTCAGCAATTAAACAAGTCCGCCCCAAGGTCCCCATTGTCATGCTCGTGGACAGCTTGGAACTGCCTGATGGCGCGCTCAAATCGGTGGATGCCGTGGTCGCCAAGTCCGATGGGCCGCATTTTCTGTGGGCGGCGGTTGATTTTGTAGTCAACGTTAAGCCAAGCCAGTCTTTGGACCAAGCGAGAAGTATTCCAGCCGGGCGGGGACATCCACCCATCTCGCCGCATCTGAACAAAAACAGTGAAGAGCCTGCGAGCGAAGTTGAACGCTCCTCCCGGCGAAGACGCAGGAAAGCGTCTTAGCAGGAACGCCTAAATGCACTTACTTTCCGAAATCAGGTAGAAACCGGATTCCCTCCGCAAGATTGCCTCACTAATATGACGAAATGGGGATAGAACCAATGCACACAATTTCGATGTCAAGCTGCCCACATTGTAAGAGTAACCAGATCTGCGTATCCCAGCCCAAAAATTGGCTGGAGAATGTGGCGGTCCTCCTGTTGCTCCGCACTGTGCGGTGCCAAGGTTGTATGCGGCGGTTTTACCGTCCTTTTTTTGTAGCCACCCCACTTCCGCCGGGGCGAATCCTGGATTGGAAGAGAGTACCTCAGCGCTCACTCGCACTCGGGGAACGGGACAAGAACCGCTCGGCCTAGTGCATCGAGCGAGCGATGGGCGCGGTAGTCGCACCGTGAGGCAATCCCAGATTCGGTAAGTGAGCTATCTTGCTCAGACACCACTCATAAAGCCTGTCATCCTTGAAGCCTGAGTGTGTAGACAGAGCAGTGAACGCTGATTCGCTGACTCTCGTTCTTCGGGTGCTGTAGGTTCGGGACAGGAATCCCGTCTACGCCGAGGCGGCCACACCCAGCAGTCAGCATTCCTCATCCGTGAGCGATGCCGCCTAATCGGGCGGCGGGACAGTCCTGAACTCTTAGCGACTCTCGAAAAATCAGACTCAATAACCCCTCAGGCGGATCGAGGTGGCCGGTCGCGAGACCAGAAGGATCAACAACGTGCCTCTCATACAACTTGTAGAAGTTCTCATCGTAGTCGGTGTCCTGCTGTGGCTGGTGAATCGCTTCATCCCGATGCAGGCCACGATCAAGTCGATATTGAACGCGGTAGTGGTCATCGGAGTGGTTCTCTGGATTCTGAATGTCGTGGGACTGTTTCATTCCATGTCTCGGATTCGTATTGGAAGTTAGAAAAGCTACGCCGCGCGATCACTTTCGTGGCCAAGTATTCAAAGCAGCATGGCAGACATCTGCCTCTAAGGAGCAATTTTGAAAGTTCAAAGTCTATTTGCAGTCGCAGTTACTCTCAGTTTGAGCGCTTTCGCTCCAGCCAACGGTCAAACAGCCAAGCCGTCGCCGATGTTCCGTGTGAATGTCACCAGCCGCAGCGTGCAGGCGATTAACTACAAGCATCGCAGCGGGGCCACCAAGGTGGATTTTGCGGGCACCGACTTGATGCCTTCCGCCAATGGTGAAGCGAAGGTTGCGAGCAAACGCGGCAGAATTGAAATCGAAGTCGAATTTGCCAACCTGCAGAAGCCAACGACCTTCGGCACGGAATATCTGACCTACGTCTTGTGGGCGATTTCGCCCGAAGGCCGCGCGGCCAATCTGGGAGAAGTCCTGCTCGGCGACAACCATCGCAGCAAACTGGACGTAACGACCGACCTGCAGGCCTTCGCAATGATTGTGACGGCAGAGCCTTATTATGCGGTTCGACAGCCGAGCAATGCTGTCGTTCTCGAAAACAGTGTCCGCAACGACACCAAGGGAACCACCGAGGCGGTCAATGCCAAATACGAATTGATGGAACGCGGAGGCTACCTCCCGACGGGATACAAGTTCGACCCCGTGGTCTTGAACACCAAGTTGCCACTGGAATTCTTCGAAGCGCGCAATGCGCTTCGCATAGCGCAGTCTGAAGGTGCGGAACAGTACGCCGGCGACAGCTACGCGCACGCAGTGAAGTTGATGGATCAAGCGGACGGTTACGCTACGCAGAGCAACGTGCAGAAAAAGCCGTTGATCGCTGTAGCGCGTGAAGCGGTGCAAACAGCAGAAGATGCTCGCGCAATCGCGGTCAAGAAGATGGACGAAAAGCGTCAGAGCGACGAGCGCCGCGATTCGGCGAATGCCCTGGCGAAATCGCAGGATCAGACCGATGACGCGATGCGCCTGAAGAACCAGGCCCAAGCCGACACCGCAAGAGCTCAAGCCGACCGAGCGCAGGCCGAATCTGCAACGATGAAGGCCCAGTCGGACAAGGCGCAAGCAGACTCCGATGCGGCGAAGGCTCGCAACGAAACTGCGGACGCTCAATCGGCGACTGCCAAGGCGAAGTCCGACATGGCGGACAGCCAGGCATCCTCAGCCAGTGCACTCTCAGCCGCGCAGGCGGATGCTGATCAGTCGCGCTTGGCGGCCCAGAAGTCCGAATTGAGCGCACAACAAGCGGATGCTGACAAAGCCGCGATGCGCCTCAAGTTGTCCGAGCAGTTGAACTCCATTCTACAAACGCGCGACACCGCACGTGGCCTGATCGTCAGCATGTCCGACGTGTTGTTTGATACTGGCAAGTTTTCCCTGAAGCCTGGCGCCCGTGAGAAGCTGGCGAAGGTGGCTGGCATCCTGCTCGCCTACCCTGGTCTGAACATCGCAGTTGGCGGCTATACCGATAACGTCGGCAGCGATTCCATGAACCAGACTCTGTCCGAAAATCGTGCAGCATCGGTCCGCGACTATCTGGTGAATCAAGGAGTGCTCACCGCGTCAGTTTCAGCGACTGGCTTCGGTAATACTCTACCTGTGGCATCCAACGACAACGCCGCTGGCAGGCAGCAGAACCGCAGAGTAGAACTGCTTGTTTCGGGTGAGGCTATCGGCAAACAGGTCACAACGACGACCACTGGAAGTTTGCGCTAAGAATAAGGCCCAGGGC
>Ga0209698_10008380_pt1 | contig 10675 bp, 3 predicted proteins | sample LitLauG_LLR_2012_FD_187203 | JGI IMG/M metagenome (GOLD analysis project Ga0209698, IMG submission 187203) | Freshwater sediment microbial communities from Pennsylvania, USA - Little Laurel Run_MetaG_LLR_2012 (SPAdes) (version 2) | ecosystem: Environmental > Aquatic > Freshwater > Creek >... | reverse complement strand
ACGCTCGTCACCCTGCCGGCCGAACTTGGTGTTCCCGGCCGGATCGAGGCCAACCAGGAGCGACAGGTACAGATCCGCCCCCGCGCCGCCGGTGTGATCCGCACGGTGAACGTCGCGCTGGGGCAGAACGTGAAGAAAGGGCAGATCCTCGCCGTGCTCGATAGCGCCGATGTCGGCACTGCCCGGCTCAATCTTCGCGATAAGCAACGCGCCCTGGCGACGGCTCGCTACGAGTCCGACTGGAAAAAGCAGACCACCGACAACGTGGCCGCGCTGATCCCCGAGTTACGAAAACGGGTCGACGCCGCGATCATCGAGAAGAAGTTCGCCGACCGTTCGCTCGGCAATTACCGGAAGGAACTCCTCTCCGCGTATGCACGTTTCGACATCACCGCGCATGAAGAAGAGAAAACGCTGGCACTGCGAAAAGGCAACATCGTCGGCGAGCATCCCGTTGCCGTTGCCACCCACAATCGCGAGGCCGCGCAGGCGGAATTCGAAGGCGTCGTCGAACAGGCGCGGTTCGACGCGAAGCAGCAAGCCGATATCGCCGCCAGAGCCGTGCGAGCGGCCGAGGAAGCCGTGATCGACGCCGCGCAACGGTTGCGGATTCTCGGCGTCGAGGAAGACATGACCGTCGCCCTCACCGCCGCGGTGGATATGTCGGTCGCCAAGCTCGCGGCCGACGATGTGACGGTCTACGACATCGCCGCCCCCTTCGACGGCACCGTGATCGCCCGCACGGCGGTCGTGAGCCAGAAAGCAGAAATGAATGATCCCATGTTCACAATCGCCGACCTTTCCACGGTCTGGGTGATGGTGAACATCCCTGAATCTGATTTCGCGCTCCTTCCCGCGCTCCAGAAGGGAAAAATTCGAGTGTCGGCCGCGGCGTATCCCGGTCGCTCGATCGAGGCGAAAATCCTTTCCGTCGGCGCGACGGTTGACTCGCTGACTCGGACCGTGCCGATGATCGCCGAATCGAACAACACCGAGGGTTTGCTCAAACTGGGCATGTTCGTGCGGATCGTGCTCGACACCGCGGTGGAAACCAAGGCGATCACCGTGCCCAGTTCCTCGGTCGTCGATATCGAAGGAGTGAAAGGCGTGTTCACTCCTAAAGATAAAGAGGGCATTGCTTTTGACTTCAAGGCCGTGAAGATCGGACGCGAATCCGGTGATCGGCTGGTGGTGCTTTCGGGACTCTCGCCGGGGTTGCCCGTCGTTTCCAAGGGTGCGTTTGAGCTGAAGAGTGAATTGATTCTTCAGAACGAGAAAGAAGAAGAGTAAGTCATCGTAGGGTCCGCTGCGCGGACCTTCCCTACTTTACTCGTTCCCACGCTCTGCGTGGGAACGAGTGTGATTCCTAGGCCGGCTCCCACTCAAAACCACGGTGCTTCCATCATGCTCAACGCTTTGATCGAATCCTCGTTGTATAATCGCTTTCTCGTTCTGGTCGGAACGTTGCTCATCGCTGGCCTGGGAATTTACTCGGCAATGCGCTTGCCGATTGACGCCGTTCCCGACATGACCAACATTCAGGTTCAGGTCATTACCGAGGCTCCCGCGCTGAGCCCTCTGGAAGTTGAAACGCTGCTGTCGTTTCCCGTCGAAGGGGCGATGAGCGGGCTTCCGAATGTCGAACAGATCCGCTCGATCTCAAAGTTCGGAATCTCAGTGGTGACCGTGGTGTTTCATGAAGGGACCGACATTTATCGAGCCCGCCAACTCGTTGGAGAGCGGCTCGGTCGCGCCGCGGAGGCGATTCCTCCAGGGTATGGCACACCCATGCTCGGCCCGATCGCAACAGCCCTGGGAGAGGTTTACCAGTTCCAGGTGCGCGCGACGAAAGAGTCGGGCTACACTCCGATGGAGCTTCGGACGATCCTCGATTGGTACATCGCCTTCCAACTCCGAAAAGTTCCCGGAGTCACCGAGATCAACTCGCACGGCGGCGAGATGAAGACATACCAGGTCGAGCTCGACCCCGACAAGCTCGCGACGTACAACCTAGCAATCTCCGACGTGTTCACAGCCTTGCGCACGAATAACGCGAATGTCGGCGGTGGGTATCTGGTTCGCGAGGGCGAGGCTCGCTACATCCGCGGCGAGAGCCAGGTGCATTCCGTTTCCGACATCGCGGCGATCGTGATCGACGAGCGGAACGGGGTTCCCGTCACGATCGGCGACGTGGCACTCGTCCACCCCGCCCCGATGATCCGCGCGGGGCTTGTGACCAGAGACGGTCAGGGAGAGATCGTCACGGGGCTCGTTATGATGCTGATCGGCGAGAACGGCCGGCGCGTCGTCACGGATGTGAAAGCCCGTGTGAAGGACCTCCAGAAGAGTCTTCCTCCTGGCGTGACGATCGAGCCGCTTTACGACCGCACTCACCTGATCGATCAGACCCTCGATACCGTCATTCACAATCTGCTGGAGGGAGGCGCGCTTGTCATCGTGATTTTGCTGGTGCTGCTCGGCAACGTCCGCGGCGGATTGATCGTGGCCCTGGCGATTCCGCTATCGATGCTGTTCGCGGCCAACATCATGTATGCCACAGGCGTGACCGCGAGCTTGATGAGCCTGGGCGCGATCGACTTTGGAATGATCGTGGATTCAAGCGTGATCATGATTGAGAATTGTGTAAGGCGGCTCGCCCACGAAGGGGGCACGCGATCGAAAATGGAAATCGTTCGTGATGCCGCCGTGGAAGTGCGTAAGCCGACGATGTTCGGTGAATTGATCATTGCGATTGTTTATCTGCCGATTCTGGCACTTCAAGGGACGGAAGGGAAACTCTTCCGTCCCATGGCCTTGACCGTGATCTTTGCGCTGGCAGGCTCGATGGTGATTTCGCTCACGTTGATGCCGGTGCTCGCGTCGATCGGGTTGAGTTCGAAGGCGGAAGAAAAAGAGGTTTGGCTCGTCCGGATCATCAAATCATTCTACAAGCCGATCCTTGAAGTTACGCTCGCCAGACCTGTACTCATCGCGCTGATGTCCATGGCGTTGGTGGCGATCAGCGTGCCGGTGGCCATGAACCTTGGCGGTGAATTCATGCCCCGGCTCAACGAGGGGGACCTGCTCATTGAGGCCGTGCGAATCCCCTCCGCGGCGCTCGAAGGGGCGGTGCCCGCGTCGACGCAGATCGAGACGATCCTCAAGCAGTTTCCTGAAGTACGCATGGTCTACTGTAAGACCGGCCGACCGGAAATCGCCAACGACGTGATGGGTGTTCACCAAACGGACGTGTGGACGCTTCTTCATCCGCAACACGATTGGCGGCCGGGCATGACCCGTGACAAGCTTATCGAAGAGATGGACAAAGCCCTCAGCGAACAGGTGCCCGCGGTCAAATTCGGGTTCAGTCAACCGATCGAGATGCGAGTGAATGAGCTTGTGGCGGGTGTAAAAAGTGACGTGGCCGCCTTGATTTACGGTCCCGACCTGGAAGTGCTACGGCAAATGGCGACTGAAATTGAGCATGTGCTCACGCGAATTGATGGAGCGCAAGACGTGAAGACTCCCACGTCGGGGCGCTTGCCGATGCTGCGGATCTCGGTCCGCCGCGATCAGCTTGCTCGTTACGGCGTGAAGGCGGCCGATGTGCTCGATGCTGTCGCCGCTCTTGGTGGAACAACGGTCGGCACCGTGCTGGGTGACACCTCGGGGAGCACTGGGTTTGAACGCGCCGCGAGGTTCCCCATCCAAGTTCGATTGCCGAAGGACTGGCGGAATGATCCCGAGAAGATCCAATCGATCCGAGTGGTCGACCCGACTGGCCGGCCGATCTCGCTTCGAGATCTTGCCGACGTGACCTTCGAGGAAGGCCCCAGCGAAGTCGAGCGCGAGGACGTGCAGCGCAGGGCCGTGGTGGGAGTGAACGTGCGAGGTCGCGACATCGCCGGTTTCGTGGCCGAGGCGCAGGCTGCCATCGACGCCAAGGTTCCTCATCGCGCGGGCTACATGATCCGCTGGGGAGGCCAGTTCGAGCACTTGCAAACGGCTTCGCAACGCTTGCTGATCGTCGTGCCGATCTCGTTGGCCTTGATTTTCCTGTTACTATTCAGCACATTTCACTCATTACGACTGGCATCGTTGATTTATCTCGCGGTGCCGATGGCGGCGACGGGTGGTGTGTTTGCGTTGGTGGCTCGCGGCCTACCGTTTTCGATTTCGGCGGGGGTCGGCTTCATCGCGTTGTTCGGTGTGGCCGTGCTCAACGGGCTGGTCTGGGTCAGCGCGGTGGAGCACTTGCGGCTGGAAGGGCTGAACCCTCATGACGCGGCGAAGGAAGCCTCACTGGTGCGACTGCGACCGATCCTGATGACGGCCCTGGTGGCCGGCTTCGGCTTCCTGCCGATGGCCGTTTCCACCACTCCCGGGGCCGAGATCCAGCGTCCGCTGGCCACCGTTGTGATCGGCGGCCTCGTCACCTCCACGATGCTCACGGCGCTGGTGTTACCGGCAATTTACCCGTGGTTCGCAAGTGGCGCGAAGACTGAGGAAACCTCGGCCTGACGCCGAATCAGGGCGAGGTGACGGAGACATTTGAGAAGACGCCACGCGCGGTTGTTGTTGTGTTATGGCTTGTGACGGCGAGCCCGGTAAACGTGTTCGTGGCCATGGAAACGAAAACGGAGCCCAACAACGTGTAGTTAACCCCGTCGGTGGAATAGGAACCGGTGAAGGTTGATCCGCGTCGGACGAGCTTGAGCCAGACCGGTCCGGTGACGGTCGGTCCCTGGAAGGTCTGGACGAAGCCTCCCTGACTTGATCGAAAGTCCATAATCAGACCCGAGCCCGCCGTTTGCGTCATGGAGACGTAAGCCGAGCCAGGGTCGCTGGTCGCTCGGATCATCACGGAGCCCTTGGCAAAGGGCGACGTGTAGTCGAGCGAATTGAGTTTCGCGGTGATCGTGGTGTCACCTTGCGTCATTTGATCCACGAACAAGAACTGGTCGCTATTTAGCCGGATTCCTGTTCCGCCACCGTTGAGCGTGAAGGTTCCGCCGCTGTCAGTGGCCGTGCCCGTGGGAACAGATCCGCCGATGTTGGTGGCCGTCCAGGGGGCGGGGATCGCCGTGGTGGTTGTCGACGTGAGTGAGACGTTGTCGAAGCTCGCCGTGGACACCGCGGCGTTATCGTGACTGGTGACCGCAAGGCCGGCCTGGACGTTCGACGGCATGCTGACGGAGATCGCGCCGATCTTAGTGTAGTTCAAGCCATCCGATGATGCATAAGCGGTGAAAAGTGATCCGGATCGCACAAGTTTGAGCGTGACCGGGTTCTTGAACGTCACACTTGTCACAAGCGACGAATAGCCGCCCTGCGAGGAACGATACTGGAAAGAGACGCCGCTTGAAGGTGTTTGAACCAGATCCACGAACGGCGAGCCGGGGTCGCTTGTGGCACGGACCATCAGCCCGGCCTTGGCCCAGACATTGGAACTCGTCTGGCTCGTCACACGAGCCACCAGGGTTCCATCGCCGCTCAACGGCTGGGACACATACTGGAACTGGTCGGCATTGTTCCAGATATCCGAACCACCGCCGGTGATCACGAATTGTCCGTTCGTGAAACCCGAAGAACCCGCGAGGGCCGGCTTGCCGATATCCTGGGCCGTCCAAGGCGTGGTGATCGCGCCTGTCGGCTGATAAGACCAGTTGAGAATTTTTTGATTCGCGGTGTTAAATCCCGTGGAACCGGTAAATCCGATATAGGCGTTCGCGCCACCGACGGTTCCGGGGATGTCGACCGTATACGACTGCCTGGCGGAAGCATCGGTGGTCTTATCGACAATTGTCACGACGAGGTTTTTGCCGTCGTACGTTATCGTCACATCAAAGACGTCGCCGCTATGGAGATTGATATTGTTGGCACCGAGATTGATCGAGGGGATCGTCGGCGATGCCCCGTTCTTGTACAGACCGGTCGAATTCCAGCCTTCGCCGAAGCTGTTGGACAGGTCGAACTTCACGGCGATGCTCTTGCCGATTCCCGCGTAGCCGAGTCCGCTGCCCAGTCCGCGACTATCCGCGAGCGTCTTGGCGCTGTTCCCCTGGATGGTGAATGTGATCCCCTCGGCCGTGGCGTTGGTCAGTTGGAACTGGAAATGGGTTGTGAACGCGTTAACCGGCACGGCCTTCGTAGTGAAAGCCGACCCCTGTACATAGCCTGAGAAGCCCGATGTCAGAGTGAGACTGGTGCTCGTAAGACCCGCGGTGCCGTTGTACGTGATTGAGCTTCCGGCGCTCGCGAACCCCGAATCGAAATTGAAACCGGAATTTGTCAGTGTGGTGACGGCCGCTTCGTTGCTATAGGCCGAGTTGCCGACGGAATTCGTGGCGCGAACGCGGTAGGTGTAGCTCGTTCCGGAGGAGAGGCCGGTATCCGTGAAAGTCGTCGTGTTCGCCGCGACGGTAGCGATCTGGGAATAATTTCCCGCGCCGAGTTTCCTTTCAATGAGGAAGCCGGTCTCGTTGGAAGAGTTATCGACCCACGTAAGAGAAACCGTGGTCGTCGAAGGGGTGACGATGAGATTGGTTGGCGCCGCGGGGATCGTCACCAATGCCTGCGTGGTGGCGGTTGCGTTGTTGGAGTACGCGGAATTTCCGGCGCTGTTGGTGGCACGAACGCGGAAGGTGTATGTCGTGCTGGGTTGAAGCCCTGTGGCCGAGTATGTTGTGGCACCGGCGGGGAGTGAAGCCACCTGCGTGAAATTGATTCCGTCGGTGGACTGCTCGACGAGGTAGGCGGTTTCGTTGGTCGAATTATCAGTCCACGTCAGATTAATCTGCGAGGTGGATGTTGCCGTCGCGGCGAGGTTGGTGGGTGCCGCGGGAACTGTGGTTACCTTTAACAGGCCGTATGCAACAAGACTATTCGTGGTGCCGACGAATACTTGTCCGTTGGCGACGGTCGGCACCACAAACGACGTGATTGCTCCCAGAGTGTCGCGGCCTCCCGCGGCTTGATTGCTATTGTACAGCTCTGTGGCCAGGTTTGAGGCGTCGTAGGCTCGAAGTTCTCCTGTTCCCTTGTCGAGCGTCCAGACGATTCCACTGGAAGTTCCGTTTGCGGAAACCGTGGGGGTCGATCCTGGATATGCAAAAGTGTCCGAAGATTGAGATGTCGGCGTCGTGCTGAGTTGACCGTTAACGATCGAGAACGCTTTTGCCTGATTATTCGACGGGAGGCTGTATCCGTCGGTCGCGTAATAAAGGGTGGATCCGAAAAAAGCGGGCGAACTCCAGGCACCATCAATCGTGTTCGTCAGTTCCTGCACGACATGGTCGATGGCGGGATCATACCCACCCATGTTGTCGCGGTTGATGAGGTAGACCCGTCCTTCTTTACCAGTCGTCAGCAACAGGTGAGGGGCCGCGGCCGAACCCGCCGAGTCGGGAAGGAGCACGATCCCGCCCGACCCGAGATCCTCGTCGATCGACTGCAAGGCCGCCTGATTGAAAGGCGTGAAGTAATCGGCAACTTTCAAACCCCAGCCGTTCCCGTTCTGATTCGTCGCGGTGGAGGACGTGTCGACCACGAGCTTCATCACGGTGTCACCGTAGTTATGAAGCGATGCGTTGAAATCTCCGTTGCCGCTGGTGGCATACATCGCGCCGCTGGAATCCACGGCCAGTCCGGCGCCGGCCATCCAGATGCCACCCTTGGTCCCATTGGGGGTGACGTTGAACACCGCGGTGGGGGCGAGGGTCGAGGCGCTGAAGCCGAGAATCCAGCCGTGATAATTGCCGGTGTCGCCATGACTGGCGAACATGGCATAGACCGAACCGTTGGCGAGGGTCAATGCCGTCCGCTGAAGTTCGAGGTGCGCGTCGAACTGAACCTGGCCGTTCACGCTTCCCGCCCCGGTGCCGACCACGGAAGGTCCACTGTTGATCACGTCGGTGGCGGTCTGGGTGATGTTTCCCGTGTAGGTGGTATCTCCGATCGTCACGGGTCCGCCAAGCTTCTCGGCACCGGTGCTCAGGTCGATCGCGTGAATTTTGAAGACGTCGTGGCTGATGCCTGAGCGAATTTCCTTCGTATCGGCGATCAGATAGAGCGTGTTGGTCGTTGTGTCAATCACGGGAGTGCTGAGAATGCCGACTTGTGGAGAGACCTCGCCGGTCAGGTCGTAGCTTGGCATTGACGTGATGCCGGCGGCGGCGTTGATGAAACTGTCATGCCATAATGTTGTTCCAGTCGCGCTATCAATGGCGTAAAGACTGTCATTCTCCGTGGCCACGAAGACCACATCGTGAACGCCGGGCGCACTGCCCGCCGTGACGTTCAATCCGGTAACAACCAATGGCTGGGCCGAAACGACGCCGTCGACGGGAGTGTTATACAGTTGGCCAAACTGGGAAGCATTGACGTTCGACGGGGTCAAAACGGTTTCGGTCGAGTTCACCCCCGTTCGAGTTACATCTCCCCGCTGGGTAAGAACATCGGTCGAGAGAAGTTGGCGATCCTCAAGCCTCACGATCGAAGGAAAGGTCATGGCCAGCGCGTTTCGTCGCTTGGCGCGAGTCGTGGTGTTTCGATCGAGTTTGCGTCGCATGAGGTCGTTCCCGGTTTTCCACACAGCGATCGATTGTTGATGCGTTGAATAACGAACCATGGGCACGAATGAATGCCGATGCCCATGGCGATTGACCAGAAGATGAGAGGTCGGTCGCGCGGACCCCTTCACAACGTTGACTTAAACCCACATAAACGCTGCCGAAATCGCACAGAGCGCGTCAGAGCCCAAAATTCGGAACGTGGAATCGTCCTCTTTACGTTGGGAAATCAGCGACGATCCGATCGACCCGTTTGCCCATCGTTCCCCAAGCCATTACGATAAGCTCGTTGCGTATTTTGGCGACCATTTTTTGAGAGCGATCCATGGGACGTCCCCGGGCTTCAGGTTCCGAAAAATCCGCGGGGCTTCAGGGGAAGAAAACGCCCGAGCAGATGCTCGACGAGCTTCTGCCATTGGCCGTCCCTTCAAGAAATGAGATTCACGAGCAGTCCGCGGTCCTTGAGGTTGACGATCCGTCTCAACTGCTCGAATTGGCGACGGAGACGACGCTAAGGCCGTTCTTGCTTTGCAGGCTGGCCGCGAAAGTCGTGCTCGTGGACCCGGGACGCGCGGAGGAGTTGGCGGAAGCGCTACGACGTCGAGGACACACACCGAAAATCATGAAGTCCTGAAGGTGGTTCCCGCCATGAGTGCAAACCAGGGCGCCTTGCCGTTGCTGCTTTCGAACTCGGAGAGTTATCCGATCTCTTTCGATCCGTATCGGACCAACGTTACGGAGTTAAAGAAGATCGCGAAGCGCTGGCTTGAGGGCAAACAGGCGCCGACTTCGAGGGAGCCGTTGGTCCAGGCACTCCAAGAGGCACTCCAGGGCGAGAAAGGGGCCGCTTTCGCTGTCCGATCGATGACCAAGCAAGAGCGCGAAGTGGCTTCCGTTTATCGTCGTTATGGAGGAAATGTTAGTGGAGAATTGATCCGCGTCGAACTGATGACAAGGGGTATCCTTGAGATCCTCGATCACAAAGAATCTGAATATTACCAATACCGAACCTGGAAATCGAATCCGATCGAGTCCCTCGCGAATCAGTGGGTGTTACTCTCGGCCGAGTACGCCGACCCTTATGGTTACCGCTACGGCTTTGCGCCGGAACGCGTGTTTCAGCGCTACTCGCTGAATCCGGGCGTCGCCAAATTGATCGAACCCGCGGGGCCGGCGAAATGGTCGATACCGGCTTCAACGGGCATCGCCCACGAGATTACCAGGCGTACTCCCGCCGAGGTGGCGTTGTCACTTTCTCGGATCCTCTCCTTCGTGGCGATGCGCGGGTCATTGAAGACACTCAAAAACGGTGATCTGGGCTCGGCCGCGTTGAAGGTGTTGGAGAAGGGTGTGCCCATCGAGAAGGATTCGGAGTTCATCCTTCTGGACCCGCATGCTTTGTATCTCTCTTTGTTAATGAGTTGCGGCGCAATCGTGGCCGTGGCCGGGGCCAGTCACGTCGACCCCGCGGCCGCGACCAGAATGTTCTCCATGCCGGACCAACTCCAGGCCCAGACTTGGGCGCTAGGTTGGCTGCATTCCCGGAACTGGTTTGATGGATATGGTTTCGTTGAAAGTCGAGTATCTAATGATACGTACTCGAGTCCGATACGTGCCAGAGAGATCCTTGCCTGGGCGCTCGGCGGACTGGCTCGGGAGGGCCGGCATTGGTACGACCTCGCAACGTTCATCTCGGCGCTGCATGACCTGGTGCGGGGGCTTCAACTGTCAGTGACTTCGGTCAGGCTGCCCTGGGACCCGAAATTTCCCGAAGCCGTCGACGCGGACAAATTGAAGTATCAAGATCCCAACCGGGCCCGCGCCATCTGGTATGCGAGAGAAGGGAAATGGTTCGCCAATGTGTTGATGGTGACTCTGGTGGAACTGGGAATGGTCGAACGGGGACGCTTGGGCCCTCGTAAAAACGACCCTGTCGGCTTCCGGCTTACAGAGATCGGTCGCGTCGTCTTCGGGGCTCCGGAGGTGACTACTTCGGTCGAGGATCGCGAGCTGAAATTCCTGCTGATCCAGCCGAATTTCGACGTGGTCGCTTATCTTGAACACGCCGACGCGCGTTCCGTGGGCATCCTCGGAAGGCTGGCGGA
>Ga0209698_10008379_pt1 | contig 10675 bp, 3 predicted proteins | sample LitLauG_LLR_2012_FD_187203 | JGI IMG/M metagenome (GOLD analysis project Ga0209698, IMG submission 187203) | Freshwater sediment microbial communities from Pennsylvania, USA - Little Laurel Run_MetaG_LLR_2012 (SPAdes) (version 2) | ecosystem: Environmental > Aquatic > Freshwater > Creek >... | reverse complement strand
CTGCTAGATACGCTTCCGTCGTGGCGACGTTGTCTGATTCGCCGAGTTCTTTTCGAATGGCGATCGCTTCCTCGTAGTTCTTTCTTGACTCGGTAAAATCTCCGGCTTCGAGCGCGATGGAGCCCAATCCAACCAGCGCATACGCGGCATTGCTTTTATCGTCGGATCCTCGGGCCAGCGTCAGGGCGTCCTGATAATTCCTTCGGGCGTTGCCCAAATCGCCCTGATGTTGCAGGACGTCGCCCAGATCGACCAGCTTGTCGGCCGCAGGGCTGGTTTGGCCGCCGGCGATGTCCAGCGAGATTGCCTGCTCCAGCAACTTGCGAGCTTGCGCGCACTCGCCTTGGGCATCGAGAACCGTGGCAATCGCCGTCAGAGCCGAGGCAATCCCTGACTGGTCGTTGGTTTCGCGAGACAGCGCCAGGGAGTCCTCGTACGTTTTCTTCGCGGCGCTGTGGTCACCTTGGTCTTGCTGAACTCCGCCGACATTGAGCAGGACCATGGCCGCGTTGTTCTTGTCACCGATTTCCCGGAACGCGGGCAGGGCTTCCTGCCACATCCTGCGCGCTTCTTCCGCCTGACCCTGCTGTTTGAGCACCAGTGCGAGATTGTTGAGGGCGGAGGCTTCCCCGCGGCGGTTGCCCACGCGTTTCACGATCGAAAGCTCCTCCTGGTATGCGTGTACGGCACTGGTGAGGTCGCCTTGGTCCGCGAGCACGCCGGCCATCGCTTCGGCAATGCTGGCCACGCCATTCTGGTCGCCGACTGCCGAATAAATCCCGCGCGCCGCTTCGGCCGCCGCGGTGGCTTCTCTCAAGCGATTCAGCCTCTCCAGGGCGGAACACTCCCTATAGCGCGCGCGCGCCAGGACCAGCCGGGCGCCCTGTGCCTTGCCCTTCTCTGCCGCCTGGGACGCGAAGGTTTGCGACTGCTTGAAATCGCCCAGGAAAAAGGCGGTATCCGCGGCTGCCAGATCAATGCGCGCGTCGGCGCCCTCGGGTTGGGGAAGGCTGCGCAGCGAGTCAATGGTAACGAGAGCATCCTTACCCTTTCCCGCCCGGCTCTGGGCGCGCGCCAGCAGGAGCCCATACTCCAGGTTGTCGGGAAAAAAGCCAAATAACGTCCGGTAGATCCCTACTGCGTTGTCCCATTCCTTGCTCGCCTCGCGGTAGCGGGCTTCCACCAGCAGACGGTCCTCGCGCGAGAGCTCGGCGGATAAGTCAAAAGCGTTCTTCGCGGATTGCCGGGCTTTTTCGTCATAGCCCAGTGCGGACCAGCACGCGGCGAGCGCCGAATGGGCCAAGGCATGGTTGGGGTCGGCGGTCACCGCTTTTTGCAGCAGGTCGCGCGCGCTCAGAGCGTCCCAGACCCGCAGCTTTGCCAGGCCTTCAGCATAGAACCGGGTGGCTTGTGGAGTGGCCGGGAGTGATGCCTTAACGCCTGTCTCCTGGTCCGGAGTCACTTGGCCGATCCCACACTTTTCGCGGAGTTTCGCACCGGCTCGGCTTACCAGGTCGAACAGGTTCGCTTCATCTCCGGTCTCCCGAACCGAACCCAGGATCTCGCCCGTGGCCACATCCTGCAAGTGCAAATCAATCCGGATGTTGCCGCCCGATAACGCAATGTAGGACCCAATGACGACCAGGTCCGCCCCTATGTTCTTCCGCACCTTGGAGAGAGTATCGGCGGCGAGCGTATCGCTATCCGGCAACGAGAGATCGACTTTCATCCGGGCGATGTCCTCGCTGGGAGTGCTCCTGAGTTCTTCCCCGGCGGCCAACTCGGTCGCCAGCATCTCAGGCAGGGCGGTTGCCAGGTAGGCAGTGTCAGGCCGTCCGGTCAGGTTGCGGATGCCAAGCACGGCGAAAGACCGGCGATGCCTTGCAGACGCAGAACCATGCTCGGCTGGAGGCCGGTGGCGAAGCAGGTAATAAGTCAAACCGATCAGCACGAGCGCGACCAGCACGCCCGCCGCAGCCTGGTAGGTTACGGCCAATCCTTTGCGCTCGGCCGAACGCAGCCTGCGAGGCGGCTTCGGATTCCCGATCTCCGGCGTGTACAGATTAAACAGCTGCAGCCGGACATCTTCCTTGATCTCGCTCTCCCCGAGATCGTGCAGGGCCGGCGCCCAGCTGCCGACCTGCGTCAGTACGTCAGCGACAGGCTTCGACACCAGAATGTGCCCGGCCTCCCCGCTATCCATCACGGCATGCGCAAGATTGACCCCGCCGCCAGACACCTTGAGGTTGGCGTTGAGGTCCGCGACTCGGTAAACCAGACCTGAGTGGATCCCCATGCGTAGGCTCAAACCCGGCTGGTTTCGAAGCGCAAGGCTTAGCTCCCGGGCGCAGCGCACCGGCTGCTCCGGATCGCCGAAAAAAACCAGCCCCAGTCCATCTTCCGCCTCAATGCGGACGAGTTGGCCGTCGCCTTCGGCCTGCCGGGATTCCGCGGAATTACTGACCAACTCCTGAAGTTCCGCCAATGCCGCTTGCTGCTTTTCAATGGAAAGCGTGGTGTATCCGGCAATGCCAAGGAACAGGACATGCGCGATTTCCACTTTGTTCGAGCTAGACGACACACCCGAGGAACTGCGCGGACGGCCGCCGATCGACAGCTGGCCAGCTGGTAGCGGTGGTTGGGAACCCTGGCTGATCAATCTCTCGAGGTCAACCCGCAGTTCACGTGCCGACTGGTACCGCAGCTCGGGTTCTTTATCCAGGCATTTGAGGATCACCAGCTCGAGCGCCCGCAATACCTTGGAATTGATCACGCTCGGAAGGACCGGAGCCATATTGAGAATGGAATGGATGAGGACGGGTGCCTGACTCTCGGGGAAAGGCCGCCTGCTTGTCGCCATCTCGTAGAGCACGGCTCCCGCGGCCCATATGTCTGCGCGGACGTCGGCCAGTTCCCCTCTCAATTGTTCGGGAGCCATGTAGGGCAGGGTGCCGGCAACGGCCGAGCCCTCTCTGATGCTTGCGGTGATATTCAGGTCCGAATCATGCCGCACGAACTGGGCCAGTCCGAAATCCAGGATCTTGAGGCGGCCATCCGCGGTCAGCCGCAAGTTCGCGGGCTTGAGATCCCGGTGGATCACGCCCTGCTCATGAGCGGTCACGAGGCCATCGGCTAACTGGAGCCCGAGCCGCAGGACTTCCTTCTGCGCCAGAGGGCCGCCGGCTAACCGGTTATCCAAGGACACGCCGGACACCAGTTCCATGACAAGAAAGTCCACCTGGTCCTGGGTTCCGAATTCGTAGACTGCTCCAATATTGGGATGATTCAGCTTGGCCAGCACCAGCGCCTCATGCCGGAAGCGCTTGCGGGCCGCCTCGTCCGCGAGGGTCCCAGAGGGCAGCACCTTAATGGCAACGCCCCGCTCAAGCTGCTCGTCCTGGGCCCGATACACCACCCCCATGCCGCCCGCACCCAGCTGCTCAAGCACTCGATAATGTGACAGCAACTGGCCGACCATGGGAGTGGTGGCGATATTATGCTGGACGCGGAAGTCGGTCAATTCCCATCCATAAATGGCAGGCAGGAGCCCGTTGGAGAGACGGTTTCGAAACGTCCCTTGAGCGGCGGATGAAGCTCTGGACAAGAGCGCGACACCGTGCCGCGCGCGGGTTTTCGGCGATCCCAACGCACCTGTGTGAATTGTTTTTCATCTTGACAGGCCCACCTCCCGAGCCCATACTCCCGCCATTCCGACCGTTCCCCCCGGTTCGGGGCGGAGTTCTCCGCGCCAGGCGTTCGTGAAGACGCCTCGCGATTCGGGCCAAGCTACTCGACAACTGATGACGGTATGGGGCGTCTTCCCTGAAAGAGAGGCAGCATGGGAATCGTTCAGAAGTGCCTGCGCATAGTTCTCACCTTAATCGCGGTCGCCGCCGCATCGTCTGTACTGGCGCAAAACTTCGTCACCGTTGATTATCCGGGACAAGTGGTCTTGACCGAGGTGCGCGAGATCAACAATCTCGGAGAAATGGCTGGCCGTTACATTGATACCAATAACGTGATTCACGCCTTCACGCTGAACCGCGGCGCGTTCACCAACATCGACGTTCCCGGGGCCGCCGGCTCGGCCGCCTGGGGGATCAACGACAACGGCGATGTCGTCGGCAGGTACTACGACCCGGCTGCCGGTCGCGATCACGGATTCCTCCTCCATAACGGCACTTACACCATCATCGACCCTCCTGGTACGACGGAAACCTTTGCTCTCGGCATCAACAATCTGGGACAGATCGTTGGCTACTACGTTGATACAGCCGGGACCGAGCATGGATTCCTGTTCAGCAACGGCACTTATACGACGATCGACTTCCCCGGCTCAACTCTCACGAACGTGGAAAAAACCAACAACTTCGGCACCGCCGTGGGCAGCTATCTCGACGCCAATTTCAACGAACACGGTTTTCAACTGCAGAACGGCATGTTCACGAGCATCGATGTTCCCGGGGCGATCTACACCGAGGCCCGCGGCCTGAACAACGGCGGCCAGATCGTCGGCGGCTATGGGACGACCAGCACCAATGAATTCGGATTTGAATTGAGCAACGGCAGCTTCCAGACCATCAACTTCGTGGCGGCGACCGGCGGAATCCTGGTCGAAGACCTCAATGACCAGGAGCAAGCGGTTGGCATTTATCTGGACAGCGCGGGGATCGGACACGGTTTTGTCACCGCGAAAGGACCGTTCTTCTACGCAACGAATCCGGCGGGCAACAATGTTCTGGTCGTGGATTCAGCCACCGATTTGCAGTTGACCGCCATTCCGGTGGGTCCGATTACGGGCTGGCTAGCCGCTTCGCCCGATCAAAAGCAGTTGTACGTATCCAACAACGGCAACCAGGTCGCCGTCATCGATACTGCCAGCAACACGGTGCTCCAGAACATCCCCGTCGGAAACGGTCCGGTTGGAATGGCCTTCACTCCGGATGGCGTCTTTGCCTACGTCGCCAACATCTCTGACAATACGGTGTCGGTTGTGGATACCGTGAAGCAGAGCGCCGTGTTCACTGTAACTGCCGTGTCCCGCCCATTCGGAGTGGCGATCACCCCGGATGGGAAATCCGTGTATGTGACGGACGCTGGAGCAAACGGTGGCGTCACCGTCATCAGTACCGCCACCAACTCGGTGACCGCGGTCATTCCGGGGATTGTGCATCCGCAAGGGGTGACTGTGAGTCCGGACGGCGCGTTCGTCTATGTACCAAGCGTAAACGCACCCAGTGGAAGCGCAGTGGTCATCAGTACGGCAACGAACACCATCGTAGCCACGATTCCTCTGGGCAATGGCCCGGTCAATACTGCCTTCTCTCCGGACGGCTCCACTGCCTACGTGGACAATCAGACCGATTCTACGATCTCCATTATCGACACAGCGACCAAGACGGTGACTTCCACCATCTCCGCCGGGACGGGAGGCACGCCCGGATGGGTGGTCACCTCGCCCGACGGATCTTCTTTGTATGTCCTCGACCTGAATAGCATCGACGTAATTTCCACGGCCAGCAACAGCGTGACCGCGACCATACCGGCTCCGAGCATCTGGCTGGGCGCGGCCGTCTTTCTTACTGCCGCCCCCACGGCGCAAACCATCACCCAACCGCTCAGCCCGACGGCGCAGAACGTCTTCAACTTCGGGCCGCACGCGTATAAGAACCAGTACCCCGCCGGAACCAGTTTCTCCGGCGTGACCATGAACGTGACCGCACAGCAGTTGACCCAGGCCCAGTTCAAGTCGCTGGTGGCCGGGTCTGCCTTCAACAATGCATCCTGCATTGCCTATGCCGGCCAGGGCGGTAACTGCGTGGATTACGAAGTCTCCTGCACCGACAGCAACAACAATCCGATTGCCTGCCCATCGACCGCCGCCCCGCAGATCGATGTCACCACGGCGTTCGACACGCAGCAGTCGATCATCAATCCCGGCTTCCTCCGCCGGCCGACCGGGTCCAACCAGTTCCAAAACATCTTCACTTCATTCGCCGAGCAGCGGGTCGACCCCACCGTCAAAGGACGCACCACCGGGTTCTCGGATTTCATTGCCGTCGACCTGGGAGCCGGCAACAGCCAGGGAGCGTCGAACTTAAGTTTCCTCTCGCCGCTGCGGGCAACCGATCCCCGCGCCTTCCACGTCGGTTCGGAGATTGAGGTCCGGTTTAGCTTGACTTCGATCGCCAACCCCTCCATCTACGTGACCGACGCTCAAGCCGGTCTGTCCATCGTCATGGTTGCGGACGCCAACGGCAATCCGCTGGTGCAGGAGATTCTGACCCTGCCTCCGCCCGCGTTCCGCTACTCTGGCGAAGAGAACAGCTATCGGCGGGAGTTTGAGTTCGAGGATTACGCGCCCGGGACGTATGTGATGACGGTATACGGCAACGCGTTTGCTGCACAGCAGGTGCAATTTACACTGTCGAGGCGCACGCGACACTAAGACCTCTGTCTCGGAGGGCAATTGATTCGATGATCCGCGTATTGGTGTTAAACTCTTGGGATTGTGCCGCAATTCGTGATTGAACGCGAAATCCCAGGTGCCGGAAGACTGTCAGAGGCCCAGATCCACGACATTTCACTGCGTTCCCTGCAGACGTTGAAGGAAATGGGGCCGCAGATTCAGTGGTTGCACAGTTACGTCACGGAGGACAAGGTTAATAGGATCGATTAAACGGCGGACAGGGAGGTCTGCACCACTCAACCCGCCTTCGCAGGGATGACAATTCGTTAGCCCCAGCGGGGTTGTTCATCCAGGCTGATATCCAAGGCCGTCGTTGCCCCTCGTTCCGTTATCTGCCAACATAAACTCACAGGTATACTTCTGCGGAGATGAGGACCTCCCGCCCCTGATGTGTGGGGAACCAAACCCTTGGAGACCCGGTAGATATGCGCAGAACATGGAAGTTCTTTTTGCCCGCTTGCACGGTAGTTCTCGCCTTGACCGGTGGGGTCGTGGGTGTCGACAAAGCGAAGGAGATTCAGGGCGGCAACGGAATCATCCTGTCATCACCTCCCGCAACGGAAACCAAGCCGGTAACCGACAACGTCGCCGGCCACGCCTTGACAGACCCTTACCGCTGGCTGGAGGACGGCAAGAGTCCGGAGACTCGAGCCTGGCTTGCCTCCCAGATGCGCTACACCAAAGACTATCTCTCACAAATCAAGGTCCGTCCTGAGATCGTCCATCGGCTTACGGAACTCGAGCGGGTGGAAACGTATGGCTTTCCCATCGAGCGTAATGGAAGATACTTTTTCACCAAGCGTTTGCCGGAAGAAAACCAGGCGTCCATCTACGTGCGAAAAGGTCTTCAGGGAGCCGATGAGCGCCTGATCGACGCCACGAAGTTGAGTGCCGACCAGAATACCTCGGTGCAGATCGACGACATTTCCGAAGAGGGCAGCCTGATGGTTTATGGAGTGCGTGAAGGCGGAGCCGATGAGCAAACCGTCCACCTGCTCGACGTCCACACGCGGCAGGACATCCGGGACACGCTCCCCAAAGCGCGCTACTTCGGTATCCGACTGAGCCCCGACAAGCAAGGTCTCTACTACTCAAAGGTCGAACCGGCGACCGGTTCGCTGGTCTACTACCATCGTCTGAATACACCGGTCGATTCCGATCAATTGCTGTTCGGAAAGAAATTCAACGGCGACACCTTTGGAGCGATGGACTTGATTTCGACCGAGGTCACCGAAAACGGCCGGTACCTGGTGATCGACGTCGGACATGGCGTGCCCTTTACTCGCGTTGATATTTACGTCAAGGATCTGCGGAAACCGGACTCACCCATCCGCACCATCGTTCACGGCATCGACAGCCGGTTCCGTCCCACCAATTATGAGGACTGTCTTTACATTCTTACCGACTATCAGGCACCCAACTATAGAGTCATCAAGCTCAACATTGACGATCCATCTCCCGAACACTGGCAGACGATAGTTCCTGAGGGCAAGGATGTCATCTCCGAAGCGACCATTGTTGGCGGAAAGCTGTTCGTCACCGGCCTGCACGACGTGATCACAGAGACGCGAATTTATAGCCTGGACGGCAAGGCGTTAGGAACCGTCACTTATCCCACGATCGGTTCGGCATCCGAGATGATCGGCCGCAACGACTCACAGGAAGGATTCTACAGTTTCGAGTCGTTCATCATTCCGCCGACGATCTACCACTACAACGTGGCGACCGGACGAACCGACGTGTTCGCCCAACCTAAAGTTCCGTTCGCCTCCGACCAGTATGAAGTGCAGCAGGTCTTTTATAAGTCGAAGGATGGCACAAATATTCCCATGTTCATCTCGTCGAAAAAGGGATTGAGGCGCGACGGCACTGCGCCCGCTCTAATGTGGGCTTACGGAGGATTCAACGTGAGCCTCACGCCGGATTGGAATCCGGAATTCGCCTGGTGGATGGAGCAAGGCGGTTTCTACGCGCAACCGAATCTGCGAGGCGGAGGGGAGTACGGAGAAAATTGGCACAAAGCCGGCATGTTCGAGCGGAGACAAAACGTTTTTGACGACTTCTACGGAGCCGCCGAGTACCTGATTGCCAACCACTACACGAGTTCGGTTCGATTGGCGATTCGTGGACGGTCGAACGGCGGGTTGCTGATGGGCGCAGCTATGACTCAACGGCCGGACCTCTTTGGCGCCATCTGGTGCGGCTATCCGCTGCTCGACATGATCCGCTTCCAACATTTCCTGGTCGGCAAATGGTGGACTACTGAATACGGCTCGGCGGACGATCCCGAACAGTTCCCATATCTGATTAAGTATTCGCCCTATCACAACGTGAAACCCGGGACCAGATATCCGGCCATCATGTTCAAAACCGGCGACTCCGACACTCGTGTTGATCCCCTGCACGCTCGCAAGATGACGGCTCTGATGCAAATGGAGAATGCGAGCGGTCGACCGATTCTGCTGCACTACCAGACGCAGGCTGGACACAGTTCGGGAGTTTCCATCCACCAACTGGTAGACGATACCGCCGACGAGTTGTCTTTCTTATGGAATGAAACTGGGGGCAAGTAAACCATTTCGACAAGGTGCCTCGCGCGATCGCGCGCTCGTCCGGGAGCGGGCCGAGCGCCAGGACCGCAGCGTCCATATCATGGCTAACATGTTCCGCTGGGACGACTGGGTGTCCCGGATTCCTGAGTCGGAAGGGTCTGCGTGGCTGGCACTATGAACGGTGTCGCTCCAGCCAGGTTGGCCGCACACTGTAAGATCGCCTGCGGATCGCCTGGGAGCGTGGACGGCAGGTTCGGAATCGACTGATCCGGGCTTTTGAAGTTAAACGCGCTGGTCAAGTCTCCTACTGTGGCCCGGCGCCAGGCGCTCAAATTGGGCACTTCGGCCCCGAATCGAGTCTCGAGAAATCGTAATACCGAAGTGTGATCGAAGAGGTCCGAGGACACGAGTCCGCCGCGACTGAACGGAGAGATGATCAACATAGGGACACGAAAGCCCAGCCCGATCGGGCCGGTGATCGCCGGATTCCCGACGACGGTCGGATCCGGAACAGCGGGTGCGGTCACATATTCGCCGGGCGTGCCGGGAGGCGCCGTGACCGGTGGAACATGATCAAAAAATCCGCCGTTTTCATCGTAGTTAACCAACAAGACCGTCTTCGCCCACAGTGCGGGGTTCGCGCTGAGAGCCGTGACGATCAGGGAAAGAAAATTCTCCCCAAAAAGCGAAGGCGCAGGCGGGTGATCCGAAGTCAGGATCGACCCTATCAGCCAGGATACTTGGGGCAAATTGCCGAGCGCCACGTCAGTCGGGAAGTCGACGGGAAACTGTGGTCCGAAAGCATTTTGATACAGCGCCGACGCCGGATCCTGGAAATTCTTGAAATAGGAGAGCACGTTGTCCGACAGAATCCCGCCCAGAATACTCTCGTCTGGCGACGAATAAACCTTCCAGGAAATCCCCCGAGCCTGAAGCTGCTCGGGCATGGTGGTAAAGGTCAGACGGCCGTACATTGCCGAGCGATTTGCGACGATCGTCTGCAGAATCGGTCCGCCATTTTTGCCATCTGGATCGAGCGAGGCTGCCATCGTGTAGAGGCGATTCGGATCGGTCGAGCCCATTACTGAGCAAAAATAGTTGTCGCAGAGCGTGAAGGCGTCAGCCAGGGCGTAGTAATAGGGAAGGTCGGCGCGAGTGTAGTAGCCCATGCTCAATACCGCGTCGTTGGAATCGAGCGGTAGACGCGAATTCACAAAACCGTCCATCATGCCATTGTCCCAGCTCTGATGTTGCGGCACCCAGTCGTGGCTAATATCGTGGGTGCACGATGCATTCACTTGCGACGTGTCCAGGTGAAACGGCAGCAGCTGTCCCACCGGTGAGATCGTGGTGTTCGCTGAATCGGGTTGCTGGAATGCCGCGCTTTGATCGGAGAATCCGCGAACACCCCGGTAGCTTCCAAAGTAGTGATCGAAAGACCGGTTTTCCTGAGTCAGGATCACCACATGTTCGATGTCGGTTAACTTGGAGCAACCGGACGGAACGGGCGGAAGCAACTTGGAAATACCGCAACCCTGCAAACTCAGAGACGCCAGCTCTGCAACTGCCGCCGTCGCTCCGATTTTAAGTAGTTCTCGGCGAGTGAAATTCTGCATAGGTCCCAAGGCTTAGATGCGCCTGCCCGAGCAAAGGT
>Ga0209698_10008378_pt1 | contig 10677 bp, 4 predicted proteins | sample LitLauG_LLR_2012_FD_187203 | JGI IMG/M metagenome (GOLD analysis project Ga0209698, IMG submission 187203) | Freshwater sediment microbial communities from Pennsylvania, USA - Little Laurel Run_MetaG_LLR_2012 (SPAdes) (version 2) | ecosystem: Environmental > Aquatic > Freshwater > Creek >... | reverse complement strand
GCCTCCTACCACGTGAGTATCGGCTTTGCCAACCCGGCCATCATCAACGACCGGCAGAAGTATGTTTGCAGCGGCACCGACCCGAACTTCACGGGCATACCCAATTGCAATAACACGCTCACCGGCAAAGTTACCGGCGAGCACCTGAGCCGCACGCCGGATGAGAGACTTTACAGCACCGGCTCGCACGATGCCTACTACTGGACCCAATGCTATATCAGCTTTGGCGACCCGGATGGCGAAGACTTCGCCTTCACCAAGTGCCGGGACGATGGCACTTTCACGCTCTCGGGCCTGCCCGATGGCAACTGGAGAGTTACCGTTTTCGACCAGTGGAACGACCTGCTGGTGGACGGCCTTTCGACGCCCATCGCGCTTTCGGGCGGCACCGCCGGCGGCACCACCAACATGGGCGACATCGCCTCTACGCAATGGGAAACTAACCTCTATACCCGGACCTTCATCGACGACAATGCGGACGGCGTCTCCCAGGCTTCGGAGAACGGGATTCCCTTCGCCAACGTCGCTGTTCGGTTGCGCGACGGCAGCCTGGAAAACCTGCTGGTTACGGACTTCACCGGCACTGCCAATTTCAACGAGACCTTCCCGCTGTTCAGTTGGTACGTGGTAGAAACAGACGTAACGCGCTACAAGAACACCGGCACCCACGTGGTGTATGACGTGGGCGGACCGGTGGATGGCTCCGCGGTCTGCGGTACCGTCGGCTATCCGCCGTGCGGAACCTCCGTGATCGCGGATCACAAGGCCAGCACTGCGGAAATCGTCTCCGTGCCTACCAACCTGCGCATACCGGGTTCGGTGTATTGCGCCGGAGCGGACTGTACCGGCAAAACGATTCAGACCCCCGTCAGCGACGCGCCCAGCGTTTGCACAACCAGCACCGCCACTCCTCCACTTACCACCTGTTCGACGCAGCTTTCCTCGGGCCGCATTGACAACCCGTGGACTGGCGGCGTAGAGGGCTGGCAGGGTTTCCCAGGCCAGAATAATTTCCTGGAATTCGGCAAGGAGCCCTACATCGCCGGCGAAAACGGCGGCATCAAGGGCCATGTCGTCTATGCTTCGACCCGCCCGTTTGACGACCCGATGATGCTGGTGCAAACGCAGTGGACGCCCCTGGTTCCCCACGTCACCATCAACCTCTATCAGGAAGGCGTTGCGTCCGATAAAACAACCCCAACCCTCACGCTGGTGGACACCACCACGACCAGCAGTTGGGACGATTATGCCCAGGGCTTCCACAACGACCGGAGTGGCAACATGATCCCCAACATGAACTGCCCGGGCCAGGGCGGAAGCACCGGCGTTATTCCGGACCTCTTTTACTACTCGCTGTACAATCAGCCGAACTACCTGGACTTCTATAACAACGAGCACGGCGGAGGGCCAATAACCGCTCTGCCGGACAATTCCCAGTTCAAGTGCTATGATGGCATGCACAACTGGAACCAGCTCCAGCCGGCACCCTATGACGGCATGTACAAGTTCCCCAGTTTGACCGCCTTTGACCCTGCGACCGGAAAGCCGACCGCTGTGGCCAGTTGGAATGCCGCGAGTAAGACCTTTACCTCCGGCACCCATTGCACGATTTGCACCCCGGATCCAGTCGCCTCGCCGGATCTGTATGCCGGCGTTCCCATGCTGCCGCCCGGCAAGTACGTGGTGGAAGTGGTGCTGCCTCCTGGCTTCGAGCTCGTCAAGGAAGAAGATAAGAACATCCTCATCGGCGACAATTTCATCGCTCCGGTGACCCAGCAGTTCGGTGGTCTGGGCAATATCTTCATCATTCCCGATCAGGCCTCGGTTGCCGGCAGCGTTTTTGGCGTTGGCAGCAACTATAACGCCAATAACGCCCAGAATCCCACCCAGAGCCTCGGTGCCACGCCGGAACAAGGCATTGTCCCCGGCTTTATCCCCGAGCCGGTATGGCCCTGCGTCGGCGAGGCGCGGGTTGTGCCCGACTACATCAGTCTGTTCCCGCAGTCCAAGCAGGTTTCTCCGTTCGCCGGAGCCACCCGCAACCTCTGCGACCGCAAGGAAGTGACGCTGACCGACCAGATGGGCGCGATCGCCAAATTCTACGTGTTCACCTCGACCCACATCGCCTCCAAGTTCACTGGCGGCATCACGGACGACTACACCTCGGAATTCGATCCATTCTCTCCGCAGTTCGGCGAGAAGTTTGCTCCGCCAAACATGCCCGTCTCTTTCAAGGACTGGACCGGCAACGAAGTCTCCCGCGTGTATGCCGATCGCTGGGGAACCTACGACGGTATGACTTACTCAACCTGGGAAGTCAACCCGCCAAACCCCACCGGGTATTCGCCCAACATGATGGTTGTTTGCATGAACGACCCGGGTCCGATTCTCGACCCGGCAGGCAGCGGAAAGATGATCACCGATCCGCAGTATTCCGTGGGCTACAGCCAGTTCTGCTATGAACTGCCGTTTATGCCCGGGACCACCCAGTATCTCGATACGCCCGTGGTGCCCACCTCCGCCTTTGCCGGCGCAGGTTACAACAACGTCGATTGCGCCTATCCGAACTATACACCGGCCATCTCTGAAGTGGACGGCGACCAAATCGGACCGTGGATCAGCACGACAGGCGCGATGACCCTGACGATTACCGCTCTTGGCGATCAGACGGTGCCGAACTACGCCTACTCAGGGCCCGCGGCGACATCGGCTCCGTTTAATCAAAAGACAATCACCCGCCACTACGGCTTTGGCGCGACCCAGGGAACCGGAACCGTCACTATCGGCGGCGTACCCGCGACTGTGAAGTCCTGGGGCGACACAAGTATTGTTGTCACCGTGAATTTGAGCGCAAGAGTCAACGGAACTACGGTCAACATACCGAACTGCGCCGTGCAGCAGCAAGCGCAGTACGGCGGCTCAACTGCGCAATGCGGCCAGTTGGTCATCACGGCGGGCAACGGCATACAATCGATCGACACCGTGACCGTCACGATTGGCGGCTCGGCACCGACCCACGTCGCCGCCTCAGGTTCGATCCAGAGCGCGATTGACGCCGCCCATCCGGGCGACCTGATCATTGTGGACCCGACCTGCTCCACGGTCGGCACCGGAGCGGCCGCTGCGTGCAGCGCCACGGCTCTTCGCGCGACAACGCCTACCCAAACTGCCTCGCAAGCTGTCCACAACGAGCTTCTGCTGATGTGGAAGCCGGTACGCCTGCAAGGCGTCGGCGCCGCCTCCAGTGTCATCAACGCCAATACCCACCCCGCCGGGAAGCTGGATGCCTGGCGGCAACACGTCAATTGTCTGTTTGGCCTGAATCTCAACGGGACGCCGATTACTGCAGCCAATCCGTACGATCCGACGTTGGCAACAAGTTGCCCGGCGACCGGCTGGAACTATTTCGTTGAGACTCCAAACAATGCTCAGGTCGATACGATACCCGCAGAAGCCCTTTTTGGATGGGACGCCACGCTGAATGGGAACCTGGCCCAGTTGTTGCAGGAGCCGTCTCTCATGGGCGCGCTCGAAGGCGCGGGAATTACCGTACTGGCGAAGGGAGTCAACTTCTCAGGTTCTCTTGCGGGCCAGGCTGAGGGAACATTCCCCCCCGGCACGACGCTGCTCACCGGGCCTGTAGACGCCAACGGCAATTATCTCGACGGCGCCGGCGACGCCAATTCGCTCTGTCACACGAGCGAAGGGAATGCAACAAATCCGTTCCCCAGCAACTACATGTGCAACCCCTCCGGCATCGACGGTCTCAGCATCACGGACAGCTCCCAGGGTGGCGGAGCTATCTTCATCCACGCCTGGGCGCATAACCTGCAAATCGCCAACAACCGGATCAACAGCAATGCGGGGACACTCTCCGGCGGCATCAACGTAGGCCAGGGTGAATTTGCTCCGCAACAGATTCAGGGCACTCAGGGCACTGCTACATTTCTGGACCCCGGCTCCTGCGTAAACGTGGACGCCAGTGTTATACCTAACAACCAGCAGTTGCCCTACTGCGAAAACCTGAACGTCAACATACACAACAACAACATCTCGCTGAACTCTTCCACCGGAGACGAACTGTTCTCCTCCACGCCGGCAGGGGCAGGCGGGGTCAGCATCTGCTCCGGCGCCGACTACTACAAGTTCAACTACAACTGGGTCTGCGGCAATCTGAGCAGCGGTGATGGCGGCGGCGTCGGTCACGTGGGATTCAGCTTCAACGGAGACATCGAACATAATTCCATCCTGTTCAACCAGAGTCTTAACCCGACCATCCCGGCCAACGGCGGCGGTCTTCTGGTCATGGGCACGCCCGACGTCAATCCGACATGCGGCGCAACGACTGATCAGGATTGTGTGTCGACTCCTGGCGCGATTCTTCCCAGCGATGGCGTGGGTCCAAACCTGATCATCAATGCCAACCTGATCATGGGCAACGCAGCGGAAGCCGGCAGCGGCGGCGGCCTGCGTTTGCAGAACATCAACGGCTCGGATGTGCTGGCTTTCCCGACAACTCCGTCCCAATGGTACTCACCCATGATCACCAACAACATCATCGCGGACAACGTTGCCGGCTGGGATGGCGCGGGCATCTCCATGCTCGACGCTCTGAACGTGAACATTATCAACAACACGGTGGTTTCCAACTCGACCACGGCTTCGGCGGGCGTCCTCTTCACGACGATCGGCGCTCCTCTTGCCAGCTCCGAGGGAACCGATTGCACGACGTCATCCACAACTTCGTGTCCTCAGATCGCTGGACTGGTGAGCATCCAGAACAGTTCGGTTTTGCAGGCGAATCTCCCTGCCACGGGCATCACCTGCCCGGCGAACCATTACGCCCCTGGCACATCCGCCAGGAATGGAACCTGCAAGACGGTCTCTTATCCGCTGCTGGAAAACAATATCTTCTGGCAGAACAGCGCCTACTACATCGGGGTGGGTGCTCTCAGCGCGGCATACCAGCAGAACGTAATCTCGTTGTATAACGCGTTTACCACCACGCAGGCTGCGAACCAGCCACAAACCGACGGCACGACTGCACACGGCGCGGGCGTGACCATCACAGGAGGCACCGGTGCCTGCACATCCGCCAGCTATTGGGATATCGGGGTACGCGGGGACAAAGGTCCGACCAACCATGCCTCGGGTGTGACGCTGAGTCCGATTTACTCAGTGATAACGAACATCGCGGGCTATGCCGCTACAAGCCTCCATAACACCAACAGCAATCCGAACTTTGCCAGCCAGTACTGTAACGGCTCGCGGACTCCTCCGGAATTCGGAGCGTCCGGCTGGTCAGTACCGGCGGGCATTTCGGATGCCAGCGTGCCCAACCCCATCTTCAATCTGACTCCGGTCGCGACTGTCGACGAGGGCAACAACTGGGTGAACCTGCGTTGGGGTCCGCTGTCTCTGCTGAACCCGACTAACAATGCGACACTCGGCAACTACGCTTTGACAACGGGGTCGGCGATCATTGATCTCATCCCGACTACCGAAGCAAACTACGCTCTCGTGCCCGGAACCGACTTCTTCGGCAACAGCAGGCCGGAAACCGGGAGTGACACGCACTTTGACCCGGGCGCGGTTGAGTTCGTCCTGCCTCCGAACGCAGTACTCACCGTAACGGGCGGACCGATGATTTTCTCCAACACGATTGTGGGCGCCACCAGCAGTGCCCAGACTCTGACGCTGGTTAACAGCGGCGGCGCCTTAGCCACCGGGATCAACGTAGCGATAACCGCTCCGTTCTCGCGTCCGACGGCAGGCGGCACTTGCGGAGCGACCTTAGCCTCGGGCGCCACTTGCACAGTCAACGTGGTGTTCACGCCGACGGTGGCCGGAGCGGCCAGCGGAACGGCTACTATCACGGCGAGTGTTGCCGTGGCCGGTTCGCCTGTCTCGCTTAGCGGAACCGGGGAAACGTTTACCGCGACCGTATCGCCGAGCCCCCTGGCTTTCGGCAATCTGACGACAGGTACCAACCGCACGCTACAGCTGACCGTGACCAATACCGGAAACGGAGCGCTGGCTGGCGGGACCTTTACCTTCGGCGGCGGAACCCCGCAGCCCTTCTCGCGGCCAGCAGGAACTGCGGGCGGCACATGCGTTGCAGCCCTGGCTGTTGGTACGAGCTGCACGATCAACGTGGAATTCGCGCCGACGGCAACCGAGATCGGCCTGTTCTCGAGAACGCTGACAGTTGCCTATAACAACGCCACGGTCACGCCTACACCGGTTTCACTAACCGGTACGGGTGTGGCTCTGACCCGCACCGCGACCGTATCGTCCAGTTCGCTGGCTTTCGGCAATCAGACGATCGGCACCACGAGTACCGCACTAACGCTGACGGTAACCAATAGCGGAACCGGCGCGCTGGCCGGCGGGACCTTTACCTTTGGCGGCGGAAATCCGCAGCCCTTCTCGCGGCCGGCGGGAGCTGCGGGCGGCACCTGCGTTGCAGCCCTGGCTGTTGGTACTAGCTGCACCATCAACGTGGAGTTCGCGCCCGAGACACTCACGGCATACTCGAAAACGCTGACCGTGACCTATACGGGCGGCGCCACGGTCACTAATTCACCGGTGACACTCACTGGTACCGGTGTAGGGGCGACGGTGACCATCTCCGCACCGACTCCGGCGCTAAACACCGGCGGTACAACGACGAAGACCGGCACTGTAACAGTAAGCAATGCGGCTGCTGCAACCGGTCCGTTCACGTTCACCGCCGCTCCGACTATCGCTAAGACGAGTGGCGGCGGAAATGGAACCTTTACCATCGCCACCGGCGGGACCTGTGATAACACGATTACAGTCCTCGCTGCAGGCGCTAGTTGCACTGTCAATGTGCAGTACGCCGGCGAGACCAATACGAATACGGCTAACGGGGCCGTTACGATAACCGGGATCGGTCTGGCAACGGCATCACAGACCAGCGCCACATTCCCGGCCAATTAAAGCAAAACGCGGGGCAGGACATCCGAACCCGGATGTCCGGCCCCACGTAGTAACGAGAAAACCATGGGCAACGAAAAACCGGGCAAAGAAACAATGATCCGATCGATTATCTTCACCAATTTGCTTCTTTCCGGCGCTCTGTGGGGACAGAGCGCCGGAGTAGTTTCGGGCGCAGAAACAACCTGGCCAACCGCGGAGGTGGCTCCTGCATCTCCTTCCGCGGCCGGCAAACCGGCGGTAGCCGCGGAGCCGTATCGGAATCAGCCCAATCGGCTGGCCAAACGGGCCGTGGCGATTAACCAATCGGTCTGGGGAATCGAAGCCCCCAGAGTCAAAGCGGTGGAGTCCGGGGTAATGATCCAGTTCAGCTACCGCGTTTTAGACCCGGAAAAGGCCAAGGTGCTGAGCGATAAACAGGTCGAGCCCCTCTTGATCAGTATGGAGAAGGGAATAAGACTGACGATCCCGTCGTTGGAAAAGGTCGGCCAATTGCGCCAGGCACCGCGCGAGCCGGAGGCGGGAAAGTCCTACTGGATGGCGTTTTCCAACAGCGGGCGCCTGTTGAAGCCCGGAGACCGCGTGGATATCGTGATTGGAAATTTTAGAGCTCACGGGCTCGAGGTGGAGTAGCCGGCGATTAGTTTCCGGTTGCTTAAAAGTCGGGTTGATCAAAAGCCGGTTCGTTAAAGCCGGTTGATCAAATGGAGGCACTAATGGTTCGAAAGTTGCACTGCCCGGAAATCGCCCGGCCTGCCGGCCGGAGCAACAGCCCAGTTGTGCGCCGATTGGAGCCTGATGAGGCGAATCGCAGTAACCCTCAAACATTCTGCCCACAGCATTTCTTCCGGAGGGGAATTGTGAAACCGGCATACATAACCGCCATCCTCGTCACCGTTTTCGCGCCCGCGGCCTGGGCTCAAACACCTGCCATAAGGTTAGTACAGAACAATTACAGTAACATCGTTGCCGGGCTCCCGAATTACGGAATCGCGCAAGGCTCGATTTTCTACATCACCGGCTCTAACCTTGCACCGGCTACAACCTCGCTTCAGAACGTGCCGTTGAACACCAGCCTCAGTGGAGTGAGTATTCAGGTTACGGTAAACGGCATCACCACAAATCCCCTGATTTACTATTTGTCTCCGGCCCAGATCGACGCTGTTCTGCCGTCGGGAACCCCGGCGGGAACCGGTACCGTCACGGTTACTAACAACGGAGCAACCAGCGCAACCGCGCCCATTCAGGTGGTCCAGAACGCGTTTGGCCTTCTCACGCTGAACGGCGGCGGCACGGGAATGGTAGCAGCGTTCGACGCCAATAATAACAACTCGCTGCTTGGCGTCACGGCGGCCGCGAATCCGGGCGATACTGTCGTATTGTGGGGCAGCGGCCTCGGCCCGGTGGCGAGGGGCGTGGATGAGAGGGTGTTGCAGACACCGGCGGATATGAGTTCGCCGATCCGTGTGGATATCGGCGGGATCGCGGCGGATGTGAAGTACCACGGACGCTCGCAGTATCCCGGGCTTGATCAAATCAACGTGATCGTGCCCGCCGGGCTTTCCGGTTGTGCGGTATCTGTCGCGGTCGAGACCGGCAGCTATGTCAGTAACTTTGGCACGCTTCCGGTGGCGGCCAGCGGACGCATATGCAGCGACCCGACGCTGGGCCTCACGAGCAGCCAACTCGAAAGCATCAGCAATCAGGCGACCTACAGTGCCGGAGCGATTACGCTCACCCAGACGTCCGTTACCACAGCCTCTGGGATCAACGAAGGAGGCCATCTGCTTCCCGGCGTCACCTCAGCGTCCGTGAGCGGAGGCGCTTCGTTCCGGAAGGTCGCCGTTTCGCCGACCTTTGATTTCTCTGCGCTGGTTCAGTCGGTGTCGGTTGGTAGCTGCACGGTCTTCGGAGGCGCGGGCAATGTCTTCACTCCCCCGGGTATCACCTCCACTGCTTTGAATGCAGGCCCCGAAATTAATCTCAGCGGATCCGGCGGCCCTCGATCGATGACCTGGGCGAATGGACTTTACAGTGCTTCGTTGACCAGTGTGCTTGCGGGTACGTACAGTTTCGACAACGGCGCAGGCGGACTCGATGTGGGCGCGCTCTCCACGCAGTTCACGGTTCCGGCTCCACTGACATGGCCGGACCTGCAGGCTTTCACTACTGTCAGCCGCTCAAGTGGAGTCACAGTCAACTGGACTGGCGGCGATCCCGGCTCCTACGTCGCTGTCTCGGGCCTGTCGTTGAGCAGCCGGGCTGGCGGATCCGTCTATGGGTATTTCACGTGCGCGGCTCCCGTCCTGGCCGGCACCTTCACGGTGCCCGCCACGGTCCTGCAGTCCCTGCCCACGAGCAGCTTTACCAACGGAAGCTCCACCTCCACGCTTTCTCTCAGTAACACGACAAACGCCCAATCTTTCACGGCAAGCGGTATCGACTACGGGTTCGTCGCCGCGACATTCGAATTCTCCAAAATCGTGATATACCAGTAGCCAAATACGTTAGCGAGTAGTCGGCGTTCCGCCCGGGCGGCCGGATCTAAGAGTGCTCAGCGTATGCCTTTTACCTCCCCGATCTTTTTCGTCCGTCTAAGCGGAGAAGAGCTTCCTCCAGGCAAAGGTATGGGCATTGCGCCAATGCTGGTGCAGCGAATGGACATCTAATGTTGGGGACAAGTCCTGAAGTTCCGCCGAAGCGGGCGCCGCCGGCCCGTAAGTGACAACAGCGTCGAAGTCCTGAAGAGCAATCTCCGCGTTGGGAGATTTGAATACGCGCGTATGTAGCCCACGCGGCCAGAGGCTTCATCGGGGAGCAGTGCCTCTCCATGTCAGTTGTAGCCAGCCTTGGGCCATCGTCGACGCATCCTGGTGACCCGGCGGTCCGGGTGCGCCGTACCAATAAGGTACGGAACGTTCCAGATACCAGCCGTTTTGTCCGTTGTTTATGGCGCGGGATGAGGCGCGGATCTGTTAATATCGCACTGCGCGGGTCGTGCTGCCCGGCTTCAGACTGTCTATGCCCTGCGTCCTCCTGCTCGCAATCCTGCTGTTTCCGCGCGTTGCGCTCGCTTTGATGTGGTTCTACTCCACCTTCCTGCAGCGCGCATTCCACGGTGAACTGGTCCTGCCGGTAATCGGGTTTATTTTTCTGCCGCTCACGACGATCGCATACGCATGGGAACTGAACAGTAACATGCCGACAGCGGGAATAAACCTTCTGTGGCTACTGATTGCCGTGATAGTTGATTTGGGCGGGCTCGGCGGCGGTGCTCATCGCCAATCCAGGCGCTGAGTCGTGCAACCGGTGAATCAGAACGCAATGGCCTCGCGTCATTGCGTCTTTTCTTTTACCTTTTCCGCGCCCTTTTCTGTGCCTGAGGCTGCGGCGTGAGCAGTCTTCCTGGTGCCCCTTTTGATTGCTTTGGCCGTCTTCTTTGTGCCAGCGACGGTGGCCGCTCCAACATCTTTGCCAGCTTCTTTGGTCTCGTGGCCGGCATTTTTCAAATCGTCCTTGACCTGCCCTGCTACCGGAAGGGAGAGTGCAATGGCCAACCCAATGACATATATTTTTCCCATGAATTTCACCTCTGAGAAAATGGAGCAACCTGATCGCCATTTGTCGAACCGGAAGGCGTAGCAGGGGCAAGGACCTTTGTGGTCTCGTAAAAACGGTTCAGGAACACTTTTCAACCACTACGAAAGTGATGTCGTC
>Ga0209698_10008376_pt1 | contig 10680 bp, 11 predicted proteins | sample LitLauG_LLR_2012_FD_187203 | JGI IMG/M metagenome (GOLD analysis project Ga0209698, IMG submission 187203) | Freshwater sediment microbial communities from Pennsylvania, USA - Little Laurel Run_MetaG_LLR_2012 (SPAdes) (version 2) | ecosystem: Environmental > Aquatic > Freshwater > Creek >... | reverse complement strand
AGGCAGTGGTGGCCGCTGACGTGATGGTGATGCCGCGCTCCTGTTCCTGCTCCATCCAGTCCATGGTGGCGGTGCCTTCATGGACTTCACCGATCTTGTGGGAGCGTCCCGTGTAATACAGGATGCGTTCGGTGGTCGTGGTTTTACCGGCATCGATATGGGCTGCGATGCCGATATTTCTCATCCTCTCGAGTGGTACAGTGCGAGCCATGGAAAAATTGGTTCCTGTTATCTCTTACCAGCGGTAGTGAGCGAAGGCCTTGTTGGCTTCCGCCATGCGGTGCACGTCGTCGCGTTTCTTGATCGCTCCGCCGCGCAGATTGGCTGCGTCGTTCAGTTCGTTGGCCAGCTTGTCCGCCATGCCTTTTTCGGCCCGGCCGCGCGCATTGCCGAGAATCCAGCGAATGGCGAGACTGGTGCGGCGATTCTGGGGCACTTCGATCGGGACCTGATAGTTGGCTCCGCCCACGCGCCGCGTTTTCACTTCGAGCAGCGGTTTGGCGTTCTCAACGGCCTTCTTAAACAACTTGATGGCTTCTTCGCCGCCGCCGCGCTCTTCGAGCTTCTTCAGCGACGTATAGAAAATCTTCTGCGCCGTGGATTTCTTCCCGTCCCACATCATCGAGCAAATGAACTTCTCGGCCAGTGTGGAGTTGTACACCGGATCGGGATTAACTTCGCGATTGTCTGCGCCTCTGCGTCTCGGCATCTATAAATTCCTCACGCGCACAACGGACCTTCGGCCTGTGCGCTCATATCCTCTTACTTCGTTGCGGCTTTGGGCCGTTTGGCGCCGTACTTGGAACGGCTCTGCTTGCGGTTCGCCACGCCTGCCGTGTCGAGCGCACCGCGCACCACGTGATACCGAACGCCGGGAAGATCTTTCACGCGGCCGCCGCGGATCAGCACAATCGAGTGCTCCTGCAGGTTGTGGCCGACGCCCGGGATATAAGTTGTTACTTCGATGCCGTTGGTGAGCCGGACACGCGCCACTTTGCGGAGCGCCGAATTCGGCTTCTTCGGTGTGGACGTATACACGCGGGTACACACGCCGCGCTTCTGCGGGCAGCTCTGCAAGGCAGGGCTTGCCGTCTTCCATGCGGGCGCTTTCCGCCCTTTTCGCACAAGTTGATTAAATGTCGGCACTCAGGATCCTCAAAAAACTCAAATCTCAAAACAAACCCAATCCCAAAAAAGGACTGGCCGGTGGCTCATACAGCAGCCAGCCCCGCTCGCGGTTTTCACACACCCGCAGGACTATTCCGGAATTTAAAGCGTCGCTTTTGATTCGAGCGGGCTTACAAAAAACTGCTTCTGCCGCTCAGGCTTAGGAAAGGTCCATGCCCGCTGACAGCTAGGCCAGCAAAGCCTCGGGACCTGGCCCGGCCGGATCTCCGACGCCGGAGATGGTAGCCAGAACCTGAATCAATCTACAGCCAAACCTTTACAGTGTAAGGGAAATGGATTCAGCGTGTCAACCGCGTGACTTCAAGTGGCCCCCGGGATGCTGGTTCGCGGGGGATTCAGCTTGACTCCGGAACCCCAAGCCCCTATTCTCTATCTAAAATACCGTATTCTGCCCCGGAGAGAACAAATATATTATGACCCGCAACATTCTGGCCGTTTCGCTCTTCTTTTTGGCGCCCACCTGCTGGGGACAATCGCTGTCCGGCATGTGGGATGCCACCATCAATTATAACGGGAACGATATCCCTTTCAAAATGGGGATTTCGGGAGAGGGTTCGAACGTTAAGGGCTGGTTTTTCAACGGGAAAGACAAGGAAGTCTCGAATCGGGGTAAGTTCGAAAACGGCGTCCTGACGCTGGATTTCGATAGCTACGCAGCGCACTTGAAAGCCACCTACAAAGACGGCGTGCTGACAGGCGACTACGGGCCGGTGGTGCGGAAAATGTCGACAATCCGCGCGGTACGGGCGGCGGAAACCAAGGCCGCGCCGACCGGAAAAGTTCCTGAAATCGGCGGCGTCTGGGATCTGATGATGCAGACGAACAGTTCCAAAGGGGAAAATGCCTGGAATCTGATTGTGCGTCAAAACGGACCCGAGTTGGCCGCAGCCATCCTGCGCGTGGATGGGGACACGGGAGAATTGACAGGTTCCTATAAAGACGGCAAGTTCACGCTGAGCCATTTTTCGGGCTCGCGGCCGTCGCTGATGATCATTACGCCGCAGGCGGATGGGTCGCTGGACGTGGGGCTCGCCAGTCTGCGTGGCTTTACTCCGATGAAGGCGCTGAGGCTCGAAGAGGCCAAAGCAAAGGGGCTTCCGATGCCCACCGATGCCGATTCTCATACCCAGGTGAAGGATCCGACGAAGCCGTTCGCGTTCAGCTTCCCCGATCTGAACGGCAAGCTGGTTTCGAACACCGATGCGCGGTTTGACGGCAAGGTGGTTTTGGTGGTCATCACCGGCAGTTGGTGCCCGAACTGCCATGACGAAGCGCCTTATCTGGAGCAGGTGTATGAGAAGTACAAAGGCCAGGGGCTGGAAGTTGTGGCGCTTTCGTTCGAAGAAGGCGACCAGTTGACGGACCCGACCCGGCTCAAGGCGTTCATCGAAGAATACGGGATCAAATACACGGTGCTGCTCTGCGGTGAGCCCGATCAGGCGAAGGACAAGCTAACCCAGGCACAAAATTGGGACGCCTGGCCGACCACGTTCTTTGTGGGCCGTGACGGGCTGGTAAAGGCGGTCCATGCCGGATTCCCGGGTCCGGCCAGCGGGGAGCTTTTTAAGAAAGAAACCAGCGAGTTCGTGGCGCGGGTGGAAAAGCTGCTGGGCGCGAATCAGAACGCGAAGAAATAGCGCCAGCGTCCGCTCCACGGTAGCGCTACGATGAAGGGGGGTAGGGACATGGCAAACGCTGCCACATTGGCGGACATCGATTGGATGGCCTGTGAGTTGATCGAACAAGTCCCGGGCAAGGTATCGGGACGGCCCGTTGTTCGTGGTACGCGCATTATGCCCGACCCCATAGTGAACAGCTACGATCTCGGGGACAGCATCGAAGAAATTCACGAGGGATTCCCTACGCTATCCATTTCTCAAATAGTGCGACTGATTGACTTTGCTCACGCGCAGCGACAGCAGAACCATACGTCGTGAAGGTTAGGCCAGGTGAAGGTATTGCTCGACGAGAACCTGGACCACCGGTTGCGCACAGTTCTCGGCTCGCATGAGGTTTTCACTGCCAGCTATAAGGGGTGGGATGGGCTGAAAAACGGCAATCTTTTGCAGATCGCAGAAGACGACGGGCTTGAAGTCTTTGTCACGGGTGATCAAAGCCTCGCTTACGAACAGAACCTGGCCGGGCGGCGGTTGGCCATTGTGGCGTTGTCCTCCATTGAATGGCGCATCGTCAGAAACCACCTGCCGAAGATAATCGCCGCCATCGATGATGCAACGCCGGTTCTTTTCAGGCGGTGGAATGCGGCACCTTCAGCCGGAATAAGCCCGCCGACCAGTGAACGGGCCGCGACCAGCCGGGCGATGGCTGTGCATCCCTGGTGGCTTTCCGGTAGCCCGCGCCTTGTCCTGTATACATTACAAGCATCTGTCACGCCAGATGGCTTATCCTCTATAAAGATCGCATCAGATCGAGGCAAAAATCTATGGCCATAAAACTCAACGTAAACGGGCAGTCCGCGACGGTGGACGCGCCAAACGATATGCCCCTTTTGTGGGCGCTGCGCGACGTGCTGCACCTGCGCGGGACCAAATACGGTTGTGGTATCGCCCAGTGCGGCGCGTGCACAGTGCAGGTGAACGGAACGGCCGTGCGTTCCTGCCAGACCCCGGTGGGCTCCGTGGCGGGGAAAAGCGTCACGACTGTAGAGGGACTTTCGAGCGATGGGACGCACCCGGTGCAGGTGGCCTGGGAAGACCTGGACGTGCCGCAGTGCGGGTATTGTCAGGCTGGCCAGATGATGTCGGCCGCCGCGCTGCTGGCCAAAACACCGAACCCCAGCGATAAGGACATCGACACCGCGATGAACGGCAATCTCTGCCGCTGCGGAACGTATCTTCGGATTCGCAAGGCCATACACAAGGCGGCTGAACTCGCCACAAAGAAGCCCGTGCAGACGGCGTCGCGGTAAGGAACGGGAAGAACAGGAGATCACGAGATGAAAGCAATTATTAATCGTCGTTCCTTTCTGAAAGTCAGTGCATTGGGCGCGGGCGGCGTCCTGCTGAGCATGTATTTGGAGCCGGAGGCGAAGGCCCAGGGCCGTGGTGGCCCGCCGGCTCCGCCACCCAGTCCGAACGTTTACATTAAGGTCGCGCCGGACGGCACGGTCACCATCATGGCCAAGAACCCCGAAGTGGGGCAGGGCATCAAGACCATGCTGCCGATGCTGATCGCCGAAGAATTGGATGTCGACTGGAAGTCGGTCAAGATCGAACAGGCTGATTTCGACGACACGAAGTATGCCGGCCAGATCGCGGGTGGCAGCACGGCGACGCCGACCAACTGGATTCCGATGCGCCAGGCCGGCGCCGCGGGGCGGGCCATGTTCATCACCGCCGCGGCGCAGCAGTGGGGCGTGCCGGAAAGTGGCTTGAGCACGGCTTCGGGCCGCGTGATCGACAAGGCGTCGGGCAAGTCGCTCGGCTATGGGGAACTCGCCGCGAAGGTTGCGACGCTGCCCATGCCCGATCTCAGCACGCTGAAGATGAAGGATCCGGCCGATTACAAGATCATTGGCCACTCCCAGCCGCAGCGCGAACTGCACAACATCATCACCGGCAAGCCCGTGTTCGGTATCGACATGGAACTGCCCGGCATGAAGTACGCGGCATTCGAAAAGTGCGGCGTGTTCGGCGGCAAAGTGGTTTCCGCGAACATCGACGAGATCAAGAAGATGCCGGGTATCGTCAACGCCTTCGTGATCGAGCGGCCGGATATCACCGATACGGTGATCCCGGGCGACCCGGGTCTCGAGAACGGCATTGCGATTATTGCCGACACCTGGTGGCAGGCGCAGCAGGCACGTAAAAAGCTGGTTGTGAAGTGGGATGAAGGTTCTCGTGCGACGCACACCAGCGTGGCCTACGCCGCGAAGGCCGAAGAGCTTAGCAAGGCCACACCGCAGCGCACGTTGCGCTCGGACGGCGACATCGATGCCGGCTTCAAAGGCGCGGCGAAGGTAGTGGAAGCGGGCTATTCGTATCCGTTCATCTCGCACGCACCGCTGGAGCCGCAGAACTGCACGGCGCAGTTCAAAGACGGCAAGCTGGAAATCTGGACCAACAGCCAGATCCCCGGTAACGGACGCCGTCTCACGGCGCAGGCCACGGGTCTCACGGAAAAGGACGTCACGCTCCACATGGTGCGCGGCGGCGGCGGCTTCGGCCGTCGTCTGACCAACGACTACATGGTGGAAGCTGGTTACATCGCCAAGCAGGCGGGCATCCCGATTAAGCTGCTTTGGTCGCGTGAAGACGATATGCAGCACGATTACTATCGCCCCGGCGGCTTCCAGTATCTGAAGGCCGGCGTGGATGCGTCCGGTAAGGTTGTTGCCTGGCACAATCACTTCGTGAGCTACGGCGATGGCGATCGCTTCGTCTCAGCGGGCGCCATGGGCCCGACCGAGTTCCCGCAGCGCTTCGTGCCGAACTATCAGTTGCAGTCTTCGGTGCAACAGCTGGCGATCCGTACCGGTTCGCTGCGTGCGCCGTCGAGCAACGCGTTCGCGTTCGTGATTCAGTCTTTCATCGACGAACTCGCGCATGCCGCAGGCAAGGATCCGATCCAGTTCCGGCTCGATCTGCTCAACAATGGCCCGGCGCTGCCAGTGCCTGCCGCTCCGGGCGGACCGCCCGCCGGTGGCATGAACGCGGACCGCATGAAGGGCGTGGTTCAACTCGTGGCCGAAAAATCCGGCTGGGGCAAGAAGACGCTGCCCAAGGGTACGGCGTTCGGTACCGCTTTCCACTACAGCCATCTCGGTTATTTCGCCGAGGTCGCCGAAGTGAAGGTGGACGCCAATAACAAGATCAAAGTGAACAAGGTTTGGGTGGCGGCCGACATCGGCAGCCAGATCATCAACCCCAGCGCCGCGGAGAACATGGGGCAGGGTGCGGTGATCGACGGCATGAGCGAACTGATGGGCCAGGAAATCACGGTGGATAAGGGTCGCGTTGTGCAGACCAACTTCCACCAGCACACCATGGTTCGCCTGACCCAGGCGCCGCCGGAAATCCAGATCGACTTCCTGAAGACCAACTTCCCCCCGACCGGTCTCGGCGAACCTTCGCTGCCGCCGATCCTTCCCGCCATCGCCAATGCGATCTTCACGGCGACCGGGAAGCGCGTCCGTGCGTTGCCGTTTTCCAAAGCCGGCTATAGCTGGGCGTAGGGATTTAACTGAAACAGATCGGGCTCGCCGCTATCCGCTTTACTAAGATGGGGGCGAGCCCGATTTTTTTTATGCGGATTCGTTTACCGATACTTCTGCTTCTCGCCATCGCGGCAGATCTTGCACCTGCTTCTGCGCAGGACGACCGACGATTGCTTCTGCTTTCACCCGATGGGCAGGTGGAATTCCGCCTCTTTATCGGCGTTCCGCCGGAAGGTATTTACCCGCGTCTCGCCTATCTGGTGAACTACCAGGGCAAGCCGTTGGTTGAAGCGTCTTTCCTGGGCTTCGACATCAAGAACCAGGAGCCGATGCTGGGCGAAAATGTGGGCCTCGTGACTTCGCGAACATCGACCGAGGGTCGCTTTAACACGCTGGTCGCCGAGTTCATGCAGAATGGCTCGCTCGGCCGTCGCATCGATCTCGAAGTGCGTGCCTATAACGATGGCGTGGCGTTCCGGTACAAGCTGCCGCGCTCTGGTCCGCTGGATGAGCTGTTTGTGCGCGATGAGATTACCGAGTTTGCGGTGGCCGATGGCGTGATGGAAGGCAAAGGCATGCTCACGATGCCTGTTGTTGCAGTGCTCAGGGGCGGAGGCTTCGTTGAGATCGCGGAGGGGAAGGCCGGGACCTATCCGCACGCACGGCTGGAGATCGAATCGGGCAGCATCCTGATCACGCGCCTGTCGCAGCGTGGAGACGATCCAAATCTTGCGTGGTCCAGCATGACGCCGACGGTGTTTCCGTGGCGGGCAGTTGTTGTGGCCGGCACGCGCGAGAAGCTGGCGCGGTCGCAGATTCTGGCCGATCTGAAGTAATTCTGCCGTCAAAACTGGCTTGGTGTACACTTAGCCGACGTTAAGTTAAAAGGAGCAAGAATGATAGCTTCTGGATTCCGTACCGCGATTGCCTGGGCGGGATTGATGGCGATCAGCCCGAGCACTCCCGCCGCGGCGCAGTGGTTCCACTACCCAACTCCCGGAGTTCCGAAGACTGTGGATGGACTTCCGAATCTCAAAGCGCCAACGCCGAAGACAAGTGATGGGAAGCCTGATTTCTCCGGGCTGTGGCTTCCCCAGGGCACGTCGTCCATTGACGATAAACTCCAGCCCTCCGGCGTGTTCAACGATGTTGGATCCGGGGTGAAAGGCGGTGCCCCGTATCAACCGTGGGCCGCGGAACTGGTGCGGAAGCGCAATGAGAACAATCGCAGAGACACTCCAGACAGCAAGTGTCTGCCGCTTTCCCCGATGCTGCGACATACGCTTCCTGCGTTCAGAAGAATGGTCCAGACGCCTGGAATGCTTCTGATCCTGGATGAACACTGGACGAACTTCCGGACAATCTACACGGACGGACGGCCTCTTCCGGTCGATCCGCAGCCATCCTGGCTGGGGTACTCCACCGGCAAGTGGGATGGGGACACTTTGGTCGTTCAGACCATTGGTCTAAAGGATGATACCTACCCCGATGGCCTCGGCAGCCCGATGACCAGCGGTGGAAAAATGACCGAACGGTTTCGGCGAACAGACTACGGAAACCTCGATATCCAAATCACAATCGACGATCCCAAAGCGTATACGAGACCCTGGACTATCACTGTCCATCAGGCGATCGTTCTGGACACGGACCTTCTCGAAGGGTTCTGCGACAACGAAAAGGACCAGGCACACCTGGTCGGGAAGTAAGGGCGCTTACTTCTGCTCTGCGGGCGTTGAAGTTGCCGGACCCATGCCGAGGATCTGCAGCACGGCGTCGCCGGTCCCCTCCTTCGCACCGTCGTAGTGGATTTCCTTGCCGGTGTGGACGACGAAGCTTCCAGCCGGAATCCCGACGGTGCTGGCCGGATCGTACTTCGGACCGGTACCGACCCACCACGTGCCCGAGAGCACGGTGATGTAGCGGTCGTTCGGATGGAAGTGCGGGCGGCTCATGTGGCCCGGATGCCACTTGGTCAGGACGATGTAGAGACCAGGTTTCGACGGGTCGCCCACCAGGATGGCCTGCGCCGAGCCTGCCTTTTCGTTTTCCACCCACGGAATCTTGTCCGGCATGGTGACTTTGATGGCCGCCGGATTGAGGTCGGCTACCTTGGGTGCGCCAAAGCTGGTGACCGCAGCCAGGGCCAATGAAAGCGGTAACATGCGCCGAAGCGCGCTGAACAGGGACATCGTTATCTCCTTGTGACGATACATATCGTATCAGCGTTGGGGCGAATTATTTCGACCCCTCCTGCAGACGCCGGAGGAGGCGGATTTGCCCGGCGTGATAGAGATCGTGTGCTGTGGCGCCGCGAATCAGGTGCAGAGCCTGCGGGGACGCGGAAGGGAGGCTCGCAACGGCCGCGCGCAGGCTGCGGTGCTCGGCTTGAAGAATCGATACGTCTCTTTTCCACGCGGCTTCACCTGCGTCATCACTTTCTCCTCCCGAAGGCCTTACAAAAAAGTTGCTGCCCTTCAGCGTAAACGCACCGCGCTTCTCTCCGGTGAGCCTGCGGCGAACCGCATACTTCCAATACGCAGCGTGCAGGGTAAGTTCCCAAATGTTATGCCGCGCGGGATTTGGCCGCCATGCCGCTTGCGCCGCAGTCACGCCGCGAAGCGAACCGCGGAGATTGGGTCCGTGCCAGGACTTCTTATCGAACGCCTCATCGAGACTCCCGAGCAGCACCCGTATTTCGGTTTGCACAACAGCGCCGAGCCTCAGCTAATTGGCGCCGCCGTAGGCTTTTGGATCGTGCGGTCCGAAACCAAGGTGCCCGCCTTCGCGGTCGATGTTGTTTTCATCGCACGCGAACTCCATGATTTCCTGGCCTGCCGGCATTTGCGTGTAGACGCGGTCGAAGCTGAACGGCTTCGTGTAGAACTTCGGATCGGTGACTGTCACTTCGTGATTCAGATGGTCGGCATCCGGCCGCCACCACTTCTCCACGACGTGCAGGGCGTCGCTGTGCGGATGCGCATCGTCGTCGATCCAGCTCAGTTTGTCTTTAAAGCCGATTGCATCAATGACCAGCACGTCGCCGTCCCACTTCCCGATGCCGTTGCCAAAAAAGGAAGGCTCGATGTCTTTCGGATGATCGCGGCCATCGACCGGGATGGTGCGGAAGGTCCACATCAATTCATACAGAAACGCGACGCGGTTCGAACTCTGCACGATCTCGAACGGTACGCCGCTGATGCTGGCGCGCGGAATGCCGGCGAACAGACAGAGGCCTTCGGGATTCACCGATTTGGTCTTGTTATATTCGTACGCCGCTTTGCCCGCGGGCGTGAGGATGGCGTCGAAGCCGCCCGGGACATTCTTGTCCATGTTGCGGAGCAGCGGTCCACGCCAGAAGCCGGAAAGGTCGGGCTTGCCATTCGGCGTGCGCGGCGTGGGCTTCGCTTTGGAGGCCGCGACCGGAGCCTTCGCCGGGGCCTGTGCCAGGACCGCGCCGACGGTGGCGCATACCAGAGCGAGGGCGGTGACCACGGAGCGTGCTGCAGAGGGGTGTTTCACAGGAGATCTCCTCCTGAGCATTGTATGCGGTTTCAGAGCCCGGCGGAGATGGTTTGCAGCCGGCCGCTGGATTTCATGCCGAATTAAAGCGGCGCGTGAGCGGGAGTGCGTTATGATTCCGAGGGAAAGAGGCGCTCGTGACCGATCGAACCGAATTAATTTTATTGCTGTCTTCTGATCCGGTAATTCGCAAGGTAATGGAAGAGATTCTGCTGCGCCCGGGCTATGTGGTGCTGGCGGAGGGCGATCTGGGCAAGGCGGTGCAGCGGATTTCGGAAACGGTGCCGGATCTCCTGATTATCCGGCCTTTCATCGAGGCGATGACGGGGCATCAGGCAGCGATTTATCTGCGGAAGAAAGCGCCGGGGATGCCGGTGCTGATGGTGGGCGGGCTTCCCGACGACGACAGAGTAACGAACCGCGAGGAGTTGCAGGGGTTCGAGATTTTTCCGAAGCCTTTTTCCGCGGAGGATTTTCTGGCGAGGGTGGAAGAAGTGCTGGCGAAGCACGCGAAGAGGGTGCGGCACCATCACAGGTAGGCGGCCACAGGTAGCGGCGCGGGAGCGTTAGGGAGAGAAACGCAAATATGAAACTGAGTACGGAACGGATTCTGACAACACACGTGGGCAGCCTGCCAAGGTCGCAGGCGGCGGCCGGGATGCTGGTGCCCGTCGCGAGCGCGAGCAGCGCGGCGACCACCGTCGCGCGGCCGCTGGCACGGGCGGCCGCGTCGTCGGCGGCCATCTCGGCGAGGCGGGCGACCTCGGCGTCCCCCCGGGCGAACAGGGGAACGGCGG
>Ga0209698_10008375_pt1 | contig 10681 bp, 9 predicted proteins | sample LitLauG_LLR_2012_FD_187203 | JGI IMG/M metagenome (GOLD analysis project Ga0209698, IMG submission 187203) | Freshwater sediment microbial communities from Pennsylvania, USA - Little Laurel Run_MetaG_LLR_2012 (SPAdes) (version 2) | ecosystem: Environmental > Aquatic > Freshwater > Creek >... | reverse complement strand
CCACCTACTTTATTGACATCACACGCGGCATCATTCTGCGCGGCGCTGGCTTGCAGCATCTTTGGATCGACGCAACCGCGCTGTTCACCATTGGCACGCTCTTGCTGGTCATCGCCGCTCGCCGGTTCCAGAACAAAGTCATCATGGCGTGATATTCTGCTTCGGCTCACGCGACTGGGGGTCGGAGCTTTGGCTCCGAAATCAGAACTAACAAGGAAATGGGCTTCAGCCCCTGAGGAATTTGAAAGTTTCAGGGTGAAGCTCTGCTCTTTTCAGGGGATTCCGTGTCCTGTCCAATCTGTCAAAAACGCAAAGCCGAACGCTTCTGCCCGGCCAAAGCCGAGAAGATCTGCGCCGTCTGCTGCGGCACCGAGCGCGAAATCTCTCTCGACTGCCCGCCCGATTGCGCCTATCTCCTTGCCGCGCATCGCTACGAGGAAGACCATCCGCGCCCGCTTCCGCCGGACACGCCGTTGCTCGACATCCGTCTCGCTCCCGATCTCGTCCGCCTGCACCCGCAATTTCTTTCCGCAATCGCTTTCGCGGCCGCTAAATTCTGCGCCGGCCAGCCCGCCGCCACTGATCCCGACGTGCTCGCGGCCGTCCAAGCGCTAGCCGAATCCTACAAAACTCTTGCATCCGGGATCGTTTATGAACAACCTCCCGTCTCTTCCGTTCAGCGCGGCCTCTACGATTCCCTCTCCGCTTTTCTCACCGAAACCAAGCAGCCTCCGCCGCAAAGCTCTCTGGGCCACCCGAAAGATTCCGAGATCTTCCAACTTCTCGTGTTCTTGTATCGCATGGGCCTGCTGCGCACGAACGGCCGCCCGCGCTCCCGCCGCTTTATCGAATTCCTGCGCGGTCAATTCCCCGGGGCCCAAGAACTAAAACGCGAAGAATCCCGCATCATCGTCCCTTAAGATCGATCGACTGGACTAGTGTGTGAAAAGAAGTGCTCGAAGGAAGGGTTACGCGAAGGATTAGCAGATGCTGTTCCGCCATTCTGTTTTTCCGGACCCGCTACCCTGATACGCACGATCTCATTCGCTGCACCTCTTGGCTCAGCGCACCGACATCCCAGCCCAAAGACAGCTGTTGCTGGGCGGCCGCTGGCCGATCGCCTTCCCAGGGTCGGGACGAAAATCTGAATTCTTGGCGGATTCGCAAAACGCGCTCGGACACTTTCTTGCGGTAGGCTTCTGGCGCGTAGCCGTTCTTCGCATACCACTCGCGATACTGCTTCGCCAGCTTCGGAAACTTCGCTTCGATGAACGGCAGAAACTGCCTAGCCGAGGCGGGCATCAGGAACAGTACGCCCGACCAAAACCACTCGGCGCCCGCTTCTTTGGCCGCCGCGGCTACGCCTTCCAGTTCCCCGTCCGCGTCTGTAATCCCCGGCAACAGCGGTGAAGCGGAAACGCCCACATGCAGACCCGCGTCACGCAACTCTTTTACCGCGGCCAGCCGCAAATCCGGCCGTGGCGCGCGCGGTTCCAGCAACCGCGCCAGCCGCGGCTTCAGCGTCGTCACGGTGATATTCACTGTCAGCGCCGACTTCGCCGCAATCACTTTCAAAATATCCAGGTCGCGCACAACCTGGTTCGACTTCGTAATGATTGAAATGCTCAGTCCTTCGCGCTTTGCCAATTCCTCGAGGCAAGCCCGCGTCACGCCATATTCCTTCTCCGCCGGCTGGTAGGGATCCGTCGCCGTCCCGATGGCGATGTGTTCCGCCTTCGTGTATCCGGACGCCTTCGACGCGTGCGAATATTTCTGCGTAACGTCCCGCGCCAGCAGTGCGGCCGCATCCTGCTTCACGAAAATCTTGCGCTCAAACTCTCCGCCATCAATTTCCATGTATTCGTGCGTGTATCGCGCGTAGCAGTATTTGCAGGCAAACTCGCACCCGCGATAGGGATTGATTGTCCACTCGAACGGCACGCGCTCCGATTCACAGCGATTCAGGATTGATTTCACCGGCAACAAAAAATATTCCGGCTTCTCCACCGACTTACGCTTGGTGTCCGCCGCCGGCGCTTCAGCAGCGAGGCGAGCTATGCCCACCAGTGGCGCATGGGAAGTCCGAAATTCGGGCGGGGGGCAATCCGCCGTTGGGCTTTTCGGACTTTCCATATGCCAGCCGGCTTGACCCTGGGCAAGGGCGCCGGCCTCTGGCTTTGGTTCAGCAGGGCAAAAAGGCAGGAGTTGTGATGCGGGGCGTCGAGCGGGGCGACGCCGAGTGGTGAAACGCGGCATCGTAAGGGGAAGAACTGGGGACATGGCTCACCTCGAGCCGAGCCAGTATTTCGCCTTTTATTCGCCATGTCAAGCAGTTTCGTATTTTGTTCGCCTTGAACCTCGCCACGCGCTTGGTTTCCCTTCCCGCAATCCACGACTCTATTGTCCTCGCTCCTTCTTATCTCCGCTTGTTAAAGTACTTCTGGGAGCTATCCGCATGGGCGCGCGCCGTTTGAGTCTTGCTTGCACTGTGTTCCTTGGTAGCTCGCTGGTCGGCGCAAGCGCTTCGCCCGCGCAGAATCCGCCACAGAAGCCAGCTCCCAAATCCACGGGCAAACCTGGGGCACCGGCTGCAGCCGCGGATGCACAAATTGCCTCGCCGGTTTCGCGCCATTACCCGATCCTCATCATCGCGCATGGCAATGAGCCGTCCTGGTCGCTGCGACTGGGGATGAAAGGGCCGGAACGCCTGGACCGCACCGGTTATCCTCCGATCGTTCTGGATCCAGCCGAAATTACTCCGGACGACCCTGGCAAAGCGTGGACCTATCACGCCAAGGACGATGACACTGGCGCCATGATAGCGGTGAAGGTTTCGCGGGAAGCCTGTTCGGACACGATGTCCGACACGAAGTACACGTTCAAAGTTGTTGTCGAGCATGCACAGATTGGATCGCTCACCGGTTGCGGCCAGAGCGCTCCCGAGAAATTTCCAGAATTTCGTAAAAAGAATCAGCTGGACATGTCGGAGGAGGCCGACGACAAGGACAAGCCTAAAGAAAGCGATAAAGACAAGGATAAAGACAGGAAAATCGCGGTCCTTGATCCAATTACCAATTTTCACCAGCCGGCAGCCGTCGCGTATCTGGATGGCGCCGGCCGCGTCATCTTCAGCCACGGAGCGGTGAAGAAAACCGTCGCTTCCACGGGGAGCGAACTTTCTGTTTCGCACGATGGGAAGAAACTCCTTTACACGCGATCCGATTCCAAAACTGGGCCGGAGCGCAGCATCGTTCTCTATGACTTCGACACCGGGCGGTCGGCCGATCTTGCTTCTGGCAACGCGCGCAGTGCTTTCTGGTCGCCTGATGATTCGCGCGTCGCGTTCCTGAAATACGACGGGAAGCTCTGGCAGGTCTGGACACTTTCCGCCACCCCTCCCGCGAATAGTACGCTCTTCTCTCCGCAGGCCGCGGATTCGCTGCATGGCTGGACTTCGTCTAACACGGTCTTGGCTACGGACATGCAGAACGCGTGGTGGCTGAGCGAAGACAAGCCGCCGCAATCCGCGCCGCTCAAAGACGTTTATGGCGAGACATTCGAGATCATGTCCAGCGATACGCTGCGTCCGAATCCGATCAATCCCGATTTGCTTCTCGTTTCCGCTTATTATCTGCATACGCCGGCGGGGGCGCCCACTGACTCCGTTGGCCTCAACTCGACATACTTCCTGTACGAAGTGAGCTCGCATCGGCGAACGATTCTTGGCACGCTGGATACATTTGCGCGGGCTGGCGAATGGTCGCGCGATGGATTGCAGATCTTCTTCACGCGCGGCGTTCCCGGAAAAAACCTGCTGGGCACTTCGCGGATGTTCTGGGATTCGACCGGATTGAAGCCGTACTCGCCGGGCTCCTACCTGGTTGTGGGCAAGTAGGAGAAGAAAAGAGTTCGAGTTCAATAATTCAGAAATTCAAGAAATACCGAGACGTCAATATGTTAAGGGGATGTCTGCGGCCTGATTATATGAAAAGCATCATGCCCGGATCTTTCCAATAGTTTGCATAAATCGGGCAACGTAAACTAAGAGACATCGTGATCGAACAAAGGATCAACGAATTCTTTGGAGATGCCGAGGCTACCGGCTTTGGAACGGGCTGGTGGAGCGGGATATTGTCGTCGTTTTTCGGGCTTCTTTCGTTCGGAGGGGTTCTGTGCCTACATTTTCCGCAACTCCTAAGTTCTCCGGAACTGCGCCTACATTATCCGATGCACACGATGCGCATTTTGATCCAATGCCTGATCGTGGGGGCAATTCTATTCGGAGTCATCTCTTCGATTAAGCGCAAGAAAAAGACTTTGGCAATAACTGGAATGCTGCTAGCGATCGCGGCAACGGCTTTGGGCGGATCCAGCGTACAGGTCAACGAAACTTTTCACGGTGGGCCGGCAATCGGCTTGGACTGGTTTTTGCTTGACTTGTTTTTGATGGCACTCATCTACGTGCCGCTCGAAAGGCTGTGGCCGCAGTATCCAGAGCAAGGAACATTCCGGAAACAGTGGACCTTGGATGTGGTTTATTTCATGTCCACGCATCTGCCCATACAAATTCTATCGTTTCTGGTTTTATTGCCGGCTACCCAGGCGGTCAAATATGTGGGTGTTCCAGTCCTTCAAGGGTTGATCACCCGCATGCCCTGGCTCTTGCAGTTTTTCCTGGCCGTGGTGGTTGCGGACATTGCCGAATATTTTATTCATCTGGCTTTGCACAAAGTGCCTTTTCTATGGCGTTTTCATGCCGTGCACCATTCCTCGAAGGCGCTGGATTGGATTGCGGGCTCACGATCCCACTTTGTGGACGACACTTTGGTGCGCGGATTCATCCTTGCCCCTCTGATGCTTGGATTTTCGCAATCGATCATCCTGGCGTATCTGATTTTTGTGACTCTGCACGCCACGTGGACTCACTGCAATTTTGGTCCCAATGCGAAGTGGCTGGAAGAGTTTCTGGTTATGCCCAGATACCATCATTGGCACCATACCTCTCAAAAAGAGGGCATCGACAAGAACTTTGCGATTCATTTTCCATGGATTGATAGGATTTTTGGAACTTATCACTATCCCGATGTCTGGCCGGAAAAGTATGGCCTGGACGGCGAAGAAATTGCGCCTGATTTTCTGAGGCAAACGATCGAGCCGTTTATGGGAAGGAAAAGAAGGTCTTAAAAATCCAGCGCGCCCAGGGGAACGTCCCTGGGCAATTCCGCACCCGTTCTGGTTGCCTGCACCAGGCCCAGGGATTTCATAATTTTGACGGTTAGAAATCCGAAGTCATATTCCGATTCGTCGTGGCTTAGCCGCAGAAGTCCCGGGTAGTGGTGATGATTATTCTGCAGGCAAGCGCTGAAGGTTGCCGTGACCGGCAGCCATTCGCCAATATTCATGGCGTTGTCCTCGTCGTCGTTATACCGTCGGTAGCCGAAGTCTCTGGTGTGAGTCCAATAGTTTTGAATCATGTTGACCCACAGAGCAAAAATTCGCATGCCAACCCACATCGCCAGGGTGAACTTAAAGTCGCCAACCAATTTCCATAAGAGATAAAAACTGACGGCTTGGACAATGATCGCGAACACCGGATTCGCAACGATCCGAAACGTCCGAGAGTTCAAAATGTTGTCGGTGGCCAAATTTTCATCGCAGCGATACGGCATGACACAGAGATACATCGTTCGCCAAAAGCCATCGCCGGAAACTTTGTTTGGATCTCCGGGGTGGTCAGCATTTTTGTGATGCAAGCGATGGCGATTCACCCAGGCGATCGGGTCTACATAGATCCCGATGGAGTTATTCACCACGGTGACGCTTTTCATGAACCATTCCTTATAGTCGAGCGCACGGTGAGCGATTCCCAAATGAAGAAGGTCGGCCAGATACAACCCGGCCAGAAACCAACAGAAGACAAAATAAGCTCCGCCGATCAACATTCCAAGCCAAGGGCCCAAATGAGCTGGGGCGAAATGCAGACAAGCCAGCATGTAGGCGGCAATAATCAGATAGCCTGTAAAGTTGTAAATTTTCACGAAGACTCCTCGTGGGTTTATTCAAGCAGAAATCGGGAGTGCTTTCAAATGACAAGTTGGAGTAGAAAGCTGATAGTCGTCAGTGTGCAGCCGACAACTAAAGGCGAGGAAAAGAACAAAACGCGGCCCGCCTCCGCCGCCGGGGCAAGCACAAGGTGGACCTGGCAAAATTCTTGCGGTAGCTAGTCTCCCTGTTGATTCGGCAAAGAGCTAAACTCAGAATGCACGGGGGAATTATGATGACGATCGAGGCGCGAGGCCGGATTCGGCGGTGGGCAGCATGGCACATTTTGTTGACGGTGCTTGCATGTGGGATGGCGGCAGGGTCTCGGCAGCTTCAGGAGCAGGGGGCGGCTTCGGCTCCGTCAGCGACAGCGGCGGGGCAGGAACGGAACACGGTGCGGCCGGCGATTAAGTGGAAGCGGTTTAACTATATTTGCGAGGGCGAGGCGAAGGTGACGGTTTATCTGCACAATGCGACGGCGAGGGTTAGTTTTCAGGACCACATGTACATGATGAGGCAGACGGTTTCGGCGGATGGGAACCGCTATTCGGACGGGACGACGGTGTGGTGGGGCAAGGGGCAGGGCGGATTCCTGCAGGAAGATGCGCCGGATGGCGACGGGAAAATGCTCGTGAAGGACTGCGTGCTGGAAAAGCCCGCGGCGCCGGATACGGTGAGCGGGACGATCACGTACCTGACACGGATGGCGCTGCCGCCACAGGCGACGATTGAGGTGCAATTGCTGGACACTACTCTGCAGGACACGACGGCGACGGTGATTGCGGAGGAGAAATTCGAGCTGGGGAATCGCCAGGTGCCCGTACCGTTCACGTTGAAATACAACCCGGGGAAGATTGATGGGAAGCATGCGTATTCGGTGAGCGCACGGATTGTGATTGGGACGATATTGAAGTTTGTGAGTGACCAGGCGTATCCGGTGATTACGGGGGGACATGCGTCGAAGGTGGATTTGATACTAAAGCCTGTTGAAACGCCTAAGTCGTAGAGACTCAAGGCGGGATTCTTAACACAGAGGACACAGAGAGCCCAGAGGTAAGAGCAAGAAAGAAGGGGGGGATAAACCCGCCGCCCCTACACAAGAAGGGCCCCGTACGGAAGGACAGTTAGCTGATTGGGTGTTGGCATTAGGTGGGCGGTGACCTTGACGCTGCGGCCTCCTATACTGCGGGAATGGCGTCCCCTAACGAGCCCGTTACGCGGCAGGTCGGCATTCTTGTGTTCGAAGAAGACGCGCACAGCAGCGCCGCGCTGAGGCAGATCCTGGATTCGGAAGGCTGGCGTGTGCGCGTGGTGCCGGATGTGCCGATGCTGCAGGCGGAGCTGAAGACGGCGGAATATTCGCTGCTGATCGCCAACGTGGCACAGGTGGGCAGCAATCCAGCGCTGTTTCATGTGCTGCGGGAGCTGGCTTCGGTGAGCGTGGAGGACGGCGGGAAGCTGCGCGTGCTCTATGTGGTGCCGGAGATGAGCGGGAGCCAGTTTGTGGCGGTGCTGGAAGAGGCGAAGCTGCCATACGTGGTGCGGCCGTTTCACCTGCACGATTTCCTGGAAAAAGTGAGCGATCTGCTCGTGGAAGTGAAGGCGATTGAAGGGCCGCTGCGCATGACACGGTATGAATTCGGCGCGGCGCGTAAGAAAAAGAAGACCAACAGCCGGACCAATTCGATGTTCGCCTCCCGGGACTCGTATTCGTACAGCGAAGAAGAGCTGGCCGAGTATGAGAAGGCCGAGGCGGAGGCTTCGCGGACGAAGAAGACGAGATTGCGGAGCGATCTGGGAAACCCCAGAGGCTAAAAATCGAAATTGGAAAATAGAAACTAGGGAAGAAAATCCATACCTACCTCAATAAGTTTTGACCTGCCTGGGCTTTGAGAATCCAGACAATTTGAGTGCAAGAAATGTTGGGGCTCGCGTTCTAAGCCCGAGGCGCGCGTTTGGGGCACGTCCAGGAGGACACGATGAACCGATTGCTGATGGGTGTGTTTGGACACGGGTTGCTGGGGATTTCGGCTTTGGGGATGGCGGTGCTGGGATTTGTCTGGTGGCCGACGACGGGAGCGTCGCTGCCGGGAGAGCCGAAGGGAGAGTGGCGGCTTCTGGAGCCAGTGAGTTACGAGAACCTTACTGTGTTTCCCGTGGTGGCAGCTTCGGGCTATGACACGAGTGCGTTTCTGACGCTGGAGGACGGGCTAGCGAGCGGCGAGGTGACGGTACGCGAGCAGGGGGCGGAAGCGATGTATCGGAACCGCGATGGATCGCGGCCGGCGGTGCAGAACTACGGCGGAGCTTCGGTGAATCAGTTGGTGCTGGTGAATCACAGCAAGCGGCCGCTGCTGCTGCTGGCGGGAGAACTGGTGAGCGGCGGCAAGCAGGACCGCGTGATCGGCAAGGACCGGATTGTGGCGCCGTTCGGGGACCCGTTGCCGCTGGATGTGTTTTGCGTGGAGCACGGGAGGTGGTCGTCGGGGTCGCAATTCAATGAGGCGAAGACGATTGTGCATCCGAGCGTGCGCGAGCAGGCAGCGGTGAAGCAGAAGCAGGGGAATGTGTGGGCGGCGGTAACGGCGGGATCGACGGCGCCGCGGGCAGCGAATGCTCCTTCAGCAGTGATGAGCGCGGAAGCGATAACGGAGACCGTGCAGGTGGAGGCGCCGACGCAGTCGTATTCAAAGATTTATGGGTCGCGGAGGGTGGGTGGTTCGGTGGAGGCGCTGGTGAGCGAGATTCAGCGGAAATTCCGGAAGGAGGCGGCTGGGTTGAAGGGTGAGCGCGTGGTGGGCGTGGTGGTGGCGTATGGAGGCGAAGTGGCGTGGAGCGATATTTTCGCGTCGGATGCGCTGTTTGAGAGTTATTGGAACAAGTTGCTGCGGAGCTATGCGGTGGAAGCGGTGGCGCGACCGAATGTGCGGGAGAAAGTGCCGGTGGAGGATGCGCAGGAGTTTTTGCGCAGATTGAACGGGAGGGAAAGGACGGAATCGGAACCGGGAGTGTACTTGTGGAGAGAGATTGAGGAGGGTGGACTCTCGCAGATTGAGTTGGATGCGCTGGAGCCAAAGGTGATGACGCTGCACCGGTTGCTGGTGAGGAAGACGAATTGAGCGAGGAGAATCTGGTCGGGTAATCTCGGCTCCTACAAAGAGTTGATTAATGGGACCAGATGAAGGAAGCGTCGAGAAATTTTTTGATTTGGCTGTGGTCGCTAGTTGTGGCGAGGAGTTGGGTAACGCCGGAGGGCCAGGTAGGGTGGCGGAGGGTGGGAGCGATTTCGGCCAGCGGAACAAGGACGAATCTGCGATCGAGCATACGAGGATGTGGGACCTGGAGATCCGGCGTGTCGATGGTTTCACTGCCGTAGAGGAGAATGTCGAGGTCGAGGAGGCGCGGACCTTTGGCGAAGGCCTTCTTGCTGCCCATTTGCGATTCGATAAGACGAAGGGCGCGAAGGAGATCGAGGGCGTCGAGTTCGGTTTGCGCTTCGAGGACGGCGTTGAGGAACCAATCCTGATCGAGGTAATCGAGGGGTTCGGTTTCGTAAACGCTTGAGACACGGCGAATGTGGGCGCCGAATTCAGGGAGATGCTGGAGGGCGGCGCGAAGATTTTCTTCGCGTTCGCCGACGTTGGTGCCAAGGGCGATGTAGACGGTGATCATGGCAACGATGCCTGAGAAGCGGCGGATGCTGAGAAGAGATTAGCGCATTCCGGTGCGGCGGCGAAGGAGGGTGAGGATGGAATGGGCTTCGGGAAGTTTGAGGAGCAGTGCTAGGCCGAAGAAGAGAAGGCCGTAAACGGAGAGGACAACGACGGCGAGGGGAATCGGGCCGTGCTGGCCAAGGGCGATGAGCACGCCACGGGAGATGGCTGCGCCGAGCAGTGCCGCGATCCAGACTTGGCCTAAAAAGGAGGGCGGGACGCCGACCTGGCCGATGCGGCGGCGAAGGCCTCGCTGCAAGAGAGTGAATTCTACCCAGGAGGCGATGCCTGCGGAAATGGTGAGGCCGGCGACGCCCCAGCGCCGCTCAATGCCGAGGAGATGCGGAAGCGGAAGTGCGGCCAGGTAGCCGAGAAGCGTGGTGAGGAGAACGCGGACAATAGCGAAACGCAATGGGGTGCGTGTATCGCGGAGGGCGTAGTAGCCCGAGGAGTAAAGACGGCCGAGAGTTGAGGCGAGAAGTCCGACGGTAGAGCCAGCGAGAATGCCCCAGACATAAATGACGTCGGCGTGCTGGAAACGGCCGGATTGGTAAATGGCGGCAACGATGACATCGCCGAGGACGAGAAAACCAACGGCCGAAGGCACGACGAGGAAAGTGATCTGGCGCAGGCCGCTGTTGAGGCGGGTACGGAGAAGGCTGGCGACTTCGTCGGCTGCACCGATGGCGCCGCTCATGACGGGGAGTTCGGCGGCAGAGACGGACATGCCGAAGAGGCTGACGGGAAGGGTGTAGAGCACTTGCGCGTAGCCGAGGGCGGCAACAGCCCCGGTGGGCAGCCAACTGGCAAGGAAGGCGTCTACGTAAGCGCTGATTTGCACCACACCGCGACTGATAAAGACCGGAACAAAATTGCGGCTGACTTCGCGGACGTGCTCGGCCTGATGCGCCAGGGAGAGCCTGAGG
>Ga0209698_10008374_pt1 | contig 10681 bp, 10 predicted proteins | sample LitLauG_LLR_2012_FD_187203 | JGI IMG/M metagenome (GOLD analysis project Ga0209698, IMG submission 187203) | Freshwater sediment microbial communities from Pennsylvania, USA - Little Laurel Run_MetaG_LLR_2012 (SPAdes) (version 2) | ecosystem: Environmental > Aquatic > Freshwater > Creek >... | reverse complement strand
GCGATTCCTGTGCTGCTGCTGGGGGACGCGCAACTTGAGGCAATTTTCACCGATAGCGCCGGCGGGCGGGCGCATGGGCGCCTGCCGGCCGATGCCGATGACGCTCGAGTGCGCGCCGCCGTCGCGGCGCTGGCCTTGGGCCTGGTCGTATACGACCAGGACAGCGGCAACGCGCGCGGCGCCCCGCTTGCGGCAGTGCCGCGGCAGGACCTGCCGGAGCCGCTTACGCCCCGCGAACTGGAAGTTTTCGAACTTATGGCCGAAGGCCTGGGCAATCGCGACATCGCCCGCGCATTGGGAGTCACCAGCCACACGGCAAAATTTCATGTGGCCCAGATACTGCAAAAGACGGGGGCGGCCACGCGCACCGAAGCCGTGCGCCATGGCTTGCGCCTGGGCCTGGTGGGCCTTTGATACAGCAGGGAGCTAGTCCAAAATGCCAACGCTTGATGACACCGATTTGCTCGATGCCTACTCGCGCACGGTCATCGACACTTCCGAGCGCGCGCGCGCCGGGGTCGTGTCGCTGCGCGTGCAGGCACCGGGCGGCTCGCGGCGTGGTGGGGGAACCGGCTCCGGCTTCCTGATTACGCCCGACGGCTACCTCGTCACCAACAGCCACGTCGTCGAAGCGGGCACGGCGTTGATGGTGCAGTTCGAGGACCAGACGCAATTGCCCGGCAGGCTCGTGGGTGCCGACGCGGACACCGATCTGGCCTTGGTCCATGTCGGTGCGCAAGCGCGCTTGCCGCACCTGGAGCTGGGCGACTCGAGCCTTTTACGCGTGGGCCAGGTGGCCATTGCCATCGGCAATCCCCTGGGACTGGGCCATACCGTGACCACCGGGGTGATCTCGGCCCTGGGACGCAGCCTGCGGGCGCGCAATGGTCGCCTCATCGACGGTGTCATCCAGACCGATGCCAGCCTCAACCCGGGCAATTCGGGGGGGCCCTTGCTCGATTCGCGCGCGCGCGTGATTGGCGTCAACACCGCCAGCATCGCGGGTGCCCAGGCCTTGTGCTTCGCGGTGCCCGCCAACTCCGCACGTTGGGTTGTGAGCGAGCTGCTGCAACACGGCCAGGTGCGCCGGGCCTGGCTGGGCCTGGTTGCGCACACCGTGCCCTTGGCGCGACGCACGGCACGGCATTACGGCCTGGACTTGGAAAGCGCCATACTCGTGGACGAGGTCGCCCCCGATGGCCCGGCATCGCGCGCCGGACTGCTCAACGGCGACCGCATCGTGAGGGTCGACGACACCGAGGTGGGCGATGTCGACCACCTGCACCGCCTTTTGGGGCGGGACCGGATCGGGCGCACGATACGCGTGGAGCACCTGCGCGGCACGGCGCTGGCCGTGCGCGACCTCGTGCCCGCCGATCGGCGGTAAGTTCGCGCGGCTGCGCCAACGGCCGTTGCAGCCTGGTCATCCACCGGCTGGCCGATTTTCCCGGCGCCCGGCCCTGGCCCGGGCGCCGAGGCTGGTTCGCCATCATGGCTCGACGCGCCAGCGCGCTTGCTCTTGCGCGAGCGCTTCATGCGCCGCCGTGCCCGGATCGAATTCCCCCATAAGCTCGCCCAGGCGCGCGCGACATTCTTCCCAAGCCTGCGCCCTTTGCGCGGCATCGAGAACCCGTGCGCCAATGTGCTGCAGACGCAATTGCCGGCTCGGCAGGGCCAGCGCCACCTTGCGCGCCAGGTTCACTCCATAGGGCACGCACAGCAGGCATTCGACCCAAATTTTCACGATGGTGGCGCCGGACAGGCCCAGCCTGTCCCGGCGCCGATACACGACCAGGCCGGTAAGCACGACATTGACATATAGGGCGCCGGCGCACGCCATTACCGGCAGCGGCCCCAGGTGCAGCACCAGCGCGGGCGGCAGTATCACGATCGCCAGCATCCAGCTGATCCAGCAAAGGCGGCCAGGAAGCAGCAGCGCCGCCGCCGCGGCTTCGAGCCGATTGGCCGCCGTGGCCGCGTCGCGCGGTTCGGGTGCCGGCCCGGTACCGGCCCGCCAGCCGAGCAGGAACAAGCTTTCGGCCGGGTCGAAGGGATTGGCCAGCAGGGGATCCTTGCCGGCCAGTTGCCAGCGTCGCGCCCCGAAGCGCACGCGCCACCGCCCACCTCCGGCAGCGGCGAGCGCCACCAGGTCCGGATCGAGCAAGTGCAGGCAATCCCAAAGGTAGAACAGGACTATGAGGCCCGCCAAACCTTCGTGATAGTCCACCGCCTGCGCCAGCGCTATGCGCTCTTGCGCGAGAAGAACTTCCTGATGCCGGCGCCCAGCGCCACCGCTCCGGCCAATATGAACTTCCAGGACGCGAGGATGCCGCCCAGTATGACCTTCCAGAGCCCGGTCTTCACGGCCGCCGCCGCGGCACCGCCCACGATGAGGGCGCCCAGTCCGAACTCGGCCACCCGGTCGCCTTCCTTGAACTCGCTGTAGCGCTCGCCCGAATTGAATTCGAAGTCCTTGAGCAGCTTGCGCATGTCGGCAATGCCCGCGTCGAGCTTGTCGGGGTCCACCACCAGCACGGCACTCTCGTAGCCGGTGCGGCCGAGCAGGCGCACGGTGTAGTTGACCCCATAGCCCTGGCTGCCATCGGCCTGGAGTTTCACGCCCCACTCGAGGTGCTTGGTTTGGGCGTCATAGTGCGGCGTCACGGCCCAGCCTATGGTGTGGATCTTCGGCAAGCCGCGCTTTTCGCGCTCGGCGTTGCCCGCGGCATCGGCTTCTTGCATGGACTTGAGCAGCGCATCGGCGTCGATTTTTTCGTCGTCCTTGATGTAGCCCGAATCGGCAAAGCCGAAAACGGCAAACCAATCATCGCTCACGATGACCGTGGCATCCGGATGGGGCAGGTTTCCGGTCAGTTCGAAGAACTTGTCGGTCTGGCCCTGCGACAGGAACCGCGCCTTGTCGGGCACGGCGATCGTCGCCTTGCTGCCGACCTCGCCTTTGAAGGGTCCGATCTTCCACGGCAGGCTGTCGAAGGTCTTCTGCGCATCCTCCTTCGCAGCCGGCCCCTCGGCCGCACCGGTGGCCGCGCAGCCCAGACCCAGGAGGATGGCGACAAGCCAGGACTGCCAATGGCGCGAGCCGGATACCTTCATGAATTTCACCCCCTCTGCAAGTTCTTCTTGGTCGACGATTTTTTTCCCGGGCGCATTGTAGGGCCCGCCGGCAGGGCGGCGCATGACGGCCGGGCGCCCGCAACTGGAGCGCTGAGGACATAAACGCCGGAAACAATGGGGCCGCGCGCAGCCGCCTCGCGGGTGCAGCCGGGACCGGGAAGTGCTGGCGTATTGCGAACCGCGCCTGGCGCTACGCGTCCTCGTCCATCGTCGTCGGGTCCGCGGCCATCGGGCGCCCGGACGCCAGCAGCGCACGGCCGGAGCCGCAATCGAGGTTCTCGGCTGCGGCGCTACTGGGCGATAAGGCACCCGCGTCCAAGGAAACCGCCGCGCGCCGCGTCATCGAATCCATGGCCCGGACCGCGGCGGGAAACCCCGGTTGTGCCAGCAGCGCGTACTGCAGGGCATCGACGGCCCGGGCGGGCTGGTCCAGCTCGCCCAGTGTCAAGGCCAGATCGAGCCAGACCTGTGCCAGATCCGGATTGCGCTGCGTGGCTTCCACCTGACAGGCGGCGGCGGCGCTGTAGCGGTTGCGCCCCAGGAAGTCATCGCTGCGCATGGCTTGCAGGGGGGACTGCGAAGCGCACAGCGGTGGCGCCGCATTCAAGATGTCGATTGCAGCCGCCTTGCGCCCCGTCCGGTAGTAAACCAATCCCAGGAACTGCAGGGACGCCGGATCGTTGGGCACTGCGGCCAGCACACTGCGAACGGAGGACTCGGCCGCACCCAGGTTGCCGTTTGCGTAATGCCTGCCGATCATGTGGAACAAGGTGCGCAGCATCAGGGGTACCTCCGAGCTAACCAGGCCGTGATAGCGGAGCATCCTCGACGCCACTGGAACCTGGATGGTCGTGCGGGGCGCGTCGGTATGCCAAGCGCGCTCGGCATTAGAGCGTATTTCCGTGCACCCGCGTACATTGCAAACGACCGCAACACAGGATTTATTTAATTCTTGCGAGCAGCCGCCCAGCGCAGCGGCCGCAATGGTTTGCATTTCATTTTCCCTGCTGTTTCTGCGTTTTACGTCGCGCCCAATTCGCCTTGCCCGTGTTTATGCGTGTTTGCGTAAGGGGTAATATATTTTTGCAAAATGTACCCGTAGGAGCTCGGCCGGCAGGCAATCGATGTCCGGACAACGCAGTGCGTGCGGAGAATTGCCGTTGAAACGCTCCCGGGAAGTAGCCCTTCTGGTGCTCGGGTCCTTGACATCCCTGACGGCGTGCGACGCGGGCAGGGAAATTGGGCTGCAGCAGCGCCGCTACGCGTCCTTGGAGGAATGCGAAAGGGACTGGGGCGACAGCGCACCGTGCACCAGCGGCAACTCGAGCGCATTCGGCGGAACATACGGGTATTTCGGTCCGCGCTACTACTGGGATCCGGGTATCGGTCGCCCCGTTATCGTCTCGCCCAGCGGCAACACGCAGATCGCCCGCAGCCCCCCCATCACGAGCGAAAGCGCCTTTTCCGGTGAAGTCGCCCACGTAGGCACGGTGAGCCGCGGCGGCTTTGGCGGATTCGGGCGTGGCTTTTCGATGGGCAGCTGATGCAAAGGCTGCGCATCACGCCCCGCAAGGATTACGGCAAGATTCTCGAAGCCAATGGCTTGTCCTTCCACGGCGCCGACAACTATTGGAAAGAGGATGCCTGCTACCGCTTCACACTCCAGCAGGTGGAGGACATAGAAGCGGCAACGGCCGAGCTGCACGAGATGTGCGTCGGGGCGATGCAGCACATCGTGGCCCACCAGGAACTCGGGCGCCTGGGCATCCCGGCCACCTTCTGGCGGGCAATCGCCGAGTCGGCAACGAACCTGGACTTCTCGCTCTACGGCCGCTTCGATTTTGCCTACGACGGCAAGAACCCGCCCAAGCTGCTGGAATACAACGCCGACACGCCCACCTCCTTGCTCGAGTCGGCCGTCTGCCAGTGGTTCTGGCTGCAGGACTGCCATCCGGATCTGGACCAGTTCAACTCGCTGCACGAACGGCTCATCGAAAGGTGGCGCTCCCTGCCTGGCGATGCGCCGGTGCACCTGGCATACCTCGCCGACAATGAAGAAGACTGGGTGTGCATCACCTACCTGATGGACACCCTGGTACAAGCCGGCCGTACGGCCCTGCACATTCCCATCGAGCAGATCGGCTGGGACGGTGCGCAGCGCACCTTTGTCGATGGTGACGGCCGCAGGATCGAGAACCTCTTCAAGCTCTATCCCTGGGAGTGGCTCATGCGCGACGAATTCGGCCAGCACATCCTGGCCGGTTCAACGCGATTCATAGAACCCATCTGGAAGGCCGTGCTTTCCTGCAAGGGCTTGCTGCCGTATCTTTGGGAGCGCTACCCCGACCACCCGAACCTGCTGCCGGCGTATTTCGAACCCGGGCGGCTCGACTCCTATGCCAGGAAGCCGCTTTACTCGCGCGAGGGTGCCAACGTCGAACTGGTGCGCGAGGGCCAAGTGCTGGTCAAAGGGCAGGGGCCCTATGGCGCCGAGGGATACGTCTACCAGGCGCTGTGCGAACTGCCCAACTTCGACGGCGCCTACCCGGTGATCGGATCATGGCTGGTCGATGGCCAAGCCGCCGGGATGTGCATCCGCGAGGACGCCTCGCCGGTCACGACCAACATGAGCCATTTTGTTCCCCATTACATCTCGGGTTGAAGGAGCTGCCGTGTTCGATGCCATCGTTGCTTTCGCAAGCTATCTGGGGACGGCTGTTGTCCTGCTGATCGCCTTCGTGGCCATCTATGTCAAAGTGACGCCGTACCCGGATTTCGAACTCATCGCGCACGACAACAGCGCGGTGTCCGTGACGCTGGCCGGAGCGGTGCTCGGTTTCACCTTCCCGCTGGTCTCGGCGATCTACTACACGCAGTCGCTGGTGGAAATGGCGGTCTGGGGCGCGATCACCTGCGCGGTGCAGTTGCTCGTGTTCATCCTGCTGCGCAGCCAGGCCAAGCGGATCGAAGAGGGCCATATGTCGTCGGCCATCATGGTGGCAACGTTTTCCGTGGCGATCGGCCTGCTTAGTGCGGCAAGCATCAGCTCTTGATTGCTCGCTTGCCCGTGCAGCGTCGGCAGACGCGACGGGCTTTCCGGAGCGCTACCGAATGGGGCGCCTCAAGGCGGCGCGCATCAACAAGACGCCAATCAGGCCGATGATGAGCAGCGCGAAGAGCAGCGATTCGAGCGATCCATCACCACCGTCCGGGGCGATTTCAAGCAATCGTTCGATGAAATCCATTGATAACTCCTTGAGAGCTCTAGAGCAGCGCGATCACGGCTCAGAGCAGCGGCCAGGCTCGGGCAGTAGGGCTGCCCATGCGCCTTCTACTACGCAAGTCCGGGCACAAAGCGGACAGGCGATGCATAGCCGTGTTGCGTAACGCGCAGGTGCGTCGCCGCTCATCAAAATCCGTATAGTCATCGGCAGATTCCAAACCGATCTGCTAATGACAGACGAACGGCGTCGTACGGGAGATGCGCATGAACAACGGCAAAACCGATGGCCCTGGGGAGGCAAGGCTGGCGGCTGGCGCCGTCGGCATATACCTGAAGCCGGGAGGAATGCTGCTCCTGGCCTTGCCGATAGTAAATTCGGGCCAGGCTTTGGCTTCGAAGGTGCAGGTCGATGCCGTGACGATGGCCGGGGTAAAGCGCGTCGTGCCCGCGACATTGCCCGTGGCTCTGGGAGACATTGGCGCGCAAGGGCAAGTCGTCGTCGATGCGGTATTTGAAGATAAAACGCTTGTTCCCGGCGCTACGTATCAGGCACAGGTCGAGGGTCATTACGCAGCCGAAGACCGGCACATGCGTTTTGTGCTGACTTATTCCTGTGTGATACCCGCATCAGCGCCTGGACGAGGCCTAGCCCGTACCGCCAGATCAACCGCCCATCGCATTGGCAAGGGTGCCGGCTTCGCGCGGCAACATTCGCAAGCACGGCTCTTCGAAGCCGACTCCGGGACCCGCATACCCGTGCCTACCGACCCCTTTCCCGATGCCACTCAAAAGCGGCGCGCGCGGACGCAAGAGACAAAAATCGTCGCAGCTCGGCGCGTTGACCCTAAAAATACAAACCGCGATGATGACGCGGCTCTGGCATTCGCGCAGCGCGGCGTACTGCGTCCACAACTCGATCCCGTGAACATCTTCACGGACATGCCGGCCGTTCAAACGGGATGGCTCACCGCCGAACCCAGCGGTGCCGTCGATAGCTCCGGAAATGTGGTTCTCATGACCGGAAACTTCTTCGCAGCCTTTTCTGGAAACGGTGGACAGGATTTCACGATCCTGGATCCGGACGCGATTTTCCCAGCGCTGCCGCAAGGCTGGTGTGACCAGGTCGTCCGATACGCTCCTGGTGTCGACCGCTTCGTCTGGGTACGGATGTACGGGACGATCACGGGCGGTGTATTGCGCGTTGCCACCGCCACGCCCGCCGATATTGTCCAGAACCAGGGCCTGGCCGGGTGGACCTACTGGGATATCACCGGCCAGTCGGTCGGTGTTACGTCGGTGGACTACCCGGACCTTTCCATCGGAGACAACTACCTGTATCTGAGCTACAACAGCGGCGGTCCAGCCGTGATTCGCATGCCTTTGTCGCAGATTGACGGATCCAAAGGATATGTCGATTTCGATTTCACCGATCCGGGCCTGATAAGCGGTCAATCGCACCTGTCCCAAAGCACGGCTGACGAGGTTTTCTGGGCCGTGAACGGCAGCAATACGTCCATGCGGGTTTTCTCATGGAAAGAGAGCGACGGCCTGAACTACTCGTGGAGAGACGTGACGGTTGGATCCTGGCCCAACAGCCACCCCAGCTCCCAGACACCGGACGGGCAGGATTGGCTCAATTCCTGCGCTTCGGGAAACATGCTCGGATTGACCCGGCGTATCCACTCGGACGGTGAGGTCCAACATAACGAGGTGTGGTTCGCCTGGACTGCTGCCAGCGGCAACGGATTTGAGCAGGCGCATATCGAGGTAGTCGTCCTGGATCTAAACGACAACTTCAAGCTCATCAGCCAGGAGCAGATCTGGACCAATGACAACGCCTACGCCTATCCTGCGCTGTGCACGAACGCCAATGGCGAGGTCGGCCTCTCCTTGGAAGCCGGTGGTGGCCCGGGCGGATGGGAGAACCATGTGGTCGGCTTCTGGGGCGACGGCACGCTGTATGTCACGACCGGCAGCAATGTCGGCTGCACGCGTTACGGCGACTACGTAACCATCTGTCAGGACGCCCAAGATCCGGCGAAATTCGTGGCGTTCGGATACGGTGTCATGTCTGGAAACCCGCCACCCAATTTCGGGTCGGACGTCGCGGGCGTGCTCGCGGACATTCGGTACGTTTCCTTCGGCCGATGACTCTGCCGCGCTCACTCGATGGTCCACTGCGCGGGTCGGGCCCCGTTGGCATTGGTCAAGGCCTTGCCGCTGCCTGCCGTGTCAAGGCAGGCGCGGTCCGGCTGCGCAGCTGCGCCGCGCCCATGCGCACCAAGCGCCCGGGCCAGCGCGCGGCCCATGTCCGCGCGGCCGGCCGCTCGTAGCGTTCGGCCAGCACGAACAGCGCAGCGGCCATCATCGGCAGCCGATGGTCGATTTCCAGAATTATCAACAGCAGCATGAGCGCCCAGCATGCGACGACGCAGGCGCTGCCATGAGACCAGCCGAAACGCAGCGCGTCGCGATCCGCTGCCACGCCGTCAGCGGCCAGTTCCGTTCGGCGATGACAGCGGTTCAGCGCCCATTGCTTGGCGGGGGAGAACTGCCAGATGAGCGCCACCAGGGCCGCAGCGAACAGAGCCAAGGGCCCGGGAGCAAGCCGGTGCGCAGCTAGTACCAGGGCTTGCAGGCCAAGTCCCGCCAGCATCCACACGGCCCAGTACCCGAGGACGAACAGGAACATCGACCTGCAACGCCGAACGGCGAAACTGCGGTCGTAGACGAATTGCAAGGGCGCCAGGAGCAGAGGCAGCATCATGGCAGCACACATCAGCGTCCAGCCGACCGACCAGCGCAGCAGCAGCGCGAGAGCGTCTCCCAAAGCGTGCAAGGCAGCAAGCGGCGCGGGCCACGCTGGCACGGCCGCGCAGACGCTCGTGCCAGCATCGGCATTGCCGGCTAGCGCCAACAACAACCAGGACAGGGCGCTGGCGGCGCCAACAACGCGAAGCAACGCGGAGCCAGGCTGCGTGGCTTTGGCCATGCCGCGCCTGGGCTAGGAACTGCTCTGGCGAAACACGCTGATGCGGCCGACGCTGATCTGGGCTTCGTCGGGCACCGGGTTGACCGGCACCAGGCGCACGTCCAGATGGGCGACATCGAGTCGCTTGGCAAGATGCAGGGTGTCGATGACCTCGGATATTTCGACGACGAAAGTGAGCCCGTTGCCCGCATGTTGGCCGTCGGGGGCACTTGCTTTGCTCACGCCGAACAGGCCGACGCTTCCGGCAAGCAGCTCCGGGTGCTGCTCCGGATCGGCGCCATCGGGTAGATTGATGTAGACGTTGAAGGCGATGGCATCGTGCAGTCCGCGGACGTTCTCCAGGTTCAGGAAAACCCGGTCCGGCTCCGCCGCAGGGGCCGCCTGCAACGAGCGCAAATTGGCGGTCAATCGGTTCCGGACGGCGGCGTCGAGCGCGACGGACGCATGCGCTGCGGCACCGGCCACGCGGATTCGCTGCTTGCTAGCGCCCAGCAATTCCACGGTTTTGGAACGCGCCATCGGGGTGCCCCCAGCGGGCATCCGGCCTGCCGCAAAGTTTGGGACCAGACGCTCGATTCTTGCGCCCGCCCGCGGTGCTTGCGCAGGCGATGCCACGTCATCGTACGCGTAATCGAGTTTGGACAGATCGCTTACCTGACCCGGGGTATAGGTCCAGCTCGCAGCGCCTGGCATGGGCATGAGGAACCCGCGATCGCCGACCGCGGCAGCCCCGTTAACCCAATTGGCGTCGTCCGGATTCACGTTCGTGGGTGGGTTATGCAGCCACACTTCCCAGAGCCGGTCGATGTTGGCATGGTGCAGCCAGAAGATCGGATCGAGGCCTGCCGTGTCGGGAACCGACATGAGCCCGGGCATTTGGCTGGCCCCATCGCTGCCGCCCACCAGCACATGGACCATATCGTGCGGCTGTGACTCGACCGCGCCGTGGATCTCGCCGCCGTGGCTGAATCCCGTGTTCACCCCGCCAAAGCCGGGACCGCCGCCGCGGGAACTGCCGCTGAAGTCGGTGTCGCCCAGCGCCCTTAGGTTGAGCTGCCGCAGCGGAATGGAAACGTTGCCGTCGTTGTGCGGGCCATAGCGCTGCGGCACGTACAGCGGATTGTCGCCGCTGCCATCGGGCCAGTTTGCCGAGGCAAATGCCGGCGGCAAGGCGGACTGGCCGGGACCAAAATAATTCCAGTACGGCAGCGCCCAATCTGCTGGGCCGCCGAGTTTCACGATCGCATCGCGCACGACCGCTTCGAAGGCGATCAGGTAGCCGCGATGCCAGGGCAGGAAATACCAGCTGCCGTGTTGGCATTGGTTCCAAT
>Ga0209698_10008373_pt1 | contig 10681 bp, 6 predicted proteins | sample LitLauG_LLR_2012_FD_187203 | JGI IMG/M metagenome (GOLD analysis project Ga0209698, IMG submission 187203) | Freshwater sediment microbial communities from Pennsylvania, USA - Little Laurel Run_MetaG_LLR_2012 (SPAdes) (version 2) | ecosystem: Environmental > Aquatic > Freshwater > Creek >... | reverse complement strand
TCCCAGACCTGGGCCGGCCGGCCGGCGAACACGCCCGCCAGGACCTCGCCCAGGGCGGCATCGTTGGAGCTCCGAGCCTCCTCGTCGGTGAAGCGAGCGTCACCGGCCAGGTCCACTTCCTCCGCCAGGGCATCGCACAGAGCGGTCCACTCGCCCGGGTACGGCGCGGCGAGGTAGACCCACTCGTCTGCCGCCTGGTAGAGCCGGTAACGGGCCGAGTAGCCGAACAGCTCCGAATCGGCCGCCTCGGTAGGCAGACGGTCCTTGTACTCGACCATGTCGTCGGCCAGCGCATGCGCCGTCGAGGTCAGCATGGTCGTGAGCATCTCCTGTGAGGTCCCTGCCCGGTCACGCACCAGCAGTCCGAGGGCCATGGCACTGGCCGCCGTCAGCGCCGAGATCCCGTCGGCCTGCGCGTATTCGGTGGTCCCCGCGCCGGACAGGTGCAAGGCGTCGGCCCGGATCTCCCGCAACGACAGTCCGGGGCGCTCCTCAATCGCTGTGCCGATGTTGCGCATGACGAGGCCACTGCCGGCGCCGATGGTCGGCGCGTAGGCCGGCCGGTCACCGCAAGGCCCGTCGATGCCGTAGCCCGGCGAGTTGAGGTAGACGAGATCTGGATTTATCCCCCGCAGGGTGGCCGCGTCGACCCCCTGGCGGATCGCCACGCCGGCGCGGAACGACTGCAGCACAAGGTCGGACCTCCTCGCCAAAGCGTGAACGATCTCCCGACCTTCGTCGGTCGACAGATCGACGCAGATGGACTCCTTTCCCTGCATGCACTTCGCTGCGCCCACCTCCGGGAAGGGCAGCAGTGCGCGCATGGGCTCCCCCTCCATCGGTTCGACCTTGATCACGCGGGCACCCACCTCGCGCAACACCGTGCCACCGAACGGTGCCGCGAAGAAGGTCCCGAGCTCGAGCATCGTCACGTCGCCGAGCGCAGGCCCTCGCGGCAGCGGCTCAGTGTCCGGCTCCACATCGGCCGAGCCTGACGCCTTCCACGGCGCCGCGCGCAACCCGGCACCGTCCGCGTCGAGAGACGGGGCACCCCGGTCGAGCACGGCCGGCGTCGCGGACATCTTGACGATCGGTCCCGGCTGGCGCACGAGGCCGCGCTCGGCGTCGTCGATCTCCACGACCGCACCGAGATGCTGCATCTGCGGGTGGTCGAGCAACTCGCTCCCCCGTCGCATCGTCTCGGCCCAGACGTCGTGGTCGTTCTCGAAGATCTCGTTCCACTCGGCCAACGTCTTGGACTGGACCGCCTCGTACAGCTTGTCCCAGTACTCACCGGTCTTGGGTGTGTCGGCTGCCCACACCGCGTCCTTCCACTCCTCGTCCTGGAGCATCCAGTCCAGGCCCATCACCTTGAGCATCTCCATGTAGAGATGCAGTTGGACCTGGGAGAATTGCAGCCAGCGCCCGTCCTTGCTCAGCGCGATGAGCAGCATGAAGACCATCGGCGAGAGCGGCAGGCCGTGCGTGCCGAATGGCGACGACGGCGTGAAGGCATCGGGGAATTTCGACGTGATCACGTTGAGGTACCAGTTCCACGTCCCGAGCGATGCCAACCCGTTGACGAGCGTGGCGTCGACGTGCTGGCCCCGACCGCTGCGCTCGCGCTCGTGCAGCGCCGCGCAGATGCCGGTCAGGAGCTGCTGGCTCGCCCCGTAGCTGCAGTAGGGCACCGAGACGTGCGCCGGCCCCTCGCGCGCCACCATTCCCTGCGACGCCCACAGTGCACCGACCCGCGCCATGACGAGCGCCTCATAGGCCTTCGCATTGGCATAGGGACCCTTCCGCCCGAAGCCCGTCACCGACCCGTACACGAGGCGCGGGTTGGCGGCGGACAGGTCCGGGTAGCCCAGACCCAGCCGCTCCACCACGCCGGGCCTGAACGTCTCGATCAGGACGTCGGCCCCGAGCGCCATGTCCCGTGCCAGCGCAGCGTCTCCCGCGTCGTGCAGGTCGAGCACCATGGACTTCTTGCCCCGGCAGATCAGGGGGTAGGAAGGGAGGCCCCGCAACGCGCTCCCGCCTGGCGGCTCCACCTGCACCACCTCTGCCCCGAAGTCCGCCAATGTCTGGCTGGCCTGCGCCCCGGCCGGACTCTGCGAGAGGTCGAGCACGCGCAAGCCCGAGAGCGGGCCGGCCGGTGTGCCGGTGGTCGGATCGTCTTCCATCATTGGTCTCCCGGCTCGAAGCCTTCCGTGATTTGAGTATACTGAATAGGGCCCAGGCAGACGACTCAGGAGACCGTGGCGACCGTGACAGAACCCTCCGTCGAGACCACCGGCGACACGGCGCCCGTGATCGTCACGGAGGTCGTGGACCGGGTCGGGACCATCACCCTGAACCGGCCCTCTCGCCGCAATGCCCTGAACGGCGAGCTGATCGCGGCCCTCGACGATGCGGTGCGCCAGATGGCCGACGACCCCGAGGCCAAGGTGATCGTGCTGACCGGTGCGGCTCCCGAGGGGGGCCACGGAGGGTTCTGCTCCGGAGGCGACGTGAAGAGCGGCGGCCGCGGCTCGCCCGGGAGCGAGAAGGGTGTCCCACAGAATGCGCTGTCGGGCGATCTGTCCCGCCACGACCTGCACGCGGCCATGCTGCTGCATCTCATGCCGAAGCCGACCATCGCCATGGTCGGAGGCCCGGCCGTCGGGGCCGGCTGCAGCCTTGCCGCCGCATGCGACCTGCGCTTCGCCTCTGAAGATGCCGTGTTCGCCGCCAACTTCTCGCCCAACGGGCTGTCGGGCGACTACGGGGGGTCCTTCTTCTGGACGCGCATCGGCGGGACGGCGCTGGCCCGACGGCTCTACCTGCTCAACGAGAAGATCCCCGCGGACCAGGCGCTCTCGCTCGGCATGGTGCACGCCGTGCGTCCGCCGGCCGAGCTCGGGGCCTACACCTACGAGATCGCCAACACTCTCGTGCGCACGCCGGCCACGCTGCTGGCGCTCGTGAAGGGCAACCTCAACGAAGCCGAGGACGAGGTCGAACGCAGGCGCTGGCTCTTCGCGCACGAGGCGGAGAATCAGGGGAAGTCGGCCAAGGCGATGATGGAACGCCTGGCGCGCAAGGAGAGGTAGAGCGACCGTCCGTCAGGGGTGCGAGGGTGTCGTCTGGGTCTGGACCTGGACCTGCGCCCCCGAGTGCAGGGCCCCGGACGCCGCCGCCAGCGCCCCGCTCCAGAGACCGATCGTGGCGGCGACGGAGCACAGGATCCCGACGGCGATGGCACGACCTGGGTGACTCCTCATGGGTGCACTATCGCCCCGAATTGTTCGAAGAGTTAGAGGGAAACCTAAGAAGATCCGAAGTTCCCAGGACGTGCAGAGCTATCGCTCCGACTGCGTCCCCACCTTGAGGTCCCGATACGGGACGTCCTTGTCGACGCTGGGCTCCCGCGGCAGTCCGAGAGCCCGCTCGCCCAGTACGTTGAGCTGGATCTCGTCGCTCCCGCCCCCGAGGCGGTTGCCCGGGCTGGCCAGGTTCACCGTCTGCAGGTCTCCCTCCAGCGGCGACGACCTCCCCATCAGCATCCCCCGGGCGCCGACGATCCGGTAGGAGAGATCTCGCGACTGCTGGCAGATGCGCGCCGTCGTGAGCTTGGCGATGGAGCCGTCGGCCCCGGTGAGATTCCCGCCCGCCGCGGCGCAGCGGCGCATCGTCCATCCGTTGACGCGGACCTGGGAGACGTACCGGGCTAGGTCCTGGCGCACGAGCGGATGCCCGGCCACACCAGACGTCTGCGCCAACTCGACCATCACCTTGGCCGGAACCGCCCCGGCCGACAGAGGGCTCTTGTGCGCCCGCGCGGCTTCGCGGGCCCGGTCGAGCACCTCGCCCACCTTGCGGTCGAGGTCGCCCTCGGATCCCGAGCGGGCCAGAACCAGGCCGAACAGGCCTCCGCCGGCAACGGAATTGCGTTCGTTGAGCAGCGTGGTCTGCGCCACCCGCCACCCGTCGTTGACCGCGCCGATCACGCGGCGGACCGGCACCCTGGCCTCGGTCAGGAAGACCTCGCAGAAGTTGGACGCGCCGTTCATCTGTCTGAGCGGCCGAACCTCGATCCCTGGCTGCTTCATGTCGATGGCGAAGTACGTGATGCCGGCGTGCTTCGGCACGTCGACGTCGGTCCGGGCCAGCAGCATGCCCACGTCCGCCGAGTCCGCCGCCGAATTCCACACCTTCTGTCCGGTGACGACCCACTCGTCGCCGTCGCGCACCGCCCGGGTGCCGATGCTCGCCAGGTCCGATCCCGACCCGGGCTCGCTGAAGAGCTGGCACCAGGCGGCTTCGCCGGTCGCGATGGGCCGCACGAGCTCGTGTTGGAGGTCCTCGGTGGCGTGCTGGAGCACGGTCGGTGCCGCCAGCCGTGCAGCCATCGCCCCGACCGGCGGGCCAATCACCCGGCTTTGCGCCAGGACACCGGTGATGGTCGCGGCATCGCGTCGCGAGACCCCCAGGCCGCCCAGGCCGGCGGGCCAGTTCGGGTAGGCGTAACCGGCATCCGCCAGGCGCCGCCACCACTCACGAACAGTGATGGAGGTGTCCCAGTTGCTCTCGAGCCAGGCCTGCACCTCGGCGGCCAGGCCGCCCTCGCTCACCCCTCGCCCTTGGCCTTGCGCTCGGCCACGATCCCGTGGTGCCGCTCCAGCATCGCCACGGCCTGCGCAGCCATGTCGGCCGGCGGCTCGGGCAGGCGGACCGGGCCGTGCTCGCGGCTGGGAAGTGCAACGGTGGCCTTGGCCGGACAGGTGACGGTGTCGCGCTGGTTGGTGCCACGCATCTCGATGTCGACCACGCAGCGTCCGTCCTCATGGCGCTTGTCGACGACCTCACCGGTGAGGATGTGGGTGTCACCGATGTAATTGAACTTGCGGATCTCGGAACTCTGGGTGACCAGCCAGCCGTCGTCCCCGATGAAGTCGGTCATGTAGTGGCTGAGCCAGCAATCCCGCATCACCCCGTAGTCGTAGGCCATGGGGTTGCCGATGGCCTGGGCCCACGCCGAGTCCCAGTGGACACGCTGGGCCACGTCGGGGACGCCGTACTCGTTCTTCACATAGAAGGGTGCGATGCGCTGCCGGTTCTTGTAGGCGATGCGATTGGTGCAGGGCTCATAGGGGACGAAGCCGTACCCGCCGGCGTGGAAGACGATCATGTCGGTCGTCGTGAGCGGGCCCTTCGCCATCGGGTTCAGGACGTCCCCTATGTGGACGTCCTCCCAGTATCGAGGCTCCGGTCCTCGTATTTCCTCCGCTTCGTAGATGGCGTCGATCCCGGCGATGTCCTCGTCGGTGTAGGTCGCCGGCTCGATCGCCGAGTACTTGCCCTTCTCCCGGGCGGTCTTGCGCTCGGTGTGGATGGCCAGTGTGCGCGAGATGGCGACGATCTCCGCACGTTGGTTCATCTTCACGCTGGCGTAGGTGACGAGTACCGAGCGCTCCGCGAACTCGGACTTCTTCTCCACGACGGACTCGGTGCCCCCGAAGCTGTAGAGGGAGTCGCCCTGGAGCAGGGGGCGGAACCACTGCCAGGTGCTGCCCGACACGAAGACGTGGATGCCGCGGAACGACGGCCGCTTGATCCGCTCCTTCGGCGGGTCCGCGTAGAGGGGCCGGTTGAGGGCGATCGGGATCATGGGTGGTGCGATCTGGCCGCCCCAGCGCGTCGTGGTGCCGTAGTCCTCGGAGGCGAAGAGCGGGTTGTCGTCCCCGTAGCTGCGGGCGAAGTTGCGCATGGAGTCGGGCGTGGCCGTGGTCAGGAACTCCCGCGCCCCCGAGGGCGCCCACCGGCCGACCAGCGCCTTGGCCCGCTCGATGTCGTCCTCCTTGAACTGGAAGTCGGTGGCCTTCTCGAACTCTTCTGAGGTTGTCGTCGTCGCCATGGCTCCCCTTGGTCGCTGCGGGCTCGATCCTGCTAAAGAGTATACTAAAAGCCTTCCGGGACCGCCCGCCGGGTGTTCCCGTCGCGCCGGCCTCGAGGGGAGCCGGGTTCAGTCCTGGGGTGGCGCCGGGACGCTCGGGAAGAGCTCCTGGAAGGCACCGATGCGGATGCGCCGGCTGACCGCGTCGTCGACCCCGTCGAAGAGCTCGTGCAGCGTCTTCTGGGAATGGCCGAACGTTCCTTCGAAGTGCGGGTAGTCGCTGCCCCACATGACGTTCTTCCATCCCATCGCCGAGTTGGCCGCCACCGCCGAGAGGTCGTGCTGGAACGATGCGTAGACCTGGTCGTAGAGGAAGCGGCTCGGGAGCTTGGAGAGCGCGGGCTTCACCGCGGCGCCGTGCTGGCGGTAGCCCTCGTCCATGCGGTCGGCGATGAAGGGACCCCAGGTCGCTCCGCCTTCGGACACGAGGACCCTCAGCTCGGGGTGGCGGTCGAGCGCGCCACAGGCGATCAGTTGCGTGACCGCCCGCTGACCGCCGTACGTCGTCTCGACGTAGTTGAGGACGGCACCGCCGCGGCCGCGGTAGTAGATCCCCGTGCGCTCCGTCGGATCGTGCGGCTCGGTGCCGATGTGGAAGCCGATGACCATGCCCGTCTCGGCGAAGGCGGCCCAGAGCGGGTCCCACTCCTCATCGTTCCACTCCGGCCGACCCATGGGCGGCCGGACCGGCAGGAAACCACACAGAAAGCCGCCCTCGTGGGCCCGGCGAACCTCGGCGACGGCGTCGTCGATGTCGATGAGCGGAATGGAGGCCACGCAGACGAACCGGGGCGAATGGTTCTGGAACTCGAGTGCCCAGTCGTTCAGGGCGCGGCAGCCCTCCTTCACGACGCGTGGCGTCCGCACGTTGAACGTCCAGATGCCGAGCGAGGGGTACATGACCTCACCCCACACGCCTTCGTTGTCGAGATCCTTGATCCGGGCCACCGGGTCGTTGCCCCCGATGACGCGGTTGATGAAATCCTCCTCCTGGGTGCCGATCGGTCGGGCGTTGATGCCCAGCCCCTTCTTCGGCTTGTCGCTCTTCGGGAGGTCGCGCCGGAACTCCTGGCCGTCGATGTAGATCGTCTCGAAGTCCCCGCTGGGGTCCTTCACGCTGCGGGGCAGGCGCTCCCGGATGTCGTCGGGCAGCGACGCGAACAGGTCCGGTGGCTCCATCAGGTGCGAGTCACCCGAGTTCGCCCACAACTTCTTCTCTGCCAGGTCGCCCATGCGTCCTCCCGTGATCCCGCGCGCCGTCCCGCGCTCAATATGCAAATAGTGTTCTCATATTTCGGCCGATGTCAAGCGATCAGGAGAACGTCCAGGTCAGGACGAGGTCCGCTCAGCGCATGAGGGCGCCGAGCGCCTCGAGGTGCCGGCGCATACGGTGCCGGGCCAGCTCGCGGTCACCCGACTCGACGGCGCGGGCGATGCCCTCGTGTGTCCTGAGCACCTCGGCCCTGATTTGACCGCGGGCTTTCGGCGCCAGCCGCTCGATCTGGTGCAGGCGGCTGAGCCGGATGAGAACCAGAGCGACGAGCTGGAGCACCCGGTTGTGCGCAGCTGCCGCGACGGCCGCATGCAGGCTGTGGACGACCTCGGCCTGCTCGGCGTCGGTCCCGTGCTCCTCCCGGAGGAGTGCCTCGTGGAGCCCGGCGACGCTTTCGTCGTCGACGCGCTCCGCCGCCAGGTCCGTGATGGCCACCTCGACGCCCGTGCGCAGCTCGGCGAGCTCGGCCAGTTGCATGCCGCGCCGCGCCAGGTAGATGGCGGCCACCTCGGTGACGGCGTTGGTGCTCGGCGCCATGACGAAGAGACCACCGCCCGGTCCCCGGCGCATGCGGGCAATCTGATGGTGCTCGAGGAGCCGCACCGCCTCGCGCAACAGGGCACGGCTGACACCCTCGCGCTCGATCAGCTCGGGCTCGGTCCCCACCAGCTCACCGGGCTGCATCCCCTCGGTGACGATGACCTGGGTGATGTTGCGCGCCACGGTCTCCGCCCCCTTGCCCTGGCCGGACTGGGTCAGGACCACCGAGTCGGGGAGGAGCTGGCGGGTCGATCGGCGGCGGCGGAAGAAGTCGGCCTCCGCCAGCAGGTGCTTGCGCATGCGATTACGGGCCAGCCCGCCGTCGCCGGCCATGATGGCCTCGGCGATCATGGCATGGGCGTGCCTCGTCTCCTTGGCGATGCTGCTGCCGAAGCGCTGCCAGTCGGGCGAGTACAGCTGTGCCACCCGGTTGAAGACGTCGACGAAGAGCTCGAGGCCCGCATTGCCGCTGATTGCTGCGACCAGGGCGTGGAGCTCACGGGGGTCGCTCCCGGGCTCGACCGGTTCGTTGTCTGCGAAGTGCCGCAGCTCCGCCAGATCATTCTCGTTGGTCCGCTCGGATGCCAGCTGGCAGGCGATCTCTTCCAAGATGATGCGAGCCTCGAAGATCTCGTCGAGACGGGCATCGACCCTGTGCAGATACAAGACCACGGCATCGATCACCGCTCCGACCGTCGGCTCCGTGATCACGAGCCCGCCACCAGGCCCTCGCCGCGTGCGGGCGACCTGTTGGTGCTCGACCAGCCGCACGGCCTCACGGAACACGGCGCGGCTCACCTGGTAGCGCTCGAGCAGGTCGGCCTCGGACCCGAGCACCTCGCCGACCGGCCACCCGAGGGCCATCACGTCCTCGACGATGAGATCGGCCACCTTGGCCGCCCGTTTGGCGTTCGAGTCGGCTCCCGGACGAGGCATGTCGCGGGTCGCCGTCGGGGTCGCCATCGACAAATCCTACCGGGGCCCGACGCCCGGTCTCACGTTTTGACCTGCACCTTCGGCAAAAGAGTGGTCCCAAAAGGCGACGCGGGTGGATCGGTGCGTAGAATGCAAACATGGTTTGCGAAGAGGGGGGCGGGTCGTGACGGGCCCGGCCACTCCACCTTCGGATCCTGTCGTCGCACCCCCGGTGAGGCGGCCCGGCTCCATCCGCCGCACCTCGACCGTGCTGATGTTCTGGCCGGACGGGCTGGGCACCGATCTCCACCTGAAGGGTCGGGCACGCGACCTGCGCACTTCCCGGGACGGCGCGGCCGAGGTGGTCGGCCACTCGGACCTCTACGCCGTCACCGGACGCGAGCGGGACATCCTGCGCATCGAGGCGGACCCGGACCGGCCGGGGCTGCAGGGACTCGTCGGCTGCCGGGCCGGCGGAGGACTTCGTTCGTCCATCTCACAGGAGCTGCCCGAGGAAGTGGCGGAGGGGACACCCCTGTACCTGCTGCTCGACGACCTCGCGGGCTCGACGCTCATCTCCGGCTTCGCCTTCCTCCGCTGGGCCGACCACGTCCCCGAGATCCGGCGCCGTCTCGACAACGGCCCACGCCGTGTCATGCGTGGGACCTGTTCGGGCTTTCGCGACGGCGCCAGCTCGCTGGCGAGCGACGGCTCCATCTCGGGACTCCGCCAGAATGTTGCGCATCCCGGACCCCTGGCGGACCGAGTGGACCCGCTCGGGTGGCACGAGCTGGACGACCCTCCCGAGATCGCGATGCGCAGAGCACGCCGGATCGACGTCTGGGCCGACGACGGCGAGCTCGGGATCGACGCGATGTTCCGCGACAGCTGCTGGGATCCCGACGGACGCGAGGTCGTGATCCACGAGTACCAGATGCTCGGCCGGGCGGACCGGGCGACCGGGACGCTGCTCTCCGTCACCGCGCACCCACGCGTGCTGCCCTACGTCGAGTGCCCGGGGGCCGCGCCCAACGCATCGTGGATGGCCGGGACCGACCTGCGGGCGATGCGCACCGAGGTACTCCAGCGGCTGCGCGCGACCGACTGCTGCACCCATCTCAACGACGGGTTGCGTTCCCTGGCCGAGGTGCCGGTGCTCGCCGCCTCGCTGCCGGCGTAGATCGAAGAAGGGACGTTTCTGTGACCGGGACGCTCAAGGACAAGACCGCCATCGTCGGCATCGGGGCGACGCCGTACTACAAGAGGGGCGAGTCGTTGCCTCAGTCCGAGCTCGAGCTGGCCTGCAAGGCGATCCTCGGCGCGCTCGACGACGCCGGCCTCACGATCAAGGACCTCGACGGGTTCACCATCTACTCGAGCTCGTGCGACCCCGCCCAGGTGGCCTCGGTCCTTGGCGTGCCCGAGGTGCGGTTCGCCGCCTCACTGACGTCCGGCGGCGGCGGCTCGGCCGGCTCCCTCGGACTGGCGGCGGCGGCCATCGCCTCGGGACAGGCCGAGGTGTGCGTCACCTTGACGCGCGGACAGAGGTTCAGCGCGATCGCCTGCTCGGTCAAGGTGAAGGCGCCCGAGATCAGCGCCTGAGAGGCGATGATCGTCGCGGCGGTTGCAAGCGCGACCATCGGCAGCAACGTCCATCCCGGCGTGAGCGCATAGAACGGGTTGTCGAGCGTCTTCGGATCGGCAACGATGATCGCGCCCTGGCCGACGTAGTTCAACACGAGCGCCGGTAAGACGAAGACGTACCACGCGAGCGAGATCGGGATCCGGCCGAAATGCGACATGTCCGCATAGAGCGCTTCGGCACCCGTCATCCCGAGGATGATCGCTCCGAAGATCAGGAAGCCGAAGGTGCCGTGATGCATCACGAACCAGATGGCATGGAGCGGATCGAGCGCCGCCAGAATCGCCGGATGGGCGACGATCGCGAGCAGACCGGCAATGCCGATCGCGACGAACCACAGCACCATGACCGGGCCGAAGACGGCACCGACCGT
>Ga0209698_10008372_pt1 | contig 10682 bp, 8 predicted proteins | sample LitLauG_LLR_2012_FD_187203 | JGI IMG/M metagenome (GOLD analysis project Ga0209698, IMG submission 187203) | Freshwater sediment microbial communities from Pennsylvania, USA - Little Laurel Run_MetaG_LLR_2012 (SPAdes) (version 2) | ecosystem: Environmental > Aquatic > Freshwater > Creek >... | reverse complement strand
CCCCCGGCCCCCGGCCCCACGCTTTGTGTTATATCGGTCTAGCGGGACTTGTCTCATGAAATACTTGAACCACGATCGGCCTCGCCTTTCTCGTCGCGCGCTCCTGGCCAGTGGCGCAGCCCTCCTGACCCGTCCGCTGCCGGCCAAGGAAAAGCTGAAGGTCGCGATTTTTTCCAAGCACCTCCAGTTTCTGACCGGTGACGACTTGGCCAGGACCGCCGCCGGACTCGGCTTCGACGGCCTCGATATCACCGTGCGCAAAGGCGGACACGTGGAACCCGCCCGCGTCGCGGCCGACTTGCCTCCACTGGCCGCCATCTGCCGGCGCCACGGCCTCGGCGTCCCCATGATCACCACCGATATCGCGGACGCCGAAACGCCCTTCGCCGAAGACATCCTCAAGACCATGGCTGCTCTCGGCATCCGCTACTACCGCTTCGGCGCATTCAAGTGGACCAATGACCAATCCTACGCCGCCCAACTCGACGCCATGAAGCCGCGCCTGGCCAGGCTGGCCGCTCTCAACGCCCGCTACCAGGCCTGCGCCATGTACCACACCCATTCCGGCGTGGGCCTGGTCGGGGCCTCCATCTGGGACCTGTACATTCTCATGAAGGATCTCGACCCGAAGGCCGTGGGCGTGAACTACGACGTCGGCCACGCCACCATCGAAGGCGGGTTCGGCGGCTGGATCGCCAGCTTCAAAATCATCGGCCCGCATCTGCGCGGGATTGCCGTGAAAGACTTCCTCTGGGAGAAGGACGCCAAGGGCAATTGGCGCGAGCAGTGGAAGCCCATCGGCGAAGGCATGGTGCGCTTTCCCCGGTTCTTCAGTATGGTGGCCGAGTCCGGTTTCAGCGGGCCCCTGCAGCTCCACTATGAATACCCGTTGGGCGGCGCAAATAACGGCGACCGGAAACTCACGCTGCCGCGCGAGGAGGTTCTCGCCACCATGAAGAAGGACCTGCTGAACGTGCGGGACTATCTCGCGCAAGCCGGTATATGAAGTTTCCCCGCCGCGAGTTCCTGGCCATGCCGGCCCTGCTGGCAGCCGAGCCCTCCACCGCCGCGCGCATCGACGACCTGCGCATCGGTTTCGAGGACTACCTCTACCGCGCGCCCTACAAGTTCGGCGGCAAAGAGGTCGACCGCGTCACCATGCTCAACGTGCGCTGCCGCCTGAGCACCAGGGCCGGGAAGTCGGCCGAAGGCGGCGCGTCCATGTCGATGGGCAACGTCTGGTCCTTCCCCGCCCCCAATATTCCTTACGACACTACGCTGGCAGCCATGAAGACCCTGGCCGGGAAGATCGCCGCCATCACCCGGGACTTCTCCGGGTACGCCCATCCGCTGGACGTCAACCACGCCCTCTTGCCCGAATATCTGAAAGCTGCTGCCGAAACCTCGCGCCAGATGCAGCTTGCCGAGCCCATCCCCAAGCTCTGCACGCTGGTCACCGCCAGTCCGGTGGATGCCGCCATCCACGATGCCTTCGGAAAACTGCACGGCCGCAACAGTTTCACCATCTGCGGCAGAGACTTTGTGCGCTACGACCTGGCCCACTACCTGAATCGGGAATTCCGCGGCGAATACCTCGACCCCTACATCTTGCCCAAGCCCGTTCCGCGCATCCGCATGTACCATTCGGTGGGCGCGTCGGACCCGCTGACTGCCGCCGAGGTAAAAATGCCCATTCACGACGGCCTGCCCGAAACCCTCGAGGACTGGATCCCGTACAACGGCATCACCGCCATCAAGATCAAGCTGAACGGTGCCGACTTGGCCTGGGACGTGGACCGCGTCGCCTCCATCGACCGCGTCACCACGGCCGCGCAAGCCAAACGCGGATTCAAGGATTGGGTCTACTCGCTGGACTTCAACGAGCGCTGCCCCAACGTGCAATACCTCCTCGATTTCGAGCACCGGTTGAAGGAGAAGGCGCCCAACGCCTTCGCGCTGGTCCAGTACATCGAACAGCCCACCGCCCGCGACCTGGTGGCCGGCCGCAAGAACTCCATGTTCGAGGCCGCCAAACTGCGGCCGGTGGTGATTGACGAATCGCTCACCGGCCTCGACGCCCTGCTATTGGCGCGCGATATGGGCTACACCGGCGCCGCGCTGAAGGCGTGCAAGGGCCAGTCCGAAACGCTGCTCCTGGCGGCAGCCACTCAAAAATATCAGATGTTCCGCTGCGTGCAGGACCTCACCTGTCCCGGCGCCGCGTTGGTCCATTCGGTGGGAATCGCCGCTCACGTCCCCGGTAACGCCGCGCTCGAAGCCAACGCGCGCGAGTACGTACCCGCCGCCAACCAGGGTTGGGAGAAACGTTTTCCCGGAATCTTCGCAGTCAAGGACGGTTATATGAGCACGGAGGGCTTGGACGGCCCCGGCCTCTGTACCAGTTAGTCACAAGCTTTTTCAAAAAAGTTAAGTTGGTCTTAAGTCCCTCTTTATCAATTGTTTGCCGGCGACTACCCCCTCCGCGTCCCTGGCCGGTCCTTGACACCCCCATGCGATAATCGTGGCACAGGCGGTCCTGCCTGTGTTGCCTTTTCCCCGGAGAATCGGGGAAACGGGACATTTTTGTCCCGTCTTTAGCTCGTAAATCGTTTGCCGTCAGTAGGCAGATGACTAAAAACGGGACATGCATGTCCCGTTTTGGCTCGCGGACGCCGTTTCCGCGGCAGCCTGCGCACGTGTGCATCTCTTGATTCCACCCGCGCCCACACCGTATCATGCCCGAATGACCCGATGGCTCAAAAAGCTCCACACCTACGCTGGACTGCTGAACCTCACCATCCTGCTGGTATTCGGCATCGCCGGGCTCACCGCCACATTCGACGACCCGGACGAAGCCCCGCCCTCACCCACCACCCGGATGTACGATTTCAAAGCTCCCGAGAACGTGGGCGATTACGATGCCGCTCTCGCAGCCTTCCAGTTCCTGAAGCCGGCGCTCTCCGAAATGCCACCCAAGGGGGCCGTCCGCCGCGACGCCGCCAACAACGTTGCCTTCAACCTCTATTCCATAAATGGCGAGCGCACGGTCACTCTGCTCGAAAAGGAAAACCGCCTGCGCGTCGAGGCCCGCCCCAACGAACTCGGCGAATTCTTCGATGGCCTCCACGCCACCACCATGAACTTCTCCCACACCGACCTGCGCATTCGCATGTGGAGCTGGTACGTCGAATTCTCCATCTGGTCCCTCATCTTTATGTCGTTCACGGGCGTCTACCTCTGGTTGGCCTCGCGCCCGAAACACCGCTGGGCCCAGTTCTCCTTCGCCGCCGGCAGCGGCCTGTTCCTGCTGCTCTACGCCATCACGAGGTGATCATGTACCGCTATCTGCGAAACACCCACCTTTTCCTCGGCTTGTTCTGCTGCGTGTACCTTCTGATGTACGGTGTCAGCAGCGTGCAGATGGCGCACAATTCCTGGTTCTCCGGCCGCCCGTCGGTCACTGAAACACACGCCACCCTGCCCCCGGGAACCACCGACTCCCGCCGCGTGGCCCGCCAGTTGATGGACCGCTACGGATTGCGCGGCGAAGCCGGCAAGCCCCAAGTCGCTGCCGGCCTGCTGAGCTTCAGCATCGTGCGCCCCGGCACCGTCTACCAGATCGACTATTCGCCCGCCACCGGCAACACCCGAATCCGCGACAACCATGCCGGCTTCATCGGCATGCTGAACCGCATCCACCACGCCAAAGGTCTCTGCACGATTATTGGGTGCTCAACGCCTGGGGCGCCTTGGTCGCCGTGCTGTCTTTAGCACTTTTCGTAATCGGCGCAACCGGCATCTATCTCTGGTTCAAGCTCCACCAGGAGCGGGTCATTGGCGCGATCCTGCTCACCCTAAGCCTCGGCTATAGCCTGACTCTCATGGTGCTGGCGCGCAACGCGTGGTAGCCGCGTACCCGCTTTCCTTCTGACTCCTGACTCCTGACTTCTAGCCTGTGACTTCAGCTCACTAAGCCGGCCACCGGGCACTGACCACCGGTCACAACCCCCGGCGGCCGCGGAAGTCACACCCCCGTTCAATCCGGCGCCGCCGGAGGCTGAGCTGACTCCTGCCTTCTAACTCGTGACTCCTAACTCCTGACCCCTAGCCTGTGAGTCCAGCTCACTCCACCGGCCGCCATCCCCGGCGGCCGCGGAAGTCACACCCCCGTTTCAATCCGGCGCCGCCGGAGGCCCAGCTGACACCTGACTTACTAACTCCTGCCCTACTAATACATCACCCAGCCGGCATCCACATTCAACACCTGCCCGGTCATGCCATCGCTCAGCTCCGAACACAGGAACAGAGCCACCCGCGCTACGTCGAGAGGTCCGAGCCGCCGCTTCAAACTCTGCGCCACCAGGAATTCCTGGGCCTGTTCGGCCGTAACAAAGGCAGCCTCTGCCTCCGTCTGGATGGCCCCCGGCGTGATGCAGTTCACGTAGATGTTGTGCTCGCCCATCTCGCGCGCCAGCGACCGTGTCAGCCCAATCACGCCGCCCTTCGACGTCACGTAGTGGGCCATGTTCGCCATTCCCAGGTGAAACGTCACCGACGAAATGTTCACCACCTTGCCGGATCGCCGCGCCACCATGTGCGGCATCGTCAGCTTCAGGCAGTGATACATGCTCTTCAGGTTGATGGCCTGCATCTCGTCCCACTGCGCCTCGGTCATCTGCAGAAATGCTTGCCGCGGATAGACGCCCGCATTGTTGATCAGGATGTCGATCTGCCCGAACTCGTCGATGGCCGCCTCGATCGCCGGTGCGATCTCGCTGGCATGCCGCACATCGCCGGCGAAACTCCGCGCCCATCCACCAGCCGCGCGGATTCGCTCGGCCACCACATCGTTCCGCCTGCCGTCGCGATCCAGCAAATAAACCCGCGCGCCGTTTTCCGCGAACAGTTCCGCGGTGGTCTCGCCGATCCCCGCCGCCGCGCCGGTAACCAGGGCAACTTTCTCTTTGAGCATCATGCCAATTCTGCATCATACCGCGACCCTCGCCCGCAAACCGGATAAGATTGAGTCCATGCGTAGTCTGGTTCTCTCTCTGCTCCTCTCAACGGTCGCGCCGGCGGCCGGCATTCCCTATCTGACCGAACCCACCCTTTGTCCCACCCGCCCCGAGCTCGCCTTCGTCTCCGGCGGCGATATCTGGGTGGCGCCGGCGAAAGGCGGCGAAGCCCATTTGTTAGTGTCGCACCCGGCCGAGGAATCGCGACCCTTGTATTCGCCGGATGGCGCCAGGCTGGCCTTCGTCTCCACACGCACGGGCAACGGCGACATCTATCTCCTCACTCTGGCCACCGGCGAACTCAAGCGGCTGACATTCGACGACGGAATGGATCAGCTCGACGCCTGGTCCCGCGATGGCAGATGGCTCTACTTTTCCAGCGGAACCCAGGACGTGGGCCGCAAGAACGATCTCTATCGCGTGAGCGTGGACGGCGGCACGCCCATGCCGGTGAGCGCCGACCGTTTCACCAACGAATTTCAGGCGGCGCCCGCGCCCGACGGCGCCGCCATCGCCTTTGCCGCGCGCGGCATCAGCGACCAGCAGTGGTGGCGCCGCGGCCACAGCCACCTGGACGAATCCGAGATCTGGGTCCGCCGCGAGGGCACGCCCGCAACCTACCAGAAGATCGTCGACCTCAACGGCCGCAACGTCTGGCCCATGTGGATGCCCAACGGCCGCGAGCTTTACTTCATGTCCGATCGCGATGGCCCGCAGAATATCTGGTCGCAATCGCTCGGCGGCCAGCCGCGCAAGGTCACTAGGTTCACCGGCGGACGCGTTCTGTGGCCCTCCATGGGCTCTGACGGCAAGACCATCGTATTCGAACGCGACTTCAAAATCTGGAATCTCGATACCCGGACCGGAGAGGCGTATCCGCTGCCCATCACGCTGGTTGGCTCGGTCGCGAGTCCGGGCGTCAGCCACCTTACGCTGACCCAGTTCACCGATCTGACGCTTTCCCCGGACGCGCGCAAGATCGCGCTCGTCGCCCATGGCGAGGTATTCGCCGCCTCCGCCCGCGATGGCGGCGACGCAGTGCGCGTTTCCAACACGCCGGGCCCCGAGTCGCAGGTCAACTGGGCGCCCGATTCAGCGCGGCTCGCGTACCTGAGCGAGCGCGACGCGGTGACGCACGTTTTTCTGTACGACTTCGCCAAACTCGCCGAAACGCAACTGACCAGCGGAGCGGCGCCCGACCAGGGACCGCGCTTTTCGCCTGACGGCGCCAGCATCGCCTTCGTCCGCGATCGTAAGGAACTGCGCGTGGTCGATGTCGGGAGCAAGCAGGACCGTCTGCTGGTCTCGGGCTTTGTCGGCGGTGGATTCGGCGGAGCGGGCTTTGCCTGGTCGCCCGATAGCAAGTGGATCGCTTACTCCGCTGCCGCCAGCGGAGCGCTGCGCAACCTTTACGTGGTCCCGGCGGCCGGCGGAACCGGCCGCCAGATCACGTTCCTGGCCAACACCAGCGCCAGTGGAATTCAATGGAGCCCCAACGGCAAGTTTCTGCTATACGAAACCGGACAGCGAACGGAGACACCGCAAGTCGCGCGCATCGATCTGGTACCGCCGCAGCCCAAGTTCGGCGAAGAGCGCTTCGAGGAGTTATTCAAACCCGAAGCTCCGCGCGGCGGCCGCGGGGCCGCCAACGCCGACGCCAAGCCCCCGGTGAAGCCGGTCGACATTACTTTCGATGGCATCCGCGAGCGTATCTCGATGCTGCCCATCGGGCTCCCCATCTCCAATCCGCAGATCAGTCCCGATGGTAATTGGCTGCTGGTATCGGCGACGGTGGGTGGTCAGCCCAGCCTGTACGTGTATCCCCTCGAGGAAACTCCAGGGAGAGACGCAGCCGGCGGCGGCCGGGGTGGGCGAGGAGGCGGCGAAGGGCGCGTCGCCCGGCAGTTGACCTCCACGCCGGGTGCCAAGACGCACGCGCAGTTCTCGCCGGACTCCAAGGAAGTCTACTTCCTCGAAGCTGGCCGCGTTCAGGCTATCGCCCTTGACACCCGCCAGGTGCGGACCGTCGCGGTCAATGCGGAAATGGACGTCGATTTCGACAAGGAAAAGATGGCCGTGTTCGAACAGGCATGGGCCGGCCAGCGTGACGGCTTCTACGATCCCAAATACCATGGCGCGGATTGGAATGCCGTGCGAAAGATGTATGCTCCGCTGATCGAAGGTTCGCGCACGCCGGACGAGATGCGGCGCATCCTCCGCCTGATGATCGGCGAACTGAACTCGTCGCATTCCGGTGTCTCGGCGTCGCAGGCGGGAGGCGGAGGCGCTGGTCCGCGGGCTGTGGTCGGGCAACTGGGCTTGAGCTTCGATCGCGCCGAGTACGAGAACTCCGGCAGGCTGCGCATCACCGAGGTGCTGCCGCATTCTCCGGCTGAGTTGGCCGGCATCAAACCCGGCGAAGAACTGCGGTCGGTGGATGGCGTCGCCATGGGCGCACACGTCAACCTCGACGACCAGCTCCAGCACAAGGTGGATAAACGGGTGGCGCTGAATGTCAGCGGGCGGGAAGTTACCGTGCGCCCGGTGGGCTCGCTCGCCGATCAGATATACCGCAAATGGGTGGAAGACAATCGCGCCTATGTCGCCAAGATCAGCAACGGCCGGCTGGGATACGTCCACATACGCGACATGTCCGACCAGGCGCTAACTCAGCTTTATCTCGACCTCGATGCCGGCAATCGCGCCACGGATGGCGTGGTGGTGGACGTTCGCAACAACAACGGCGGCTTCGTGAACGCGTATGTTCTCGACGTACTGGCGCGGCGGCCGTACCTCACCATGACCAACCGCGGCGGCCCGTCGGGCGCCGCTCGAACCGTGCTCGGCCAGCGTTCGCTCGAGCTGCCGACCATCCTGGTGGTTAATCAGCATTCGCTCTCCGACGCCGAAGATTTCACGGAAGGTTATCGCACCTTGAAACTGGGCAAGGTGGTGGGCGAGCCCACCGCCGGCTGGATCATCTATACCGGCTCGATGGATCTGGTCGATGGCTCCGTGATGCGAATGCCGGGCACCTTGATCCAAGGCGCCGACGGAAAGAACATGGAAAACAATCCGCGCCCCGTGGATATCCCAGTCACTCGCCCGATCGGCGAATCTTACACCGGCCGCGACTCACAGCTCGATGTGGCAGTGAAAGAGCTGCTGGCGGAAGTCTCAAGGCGGTAGCGAACTCGAGTCCCTCGCTGATAGCGGCTCATGACACTTTTGCCTTTCTTGCGACGCAGCCAAACATAGGGTGGCATTCTCGCGTCAGACATCCCGGCCTCAAACAGTGTTCGAACGTGCGCCGCAGTTCACGCCTCGAAGGACGCAGTAGATCTGCCCACGAATCATGCGGCTCGGATGGCAACCACCGGAACTACTTTTGGATATCCTCACCAGCCAACGGCTCCGCTCAGTCTGCTTCGCAATCAACACCGTGTAAGCGGCCTCCTGCTGGCGGCACGTATTGATCTACGCCGCGGGTGGGCGGCAACTTGGACGTTCCTGGCAGCGGGCGCGTCATTGGCCGCGCGACCGCAAGACACACCTTGGACTTCCCCGGCTTGCACCTTCCTTCCGGCTGCCGCGGTGTTATTCGCGGTCCTACCAGCCGAGCGACTGATATGAGTTCCTTGACAGTCTCCTGGTCATCCATCGGATTGGAAGCCTGACGGTCCTGGTGAAACTCGCGGGCTTAGAGCGATTCGAAATCGTGGATCCTAGGCGCTCGGCATCCACCCTGGCGAGTGCCCGATCATCCTCACGCCCATGCCTCTCGCAGTTGGGAGCGGAGGGTTGCCGCGAACTGGCGAGCGGCTTGGGTGCCGGCGCCGGCCGACCGAGTGGCATTGGCGGCGTAGGCTCAGGTGCCTGGATCAGCCGGGAGGTCCGCGGCGCTTGTGATATCGTTGTTGGTCAATTAAGGAAATCTGGAGGTGTTTCATCATGAATTGGCTTCGTGTGTTAGCCTCGGCGGTGCTCTCCCTGTCGGCAATCGGCGCGCAAAACGTGACCGGACGTTGGACCGGCAGCTATTCCACCGCCGATAACGGCCTGGAAATAGTTGTCGCGCTGAATCAGGCGGCGGATGGCGGGATCACGGGTTACGTGATTAGCCCGCGTTCGACGGACACCATCATCAGCGGCCACGCCGAGGTCTCGAAGCTCGCGTTCGAAGCCGAGCGGGCGGGCCGCGGCGGAGCGGTGCAAAAGGTCACCTACTCGGCCACCATCGAAGGCGGCAAGATGATGCTTACCCTTCCACCGCCAGATTTCGGCGGCGGTAGGGGCCGAGGCCCGGCCGGCGCTCCGGGCGCCGGGCCCGGTGGACCGGGCGGCGGCCGGGGTGGCCAGCCGCAGGTCGTGGAATTGGCGCGGGTTTCCACCACCGTTCCGGCGCCGCTGCCACCACGGCCGGCTCCGGTTTCGCTCCCCATGCCGGCTACGCCGGTCAAGTACAACGGCATGGCCAAAACTCCGCCGATGGGCTGGAATAGCTGGAACAAATTCCACAATCAGGTCAGCGACAAGATGGTGCGCGAGATGGCCGACGCCATCGTCAAGTCCGGCATGCGCGATGCCGGCTACATCTACGTCAACATCGACGACACCTGGGAGTCGCTGGCCCGCGACGCGGCGGGCAATATCACGACCAACAACAAATTCCCTGACATGAAGGCGCTGGCCGATTACGTCCATAGCAAGGGCCTGAAACTCGGCATCTACTCCTCGCCCGGCCCGCGCACCTGCGCCGGCTACCTGGGCAGCTACCAGCACGAAGAGCAGGACGCCAAGACCTTCGCCGCCTGGGGCATCGACTACCTGAAGTACGATTGGTGCAGCGCTTCGCAAGTCTACGACAACACGCAAGCCACCATGGCCGCTGCTTACGCCAAAATGGGCGATGCGCTCCTCCGCTCCGGGCGCACGATTGTCTACAGCCTTTGCCAATACGGGAACCTGGATGTCGGTGAGTGGGGCGAGAAGGCCGGCGGCAACCTGTGGCGCACCACCGGCGATATCAGCGACCGCTGGCAGTCCATGGAGAATATTGGCTTCAAGCTGCAGCCCGGCCGCGAGAAGTACGCCGGCCCCGGCCACTGGAACGACCCGGACATGCTGGAGATTGGCAACGGCGGCATGACCGATACCGAGTACGAGACTCACATGAGCCTGTGGTGCCTGCTGGCCGCGCCCCTTCTGGCCGGCAACGACATCCGCGAGATGAAGCCCTCCATCGCCGCGATCCTCATGAACAAAGAAGCGATCGCCGTGGATCAGGACAAGCTGGGCAAGCAGGGCGTCCGCGTGGCCCAGGATGGCAGCGTGGAGGTCTGGTCCAAGCCGCTGGCCGATGGCGGCCATGCCGTGGGGCTCTTCAACCGTGGCGACGCCACCGCCCAGGTCACGGCCAAATGGAGCGACATCGGATTGAAGGGCTCCAAACAGGTCCGCGATCTCTGGAAGCACCAGGACCTTGGCAAGGCGGCCGACCAGTACACCGCCGAGGTGCCGTCGCACGGCGTAGTCATGATCAAGATCAAGTAGTGCGCTCTGATACTTGCGAAACTCCTCGCCGAAGCGCGAAGCCAGTAGTCCGTCTTCCGCGCGCACCCGGATTTCCGTGCCGGCCACGAACAACGCAACCGATGCAATCGCCCA
>Ga0209698_10008371_pt1 | contig 10683 bp, 7 predicted proteins | sample LitLauG_LLR_2012_FD_187203 | JGI IMG/M metagenome (GOLD analysis project Ga0209698, IMG submission 187203) | Freshwater sediment microbial communities from Pennsylvania, USA - Little Laurel Run_MetaG_LLR_2012 (SPAdes) (version 2) | ecosystem: Environmental > Aquatic > Freshwater > Creek >... | reverse complement strand
CAAGCCGGATTTTATGCGGCGCTATCAGCCGCAACAACGCGTCGATCAACTGGAGTTATATAAGACCAGCGTCCACGGAAAACGGCTGGCGACCGGCGATGAGAACGTCGCGACCTGTATCGACTGCCACAGCGTTCACGATATTCGCGCGGTGAAGAACGTGCTGTCTCCCGTTCATCCCCTGCGCCTTCCGGATACATGCGGGCGGTGCCACGCCGACGCGCAGAAGATGGCAAAGTATGGGATCCCCACCAATCAACTGGAGCATTACCGTTCCAGCGTTCACTGGGCTGCGCTCAAGAAAGGCGACCTTTCTGCGCCCAACTGTGCCTCCTGTCACGGTAATCACGGCGCCAAGCCTCCGGATGTCGGATCCGTCTCCGCGGTCTGCGGCAGTTGCCATGTACTGTTTGCGCAACTCTACGAAAAGAGCGTCCATCAGCCGATATTTTCCGCGGCCTCGGGTGGCGGCGGATGTATCGTCTGCCACAGCAATCACGCGATTCTGCAGCCATCGACCGCTATGCTGGCAGGACAGGACGCCGTTTGTTCCAAATGTCACGATCCGGGCACGCCGGGCGCGCGGACCGCGGCACAGATGGCCCAGTGGATCGACGGCCTCGGTGCGGCGTTAAAGCACTCCGAAGCCGTGTTGGGCGAAGCGGACAAGTACGGTATGGAGGTTTCCGAGGCCCAGGTGCGGCTCGGCGACGGCCGCGAAAATCTGGTTAAAGCGCGCCTGACGATGCACGCCTTCCAGCCCGCGGAAATGCAAAAGCCGATCGAGGCAGGCATGGCGATTGCTGACGAAACGCTACGCGCCGGTCAAGCGGCCCTCCATGATAAGGATGTCCGCCGGATTGGCCTCGCGGTTTCTGTGTTTTTCATCGCCATCACCGTGGTCGCCATTTTTTTGGTTATCCGGCGGTTAGAAGCAAACGGTTCGGGCTATCTCAACCCGACGAAGTGAACTCTGAAAGGAAAGAAATATGAAAGCGATCGCAATTGTAATTTTTGCTGCTTGTGGATTGACCTTCGCGGGAGCCCCGGAGGGGAAAGCCGTATTCGCGGCCAAGTGCCAGCCGTGTCATGGACCGAACGGCGAGGGTAAGGCCGCCATCGCGAAAATGTACCAGGTGGAAATGCATCCGCTCGCCTCCAAGGAAGTGCAAGCGAAAACGGACGCGGATTTCAAGAAAACGATCACTGGCGGCCAAGGGAAAATGAAGCCGGTCAGCGGGCTAAGCGAAAAGCAGATCGAAGACGCGATCGCCTTTGTGCGGACGCTGAAGGGGTAGGATCCGGACCCCGGGGCCGTTGCTTGCGGTCTCGTAGCGAGCGTTGGGCGTTCGGTGAAAGACAGTAAGACTGCTCTACAAGCCACCTTATATATCTATTTCCCATTTCCTGCTAGCGGCAGGCTTGCTTCCGTGTTATTCTCTTTGGAGATTCGCTCGCGAAACGAACGGGTTTCCGGCGCTGTTGCCGGGACCTCGTCTGCCTCCCACCATGGCTCCGTTGCAGGAGCTGCTCCCTTAAAGAAAAGTGAAGACTGCGGCCAAGTTGCGTCGCGGGACACTTCTTGTCGATCCAAGGAGCCTTCATGGCGCAGAGGAGCAATTTGTATTCAGGCGCGGATTCTGACCGGGCGCTCGACCTCCCATTGCTGGGGAGCGAGCTGGTTTGCGTCGTCGCACCCTCCCGTCGTCTGATCGCGATTGAAATTGAAACCCGGAAGCAGCCGCTCATCCCGGCGCGTCCGCTCAAGGCGGCCGAGCAGTATCGCTTTCACTTCGACATGACGAAATGCATCGGGTGCAAGTGCTGCGTCGTCGCCTGCAACGAGCAAAACGGGAATCCTGCCGCGATCAACTGGCGGCGTGTGGGCGAGGTGGAAGGCGGCCACTATCCTTACACCCAGCGCCATCACCTCTCGATGGGTTGCAATCATTGCCTGGAGCCATCGTGCCTGATCGGTTGTCCCGTCGAGGCGTACACGAAACATCCAGTAACGGGCGTGGTGATCCACAGCGCGGACACCTGCATCGGCTGCCAGTATTGCACCTGGAATTGTTCCTATGGAGTGCCTCGGTACAACGCGGAGCGCGGAGTCGTTGGCAAGTGCGACATGTGCCATAACCGTTTGAGCGATGGCATGGCGCCGGCCTGCGTCGCAGCGTGTCCTGAGGGCGCGATCGCGATTGAGATCGTCAATGTCGCCGAGTGGCGCCGAGACTATCTGAGCGCGAATGCTCCGGGGCTGCCCTCAGCCGACGACAGTATTTCGACCACGCGAATCACGCTTCCGGACAATTTGGCCCCGGACACGGGCCGGGTGGATACGCAGCGGATTTTGCCTGAACATCCGCACTGGCCGCTGGTGTTCATGCTGGTGTTGACGCAGCTGTCCGCGGGGGCGTTCGCGACGCTGTGGGCGTTGGAGCTGCTGCGTCGGGCGGCGAGCGGCTCGGCGTCCGTGCTGGGATCGCTGGGCTTGGCCGGAATCAGTTTGGGTGCCGCGACCCTTCATCTGGGGCGGCCGATTTATGCCTGGCGCGCGTTGAAGGGTCTGCGACGCTCGTGGCTGAGCCGCGAGGTTCTGAGCCTTTCAATTTTCGCGGGCGTGGCCGGCATTTATGCCGGAATGCTGTTCCTGGATCTGCCCGGACGTTCTATCGCGGGATTTGTGACCGTCGTGTGCGCCGCCATCGGCGTCATGTGTTCGGCGCGAATTTATATGGTTCCAGCACGGCCTGGATGGGACAGCCGCTATACCGCGGCGGAGTTCTTCTCGACGGGCGCTCTCCTGGGGCCGCTGTTTGTCCTGGCTTTGGACATGCCGGCTTTGGGCAGCCTGGGTCGGATTTGGGTTGCGCGGGCGGCAGTGATGGGAGGATCCGCGCAGCTCCTGACCCAGGTGCTCAGGTTCCTGTGGCTGGCACGTTCGGAGCAGTTCGAGTTGCGCGCGGCTGCCCTTCTGCTCTCCGGGCGATTACGGCAGGTGTTTCTCATTCGCCTCGGACTATTGATCGCCTCGGGTATCGCCTTGCCGCTAGTGATCGACTCCCAGTGGGTGGCCGTGGCGGCCATCGTTCTTGCAGTTCTTGGCGAGGTCGCCGGGCGCTGGCTGTTCTTTGTGGGTGTGGTACCGAAGAACATGGCCGCCGCGTTCACCAAGGGGGCCGCATGAACTGGCGGCGCGCCGTGGGCTTGGATACGCTCGAACAAGATTACGCCTTCGCATCGAGTGATGCGACTGGCTACACGTCTGCAAAGAAGATTCCGGACCACTGGGTGCCGACCACGTGCGGGTATTGCTCGGTCGGATGCGGAATTGAGCTGGGCGTGAAGGACGGCAAAGCCATCGCGTCGCGCCCGCTCGCGGCGCATCCCGTGAATCGCGGCAAGCTGTGCCCCAAAGGACTTGCGGAGCACTACATCATCGACGTCGAGAACCGCTTGAAATACCCGCTGCTGCGCAGAAACGGCAAACTTCAGCGCGTCGACTGGGACGAAGCGCTGGGCACGATGGTGGAAAAGTTCCGCGCCACGCAGGCGAAGCACGGTCCCGCTTCGCTGGGCGTGTTGAGCACCGGGCAGTTGGTCACCGAGGAGTTCTACACGCTGGGGAAACTCGTACAACTCGGCTTCGGCACGAATAACTACGACGGCAACACGACGCTCTGCATGTCGAGTGCCGTCTCTGGCTACAAAAACTCTTTTGGAAGCGATGGACCTCCGGGCGCGTACGAAGATTTGGAAAAGGCGGATGTGGTTCTGTTGATCGGCGCGAACATCGCCGACAATCACCCGATCCTCTGCCAGTATCTGGATGCGAATCCGCGAAGGACTCTGATCGTCGCCGACCCTCGGGTTTCAAAAACGGCAATGATGGCCGACCTTCATCTGCCGCTGAAGCCTCGCTCTGATTTGGCGCTGGCGAATGGCATTGCTCACATTTTGATTCGTCACGGCCTGATTGACCGCGGCTATATTGAACGCCACACCACGGGATTTGAAGATTTGGTTCGCTTTTTGGAGGCGTACTCGCCGGATCGCGTGAGTGAAATTACTGGGCTGAGCGAGGAATCGCTCTATAAAACGGCCTTCACTTACGGCCGCGCAAAGGCCGCGTTCATCGGCTGGACGATGGGCGTGAACCACAGTACGCTGGGCACGGTCACTGTCAACGCGCTTTGCAATCTCGCGCTGCTCACCGGCAATATCGGACGTGCCGGCGCTACTCCGTTTTCGATCACCGGGCAATGCAACGCCATGGGCACGCGCGAGGCTGGATTTGCTTCCAGCATGCCCGGCTACCGCAAGTTCGATTGCGCGGAGGATCGCGCGGAGCTTTCCGCGCTCTGGGGTGTCGATGAAGCGCGTCTACCCGCGAAGCGCGGCCTGGCCTATCCCGATATCATTGAAGCCGCGGTCGCAAAAAAGATCCGCGCGTTGTGGATCATCGCGACGAATCCTCTGGTTTCGTTCCCAAATCAGGATGTGCTGCGCCACGCGCTTTCGAATCTCGAGTTTCTGGTGGTCCAGGATTGCTACCATCCGACGCCCACCACAGAGCTAGCGCATTTGGTGCTGCCCGCCGCCGTGTGGGGAGAAAAAGAAGGCACCTACACCAACTCCGAAAGGCGCGTCAGCAAAGTGAATAAAGCAGTGAATCCGCCTGGGAAAGCGCGATCGGACTTTGACATTTTTCTCGGGGTCGCCGAAAAGCTGGGCTGCCGCGATGAACTTTTTCCAGGCTGGACTTCCGTTGAGCATGCGTTTGAAGAGTGGCGGCGGGTTTCCCGCTATCGCCTCTGCGACTATTCCGGCATCAGCTATGAGTTGCTGCACAAGGAAGGCGCGGCGCAATGGCCTTACCCGGAAGGCGGCATTCCGGCCAAGAGGTTGTACGAAGACGGGAAATTCGAGACCGCCGATGGGCGGGCAAACCTCATCTGCGCGGAATGGCAGCCGTTTCCAGAGCAGCCGAATCGAAACTATCCGTTGATTCTCAACACAGGGCGGACGGTGGAGCATTGGCACACCCGCACCAAGACGCGCGAGGTCCCGATTCTGGAGCGGCTGTCTCCACGTGCATGGTTGGAGATGAATCCGCGCGACGCCAAACAATTGGGATTGCGCAGCCATGATCGCGTAGACGTGGTTTCGCAGCGCGGACGCGTGCACGAAGTCGAACTTAGGCTGACCGAAATTATCGCTCCAGGGCAGGTATTCATGCCATTCCATTTTTCTGAAACCAACGTGAATGAAGTTACGCAAAGCGCCTTCGATCCAATATCGCGAGAGCCGAATTACAAGCAATGCGCAGTGCGAATCGAGCCTGCGGGGGCCAAACGATGAAGCAGCTGGTGGTGGTGGGCAACGGCATGGCGGGTGTCGCCTGCGTCGAACAGATTCTGAAGCAGCGCCACGATTTCGAGATCACGATTTTTGGCGACGAGACGCACGTCAACTATAACCGCATTCTGCTGTCGATGGTGCTGGCGGGCGAAAAGTCGGCCGACGACATCGTTCTCAACGATATCGATTGGTATCGGACGAACGGCATTAGGGCTCGTCTCGGCGTGCGCATCGAAAACATCGATCGCAACCGGCGCGTGGTGATGGATGCGGAGGGACGCTCGACACCGTTCGACAGCCTGATCCTCGCCACCGGCAGCAGTGCGTTCATTCCTCCCATTCCCGGTGTCGAGAAGAAGAACGTGCATGTCTTCCGGACGCTCGACGACACGCGGGCTCTGCTCGAAAAGGCACGCAAGGGATCGAGGGCTGTCGTAATCGGCGGAGGCCTGCTCGGCCTGGAAGCCGCCCGCGGCCTCCAACTCCGGGGTTGTGAAGTGAGCGTCGTTCATTTGATGGAAACGCTGATGGAACGTCAACTGGACCCCACAGGCGGCGCGTATCTGCGGCGAAAGATCGAGAGTCTCGGCATCCGCTTGATTCTTCCGAAGCAGACGCAGGCGCTTCTGGGCAATGGCCGCGTCGAAGGATTGCGCTTCGCTTCCGGCGAGGAACTGGAAGCGGATCTGGTGGTTATCGCGGCCGGAATCAAGCCGAACGTGGACCTGGCTCGCAGAGCTGGATTGGACGTGCGGCGCGGAATCGTGGTCGATGACCACATGGCAACGTCCGATCCGCGGATTCACGCAGTCGGCGAATGCACGGAACATCGCGGCCAGACCTTCGGCTTGGTTGCGCCGCTGATGGAACAAGGGAAGGTGCTGGCGGCGGCAATTACGGGAAACGATGGGCCATCGTTCACCGGATCGGCTTCGGCGACCAAGCTGAAGATCATGGGCGTCGAGATCTTCTCGGCAGGATCGATCGATGATTCCGCGCCGGGCGTGGATACCGTGCGCTATGAGGATCCATCCCTGGGCGTTTACAAAAAACTCCTGCTGAAAGGCAACCGGCTACTGGGCGTCATTCTGGTGGGAGACGTTTCCGAAGAGCGCCGCTATACGGAGTGGCTGCGCCAGGAAACCAATCTTGCGCCGCACCGGCAGCGCTTGCTGTTCCCTCCGCCGGCCGAGGATGCGGGGCTCGAAGTAGCGGAAATGCCCGACAGCGAGGTGATCTGCGGCTGCAACGGCGTGACCAAGGGGACGATCATTGAAGCGATTCATGCCAGCGGAATCGAGACGCTCAGTGAATTGAAAAAATGTACGCGCGCGTCAACAAGCTGCGGAAGCTGCACAAATCTGTGCGAGCAGCTGCTGCGCGCCGTGATTCCGGATTTCCAGGAAGAGACGCAGTCGACACTGTGCTCCTGCGTTCCGTTCTCTTACGAACGGTTGCGCGAGATCATGCGCGGCCAGCAGTTGAAATCTGTTCAGGAAGTTTTAAACGTCTATGGCAACGGTAAAGGCTGCGAGGTTTGCAAGCCGGCACTGAGTTACATGCTCGACATGTTATGGTGCGGCGACCATGAAGAGGATCGCTCGGCGCGATACATCAACGACCGCGTCCACGCCAATATTCAAAAGGACGGAACCTTTTCGGTAGTGCCCCGCATGCGGGGTGGCGTGACCTCCGCTGACGAGCTGCGCCGCATCGCGGACGTTGCGGACAAATACAGAATCCCGATGGTGAAGGTGACCGGAAGCCAGCGCATCGATTTGTTGGGCGTGAAAAAGGCCGATCTTCCGCGCGTTTGGGCCGATCTCGGCATGCCATCCGGCCAGGCGTACTCCAAAGGTGTTCGCATGGTGAAAACCTGCGTCGGAACCGAGTTCTGCCGCTTTGGCGTGCAGGATTCGACGCGCGCCGGAATCGAACTCGAGCAGCGGCTTGAGAATCTGTTTACTCCGCACAAGGTGAAGATGGGAGCGGTGGGCTGTCCTCGCAACTGCGCCGAAGCGACAGTGAAGGATATAGGAATAATCGGCCAGGAGGGCAGCTGGCAGATCGTGGTGGGCGGGGCCGCCGGAAAATCGGTGCGGAAGGCGGACCTCTTAATCACCGTTGAGACCACCGCGCTAGCGCTGGAAGCGTGCGAGCTATTCTTTCAGTACTATCGCGAAAACGGCAACTATCTCGAGCGCACCTACGATTTCGTGGAGCGTCTCGGCATCGAGAAAGTCCGCAAAGAAACGGTGTACGCCACAGACTCCGACAAGAAAAAACTTCTGAGCCGCCTGAGGCGCTCGAAGGCCTTGTCGAAGGACGCGTGGCTGGAGCGGGAAACGCCGGCTCATCCCACGCAGTTCGTTCAAATCGAGGTGATGGAAAGATGAGCTCAAACAATCGTTGGATACGCGTTACGGCAATCGAGAACGTCCCGCTGCTCGAGGGACGATCTGTTCAGATCGGGCGGCGCGAAGTCGCGATTTTCAATCTGAATGGCCGCTTCGTCACCATCGACAACCAGTGTCCGCACAAGGGCGGTCCACTGTGCGACGGCATTGTCTCCGGCACGACCGTCGTGTGTCCGCTTCACGGCTGGCGGTTCGATCTCGATACTGGCCTAGCCGTGCGCGCATCGCTGCCCGCATGCGTCACAACGTTCCCCACCCGCGTAGAAGATGGGCTGATTCTCGTCGATATCGACCATGGCAGTCGTATTGAGTCCGAGGAAACCGCAGCCTGACCGTTTAGTCCCAAATTCGCCTCCCCGATTGAGGCAGTTTTCAGAATCGAACGATCGAGGAGAGCTGACTCTCATGAACATTCGCAACAAAGCAGCCAGCATTCGCCTGAGGGATTTCACCACTGCGCCGATGCGCGCGTTCCACATGGCGTGGATCGGGTTCTTTCTATGCTTCTTCAGTTGGTTCGGCGTCGCGCCCTTGATGCCGGTGATCCGAAACGAGCTGCATTTAACCAAGGCGCAGACCGGAAATTCCATCGTTGCGTCCGTGGCGCTGGCCATATTCGGGCGCTTGCTCGTCGGCTGGCTGTGCGACCGGATCGGCCCGCGCAAGACCTTCACGTGGCTCCTGATCCTCGGCGCGCTGCCCGTGATGGGCATCGGCTTGGCGCATGATTACACCAGCTTCCTCATGTTTCGGCTCACCATCGGCATCATCGGCTCGTCGTTCGTGGTGACGCAGTATCACACCTCCGTGATGTTCGCGCCGAACGTGGTGGGCGCGGCCAACGCCACGGCGGCCGGCTGGGGAAACCTGGGAGGCGGCGTCACGCAGATGGCGATGCCGTTGCTATTCACCGCCTTTTTGAGCCTTGGGGCCGGCGCCTGGTGGGGCTGGCGGATGGCGATGTTTATTCCCGGTCTGGCCATGATGCTATTCGGCGTTGCCTATTACTTTCTCACCCAGGACGCGCCTGACGGCAACTTCTCCGATCTGCGAGCCAAGGGAGAGATCGCGACAGCCAGCGGCCGTGGAGGATTTTTTGAGGCCGCGAAAGACTCGCGCGTTTGGGCGCTGTTCGTGATCTACGGCTGTTGTTTCGGAATGGAGCTGACCATCGATAACATTGCCGCGCTGTATTTTACCGATTATTTCCATCTGGCGTTGACCGCGGCGGGTGTCGTCGCGGCGTCGTTCGGGATGATGAACCTGTTTGCGCGAGCGCTCGGCGGAATCGTCAGCGACCGCTGCTACAAGAAGTGGGGGCTGCGAGGGCGCGTGATTCTGCTCGGCTGCACCATCTGCGGCGAAGGGCTGGGCCTGATGCTCTTTTCCCGCATGCGCATGTTGCCCCTGGCCATCGCATCGATGATGCTGGCAGGGCTGTTCGTTAAAATGTCGAATGGCGCGACCTATTCCGTTGTTCCTTTCGTCAACAGGAAGGCGCTGGGCGCGGTGGCTGGGATCGTTGGCGCGGGCGGCAACGTCGGGGCGGTGCTTGCGGCTTTTCTCTTCAAGACATCGAACCTCACTTGGCCACAGGCGTTACTGGGGCTGGGCGTGTTCGTCGCTGTGGTCTCGACGCTGACCGTGTTTGTTCGATTCTCCGAGACGGACGAGCGCTCCGCACGCGAGGAAATCGATTCGCGGATGGTGACTCAACTTATGGCGGCGAGCGTCGCGGCGGGTGACTAACCGCGACCCCGAATTCCTTTATCGTTTCTAATAGGAGGAACTCGCCAGGAGATGTCATTCGCTGGACTCCGTGTTCTGAGCCTCGAAAGCCGCCGGGCCAAGGAAATCGAAGCTCAAATCCGCCGCTTGAACGGTGACGCGTTCGTCGCGCCGTCGGTACAGGAGCGCGCGCTTGAAGATCACGGCGACGCGATCCGGTTTGTCGAGAGGCTGGAGGCGGGCGAGTTCGATCTGGTGGTTTGCATGACAGGAGCAGGCCTGGCGTTTCTGCGCGAGGTGGTCGCGGCACACATGCAGGTAGATCGACTCGCCGCAGGATTGCGGCGGGTCACCATCGTCTGCCGCGGGCCGAAACCTGTGCCCTTGCTTCGCGAGATGCAGGTGCCTGTGCACGTTGTGGTCCCAGAACCGAATACCTGGAAGGAAATCGTAGAAGCAGTCCAGGCACGGCAGGAAAGGCGCATCGCGGTTCAAGAGTATGGGCGGCCGAATCTGCAAATGAATCGAGCGCTTGAGGATTTGGGCGCACAGGTGACTCCGGTGGCAATTTACCGCTGGGCGCTGCCCGATGACATCGAACCGTTAAAGGAGGCCGTACGCCGGCTCGCGGAACGCCAGTTCGAAGTTGTGCTCTTCACCTCGTCCGTACAACTGGACCACCTCTACGAAGTCTCTCGTTTGATGGGAATGGAGGAGAGCGTGTCGCAAGCGTTGCGGGGAGATGTTGCGATCGCCTCGGTTGGGCCCATCATGACCGCCGCCCTGGAATCGTGTGGGCTTCGGGCGGACATCATCCCCAACCACCCCAAAATGGGATCGCTCGTAAAGGCCGCCGCCGAATCGGCGAGAACGGTGCTCTTGGCGAAGAGCACCGGGTAGGAACTGCAAAATATGTAACGCCTGCCGACGGATCGAAGCGCCGTTGCCGGGCGAACGAACGGACCACCGTGGGCACCAGCCCGTCCGCTATCCTGGTAGGAATGCGTGAAGCTGTCATTGTCGCCAGCTCCCGGACTGGCCTAGCGAAATCCTTCCGAGGCTCCTTTAACATGACGCGGCCCGACGATCTGGCCGCCCACTGCATCAAGGACGTTCTTAAGAAAACGCCCCGGCTCGATCCGGCGGAGATCGAAGACGTGGTGCTGGGCTGCGC
>Ga0209698_10008370_pt1 | contig 10684 bp, 8 predicted proteins | sample LitLauG_LLR_2012_FD_187203 | JGI IMG/M metagenome (GOLD analysis project Ga0209698, IMG submission 187203) | Freshwater sediment microbial communities from Pennsylvania, USA - Little Laurel Run_MetaG_LLR_2012 (SPAdes) (version 2) | ecosystem: Environmental > Aquatic > Freshwater > Creek >... | reverse complement strand
ACAATGGTTGCATTAAAAAGAGAATAACATCTAACATCTAAAATACTCAAATCAAAGATATTTTTACTATGAAATCTAAATTAATATACATCAAAATTTCATAAAATTTTTTTATTATGAACCTCTGAGTTCTATATTCTATCCCGAAATTAATGGAATGACCGTCTTTACTGTCATTTGTACTGCAGCAGAAAATATATCTCCATAAAAAGGCATCAAAATCATTGCAATGTATGCCGCTAACATATTACATCTGCGATTCATGTTATTAGTGCGTATTTCTGTTTATAATGGATTGTGCAACACTGTTCAGTAACAAAGTTAACGGTAATCACAAATTATGCTTCGCATCTTTTTTATATTGTAATACTTGCAGATACTTTTTTTGAATCCACGTATTGTACCGTACATATGTATAAATTAACTTTGTATACTATTATCACATACACGTTAATAGAAGAAATAACATTGTTACTGAACAATGTGTCACAATTCTTTATATCGACTTTACAGTAATTATGGCATGAATACACAAAGCCTAGCAGCACACAAAAAGATGCTTGCCATCATAATTGGTGTGGCAATATTTGCCACAGCAGGAATGGGTGCAGCATCTGCTCAGAGTGCTCCAGCTACAACAAACACACCAACAAAAATCCAGGGTTCAATTAACATTGAACAGTTACTTATGTCAAAAGTGACGGTAAGTTTCGCTGATGCTGCAAATACAGCTGCAGCAGATTCAGCAATTACCGGCGGCAAAGTAATTGGTGGAAGCCTAAAACAAATACAAGGATCTCTTGTATACGCTTTCCAAGTAATTGACAATAACAACATGGCATATTCCGTGATTGTCGATCCTTCAAGTGGGGCAATACTCTACACCTCTCCAGGCCACGCATTTCACATGGGAGGCTTTGGTGCAGGTCAGGCAGGAGGAATGAAAGGCGGTTTCAAACATGGTGGACAAGGATGGAATAAGCAACAAACTCCATCTGCTAGCACAGCACCACCAGCAACTGGATCCTAATAGTTTCGCAAGAAACTTTTTTCCTTTTTATTTCAGGCACAGATTCTATAATATAAAATGCAATTATAGGGCACTAAAATCTCTAGTCCAATTTGAATACTCTTGGATCATGCCTGCATTAACACTGGGTTTTCTTTTCTTAATTATTTTCTTAAAATCATCCATGGTGCAATCTCGGAGTTTAACATGTGTAAGATCTTTGTCTCCTTTAGAATCTGCCAGACTGAAATACTCGTCTATTACAGATAGCTGTGCCGATTGACAAATGTCTTTTATGTCGCTTGCACTGTATCCATCTGTTAATTGAGCAAGTTCTGAGGAATTTACTGAAGAGTCTTTTTTCAGTTTTGATAAATATAGTGAAAATAGACTTTCTCTTGCTTCTAATGCTGGAAGTGGTATGTACACCCTCTTAGAAAATCTCCTAAGAAACGCCCAATCTAATTTCCAAGGTTTGTTAGTAGCGGCAATAACATAAGTCTGAAGATTTTTTCCTTTATCATTTATTCCATCCATCTCGGTGAGAAACTGGTTTTTTACTCTAATTTCTCCACCATTTTCACTTTGTGAATTTCCAAGCAACGAGTCTACTTCATCGATCAACATAATTACAGATGTGCTTTCTTTCTTGGAAGAATCTCGTGCCATGTGAAATAATTTGGCTACGTTTTTTTCAGCATCCCCTAACCATTTACTCATCATTGAAGCTGCATCAACATTTATGAAATATCCTGCAATCTCGCTTGCTGTTGCAGCCGCAAGCATTGTTTTTCCGCATCCGGGAGGTCCGTATAAAAGAATTCCTCTTGGCCAACCAAGTGTGAAAAGTTCTGGTTTTCTGGCAGGGTATACGATAGATTCCCTTAGTGCTGTCTTTACATCCTCTAGTCCTATTACTTCTTTCCAGCTTACATTTGGTTTTTCCTTTATTATCATATTGTCAAAACTATTGTTAGATACTATTTGATTGGAATTGCCCTGGGATGATCTATCGTTACTATGATCTTCGTTTAGAGATGTGTTGTCAGATGAGTTTTGTAACTCGCCTATTCTCTTCTGGTATTGTTCACAGTGTTGCTGATAAACAGCATTCAAAGTATTATCTGGAAACAGATGGATTAGTCTTATTAACGCCTCAATAGCTCTTTGATAATTGTTAATTGCAATGCCTCGGGCACCTTGACCGTCTTGTCTTATTGCTTCTGCAGCATATTTGCCAGCTACCCCTTCTAGTTCTTGTACCGCTTCGCTCATGAAGTTATCATTAGGACATTCAACGATTTTCATGGTATGCTTTACTGTGAAATGGTATGATGCCATTAGTTAAATTAGTTAAAGTGATTTTTACATTACTTTTATTTTTGGATAATCTACCTTCTGATATCATTATAATGCCCAAATTATGATACTAATAGAGATACAGATTTGGAACCACTTGAATTTTGTGATGTTTGCTTTCAGAAAGGAAGACCAAATCTTTGTGAAACCTACAAGAATGAATTCACAAAAATAAATTCGTTACAATTTTCACAGAAATCTAGGCTGGACAAAGTTCTCAGTAGGCTAGAGATAAGACCAAGATCCGTTGACAAGCGTTGGACTCTTGTTATGGACTCTGAAAAAAGAAAGGAATTTCTCGATTCATTATGGGGAATGGCAATTACGGTTCATACGCTAGAAGATCATGTCAAAACTATAACAAGATTATACAAACCAGAAGTACGAAAACTTGGGGAAGAAAAACAAGTTGAACTTCCCAGTCCTGAATCCTGGGAGGCCTTTGATCCTAAATCACGAGACTGGACTCCACTAAAAGTTGATACAAAAAAAGAAAAATTTTATGCCAAAGTAAATTTAGGCAACGTGCTCAAATGTTCAAGTTTTGAAGGAACGACTTACTTCCGTACTTATCTAAATAATACAACTCCAATGCTTGCACCTATGGAGAAACGTGCAGTGTACAATATTGTCTCAACTATTGCTGAACCAATCAAAGCTATCTGGAAGTCTGATGGTGAGGGTAAACGTGGATTTATTGAACATGATCAGTTACCAAATATACCTGATGAGATTTTCAATGTCTTGCGAAGACTAGCAACTGTGGACAAAAGAGTTGCTGAGACTATGATATTTGAAAATGATGATTTTGAGTTGGTAAAAACTGTGTTAGGATGCATCAAGATTGATCTTGTGAAATCGTCTGAGGTAATAACTACATTATCTGATAAAAAATCTGATACTCCCATACCTATTGAAGAGATACAAAAAGAACGCCTTCAAGTCATGTTGAATATTGTTAAAGAGATGGGTGGTAAAATTGATACTGAGAAAGATAGCCTGACTATTTCAGGTACTCGTGGTTTGGTCAAGATGATATTTGTAGACAACGATAAAAGTGCTCAGGATGGAAATATGGTAAGAATATCTGTATCTGCACTTGAAGATCCTCCTAGATTTGCAGAAATTTTATTTATGATCAAAAAAAGACTGGGTCTTCTTGATCTGCCGCTTGAAAATGTACTGAGCCAGCATTGGCCAATTATATCTGATAATGATTTGCAATATGTAATCCAGACTGCAATTTCATGGTGGTCAAACAATCCAATTTTGGCCACAAAAATAATTGGAGATGAAGAAAAGTTTGCCAAAGTAAAAGAATGGAATAATAAAATCAAGCAAGGAAAAATTCGTTCGACTCTTGATACGATAACATTAGGAAAGATAATCAAACAAAAGGAATCAAGCGCAATTACATAGTCTATAATGCATTTTGCCTTGGACAAATCACGCACCTAATGATATGCTCATAAATGATATACTTGGAAAAATTTTTTCATATATTACATACTATTACTGAATTTACTTGCATCATAACGAAATACAATGTTGATTACCTAGATTTAATGAAAATCCATATGTTTTCACTAATACCTATTTTATCGATAGTTGTCATCCTTACAACAATTTCAGTAACGCCGGTATTAGCTTTAGGCTATTCTGTACAGAAAATACATGCTGAGCTTAATGGGTTTACTGTCATGTCTGACTGTTGCCACATCTCAGATCTTCACGTGGAAGGAAACCTGACTACAAATGCCGATGGAAGCATGAAACTTTCTTCACAAAATGGAGTTCTTTCAATTGGAACTGCATCATATGTTCTAAAATTTGCTCCAACGAGCAAGATGAACATCACACCAGAAACTGACACGTGTGCCTCTGGAAGTAGTTATGAACAGCTTGGAGATGTAGAATTGAGAGTGAAAAACGGCACTGTGCTAAAAGGTCTTGGAGTATATTCATGGAGTAATAATATGGGATGTCCTGACGGAGACTCTAGTTTTACCTACTTTAGCGGAAAATTCCAAGACAAACTAGGTCAAACAATTGAATTCTTTACTGAGGCTGACTCATTGCCAATCATCAGATAAAACCCCTTTTTTATTTTCACTTCAAGTCTTATCTGATAATTGGTAAACTCATAATTGCCAGTACCTGATGAACTACATAAAAAAAGACATGGTTTCTAAAATTATTATACTATGCTATAGTATGTGAAAAATAATTGTAAATACTTGATAATTCAAAAAACGATTAAATTTTTTTAAAAAATATTGCATGATGTGAATATTTTGAGAGGAGGAATATGGTCTGGAGAACGGTTTATCGCTTTATGAAGCTGGTATAGGCTTCCATGCTGAGAACATTGATTGCAGTATGCTTGTATCCATTGTTGCAAATGCCTTTAGATTGTCATTAAATGTCTTTACATTTTGTCTTGCTACCTCCATTACGGCTAGTATTGTCTTGTTCTGCATAGAATTGGTTTTTACAAACTCATCTGTTGCATCATTGATTGCCTTCACATATGACTGTGGAAGATTTGCACCAAGGCCACTCTTTGTTACCATTTCCTGTTGATATTCAATTGTCCAATCTACTGCATTCTTGTATGCATTGACAAATTCTTGTTGTAGGTTGGAAACTGCTTGCATGTATTGTGTAATATTTTTCTCAGATTCTTCAAAGTATTTGTCTACATTTTTCCTGCATACTGCATAGATTTCTTTTGCCTCTGTTTTACTGGTTCTTTCACTTCCTAGTTCGGCTGTTTTACTCATTCTTTCTTCTTGTGGCTTCGTACTCATAAAGATCTTGCCAATAGACCACTTAGAATCACATAGGGCACATAAAATCTAGTTGATTCCGATTTTCTTCTACCCTTGATGATTTAACAGGATGAAAGGTGAAATTGTTTTATTTCCATTTTTCAATTTGGTCAATCAATTCAGTTGGTTTTTCGTCAATAATCTCAAGTTTACCCTTGTAAACATTGCCAGAATTAGCATCAAGTGAAATATAGTCTCCTTCAGTCAAAATTGTTTCTGACAATTTACAAATGTTATTTTCAGGAATTATGACCAGATCGTGGCAACCAACAATGCACGCCTTGTCCAATTGTCTTGCAACTACTGCTGCATGGGAAGTTCTTCCGCCTGTCGCAGTAAGAATTCCATCCGAAGTAGATATTCCTTCCAGATCGTCAGTTAGAATGTCTTGTCTTACTAAAATTACATATTCACCAGCATTTTTGAAATCTCTTGCCTTTTCTAAAGTAAAAGCAATTTTTCCTACCACTACTCCGTGACTTGCAGAGGTACCTGTAGATATGGGTTGTAATAAGGACTTTGATAGAATTTTTGGCCTCTTTATAGAATGTATGTCATATTCTTCTACTCGTTTTATTGCTGTAGGGGGATCAATTATTCCCTCATTGACCAAGTCTACTGCAATTTTTAATGCAGCCCAGGGCGTCCTTTTTCCTGTCCTTGATTGTAATAGAAACAACTTTCCCTCTTGAACCGTAAATTCAAAGTCTTGTACATCCTTGAAGGCAAGTTCTAATGTTCTTCGCATAGATTGAATTTCATTATACACCTGAGGCAAAATCGTGTGTAGGTAATGAACATCTTGACACAAATGTTTTCCAGATACGACATCCTCTCCTTGTGCATTTGAGAGATAATCAAGAAACAAGATGTTTTCGCCTGTTGTTGGATTGCGTGTAAATCCAACACCTGATCCTGATGTGATACCCATGTTGCCAAAGACCATTGTCTGGATAATCACAGCTGTTCCAATCAATCCAGTGATGTTCCGAATTTTTCGGTACTCGATTGCTCTGGAGCTCTCCCATGATTTGAAGACAGCCTCAACAGCGCCAATTAATTGTTCCAATAAACTCTGAGGAAACTTTTTTCCTGTAGTTTTTTTGAAAATTTGCAAGTATTCCTGAGTTAAATGTTCCAATTCTTCAGAATCAAGATCAGATCTGTTTTGGACATCATTTTTTTGAAGATAATCCTTTAACACCGAATCAAAAGGATCAGGTGATGCTTGGTGTGCAATCTCGGCATACGAACGTACTAGACGCCCATACGAATCCCAAACAAATCTGGGATTTCCAGTCATTCGAATTAATCCGCTTACCGTTGAGTCACACAGACCCACGTTTAGAATGGTATCCATCATGCCTGGCATGGAAACTGCCGCTCCTGATCTGACTGAAACCAGTAGAGGTCTTCTAGCTCCTCCAAAAGTAAAGCGTGTCATAGATTCAAATCTTTTAATGTCTGCTTGGAGCATTTCTGGAAAATCTGAAGGTGTTTTCTGTCCATTTAAGAAAAAATCATGGCAAAAAGATGTACCCAGTACAAATCCAGGTGGAATGGGAAGGCCCAGTTTTGTTAATTTCATGAGGTTGTATGCTTTTGATCCTACTGTCTCAATAGAGGGAAACTGTGGATAGTCAATTCCATTGCCAAAAAAGAAGACAATGGGATTTTTTTCAGATCCTATTGATGCTGAATGCAGTTCAGTCATTTTGTAATCATCTTGTCTAAAACATAATCTCGTAGCTCCAAGGATGCTTTCATCAGTCCATCTGATGCAGTTTCAATATTCTTGGTAATCTCAGAGAGTATGTGAATCTGTTTGTGATCTCTGGTCTCTTTCATTATTATCACTTTGGCATTTCTCAACGCATCATCTGATCTATGCTCTAACGTGAAAACATTGTCTACAGCTTGAAGAAAGTCATCTACTTCTTCTCTCGAAGTTGAATTTTGTATGTGTTTTGCATTCTCAATTGCCTTGAGATACTCTCTTGAACCTTGAATTATGAGATCTGCTAATTCTTGTAATGACTCAAACAAAGTCAAAGGTACATCGTTTGGTACTAGTGGCAATAGAAATACTGATTCTTCTAATGCATCAGCTACATCATCTGAAAAATGTAATATTTCTTGGAATGCTACAGTCTCTGTAGAATTTTTTACCTTCAATCGCATCTCGTTAACCAACAAGTCTGCCTTAGTCTCCCATTTTTTGGCCTTCATTGCATTTTTTCCCAATAATTCTTTTGATTCAGAAGCGCGAATACCAATTACGCCATCTCTTACACATGTAGCAATCTCTAGTACCAGTGTAGCATGTCTGGATGTTAAATCAAGCATCTCATAATACGCCGATTGAAAGTAGTTTGTAAGATCGGCGCGGATTTCATTTCGTATAAGTCCTTCAGATTTTCCTTCCAATAGACCAGTTGAACAAGTCTTGAACACAAATTTTAAAAAATTAGCAGCGTTTTCTTTGCCAAGAACTTCATCAAATTGTTGTCCAAATTTTATAAGGTTTTTTCCTGTACTCTCAATTGCGTCATAGACTAGTTGGTCTCCACCCATCTTGAGAAACCCCATGTGTCCATAGTTGTTATCTGCAGCCCATTTTAGTATCTCTACACAATCGTTTTTGTTTAGAAATCTTCTCAAACGTTTTCTTGCCCTATTCCAATCTATTAAAAATACAATCCGTGAGCCTAAATGATTGAGATAGGATTTTAGATCGTCGATGTCTTTTGCCGTGTATGTTCCAATGCTCATGTGATATACTCCCTCATCTTGAAAATTCTTTGAATTTTTTGACACAATCTCCTGCCATTCTATATTAAAATTTTCAAAAAGTGACCTAAAGAACATTAGTCGTTGCATATGAACATCAGTATATGTTATAGTTACAGTAGAATTTTCAATTTTGATCACCAAGACATGTGCATCTGTAGTACCAATATCGTTTTGAATTATCAATGAATCTCCATTTCTTGTAGCGGTGGTTCCGAGACCTTGATGATCAAATTTCAAAGGAGATGTTTTGTTAAGCCCCGACATGAATGCATTTATCAGGTCCCTATCTTGTTCCTGTATCGCATATACTTTGGCTCCTCCTATGGTTTCATTAGAGATTTCGGATTGTAGTTTGTTGAGTTCCTTATGTAGATCCATCACAAGAATGTGAAGACTATCATTTTCATCCCTGTTTGCAGATATAATTTTATTTATCATCAAACCGTTCAAATTATTCAAATCCTGTAGTGAAGCAATCAAGTTCTCAAACCTGTTTTTGTAATTAATTATCTTTTTATTATCAATTGAAACCTTATCATATATTTCTAGAGGTATTAGCATTTCCTTTATGTTTGATTTGATATTTTCAAGAATTAGAGGCAACTCTGGAATTTTATAATTATTCTTTTCATCTTTTGTAGTTTGTTTTATTATAGTATCAAATGAGGTATTGTTTATGTTACAGATGAGCCGTTCTTTTTTCAAGTCAGGATGATCATTTTCAGGATAATCTGCAGAGTTTTTTGCTAATTGAAGCAGTGTGAAAAAATACTTTACTCTGTCATTTGCCACCAATGCATCGTTGATAGTCTTTGGTAAAAGTAAGTAAGAGGCACCAAGTTCTTCAATTATTTGATATTTCATAGACAATCACAAATTGTGTAAATATTTAAAATCATCCTGCCTTGATTCAAATTTAACTTTTTGATTAATTTTTGTTTTTTGCCTGAAAGAAATTTGTGTTTTTTTCATAATGATCAGAATATACTACAAGGATAGTTATAATTGCAGGGGCTATTATCATGCTTGAAAAAAGTCTGTCGATAGTTTACAAAATAGTCATTAACAAACAGCAATCCTAGTCTGTTGGGATAAAAGACGACTATGATTTAAGCGGAAATTTTTTAGATTTAAAATTTTGTCATCATAGAGTATAGCTGATTATGTTTCAACATATTTTCTGCATGGAAACACATAGAATACATACCAATCATAGTTGCCAAGCTACTACATAATCAATATTGAAAATTGGTAAATCCTTTCAATGTTTCATGGCTATGATGAATTTCAATTTTTATGGGGCCTTTACTGATTACGCCCGATTTCTAACCTCCTTTATGAGATTAAATTCTGAATACGGCGCAACGTATCTAGACTCGCTTAAACAATCTATTGAACAGAATAAAGAGAACTTTGATCCAAAGTCATTTTATGAATCTCTTGCAAATAATATTGATGATAATTTGAACAGGGAACTTCGAAGTAAAAGATTTACCTCTATTTTATCCGAATATGTGAATTCGTTAATAGACTATAGGGAAACACAAAAGCGAATTAGCATTCCAGTACAATATTACGACGAGGCATTATACCAAATTAAAAAAACCCTCTTTCACCTATCAAGTGATATCGACCTAGAATGTTCTTCCACTGCAACTCCTTCAAAAGTTGTTTTTAAGAAAGGCAAAATCGAACTGCTCCATTATTTTACAGATAAGCAAGATGCAATTCCCCTTATCCTTGTTTATGCACCCATCAATAGATTCAATCTGATGGATATAAAACCAGACCGAAGTATTGTAAAAAATCTAACATCACAAGGGTTTGATGTTTATGTCATTCATTGGGGATATGCAGGTAAACAAGATGATGGTTTAACACTTGATGATTATGAGAACTATCTTGACGAAGCAATATCTATTATTTGCCAGACTCACATGAGACAAAAGATACCAATTATTGGATATTGTTGGGGTGGACTACTCTCAGTAGTTTATTCTGCATTATATGGAGAAAAGGTGGAGAGTTTGACCCTTATGGCAACTCCCATAGATTTTAGCAAAGAAGAAAGTATACTTTCAGTTTGGAGCAAAGATCTTGACATGGATAAAATCGTGGGTGAGTTTGGCCATTTAGATCCATTGATGTTAGACACAGCATTTGTCATGAGAAATCCATTTAGAATTTATGAAAAATATTTCAATCTTTTAAGCAAAATACACGACCAGACATATGTGAACGATTTTGTAACTCTTGAAAAATGGTTGCACAACATACCTCCCATACCTGGAGCATTTTATCGCCAGATCATGAACGATTGTTACAAGAACAATTTGCTGGTATCAAAGAAAATGCATGTAAATGGAAGATTAGTCAATCTTGAAAAGATCTACTCTCCGATATTGACTGTATGTGCTGAAAAAGATGATCTTATTTCCCCTGGTTCATCACTTGCTATAAACGAACATGTTTCCAGCAAAGATAAGAAGACAATGAGCATTCCAAGTGGGCATGTTGGTTTGATAATTGGAACTAGTGCACATGAAAAACTATGGCCAGAAATAGGCGCGTGGATTAAATCAAAAACATCAATTTTGCAGCATTCTCATTCAGACTCAAAATCCAAGATCGACTCAAAGAAAGAAGAATCAGTTACAGCATAAACAGGCAATAATTATTTACTATGTAATAT
>Ga0209698_10008369_pt1 | contig 10684 bp, 4 predicted proteins | sample LitLauG_LLR_2012_FD_187203 | JGI IMG/M metagenome (GOLD analysis project Ga0209698, IMG submission 187203) | Freshwater sediment microbial communities from Pennsylvania, USA - Little Laurel Run_MetaG_LLR_2012 (SPAdes) (version 2) | ecosystem: Environmental > Aquatic > Freshwater > Creek >... | reverse complement strand
CACAACGATTCCTGCGGAAGCTCGCGCGTGATTTTGCATGACGGAGTTCAGCCGCGTGGTCATGTACTCGACTTGAATGGGCCGCACATAGAGCGCCGGGAAAACCTTGATGTCGATTCCGACTCCCACAGCCGCAGCGATGGAATTGTTATTTGGCGCAAAGGCTTGCACCAGCGCGCTGGATCCACCAACCCGCGCTTCTCCCACAAGAACGCGTGCGAATGGCGAAACCTTGCCAGGAAAGGAAACTTGCGGGCCGGCCATGAAAGTAGTCAGATGGGTATTCGCGCCATTGATTGTTCCATACTGCCCGGCAAAATCTGCCGTAACCCCGAACCAACCCTTCGGCTTGAGTGTGCCCGAAGCTTCCCATCCCTGCAAATTACCGACCTGGTTCGTAGTTGTTGGAACGCAGGGCGGCGCTGGACAAAGCAAAGTAACTGTAATGGGAACACTCGATCGGAGAAAGGAATATCCGCCGAAGATCTCAACTTTGTCTTGAGCTTGGGCTGATGCTGCAACCGCAAGAGATGCGATGAGAACGATGCTCACCAGAAACGATTTCCGCATAGCTGTAGCCTCCAAACGGGCTTGGGCTAGGTAATAGCACTTTGGATGCGAGCCGGTTGCGGGCAGGTTGCCTAAACTGAGCCAAGTAGGGGTTTCGATGTTTGCCAATTTCAGGCGTGATGAGTTTGGCGCTCAGTCGGGCGCAGGTGAAAGCATTCTCAGAGCCAGAATTGCGAGAATCGTTTGGAGCTTACTGTCCTTGACGGGCTGCAACCCCGATGCTAGATTTCGCAACTGCACAATAATTTATCGGGGGCATTTCACTGAGCGGGAACTGGAAGAAACGCAGTTTGCTTGATCTTGGCCGGCGCAAGTTCCTGCAGTCCTGGAAAAGTGCTCCCCTCGCTTTTATTTCGTCACAATTCCATGCCTTCGCGTTGATCCCGAGTGAACTTCTTGAGCAAGGCATCACGCCTGCCGAATTCCATGCCCACCCTCAATATCGAATGCAGCGAGGGATCGAAGCAATGCTTCGCAAGGTTCCTCCTGGTTTTGATGGGTTTGCTTTGGAGAAAGATCACGTTTGGATTGCTGCCATTCTAAAAGAATTGAGCGTGGAAATTCGTGAATCGCTTCAGCGAACTGTCACACTGGAAAACGTTTTGACTGGAGGATTCTCCGGTGGTTCGCCAAGGGCCGCCCAGTGGAAAACTGTCCGCGAAGGGAACGGGATCAAAATATGGAAAGGGATTTTTGATGGCGCGGCTTTTCTTGGGCGAAATGAATTTCTGGCGGAATGGCGATCGTCCTTAAGTGCTTATTCCAAGGTGATCAATGCCGAGTTTCAGGTAACCGCTTTGCGTTCGATGGATCCTCCCTCATCGCTTCCGGAGCAACCGCGATTATTGGAAACGATTGTGCGGTTTGAGCTCCTGGGGAACGGAGCAGATTTCCACCGGGAACAGCGCGCGGGCAACTGGAAAATCGAATGGGAGCTTCGTGCGTCTGGTGACGTTAAAATCCAGAAGTGGATTGTGGTGGACGAAGTCCGCAGCCGGGTTGTGACGCCGATTTTTCTGGATGTTACCGAGCAGGCGTTTGGAGAAAATCCCTCGTATGTCACCCAACTGGTTCACGGCACGGATTATTGGAGAACGGTTTTGGATGGCGCGAGCGGAATTGATATCTACGGCCACAACGGAGTTTCAGTCGCCGATATAGATAACGATGGATTTGACGATCTGTATATTTGCCAACCGGCGGGACTACCGAACCGGATGTTCCGAAACCGAGGCGACGGGACTTTTGAGGACATCACGGAGCATTCAGGACTTGGAGTTTTAGAAAATACGGCTTGCGCGCTGTTTGCGGATATTAACAACGACGGCCGCCAGGATTTGATCGTGGTACGAGCAAATGGTCCGCTGCTTTTTCTGAATGAAGGCGGTGGACAATTTCGCGCGAAACCCGATGCGTTCCAATTTGCGAGTCTTCCGCAGGGCACATTCACCGGAGCGGCAATTGCGGACTATGACCGAGACGGCTGGCTAGACATCTACTTTTGCCTGTACGCCTATTACCAGGGCTCCGACCAGTATCGTTATCCGATGCCGTATCACGATGCGGAAAATGGCCCACCGAATTTCATGATGCGGAACAACCGCGACGGAACTTTTCATGACGTGACGAAACAAACGGGTCTCGACAAAAATAATACGCGGTTCAGCTTTTGCTGCGCTTGGGGTGATGCGAACGATGATCTATGGCCCGATCTTTACGTTGTCAATGATTTCGGGCGAAAGAATTTGTATAGAAATAATGGAGACGGGACGTTCACCGATGTCGCACGGGAGACGGGCGTGGAGGATGTTGGCGCAGGAATGAGCGTTAGCTGGCTGGATGTTGACAACGACTCTGAGGAAGACTTGTACGTTGCCGACATGTGGACAGCGGCGGGAATCCGGATTTCGGGGCATGAAGATTTCCAGAAAGGTGCGAGTGCGGAGGTTCGAGCGCTATACCGGAAACACGCGATGGGCAACAGCCTGTTCAGAAACAGCGGGAAGGGACGATTTGAAGATGCGAGCATGTCCGCCGGGACTTCCATAGGCCGTTGGTCGTGGTCAAGCGATAGCTGGGATTTTGATCACGATGGATTCGCGGACATTTACATTGCGAACGGAATGATCTCGGGAACAAGCGGAGACGACCTGAACAGTTTTTTTTGGAGGCAAGTGGTTGCGAATTCTCCCAGCGATGCCAAGCCAAATCACGAGTACGAACTCGGCTGGAACGCGATCAATGAACTGATTCGTTCGGACGGGACGTGGAGCGGATTTGAGCGAAATGTTTTTTACCTGAACAGTGGCGACGGCACGTTTACCGACGTTTCGGGAATCGTTGGTCTGGACGCAATTGAGGACAGCAGAACGTTTGCGCTCGCCGACTTCGACCATGATGGCAGAGTCGAAGTCTTGCTGAAAAACCGCAATGGGCCGCAATTGCGACTGTTCAAGAATGTGATGCCGGAACTGGGGACCGCGATTGCATTCCGGCTTTCCGGAAAAAAGACCAATCGGGATGCGATCGGAGCTTGCGTGACCATCGAGACCAGTGCGGGACGGCAAAGCCGGCGAGTGCAAGCTGGGTCAGGATTCCTGGCGCAGCATTCGAAAGAATTGTTTTTCGGATTGGGAGCGGAAAAAGGTTCTGTTCGAGCGACCGTGCGCTGGCCCAGCGGTTTGGTGCAGGAAGTGCGGGATCTGCCAATGAATCACCGAGTATGGGTGGAAGAGGGCTCGGCGCCTGTGCGGGTTGAGCCATTTCCCGCGCGCTCTCCCTGGTCCGCGCGTGCGGCCACGAGCAATACTGCGGCTGAGATCCTGCCAACTTCCGTGGAAACATGGCTGCTTGTACCAATTCCTGCGCCGGATTTTTCGCTGCCGACTGAAGACGGAAAACTCGAGTCGCTCGCAAGGCGACGCGGACAAATTGTGTTGCTGCATTTCGGTTCCGGTTCGCACGAGAACTCTCGAATAGAGCTGGAGAAACTGGAAAAGTATCGTGGGCGATGGTCGAAGGAAGGTGTGCAACTGCTTGCTCTTGATGTCGACCCGGCAGGAGGAGATCAAGAGAATAAGAAAGGCGATGCAGGCTTCAGCACTTCCCTGCCGCTGGTCAGCGCTTCAGTGGACGTGATTGCGATTTACAATCTTCTCCACCGGCATCTCTTTGACCGGCACCGCGACATGACCATACCCACGTCTTTCCTGATTGATGAGAGTGGAGCGGTGGTGAAGCTGTATCAGGGCGCAGCGCCGATTGAGCATTATGAAAAAGATTTTAAGGATATTCCGCGCACCGATGCGGAGCGTCTGACAAAAGCGTTGCCATTCGCGGGCTTGAGCAAGTCTTACGACTACGGCAGGAACTATCTCTCGTTTGGGTCCGTGCTTTTCGAGCGCGGTTACGCGGAGCAGGCGGAGGCGTTTTACCGGTTGGCGCTGCGTGAGGATCCACAGAGTGCTGAGGCCCTGTATGGCCTCGGGAGCGTTTACTTACACCGAAAGAAGAATAAAGAGGCGCGAGAGAGCTTTCAGCGGGCACTGCAACTTCACGCCAGCTATCCCGGTACGCCGCCTAATGCATGGAACAATCTGGGAATTTTGTCGGCGCGAGAGGGGAACACGGCTGCCGCTATCGATTATTTTCAGCGCGCATTGCAAATCGATCCGGCGCACGCGATTGCATTGTTGAATTTAGGCAATGCTTACCGGCAGAAAAAGGATTGGGCGGAAGCTCAAAAAGTGTTGCAACGGGCGCTGGAGTTGAATTCTGACGATGCGGAAACCAATTTCAGCCTAGGAATGGTTTTCGCGCAGATGGATGATTCGGAACACGCTTCCGAATATCTGAAAAAATCGATCGCGCTGCGGCCGGTTTATCCGGAGGCGCTGAATAATCTTGGGGTGCTGTACTTGCGTTCGCGGAAGCCGGAGGAGGCGATCCATAATTTTGAGGAATCAATCCGGGTGGCCCCGGAGTATGATCAGGCGTACCTAAATTTAGCGAGAGTGTTTGCGATCCAAAGTGAGCGCGAGAAAGCGCGCGGGGTGTTGATGGAACTTCTGAAAAAACAACCGGAGAATGCGCAGGCAAAAGAAGAATTGAGGCAGCTCAATCTCTAGTTTGGACCAAGAGACCAGAGATCGAGCAGTTCAGTGCCGAGTACTGCAATTACGTTGCGAGCGGGCGGGGCAAGCCCCGCCCCTACAACTGCCGCGTTGTCGCGGTTCCATAACGCCAATTGCGTGGGTGAAATTCCAAAGCTAGAATTGGCTTCGCGATGAGACTGGGAAGCCTGGGTTGCCGGCTGCCTCAGTTCCAACGCCACTTTTCCCGGACATGAGAACACCTACCGCGAGATTCATACCGTTTCTTGGACTAAACCTATTATTGTTTGGAACCTCCACAACGGCCATTTTCGCCCAAACGGATCGCCATGAGGAGTTCGCTCGCGTGACCGGAACGGTCAACGATTCCGAGAATCGAGCCGTGGCAGATGCGAGCGTGGCTCTTGAGAGCGAGGATCATAAGTATAGGTTCGATTTGCGCTCGGACGAGCTGGGGCGGTTTGGATTCGAGAAAGTGCCGCCGGGAAATTACGAAATTCGCGCGAGCAAACCGGGATATGGGCTGAAAAAGGAAACTCTCTCGGTAATTCAACAGAAGGAGCCGATGGTCTTCGTGATTCACCTGTTGAAGGATGCGGAATCAGCGTTGACAAGAGCTGCTCCGACAGTCGAGTTTTCCGATGAGCCAAAATTCACGGTGGCAGGAGTGACCGATCCGACCAATCTGGGAGGGCATGGGTCGGATGTGAGTTTGCGAACCCGGGAGGCGCTGGCGAAGGAGGCGGCTGCGCTGCATCACGAAGGATCAGGCGCGGCAAGAGCGAAAACGGATTCGGCGGAAGAGAGCGCGAATCATCACACCCGGCTGGCGGATGCCGCGGAGAGCGAAGGGCGTCCGCTGAAAGCGGTAAAGGAATATCAGCTTGCAGCGGAGATAGATCCGAACGAGGCGCACCTTTTTGCGTGGGGAGCGGAGTTGCTGCTGCACCGGGCGTTTGAACCGGCGATCGGGATATTTTCGGTGGGACAGAAAAAATACCCGGATTCCTTGAGGATGCTGCTGGGCCTGGGAGTGGCAACTTATGATCAGGGAGCGACGGACCAGGGCGAGAAATTACTTTTGGATGCGTGCGATTTGCATCCAGGCGATGCTACTCCGTATCTATTTCTGGGGAGAGTGCAAGAAGCTGAGAAAATTGAGCCGCCGGGCTGGGCGGAGAAATTCGCGCAGTTTGTAAGACTACATCCAGAGAATCCGCAAGCGCATTATTTTTTTGCCGTGGCGCTCAGCAAGCAGGGCGATGGTCAAGCGGACTCGGAGACGGTTGAGCGCGAGTTGAAAAAAGCGATCGAGCTTGATTCGAAATTTGGGAGTGCTTATTTGCAGTTGGGGGTTTCCTATGCCGCGCGAAAAGATGCCAGCGCGGCGATTGCTGTTTTTGAAAAAGCGATTGAGACTTTGCCGCTACCGGACGAAGCGCACTACCGTTTAGCGCAGATTTACAGGCAGCGCGGCGAGGCCGAAAAGGCACGCAGAGAGATGGCGCTCTACAATCAAATTGCACAGAAAAAATCGAAACAGGCGGAGGCCCGGCGGCATGAGATTCAGCAGTTTGTCTATACGCTGAGGGAAAAGGATGCCGGTGCACCGGAGAAGGATTCGAGACCGGAGTGATTCAAGTCAATTACCTAGGGGCGAGACAGAGCCAGGAAGCAGGAATCACGAATCGCGAGCAAGCAGCAGCGGGAGGGGCAAGCCCCTCCCCCTACCAGCTTGGACGGAATTCCAGAGTCACATCACCAAGAGGGTGCTGCATAAAAAAACCGGCCCACCGTTGGAACGATGGGCCGGTGAAGTTGGAGTCGAGTTGCACTGGCTTCCCAGGTTGGAGCGCGAACTCCAACCCGCACGAACCTGTAAAGGCCCGCTAGAACGTGAGCTTCAGTCCCAACTGGATGAGGCGCGGATTGTTCACGGTGCTATTCACCGAGCCGAAACCGAATGCGTTTGTATCGCTGATCGGCGCACCGAACTGCGCGTGGTTGAATAGGTTGAAGAATTCCGCCCGGAAATTCAGACCCGTATTTTCCCAGGGCAGCTTGAACTGTTTGATGAGGGAGAAGTCCGTATTGACGAAGCGCGGACCGAACACCGGGACGCGGTTAGCGTTGCCCAAATGACCCTGCGCTGCATGCGCAAAAGCGCACGGGTTGAACACATCGCCGGGTGCTCCTAGAGTAGCGGGGGCAATACCCTGGACTGTAACGCCTCCGACGACCGCTGATTGGCCGATGAGGAGTTGACACGCCGCGTTGGGATTTGCCGCCACGATTCCCGCTTTGTATGGATCACTTATCTGGTCCGGGCGGTTGAAGTTGTTGCCGTTGCCGCCGGTGTTAAAGGAGACGCCAGAGACGCCAGGCCCGGCAAAATTCCCGTTAGCGCTGTCAATGAGGGGGTTAGCAAACCCTGAGGTGATTTTTTCTATGATCGTGAGTTGCCAGCCGCCGACAAGCGAATCGGTGACATTGTTCCACCCGTTGCCGAACTGCTTGCCCTTGCCGAACGGCAAGTCGTAAATCACGCTGGCAGAGAAGTTATGTTTGAGGTCGATCTGAGAAGGGGCCCAATCGAGCGTCTGCCAATTGGGTAGCGGGAAGTAGGGGGCGCTTAATTCAGAGCCCAGGCCATCGGTCAGGCCATTATCGTAAGTATTGGAGTAAGTGTAGGCAATGAGGGCGTAGAGGCCGTGCCTGGAGGACTTGGTCTCGGCCTTGATCTGAAGGGAGTTGTAAGTCGTTTTGCCGAGGTCCCCGAATTCCAAAATAGCGTTGAAGTTTGGTGGAGTGTAGGGCGAAACGTAGGGAGCACCGCTGGCAGCGCAACCGAGGGTGTAGGTTCCTCCAGCAACGCACCCCGAAGGGCCGTTGGTATCCATGGCGTTACCGGCGACCAGGATGTGGCTGCCACGTGATCCGGCATAGCCAGCGGTTAGCACGATGTTGCCGGGTAACTGGCGCTCGAGGTTTGCGTTGTACTGAAAGACCCGTCCGCGCTTGAAGTCCCGTGGCTGGTAGAAGAGGGTCCCGGTAAAGGTGGATATCGTCGGCGGAGCGTTAAAAATTGGAAACCCGCTGGAGATGCTGGTGACGGTGCCGCCCGCGCCGCAAGCCGGGGTACCACCGGATGGGGTAGCAACTGGGCAACCCCCGAACTGGAAGATGTCGCCCTCGGCGAAAAAGGGAGGGTTCTGCCAAAGCCCTTGTGCTCCCTGGCTCCAGGCGGAATCGTGGTAGATCGAGAAGCCGCCGCGAACGACCGTCTTATCGCTGCCGTGCACTTTCCAGGCCGCGCCGATGCGCGGCTCAAGCGCAGTCCAGTCCATGTTAACGCCGGCGGAGCCGCCGATGCTGCCTTGATTGGAAACGAGGAGCTGGCCGGTGCTGGCAAAAGCTCCTGTAGCAATGGAGGGTGGAATGAAGTCAGCCATACGACCACCGGCCTCCTTAATGGGCGTAGAAAGATCCCACGCGAGACCGAGATTCAGAGTCAGATCCTTGGAGATGCGCCAATCGTCTTGGACGTACGGCCGTAAGATCTTCCAGCGGCGGCCAGTGACCGGGCCCTTAAAGGTCTGATCGTGTTCCGAGATGCTCACGTAACCCAGAGCGAGATCGGCCAGGGGATTACCAGAGAATGTGCCGAGGGGAATCCAGAAGCCGTCCTGGAACGCCTGGGTGCCGACGTTCATCTGGTTGGCGCGGACGTCAATTCCAGCATGGAGGTCGTGCTTGCCGCGTATCAAATCCAGGGAATCAGCATAAGTAAAGATATTGGTACCACCCTGGAACGGGGTGTAGCCGCGATCGCCGAGGGACCAAAGGCCATTAAGAAACAGCACCGATACCAAGCCGCAGCTATAGGCGCCCGGTGTGCACTTGGCGCTGCCAGCGGCGCCGGTGCAGCCTAAGTTGGCGCCAGGGATGCCTATATTAGCGAGGTTCGCGGAAGAGCAGCTCCCCGTGCCCTGCGAAGTGATGTAATTGAAGATGCGGTTGTAACCCAAGCTGACCTGGTTCACCGTGGTGGGGGAAAAGACGTGCGTTTCCCCGATGGCAATGTTTCGTGCGTGGTTGAGAATACCCTGATTGCTGCCGAACGCACTGGCCTCGGCAAATGATCCCGTCCCGCCGCCGCCAGGCACATAGGAAACCGCTTGATCGTAGCTAAATCGAGCAAAAACGTTGTCGGCGCTTGAGAACGTGTGATCCAGTCGGACGTCCAGCTTGGTTTCATTCAGGCTACGTACCGGCTCGCTGATGAAGTTGACTGCGTGTGCCTGATCATTCGCATTCGGCAATGGATACATATTAACCAGAGTCGCACCTAGTGGGTTGACCAGTGGGTTAACCACACCGGCCGGTATTTTGGCGCAGTTAACTCCGGCAACCTGGCTGCCGTTCGAGTTGACCGCGGTGGGCAGACCTGTACCAGCGTTACACTGGAAATAGGCGTTCGGCGCGGCAGTAGGATTGGCCGACGAACCGGACATATAGGGGTTGGTGATCACCGGCACATTTACAGTGTTACCGGGGCTAATCGTGTATGTGTTGAAGACCGGATTGCCAAATGGATCATTCGTGAAATCGGCATAGGGCTGCGCTGCGGTCGGACGCATCGCCACGCTGGGGACCAATCCCGTGAAAGTGATGGCGTGGAGCTGATCCTTTTGTTCGCCATCCACGAAGAAAAAGGTCTTGTTCTTTTGGATGGGCCCGCCGATGGAGCCACCAAACTGGTTTAGGTTGAACTTTTCCGGCGTCGTGGCGAAGAAGCTTTTGGCATCGAGACCGGTGTTGCGCACAAACTCAAACAAAGAGCCGTGGAAATTGTTGCCGCCGGACTTGGTGGTGACCAGCACCGTTGGTCCTGCTCGCGTGCCATATTGCGCGGAGTAGTTGTAGGTCAAAACCTTGAATTCCTGAATGTCGTCGATGGAGGAAAAAGTTCCGATACCGCCCGCGGTCAATTCGTTGTTGTCCACCCCGTCCAAGAGCCAATCCGTGCTGTTAGGACGCGACCCTCCAACCGACAAAGAAAACGAACCGCGCGCTGCGACTTCGCTGCTGGAGGCGCCGGTGAAAAAGCTGTTCGGATTTGTCTCTTGGGTAGTACCTGGGGTAAGAGAAGCAAGCTGCACGAAATCGCGGCCGTTCAGGGGGAGATTGGCAACTTCCTCAGAGGTGATGACTTGACCGAGGGAGGGATTGGTGGTCTCAACCGCAACGGCGGAAGCAACGACTTCGACCGAGGCGCTTACGCTGGCGGGAGTCAAAACGAAATCCAATTCGCGCTGCTCATCAACCTGCAGCTTGACGTCGCGGGATTCCACTTTCTGGAAACCCTGAAACTCTACGTGTACCGTGTAAACGGAAACGGGCAATAAATTGATGAGGTAGTAGCCCGTATCGTTTGATTTCCCTTCGCGCGTCGCGCCGGTGGCTTGCGAAGTGACGGTAACCGTTGCGCCGTTGATCGGAGCCCCGGATTTATCCGTGACGGTTCCGGAAAAACTGCCAGTGGCCTGGCCGAATGCCGCCTGACCACAAAAAAGCACTGCGAGACAACACACTACCCCAAAACAGATTCGCTTCATCATTATCAACACCCCTCTCGGATACCCCAGACTGTTGAAATTTCCTAACTTTAAGTAACAAAAGAATTTCCAACCTCGGGGCGCCGAGAGCGAAAAACTTTGGCGCTTCCGCGCTGATGCCCCGTGACCCAAAAGAGCAGGATGGGTCTAACAAAAATATCCATGCAAATTACTGCCCAGCAGCAGAAGTGTCAAGCGGATGTTTCGGAAAACCTGTGCAAGATCCCAGAAATGTAAGTTTGAGTGTGACGGCTGAACAGTCGCACAAATCCGGAGCGCTTGCTGAATTAGCGCTTGTGTTATATTTTCGCGGCTCGCAGATTCGCAGGAGAGTGCATGTCCAAGCGACATCGCATCGCAGTAGTAGGCAGCGCGAACACGGAC
>Ga0209698_10008368_pt1 | contig 10688 bp, 9 predicted proteins | sample LitLauG_LLR_2012_FD_187203 | JGI IMG/M metagenome (GOLD analysis project Ga0209698, IMG submission 187203) | Freshwater sediment microbial communities from Pennsylvania, USA - Little Laurel Run_MetaG_LLR_2012 (SPAdes) (version 2) | ecosystem: Environmental > Aquatic > Freshwater > Creek >... | reverse complement strand
CCTCTATTGGCGCGCGATGATGAAATCGAGCGACGCTACCCTGGCGGCGATCGCGGCGAAGTCGGAGAAGGAAAGCGCCTACCATTTGCGGCATTCGTCGGAATGGATCATCCGGCTCGGCGACGGCACTGAGGAAAGCCACGCCCGGGCGCAGACCGCGATTGACGATCTCTGGGCCTTTACCGGCGAGATGTTCGAGGTTGATGCAAGCGAGCGCGCCCTGATCGATGCCGGTATCGCCGTCGATCCCGCAAACCTGCGTCCGCAATGGCTCAAGACCGTTTCCGATATTGTGAACGAAGCGACGCTGGCGCTGCCGAGGGGCGACTGGATGCAGCAGGGTGGCCGCAGCGGCCGGCACAGCGAGCATCTCGGCCATCTGCTCAGCGAGCTGCAGTCGATGCAGCGGACCTTTCCGGGGGCGACATGGTGATTGCCGTATTCAACGATGCCGAATTGCGGCAGCGCGCCTGGGATGTGGCGGCCACCGTGGTCGATCCCGAAATTCCGGTGCTCAGCATCGCCGATCTCGGTGTGCTCCGTGACGTCGCGGTGCACGATGGCGAGGTCGAGGTCGCGATCACGCCGACCTATTCCGGCTGTCCCGCAATGAACATGATCACCCTCGAAATCGAACTGGCGCTGGAGCGCGAAGGCTTTCGCAATTCGAAGGTGCGTACCGTGCTGTCGCCGGCCTGGACCACCGACTGGATGAGTGAGGACGGCCGCCGCAAGCTCGCCGAATACGGCATCGCGCCGCCGCAACCCGCAAGCTCTCGCCGCGCGCTGTTCGGCGTGGAGCAGGTGGCCTGCCCGCAATGCGGCTCGACCGACACTGAAGTCCTTGCCGAATTCGGCTCGACCTCCTGCAAGGCGCTATGGCGCTGCAAGAGCTGCCGCGAACCCTTCGACTATTTCAAATGTCACTGACCATGTCCGCATCCGCCCCCCGTTTCCATCGTCTCGCCGTGAACGATCTGCGCCGCGAATCCGCCGACGCGGTGTCGCTGACCTTCGCGATCCCGCAGGAGCTTGCCGAGGATTACCGTTTCGCGCCCGGACAATATCTGACCCTGCGCACCACCATGAACGGCGAGGAAGTGCGCCGCTCTTATTCGATCTGCTCCGGCCCCGATGACGGCGAGCTGCGCATCGCCGTGAAACGGGTCGATGGCGGTGCGTTCTCGAGCTGGGCCGCGGACGAATTGAAAGCCGGCGACGAACTCGACGTCATGACGCCGACGGGCCGCTTCGGCGTTGCCCCGGCGCCGGGCGAGGCGCGGGTCTATGTCGGCTTCGCCGCCGGCTCCGGCATCACGCCGATCCTGTCGATCGTGAAGGGCGTGCTGGCGCGCGAGCCGAACAGCCGCTTCTTCCTGTTCTACGGCAACCGCTCAACCGGCGGCATGCTGTTCCGCGAGGAGCTGGAAGAACTCAAGGACCGCTTCATCCAGCGGCTCTCGCTATTCCATGTGATCTCCGGCGAGGAGCAGGACATCCCGATCCTGCACGGCCGGCTCGACGGCGAAAAGGTGAGGGTGCTGCTGCGCTCGCTGGTGCCGGCATCGAGCGTCGATCACGTCTTCATCTGCGGCCCCACCGGCATGAGCGACGATATCGAGGCGAGCTGCAGGGATATCGGCATCGCCGCCGATCGCATCCATGTCGAGCGCTTTGTTTCCGGCCTCGGCGGCAAGCCGCGCCCGAAAGCCGTCGTGCCCGCCAACGCGCCGCCGAAGGCAATCGCTGCGCTGATCATCGACGGCAAGCGCCGCGAGGTCCCGGTCGCCGAAGGCGAGGCCATTCTCGATGCCGCGCTGCGCGCCGGCGTCGACCTGCCGTTCGCCTGCAAGGGCGGCATGTGCTCGACCTGCCGCGCCAAGCTCGTCGAGGGCAAGGCCGAGATGGAAGTGAACTATTCGCTGGAGCCGTGGGAGCTCGAGAAGGGATTTATTCTCACCTGCCAGGCGCGGCCGACGACCGAGAGGGTCGTGGTGGATTACGACCACGTCTGATCGTCATTCCCCGGCGCGCGGCGCGCGAACCCGGAATCCAGAAGTTATCGGCGCGAGATTCCGGGTTCAGCCCTGACGGGCTGCCCCGGAATGACGAATTAGAGTTCCGGCGGTGGCGCAGTCCCCAGAATGGCCTCGATCGAAAGGCCGAGCGCGAGCAGTTTGGGATCGCTGCCGACCGGACCGTCGATCTCGAGACCCACCGGCAGGCCGCCCGCGGTCATGCCGGCGAACAGCGACAGGCCGGGGAGGCCGGCGTTGCTGCCGGGATCGGTGTTGCGGATCATGGTGTCGAAGGTCGGCGTCGGCGCGCCGCCATTGACCGACATCTCGCTCGATCCCTTTTCCATGTCGATCACGGGTGCCGGCGCGATCGTGGTCGGAAACAGGATGGCGTCGAGTTTGTTGTCGCGGAAATACGCCTGGTAGATCTTCTGCAGCGCCGGCCGCTGCACGTTCATGACGTCCGGATAGGCGGCGCCGAACACGTCCGCGGTGATGGCGCCGAACGCGCCCTGCACGTCGGGGCAGGCGATCTTTGCCGCGATATCGGCGAGCGTAATGCCTTCGAGGCCGGACGCCCTGAGATAAGCGGGGATATCGGCAACCGGCTCGTGCAGCGCGACCGGGAATGACACCTTGCCGTTCTGCTCGAACAGTCCGGGCATATCGACGTCGACCAGCACCACGCCGGCGGCCGCGAGTTTTGCCCGTGCGGCGATCGCGACCGCTTCCAGCCCGCGATCAAGCCCGCTCCAGAACGAGGCCGGAACGCCGAAACGCTTGCCGCGCAGCGGTTCAGCCGAGGCAACCGGGCTGCCGGTGATGACGGAATCCAAGAGTGCCACGTCGGCGACCGTGCGGCCCATCGGTCCCACGGTGTCGCGGGTATGGCTGATCGGCACGACCAGGTTGGCATCGTCATAGCGCCGCTCCGCGCCGCCATTGCCGACCGAGGGCCTCAAGCCGACGGTGCCGGTCAGTGCCGCCGGCACGCGGGTCGAGCCGCCGGTATCGGAGCCAAGGCCGCATGTCGCGATCCCTGCCGCGATCGCCGCCGCCGTCCCGCCCGACGAGCCGCCGGGAATCCGGCTCTTGTCGTAGGGATTTTTTATGGGACCAGCGAATGACGACAAATTGGTGCTGGTGATGCCGAATGCGAGCTCATGCATGTTGGTCTTGCCGATGACGATGGCGCCGGCATCCAGCAGCTTTTGCAGCGAGGGGGCGTTACGGCTCGGACGGGCGTTCTGCAGCGCCGGCGTGCCGGCCGAGGTCGGCAGATCGGCGGTGTTGATGTTGTCCTTCACGACGATCGGCAGGCCGGCAAGCGCACCGGTCGTCTTGCCCGCATCCACGAGGGCCGCAGCTGCCAGCGCGGCCTCCCTGTTCAACACGATAAACGCGTTGAGGTCTTTCAACTGCTCGGCGCGTTCCAGCGCGGCGCGCACGGTGCTGACGGCCGATAGCTTCTTGTCGCGGATCGAGGCGACCAACTCGGCGGCGGTGGGTGAAGGGGTATCGGCCATGACGGTCTCGCATTTCCAGGAGGAAGAAAACGCCGCACCGGCAGGCGGCGGCCACCAATGATATCAGCATATTGCGGGGCGAAGGAGAACCTCATCCCGAGGAGCGGCGTATTCGCCGCGTCTCGAAGGATGAGGCCACCGCCCGGGCCTCACGGCTCTCCTGGCGAGGCGAAGCATCGTCCGGAGACGGCGCAAGAGCGCCTCCTCACCATAAGGGACAATCCCTAATCCTTCGGCCGCTTGTCGTACACGCGTTTGGCCTTGCCGAGCGAGCGCTCCAGCGTGTCAGGCGCGACAGCCCTGATGATGGCGTGGATGCCGGTGGTGTTCTTGATGTGGTGGGTGACCAGCGCGGTCTGCTCGACCAGCCCGCTTTCGTCCCAGCTGCCGTGGCGGGCTTCCGCCAGCACCGTCATCACGTCCATGCGTCCCTCGCGCGTCAGCTCGATGACGAAGTGACCGCCGCACCAGTCGGTGGCGAGCAGCACTTCCTCGATCTGGGTCGGGAATACGTTGACACCGCGCAGGATGATCATGTCGTCGGAACGCCCCGTTACCTTCTCCATCCTCCGCATGCCCGGCCGCGCCGTGCCCTGCAGCAGCCGCGTCAGATCGCGGGTGCGATAGCGGATCACCGGAAACGCTTCCTTGGTCAGCGAGGTGAAGACGAGCTCGCCCTTTTCGCCGTCGGGCAGCACCGCGCCGGTCTCGGGGTCGATCACCTCCGGATAGAAATGATCCTCCCAGATATGCAGGCCGTCCTTGGTCTCGATGCATTCCTGCGCGACGCCGGGCCCCATCACTTCCGAGAGGCCGTAGATATCGGTGGCGTCCATGTCGAAGGATTGTTCGATCTCGGCGCGCATCGCATTGGTCCATGGCTCGGCGCCGAAGATGCCGATCTTCAGTGACGATTTGCGGGGATCGAGACCCTGGCGCTTGAATTCGTCCAGGATCGCCAGCATGTAGCTCGGCGTCACCGTGATGATGTCGGGCCTGAAATCGTTGATCAGCTGCACCTGCCGTTCGGTCATGCCGCCGGAGATCGGCACCACGGTGCAGCCGAGTTTCTCCGCGCCGTAATGCACGCCGAGGCCGCCGGTGAACAGGCCATAGCCGTAGGCGTTGTGGATGATCATGCCGCTGCGGCCGCCGGCGGCGCGGATCGAGCGCGCCATCAGCTGCGACCATGTCCCGATGTCGTTGCTGGTATAGCCGACCACGATCGGCTTGCCGGTGGTGCCGGAAGAGGCGTGGATGCGGACCAGTTGTTCGCGCGGCACCGCGAACATGTTGAACGGGTAGTTGTCGCGCAGGTCGGTCTTCACCGTGAACGGAAAATTCCTCAGGTCCGAGAGTTGCCGGAAATCCTTCGGATGTACGCCGGCCTTGTCGAACGCCTTTTTGTAGTGCGCCACGTTGTCGTAGACGCGGGCCAGCGTCGCGGCGAGGCGCTTGGTCTGCAGCGCCGTGATCTCGTCGCGCGACGCGCGCTCGGCATCGTCCAGCTCGGGGCTGTAGCCGCTTTTCTTCGATGAAAGGTTGCTCGAAGCCATCGCACGTTTCCTCAAGGATTGTTTCTGTTTCTTGTTTGGTTCTTATTTGGCGCCGGGTTGCGTCGGCGGGACCCAGGCGCCGCCGATGGTGCGCGAATGGCCGCGCAGCTCGGCGATAGCAGTTCCATCGACGGTGACACGCACGTCGTAAATCCCGGATCGCCCGGTCCGCGAGATTTCCCGCGCGGTTGCGACCAGCCGGTCGCCGAGCTTGCCCGGCCGGATGAAGCAGATATTGCCCTGGGCGGCGACCGCGCGCTCGTTGTGGGAGTTGCAGGCAAAGGCGAACGCCGAATCCGCCAGCGTGAAGATGAAGCCGCCATGGGCGATGCCATGGCCGTTGACCATGTTCGGCTGGACCGTCATCGCCAAGGTCGCTTCGCCGGCCCTGATCTCAAGGATCTCCATGCCGAGGCCCTTGCTGGCATCGTCTTCCTTCCACATGGCGTCGGCGCAGGCGCGCGCGAGGTCGTCGGGCGAGAGCGTGGCCTTGACGTTCACCGCGGCGTCCCCGCCGCAAATAGTGACTGCTTTCTAATCAGGATCGGATGCAACCGCTTCTCCCCTGGGGCCGCGCCGGGCTCGCTGGAACAAGCCTCTTTAGCTGTTGGTTCAGTCGATTAGTCATGATGGCAAGGGGTCATGCTGTCAACGATCCCGGCGGGCGGGCTCGATCGGCGGGAACGGAATCATTCGTATTTGGGTTGCAGACAAGGGTTTCATTCCCTCAAGCGTCGACCGCGCAATAGCTTCTTTCTTATTTCTTGACAGAAGTGGACGGGTCTCCATGTAAGCCATTATAGCAGCACGGAAATTGCATTCTCTTTCGGCCATGGCGGACGTCGCGGCCGTGCTCTTTTTGAGGAAAAGCCAGTGCAGGACGGTGGCAATATTGTCGTAATGAGCGGGCTCCTGATCGGCCTTGCCTATGGCGCGATCGCCCTGCTGAGCGGGTTCTGCCTGCTCTCGGGTTTGCGCGGCTGGTGGGCCGATGGTGACAGCCGGCTGATCCGGACCTTTGCGCTGGCGCTCGGCGTTGCGATCGCCGCGACGCAGCTTCTGGCGGCCGGCAATGTCGTCGACATCGGCAAGTCGATCTATCTGCAACCTTCGTTCTCCGCGCCGCTGATGTTCGCGGGAGGATTGCTGTTCGGCTACGGCATGGTGTTGGCCAACGGTTGCGGCTCGCGCGCGCTGGTGTTGCTCGGCCGCGGCAACCTGCGTTCCTTTGTCGTGGTGATCGTGCTCGGAATCGCCGCGCAGATGACCCTGAAGGGACTGATCGCTCCCGGCCGGATCGCGGTGCTGCAGGCAACCCAGGCCGCGCCGAAGTCGGTTTCGCTGCCGGCGCTGTTGTCGACCCTGGGCCTCAGCGAGACCTTTGCGCGCATGATCGCGGCGTCCGTGATTGCGGGCGCACTCATCATCTTCGCGTTCGCCCATACGCCGTTCAAGCGCGCCTGGGGGCAGATCGCCGCCGGCGTCGCCGTCGGCCTGCTGGTCGCCGGCGGCTGGTTTGCGACCGGCTATCTCGGCGCCGACGATTTCAATTCCGCCCCGGTCACCTCGCTCACCTTCATCGCGCCGATTGCCGACACCGTGCAATACGCCATGCTGTCGACCGGGCTTAGCCTGAACTTCGGCATCGCCATGGTGGCGGGCGTCTTCGCCGGAAGCCTGGTAACGGCGCTCATCACCCGCCGCTTCCAATGGGAAGGCTTTACCTCGCCGCGCCACATGCTGCGCTCGATCGGCGGCGCGGCGCTGATGGGCGCGGGCGGCGCGATGGCCTATGGCTGCTCGATCGGGCAGGGCCTCACCGGCCTGTCGACGCTGGCGCTGGCGTCGTTTGTCGCGGTCGGCGGCATTTTGTTGGGCACGGCCGCGGGATTGCGCGGCGTGCTTCGCGTGCAGCCGCTGGTGCCGGCGCAGGAGCGCGGTCAGGCCCGCTGACGCGAGGCTGATTCATCAGCCTCGCGCTTATCTTTGTTGAGGCATGATCTAATCCGAAAACCGGTACCCACTTTTCGGGATCATGCCTTTGAGGTCGCCAGCCGCATCACGTCGAGATAGCCGGGCCGCACTTCCATCCGCTTGATCAGGCCCTTCTCCAGAAGAAGCCGATGCGCTTCGGGCAGCCGGTAGCACGGCATATACATGAACAGATGATGCTCGGCGTGATAGTTCACCCAGTAGGGCGCGATCAACAGCCGCTCGATCGGATTGGCCAACGTCGTTCGCGCGTGGCTGAACGGGTCTTCACCGGTCGAGGTGCAGGCGTGTTCGGCGATATTGCGGATGCGCGTCACCAAAGGCAGCCAGGTCGCCATCGCCAGCACCCAGACCGCCCAGAACCAGATGCCCGCGCCGGCCAGCCAGAACAGCACGAACATCAACGCATTCATGCCAAGGAAGCGGGCCATCTTGTCGGCGCCGCTGGAGACGAAGCTGTCATGCAGCAGCCGGTTCTCGCTGTCACTGCGTTTGAACAGCGACAGGAACAGCGGCAGCCGCTGTTTCACAAACGTCTGCCCGGTGAGATCGCGGATCGCCTTGCGGGTGTAGCTCTCCCTGGTGATCGGAAACGGCGCCGAGAGCGACAGATCGGGGTCCTCGGGCTGCTGGGTGAATTTGTGATGCTGCAGGTGATAGGAGCGGTAGCTCGCCAGATCAGCGCCGACCGGCACCGCGCACAGCCATTGCCCGACCCATTCGTTGATCGCCTTGTTGGCATGAATGCCGCCATGCGCCGCTTCATGCATCAGGATGGCAAGCCCGAGTTGGCGCGCGCCCACCACCATCACTGCGAGCAGCCAGGTCAGCGGATTGGGCCACAGCGTGACCAGCGCGATGGCAGCAAGGATGGTGCCCCAGGCGTGAACCACCAGCCACATGCCGCGCAGCGAGCTGCGTGAGGTCAGCCGGCTCCATTCTTCCGGCGTAAAAATGCTTTTGGGATCGACGCGCGCAACGACGGGCATGGCTGTTTCCGAGTTGTTGTTTTGACGCATTTTCTTCACGCGAACCGGTGCCCACTTCGCTCGAAAACGCTTTGGAGCGGATGATACGCGCGCTCAGGTCTTCGTCAATCGGCCGCGCGGGTCACGATATGGATCTCGGAGGTGAGGGTGCGGTGCACCGGGCACTTGTCGGCGATTTCCAGCAGGCGCTTGCGCTGTTCGGCGTCGAGATTGCCTTCCATGGCAATGACACGTTCGATCTGGTCGAGCATCCCCTGCTTGGTTTCGCAATCGGCGCAATCCTGCGCGTAGATCTTGCTGTGCTTCAGCGTCACCGTGGTCCGCTCCAGCGGCAGCGACTTGCGGTCGGCATAGAGGCGCATGGTCATCGAGGTGCAGGCGCCGAGGCCGGCCAGAACAAAATCATACGGCCCGGGCCCGGTATCCTCGCCGCCGGCGGCCACCGGCTCGTCGGCCAACATCCGGTGCGGTCCGATCGAGACGGTCTGCTGGAATTGGTTGTTGCGGGTTTCGCGCACCACGACCACGCGCGGCGCATCATCGAGAGCGGCGACTTGCGCCGGTATAACTGGCTCGAGATAGCGCGTAGTCCAGGCGGCGATGACATCGGCGACATAGGCGGCGTCGCGCTTGTCATCGAGAAGATGGTTCGCGCCGGCGAGCGAGACAAAACTCTTGGGATGTTTGGCGGCGACGAAGATGCGCGTGGCATTGTCGATGCCGACGGTGTCGTCGGTCGGCGAATGCATGATCAAGAGCGCCTTGTGCAGGTTGCTCACATGCGCCATCAGGCCGTGCTCGGCGATGTCGTCGAGGAAATCGCGCGTGATGTGGAACGGCCGGCCGGCCAGCGAGACCTCGACCTTGCCCTGCTTGCGGATGTCTTCGATGCGATCCTTGAACAATCCCGTGACATGGGCGGGATCGGACGGTGCAGCGATGGTGACGACGGCCCTGGCTTCCGGAACTTGTCCGGCCGCGGCCAAAATGGCGGCGCCGCCGAGGCTGTGGCCGATCAGGATCGCCGGAGCCCTTTTTGTCTGGCGCAAGTGATCGGCCGCGCGGACGAGATCGGCGACGTTGGAGGAGAAGGTGGAGTTGGCGAAATCGCCTTCGCTGGAACCCAGGCCCGTGAAATCGAACCGCAGCACTGCGATGCCTTTTGCGGCGAGTGCCACAGCGATGCGTTTGGCCGCCAGCACGTCCTTGCCGCAGGTGAAGCAATGCGCGAACAGCGCATAGGCGACCGGCTCGGCCTCCGGCAGATCGAGCGATGCCGCCAGTTGGTGGCCGCCTTCACCGGTGAATTGGAAGCGCTCGGTCGGCATATGAGATCTCCGTGAGTGGGCTCTTCCTTCACCTCTCCCTATGGGAGAGGTGTCGCATCAATCGCCGGAATAGCGTTCTTCCTTCCAGGGGTCGCCGCGGTTGTGGTAGCCGCGGACTTCCCAATAGCCCGGCGCATCGTCTTCGAGGAATTCGATGCTCTGCAGCCATTTGGCGCTTTTCCAGAAATAGAGATGCGGCACCACCAGCCGCACCGGGCCGCCGTGCTCCTGATGCAACGGTGCACCCGACCAGCTATGCGCAAGCAGGGCGTCTTCGGCGGCAAAGTCTTCCAGCGCGAGGTTGGTGGTGTAGCCGTCATGGGAATGCAGCACGACGTGGCGTGCCGCTTCGCGTGGCTGGCAGGCTTCCAGGAGGTCGCGGGTCGCGAGCCCCTCCCATTGGTTGTCATAGCGCGACCATGTCGTGACGCAATGGATGTCGGAGACGAATTTCGTCTGCGGCTCGGCGGTGAACTGCGCAAAATCCCAGAAGATGGGATGCTCGACCGCGCCGTAGACGTCGAGCCGCCAGCGCTCGCGCGATATCTGCGGCGTCAGCCCAAGGTCGAGGACGGGCCAGTCTCTCGTGAGGTGCTGGCCCGGCGGCAGGCGCTGCTCGTCGGGACGCGCGATCTTGCCGGTGAGGAATTTTCCCTCGCGCGCCCAGCGCTGCTTGCTGCGCGTCAGCTTGCTGTCCGGGGGCGGGTTATTCTCTTCTGCCATGTTCTCGCGCCATCGCGTTGACGCCGGCATTGCCGGCGTCGTGGACGGTAGCATGAACGGCTAGTCGGCGGGAGGCGAAGGCTTCAGCCCGCTTTTCCAAAAAGCACGGGAAGCTGGCGCGGTCCGCGAACGGTGCCTTCCGACCATTTGACTTGACCGGCTGGGTCGAGCCGGAAATCCGGAATGCGCTTCAGCCATTCCTCGATCGCGACCGTCATTTCCATGCGCGCCAGGTTGGAACCGACGCAGCGGTGAATGCCCAGGCCAAACGCGGCGTGACGATTCTCCTTGCGGTCGATCACGACCTTGTCGGCGTCCGGGAACATGGCAGGATCGCGGTTGGCGGCCGGGAACGACAACAGCACCATGTTGCCGGGTCTGACCGGGCAGCCGCTGACGGTCGTTTCCTTCATCACCTCGCGCGCCATCGTGACCGGCGAATAGGCGCGCAACAATTCTTCGACCGCGGTCGGCATCAGGGCGGGCTCGGCGACCAGCCGCTCGCGGTCCGCGGGCGTCTTGGCCAGGTGCCAGAGCGAGGCGCCGATCGCGCTCC
>Ga0209698_10008367_pt1 | contig 10688 bp, 7 predicted proteins | sample LitLauG_LLR_2012_FD_187203 | JGI IMG/M metagenome (GOLD analysis project Ga0209698, IMG submission 187203) | Freshwater sediment microbial communities from Pennsylvania, USA - Little Laurel Run_MetaG_LLR_2012 (SPAdes) (version 2) | ecosystem: Environmental > Aquatic > Freshwater > Creek >... | reverse complement strand
ATGACGAAGTCGACCAAATTCTGAACGAGGCGCTCAAGCTCAATGGCGGCACGCACGGCTACGCCAAATACCCGAAGACATTCCGGCTTCTGTTGGAGTTGATGCTTGAGACGGGAATGCGGGTGGGTGATGCTATTCGCTTCAACCCGGCGATGGTCGTCAAAGGTGAGCACCTTTGGATTTACACATACCTGCCGCAGAAACAAAGACGAACTGAAAAGCCGAAATCGGTTGAGGCGTACCTTTCCGATCGGCTGAAGACGGCGATCGATAGTTGTGACTGGCTGTCGCCGAAGCTTCCTTTCTTCTACGGCTCCAGCAGAAATCCCGCGTACCTGGCAAACGAGGTTTACGAACGGATGAAAACGTTAGGGGGTCGATGCGGCGTTTCGGACTGCAGGCCTCATCGCCTTCGAGATACCTTCGCGGTTCGAAAGCTGCTGGCCGGTCTTCAGCTTGAGGATGTGTCTCGCCTCCTGGCCCATTCCAGCGTGAAGGTCACGGAGGCGTACTATGCGAAGTGGGTTGCCAGCCGCAAACGGCGCCTCGAACGACTGGTGGCCGAGTCTCTCATGAACACGTGAGGCAACGCTCTCCGGTATCGACAGGGTTGTATATTTTCGTTTGCCAATGCCCGATTCGAGACGGATGACTCCCTGCTCAGCCGTGAATAGTCTGATTATTGTGTTGTCGGAGAAACCCCAGAGCGATGCAAGTTCTCTGACGCGGTAGTGTTTTTCAGTAGCAGTCCCAGCCATAAAAACGGCCCTCAGTGCAGCAAGCTCGTGCGCTTCTTTATTAAGGGATTGAGTTCGATCATTTCCGAACACGCAGGTGTCGGGAAATCTATCGACCTTCGATTGAGCCCCGCGTCTTACGAGGCTCAACAAATTGACCGCGCTCGGCGTCGTCCGGCGTCACGATGGCGGCCGCGCCCTCTCTCCCAACCGCGTGCACCCTGTTTGCACCCAAAATGCACCCTGACGCGGCGGTGCAACGGCCACCTGCACCCTGTTTGCACCCGGAATGCACCCTCGTGCCGAACGGCATGCACCCAATATGCACCCAAAATGCAACCGCGACAGCGGAAACCGGCAGCCAGGACGAGGCATTCGACAGCAAAACACCGGTAGTGGAACATAAAGGGTTGTCCGGCGTCGCCGTATTGGATTGTATGTTTCTTCCGTTGTATTTCAGGGCTTCCGGTGCCGGACGGATCGTGTGCTCCGTCCGGCAACTGCCGGACAGCGCATTTTGTTCGGAATCGGCCCTGCAAACCCCTCTTATTTGAGGGGTCAGATGAAAAAACGATCAGGGCGATTTGACGTTCGCGTCACAGAACAGCTCGATCAGGAGATCAGGCAGCAGGCAAAGGCTCGCGGCTACGCTACCCCGAGCGCACTTGTCCGGGCAGCGGTCGAGCATGAAATTGACGGCAGGCAAAGCGATTTTCTGATCGGAACAGAAGAGCGGCTCGTCGCGACGATCGAGCAAGTCGGGCGGGAGTTGTTCCGGCTCGGGCGGGCCCAACAGGCGCTGTTTGCCTATGTCGACAGTCTGGCGAAGGTATTGCTGACCTGCATCCCGGAACCGCCGCAGGAAGTACGCGAGCAGGCGATCGCCCGGGCCAGAGAACGGCATAACCGCCTCGTGAAGAGCGCGGGCAGCGCGATGGTCGGCGACTCTCAGGCTGCTATGCAGGATCTGGTAAGCCGTGGTGAAACGTGAAGACAGCGCGGGTTCTGCAGGCTTCGGGGCGAACGCGAACCGATATCCGACCAAATGCGGCGTCGGATATTCGCCAACTGCCATCCCTCTGGCTGTCCTAAAACCGGCGACCGTCCTCCGGACGCTGTAGCAGCGCCCAGTTTGCGATCTCGTGACTTTGCCGCGCCGAAGGCCCCGCACCTGCAATGAGTAACTCGCGCGGTCGGCGGACCTCCGCTCGGGGAGTTATTCCGGCCAGCTAAGACTACGAAATTTGGAGATCGAAATGAGTATTATCGACAAGGCCTTAAAAGCAAACCAAACGTATGCGAAGAAGCACGATCGAAAGCTGGCGGGACGTCCCACCCCCACGCTCGCCGTTGTAACGTGCATGGATCCCAGACTCTCAGACTTGCCGGCGATCCTCGGGTTGCCCCATGCTGACATGGACGTTATTCGAACCGCCGGACCGGCAGTTACCGAGGAAGTGCTCGGGGAACTCGTCGCTTCCACCCGCGTTATCGGAACGAGAGAGATCATGCTCCTCAATCACACGGGCTGTGGATTTACAACGTTCACCGACGAAGAGCTGAACGCATCGCTCTCTGCCTCAACAGGCGACAAGTCGCCGGCTCCTATGCGCTTCTTCTCTTATCACGACCCTGAGAAGCACACCCAGGAGCAGATCAGGAAGGTCAGATCACATCCATGGATCGCCAAAGAAGTTCCTGTGCGGGGTTTTATCTTTAACATGGAAACCGGTCTCCTCACCGAAGTCGAGCCGGTTGCACACGACGCCGCAGCCTGAAGTAAGTAGGCCTCGAATAGACGCGCGCCGGTGACGACTTAGTCGCCCGTCTCACCGGCAGCGCCTCGCTGTTCAGAATTCACTCCTGGCCAGCCATTTTTGTAACTATCGCCATCGAGTTTGCGACTGACCCTCGGATCCACTTCCTTCATTTGCCCGCCCCCATCCCTGCACGCCACGCGCAATTTGGTACTAAGGAAAAGCGCAGACTACTCTGCGACGCGATGAGTCAGTGGCGGATCGCCGACACCGCGCATTGATTCTGGTCGTATTTACTCCCCCGTCTCTGCATTAAATGAGCCCGTTATATGGGGAATTCTCGAGTCTGTTTTGTGTCGATCGCCTGAGTGTTGCGAGTGGAGCGCGACTTGCTTTGTTGACAGGCAGCGGCTGCCGATGCGGCGATCCGCTTGAGGAGATGGATGTCAAAACCGGGGTGTTGCCTGAGAGCTGTCAAAAAGAGGTTGGCATTGCTGACTCTGATGGCCGCCATCCACGCCTTCGCGCAAAGTCCACCGGTGTCGCCGGACCGTCCGTGGCACTCTCCGGATGAACGGAAAATCGTGTACGACGGGAAAGGCGCTCGTCAACCCGCATTTCCGATTGACCCCGACAAAGCCTACTCCCTCGCTGAACTCATCGATCTGGCCGAAGCCCACAATCCCGAAACCCGCGTCGCCTGGGAGAAAGCTCGTGCCGAAGGAGCAGCCCTCGGAATCGCACGGAGCGAACTCTATCCGACCTTATCGGCCGTGGCGCTTTCGGGCATAGATCGTGAAGAGATTCCGCTCGGCACCCGGTTCTACCGCCACACGGATCCGGCAGTTCAGGTGGCGCTGGATTTCAACTACATAATCTTTGACTCCGGGGCCCGTCGCGGCCGAATCGCGGCGGAGAGCGCGCGAGTACTGGCCGCGAACTTCGGTTTTAACGACGTTCATCGCAGACTTATCTTTCAGGTGCAGCAGGCTTATTACCGGCTGCTGAACGCGTCAGCCGAGGACACCGCAGCGAGAGCGAGCCTCGCTAATGCACAGGCGGTGCAGCAAGCCGCGGAGGAGCGGCTTCATAATGGACTGGCCACGCTCCCCGACGTTCTGGAGGCTCGCAGCGCGACCGCGCAATCCCAATATGATTTGCAGGCAGTCCTGGGCGCTGAGGAAACCGCTCGGGGTGATTTGGCCACGACTTTGGGCGGTCGTGCCACCACCATGATTCGCGTCGAGCCGCTGAGCGAGGTGCCCACTCCCGAGTCAGTCGGTGAGACTGCCGAGCAGGTGATCAACCGCGCTTTGGAGCAGCGGCCCGACCTCCACGCCGAGCGGGCGGGCGTGAGCGTGGCCGAGGCTCAGCGCAAGGAGGCGCGGGCCGCGTATTACCCCAGCCTGAATTTGAGAGCCAACCCAACCGCACAATCACTCTACGTCGAACAGCAAACCTTGCCGTGGGGACACACAGCAGATCTGACTGGCGGATTCTCCCTGAGCCTGAAGTGGACCGTGTTTGACGGGGGCGCGCGCCGGGGGCGCCTGATGCAGACAGAGGCCCAAATCCGCGGTGCTGAGGCGCGGGTTGGCGCCGCGCACGACACCATCGAGGACGAGGTCTGGACCGCCTATTCGAATTTGAACACCGCCTTTCGCCAGCGCCAGGCTGCGACCGCACTGCTGGAGTCCGCCACTCAGTCCTATGCGGCCGCGCTCGAATCCTACAACTACGGTGTGCGTAACCTGCTGGACGTCACCGCGGCGCAGAAGGTGCTTGCGGGGGCTCGCTCCGCAGACATCGTGGCGCGCACGCAGGTACTGAGTGCCCTCGCGGATTTAGCCTTCCGCTGCGCAGATTCGATCCAAACCAAAACGAGGAAACCAGGGCCATGAGCAATAGCGAACGTTGGCAGATGTCGAGTTACCAATTGCTCCTTGCCGCGTTGTTTCTTACCGGTTGCGGGCGGGCTCCGTCCTTTGATGTACTCGGGTCGTTCTTTCCGGCGTGGCTCGTGTGCCTTGCGCTGGGCCTGGTGCTTACGGCGGTCGCTCGATGGCTGGTGTCGCGCATTGATCTTGTGCTCGCGCTTCCGGTTTTGACATGGCCGAGCCTGATGGCACTGTTTACTTGCGCGCTTTGGTTTGCGTTATTTCGATAGGGAGGAGAATATTGATGACATCCGGCGAAGATACCAGGGGTCGAAGGGTCCTCGGAGGTGTGGTGAGTGCCCTTATCGTGACCGGCGCAGTGGCGATGGGAGCTGTCGTGCTCTATCACGTGAACTCCTGGCCGCGAACCGACGATGCGGAGATACTCGCCAATTTCATTGGAATTGCGCCTCAGGTGGAGGGTCCGATCCTGCGTCTGAATGTGCGCGACAACCAGTCAGTTAAACAGGGGGATCTTCTCTACGAGATCGACGACCGGCCTTACCGCTACGTCCTGGAAAAAGCAATTTCGGATCAGGCTGCGCTTGAGGGGCAGATCTCCGATGAACAGCGGAGAATCGCGGCGCTGGTGAGCGGCGTTTCCGTCTCCCGAGCCAACATCCAAAGTGCAGAAGCCGACGTGACCCGATCGTCATCGGCAGTGGAACAGGCTCGGGCCGACGTGACGAACGCCCAACAGGGCGTCAGCCGCGCCGAAGCGGAGTGGGCCTACGCGAATAACAACCTGCATCGACTGGAGCCCTTGCTGGCCAAACAGTTTGTCACCGTGGATCAGGTGGATCGGGCGAGGACTTCGGAGATTACGCAGGATCAATCCCTGAAGCAGACGAAATCTCAGCTGCGATTAGCTGAGGCGGGACTGCAGTCAGCGCTGGCTCAGGAACAACGATCGAGGGCCGTTCTGCTGCAGAGCAAAGCTCAGCACGAGCAGGCACAGAATGCGGTAACGACGCTCGAACCACTGGTCAACCAGCGCGGAGCGCGAACCTCTGCGATAGAGACAGCCCGCTACAACCTCAACAACTGCAGGGTCTATGCGCCGTTTGCAGCTCGCGTCACGAATCTGACAATTGCAGAGGGCGCCTATGCGCACATCGGCCAGCAGGTGTTCACCCTGATCGACGCGCGCACGTGGTGGGCGGTCGCCAACTTCCGCGAGGGCCAGTTGCAGCACATAGCTCCTGGAATGCGGGCCGAGGTCTACGTGATGTCCAAACCGGATGTTCCTTTCAGGGGCGTGGTGGACAGCGTCGGCTTTGGCGTAACTCCGGATGCGGACGTGGTCGGACGCTTGGGCGCGGTCCTACCTGATGTACAGAGAACTCTGAACTGGGTACATCTCGCCACTCGCTTTCCGGTTCGGGTGCGTGTGGAAAGCCCTCCCGAGGATTTGTTTCGAGTGAGCGAGTCGGCGGTTGTCGTGATTCGGGGAAATTGAGGTGGCAACACTCGCGCGAGCACTACCGGGCGCAACTCCGCCACTGACGTGGTTGTGGGAGTTCCTTAGACACGAACTCGCCCCGTATCCGGGCAGGGCGCTGACAGTGGCGCGAATTGTTCTCGCCGTGACGCTCGTCATGATCGTCTGCAACACGTTTCGCATTCCTTATGCGTTTGTGGGCGGGATCTATGCGCTGGTCATTTCACGCGAAAGCCATCGAGCGACATTGAACTCGGCGGGAAGCATACTCCTTCTTGCCGCCGGCGGTGTCGCATACGTTCTGGTCTCCGTCCCGTTTGTTATCAGCGTCCCACTTCTCCACTTTCTTTGGAACATTGGTTCGCTGTTCCTCGCCTTCTATGCGCTCAGAGTGGTAACGAACTACGGAGCTTTTGTGTGTCTGGCCCTTCTCATCTCCGTCGCAGTTACCATCTGGGACCGGCGCGTATCGGCCGAAGCCAACGTCGAAGGCACGCTCTGGCTTTCACTGTCGGCACTCGTGGGGGTCGTCGTTACCTCAGGGGTGGAACTCGCTTTCAGACGTATTCAGCCTGGAGACGATGTTGTTGTTCCCGTCGCCGATCGTTTGGCTGCTGTTCACAGCGTCCTGATTTGCTACGCGGAGCTGCGCACGGTGGATCGGGCTGCCGAAGAAAAGGTCATCAGGCTTGGTGTGCTCGGAACATCACGTTTGCGGGCCGCTCTGCGGCGTTCCGATTATTCGCGTCAGTATCGGGCACAGATGAGCGGCGTAATTGGGCTGGTCGGAACGCTCGTGGATACTGCGACAGCGCTGACCCAGCTCAGTTTTGAGCCCGGCACCACGGATCGGGAGCATCTGCGGAGCCTCGCCGCGGCGGTCGCCGGTATCCGGGCCGATCTGATGGCTCGGCGCGTTCCAGGCGCGATTCAGGTAAGCACCGAAAGTGAAACGCATCGGGTGCCATTGCTGCGTCAGATGGAGGATACAGTCGCACTGATCCCTCTCGCGTTCGCAGGTTCTGAGTCAATCGACGAGTATCAGGCGGCTTCAGACGAAACCTCCGGATCGAAGCTCATCGCAGCCGACGCGTTCGTCAATCCGGAGCACTTCAGATTCGCCCTGAAAGGTGGCTTCGCGGTGAGCGCTTGTTACGTCATCTATAACGTCATCGACTGGCCAGGCATGGCCGTGCCGGTCATGCTCACCTGCTTCCTGACCGCTGTCTCCACTATCGGTACATCTCGACAAAGACAGATTCTCCGTTTCGCCGGGTTCGTGGTCGGTGGGCTGGTGATCGGCATGAGCGCCCAGGTGTTCCTTTTGCCGCACCTCGATTCGATTGTGGGGTTCACAGTATTTGTAATGCTCGTCACAGCGCTGGCGGCGTGGTTTATGACGTCCAGTCCTCGGCTGTCATTCTTCGGTCTGCAACTGGGCGCGGTGTTCTTCGTGATCAATATGCAGAAGTTCGCGAGAGAGACATCGCTCTCCGTGGCGAGGGATCGTGTCGCCGGAGTCTTCCTGGGGCTGCTGATGATGTGGTTGATATTCGATCAGGTCTGGGGCGCGCCGGCCAGCGTCGAGATGAGGCGAGCGTTTATTTCTGCTTTGCGACTGTTAGCTCAGCTGGCACGAGAACCAGTTTCAGCTGACATCCGGTCCGCGATCTCGCGCAGTTCTGCTCTTCGCGACACGATCAACGCCAGGTTCGATAACGGCAGATCGCTCGCCGATGGGGTTCTACTCGAATTCGGTCCCTCGCGGCGCCGCAATCTGGCTTTGCGCGACCGCATCCGGAAGTGGCAGCCCCAATTGCGGGCGCTCTTCTTAATGCGAGGGGCATCTCTCAAGTACCGTCTGGGGTTGCCGGGATTCGTGCTGCCGGAGGCTGTGATTGCGTCCCTTAAGACCTATGACGAGTCTTCTGCCCGGATGCTTGAGAATGTAGCGGACCGCATGGAGGGTAAGACACCGCAGGGGGAACCCGTGTCTGCGGACTCTTTCGCGCTGCTGCAGCAGGTACTGGAATCATGTCGCTCAGAGGAAGCCCGACTCGTGCTCTCAGAGCACGGCGCCACATTCATCCCGTTGGTTCGTCAGATCGATCACTTGACCAAAAGTCTGGCAGACCAGATCGCGATGGAAAGCGATTAGCCGTTTGGATTCCCCCGGCTGAAAACCGTGGCGCACGCACTTTGCGTGCCGCATCGAGACTCATCTCGATGCCTCCGGACACGCGCATGTCATGAGCGTGTCCGCCCCACAATCGAATTTATTTTTCACTGTGCCGGGGCACCCTTGAGGGATGTGTTGAACAGCCGCAGGCGCGAATACACGACCTGTTTAACGGATTCGACCACGTCCGGCAGCAGCTTATAGGGGACCACTTCGTCGGGCTTCTTCGCCAGCGCTGAATCCAGTCCGCGCCGCCACGCAACACGCAGTTCCGTGTTGATGTGGACAATTGTGATGCCGGCCTCAATCGCGTCCAGAAACCCCTGATCGTCCGTACCGGATCCTCCGTGCAGAGTGAGAGGTACTCGCGTTGCGCCCTTGATCGCAGCGATCCGCGCCGGGTCCACGTGCTTCCTCGTTTTGCCGTCCACCATGCTCTTCAGCATCCCGTGCATGGTACCCACCGCTGGCGCCAGCACATCCACACCGGTACGCTCGACGAACTCGGCCGCTTGTTCGGGCGTGGTCATCGGGCTCATGCCTTCGGGGATCTTATCGTGAATCGACGAGGAACTGCCGATGAAACCAAGTTCGCCCTCCACCGTAATGGTGGGGTGGATCGTTTTCATCTCGGCCACCGCCTGCTTCGTCTTAGCGACATTCTCTTCAAACGGCAGCGCGGAGCCATCGAACACCACCAGGTCGAAGCCCGCCTCGGCTGCCTCGCGAGCCTTCTCGATCGAATGAGTGTGGTCGGCATTAAGGTATATGGGAAAGCCCTCCTGGTCCCGAAGGCTTCGAACCGACGCAGCGATTTGGCGGACGCCGATGAAGTCCCGCTCGCCTTCCGAAACACCAATCAAGACCGGCACGCCAAGCTCGCGAGCTGCTGAATACACTGCTTTCAACGCCACCAACTCGGAGATGTTGAAATGCCCAACGCCCACCTTCTGCTGATCGGCCTCGACCAGAATCTGCTGTAACGCCTTCATGTTTTCCTCCTTGAGGATTTGCTACTGCACGACGAGTGCCGCTCGGCAACTGCGCGTAAGCCTTGCGAAAAGTGGTTCTTTCATTGGCCAGTGCCGGTTTCTTCAGCGTCGGCAGTTCGACATTAGTCACGGACGATGCCCTCCAAAAACCTGAAAAAGCGGCATGATCAGAATGGTCCGGCGATTGCGACTATGCGTGGTATGAATCTCAAGCCGAATAGAGAGTTGCAGGAACTGTGTATCAACACGATACGAATACTGTCGGCCGACGCTGTCCAGAACGCCAATGCCGGCCATCCCGGACTGCCGATGGGCGCTGCCGCTATGGCTTACACCCTTTGGACGCAGTTTCTCAGGCACAATCCCCGGAACCCGCAATGGTTTGACCGCGATCGTTTCGTACTGTCCGGGGGGCACGGGTCGATGTTGTTATACAGCTTGTTGTACCTGTCCGGCTACGACCTGCCGCTCGAGGAGATCAAACACTTCAGAAAGTGGGGGAGCAAAGCGCCGGGTCATCCCGAGCGTGGTCTGACGGCCGGCGTCGAGGTCACCACGGGCCCGCTTGGGCAGGGTTTCGCCAACGGAGTCGGTATGGCAATGGCCGAGGCGTGGCTCGCGGCGCGCTACAACCGGCCCGGACACAAGATCGTGGACCACTATACGTACGCGATCTGCGGCGACGGTGACCTGATGGAAGGCATCAGTCAGGAAGCTGCTTCGCTGGCCGGACACCTGCGTCTGGGGAAACTCATTTATCTGTACGACCAGAATCACATCTCCCTCGCCGGAGCGACAGAAATCGATTTTACCGAGGACGTTGCAAAGCGGTTCGAAGCGTCTGGCTGGCACACTCGCGTGGTTCCGGATGGCAATGACACCGAGGACGTGGCCAAAGCGATTCGCGAGGCGCAGGCCGAAGATCAACGTCCCTCTTTGATACTGGCGCGGACGCACATCGGCTTTGGCAGCCCTCATAAGCAGGACAATTTCACCGCGCACGGGGACCCGCTGGGAGAAGACGAATTGCAGGCGACCAAGAAAGCTCTCGGCTGGCCAACCATGGACAAGTTCTACCTGCCCGAGGACTCGGTGGAATACTTCCGTCAAGCTGTTCCTCATGGCGCGCACGCGGAGGACGATTGGCGGAAGAAGTTCGACGCCTGGAAGCAGGCGTTTCCAAAGGAGGCCGCCGAGTTCGAGAGCATCGTCAGCGGCGAACTGCCGCAAAACTGGGATGCTGATCTCCCCAAATGGAAGCCCACCGACAAACCGATAGCCACTCGCGCCGCAGGCGGCGAAGCGATGAACGCGCTGGCCAAACACATCCCCAACCTGATCGGCGGATCGGCAGATCTGAACCCGTCGACCCGAACGGCTCTTAAAGGCCTGGGAGATTTCCAGTCGCGCGAAGTGTCGGGGCCGGGAACGCTGGGCGCGGTCGGCGGAGAGTGGAGCTATGCCGGGCGCAACATGGCTTTCGGTGTTCGCGAACACGCCATGGGAGCCGCCGTGAATGGAATGGCCGCACACGGCGGTGTGCTTCCCTTCAGCGCCACGTTTTTCACCTTTTCCGACTACATGAAGCCTGCCATCCGCCTGGGGGCCCTCAGCGATCTCAAGGCGGTCTACATTTTCACGCACG
>Ga0209698_10008366_pt1 | contig 10689 bp, 6 predicted proteins | sample LitLauG_LLR_2012_FD_187203 | JGI IMG/M metagenome (GOLD analysis project Ga0209698, IMG submission 187203) | Freshwater sediment microbial communities from Pennsylvania, USA - Little Laurel Run_MetaG_LLR_2012 (SPAdes) (version 2) | ecosystem: Environmental > Aquatic > Freshwater > Creek >... | reverse complement strand
GAGGTCGGTGGCGCGGCTGGAAAACGCTTGCGCATCTGAGGCTTCGGCGTGGACTTCGGCGTGCGCGATTGCCGGCGGCAGATCATTGACTTCGATGATGCGCTGATCGCCTAGAGCGACGGCGCGCTCCAGGCAATTTTCCAGTTCGCGAACATTGCCGGGCCAATCGTATTCCAGCAGAGCTTTCATGCCATTGCTGGAGAGCTGGACGCCGCGCCCGGGGGCGAGGCGTTCGAGGAAGAATGCGGCCAGGATGGGAATGTCGGAACGGCGCTCGCGCAAGGGCGGCAGAGATATGGTGACGACGTTGAGGCGGAAATAGAGATCCTTGCGGAAGGTTCCTTTCTTGTATTCGGCGTCGAGATCGCGGTTGGTGGCGGCCATGATACGCACGTCCACTTTGACTTTTTGATTGCTGCCTACGGGACGGACTTCTTTTTCCTGAAGAAAGCGCAGGATCTTGGCTTGCATTTCGAGCGGCAGTTCTCCGACCTCGTCGAGAAAAATTGTGCCGGTGTCGGCCGATTGCAGCAGGCCCTGCTTGGAACGCATGGCGCCGGTGAAGGCTCCTTTTTCGTAGCCGAACAATTCGCTTTCGATGAGGGTGGGGACTAGAGATCCGCAGTCGACCGCGACAAAGGGGCGATTGGCCATGGTGCCGCGGAAGTGCAGGGCGCGAGCTACCAATTCCTTGCCGGTTCCGCTCTCGCCGGAAATCAAGACGGGCGTGCGCGTGTCTTTGAGGCGGGAGATCAGGCGCAGGACGTTCTGAATGCCGGTGGAATGGCCGATGATGCCGTGGAGGGAGGTCTCGGTTTCGGAGCGTTCGCGGAGGTAGAGATTTTCTTCGACGAGGCGGACCTTGTCGGCCATGCGGCGGAGGAAATGGCGGAGGTCATCGAGGGGCGCGAAGGGCTTGGCAATGTAATCGTAGGCGCCGAGTTTCATCGCCTGGACGGCTGTTTCGACGGAACCGTGGCCGGTCATGACGGCGATTTCGATGCGGGGATAGGTGCGCTTGACCTGCTCCAGGAATTCGATTCCGGTCATGCGCGGCATGACCATGTCGGTGAGCACCATGTGCACGGGCTGCTCCTCGAGCAGGGCGAGGGCAGCGTCGCCGCTTTCGGCTTCGAGGCAGGCGAAGCCGAGCGATTCGCCGACGGTCATGCAGAGACGGCGAATGGTCTGCTCGTCATCAACGATCAGCAGGCGGATGCGGAAGTCGTTTTTGGTCAAGTCGTTTTTCGTCAAGTCGTCGTTCGTCAAGTTCTGTGTCGGTATATTCGGAGTCATGACGCGGCCCGTCCCATGGTCTGCTCGATCACGGCAATGAAGTCGTGGACGCGAAACGGTTTTTCGACGCAGGGGGCACCGGTGCGGCGGAGGGTGGCAGCGGTTTCCTCGTTGGCGATATCGCCGGTAATGAAGACGAGGCGACCGGCCAGTTCGGGGCGATGGGTGGCGATCCAGGCATAGACCTGGGCGCCGTCGACGCCGCCGGGGGTGCGCATGTCGGAGACGACACCGTGAAACTTGCCGGCCTCGAGCAGGCGCAGGGCTTCGGCGCCGGATTCGGTGGGGACGACGGAGTATCCGTGGCCCTCTAAGACGGCGCGTACCAGAGCCATGACGGCCGGTTCGTCTTCGATCAGCAGGACTGGGGCGAAAGCGGATTTGGTTCCTGTGTTAGTTCCGGATTGAGTCATTGGGGGTGCACTCCTGCAACTGCTCCGAAGGATGCCGTCTCCGATGCCACCGGGAGGCGGACGATGAAAGTTGCTCCTTCAGAGTCCAGGTTGTTGTGACAGATAATTTCGCCGCCATGTTCGCGGACAATGCCATAGCAAATGCTGAGGCCCAAGCCAGTGCCTTTGCCCACGTCCTTGGTGGTAAAGAAGGGATCAAAAATGGGCCCGGGATCGGGGATGCCCGGGCCGTTGTCGCGAAAAGAAATCTCGACGAAGGAGCCAACCGTGGCGCTCATGATTTCAATGCGAGCGGGGCGCGTGGTTTCGCGGACAGCGTCGTAAGCATTGTTCAGGATGTTGAGAAACACCTGCTGCAGCTGGTGTGAATCTCCGATCACGTGGGGCAGCGACTCGTCGAGGTGTTCGATCACCTGAATGCCGTGACTGATGAAGTCATAGGAGCGCAAGTGCACGGTGCGTTGGAGAATGGAGTTGACCTGAACCGGCTGGCGCTGGGGCGGCATCTGGCGGGCAAAGCTGAGCAGGTTCTGCACGATCTGCTTGGTGCGTTGCGCTTCCTGCAGGATGACGCGCAGATCGTGGCGCGCGCTTTCCGGGAGATCGGGGTTTTCCATCAGGAGATCGGTGAATCCAAGGATGGCGGTGAGGGGATTGTTGACTTCGTGGGCGACGCCGGAAACCAGTTGTCCGACGGCCGCCATTTTCTCGGCGTGCATGAGCTTGGAGCGGAGGATGGCGGAGTCGGTGACATCGGTCATGACCACGACGATGCTGGTGACGCGGCCGTCTTCGCCGCTGATGGGGCTGAGATTGGCGGAGAACTGGGCGCTGACGCCGTCGCCGCGAAGCAGGGGCAGATCGAAGTTATCGACCTGCTGGCCGCGGGCCACGGCGGCGAGGGCGTCGCGCAGCGCGGCGCGGCGCGGGTGAGCGCATAGATCGGGCAAGAGGTGCGCCAGGATCTGGCCCTGCTGAAAGCCGAGGCCGCTCCAGCGCCGGTTGGCGTAGCTGATCACGCCTTCGGTGTCGGTGACCAGAATCAGGCTCTGGGTATGGTTGAGGATTTTGCTGGAGAAGTCCCGCTCTTTCTGCAGTTCGGTTTGCGATTGGCGGAGGCCGGTAATGTCGAGCATGAGACCGCGGTACTGCAGAACGGTTCCGGCCGGATCGCGCACCGCGAAACAGTTGATGATCACATGGACGGACGAACCGTCCTTGCGCCGGAGGATCTCTTCCTGGTTGCGCAGTCCGCCCTGGCGTTCGAACAGCTCGGCCAGTTCTTCGCGGCGGCGCGGAGAAAAGTAGACCTGGCTGGGAATGTCGAGTTGAATGACCTCTTCGCGGCTGGCATAGCCGAGGATACGCACCATGGCGTCGTTGACCTCCACGAAGCGGCCCTGGGGCGTGGAGAAGAAAATCCCTTCCTGAATATTGTCGAACAGTTCGCGATAGCGGCGCTCGGCTTCGCGGCGGTCGCTGATGTCCTTGAGTACGTGCACGGTCTGCAACTGGGCGCCGCTCATTCCGATGGCGCCCGCGGCGGCCATCGCGCCAAAATCGCGCGAGGGGGGTGCGTGGTTGGCGGCATGAATGCGCGAAGTGGAAATCAAGTAGGTGCGCTCGAGGGCAGGGTGCACATATTCGTCGAGACCTTCGCCGCTGCGGCAGAAGGGACAGGAGTGCGGTGAAGCCCCGGCAGAAAGGGCTTCGAGCGCCCGCATGTTGACGCCAATCAGCTGATCGGCGGGGATGCCGACGAAGTCGGCGAGCGAGCGATTGACGCGGAGAACGTTGTGCTGCTCATCGTGGACCACGATGAAGTCGCTGATGGCATCGAAAATTTCCAGCCAGTGGCGGTTGGCCTGCTGCATGCGGGTAAATAGGCAGGCATTTTCGAGGGCGATGCTGGCGTGGCCGGCGATGGCGCGCACCAGCAGGTGATCTTCGGGGGACGGCGGCGCACCGCGGTCTGCGAGACAGAGCACGCCCACCAGTTCCCCGGAGGAGCCGGCGAGACGGACCAGGGTGCAATCGGTCCATCCCAGACTGGAAGCGAGGGCCGTTCCCAGGATATCGCCAGCGGGTGCGAAGGCAACGTCGGTGGGATATTTCGGGAGGGCGGCGGTGAGCGCCTGGCTGAAGCGGCGAAGCAGTTGCTGATCGTGGACTTCAGAGTCATCGCGGAGGAGGACGGTATCCGACTCCGAGGTGCGCACGTGCAGGGCAACCGCGCGGCCTCCCAGCAGGCCCGAAGCGCGCTGCGCGAAGTTGCGCATGAAGTCGGGCAGATGCAGGGCGGTGTTGAGTTCGAGCGCGATGGTGACCAGGGCCTCGGCGCGGCGGCGGTGTTCCTCGGACTGGTGCAAGTTGCGGGTAAGTTCGAGGGCGATGGCAATCTGGGCGGCGAGAGCGCGGGCGCGGCGGACGTCTTCGTCGTTGATCGGCCCGGCCTCGATGCGATCGAGCAATCCGAACATTCCGAGCACATCGCCGTTCGAACCGAGCAGGGGCACGGCGAGGAGTTGACGGATTTTGAAAGCGGCGACGAAATCCAAGTTCGCGCCGGGAGTGGCGGAAGCGTCCTCGGTGACGAAGACATTTTTTTGTTTCAGGGTTTGGGTGGCGACGCCGTCGTAGAGCGGAATGTCGACGGGACGGGCCACGCCTTTTTCCACTCCCCATCGGACGTGGAAGGCAGCTTCTTCGAGCAGGCCGATGAAGCAGCGCTCGAAGCCGAGGAAACCGGCGGCGCGGACCACCGAGGTCTGCATGAACTCGTCGAGTTTCCCGGCGGAACCGAGTTCGAAGGAAATCTCGAGAATTTCGTGGAGCTCGTGGGCCTGAGCGCGGGCCATGCCATATAACTCGGCGTTGGCGATGGCGACGGCGCCAAAGCCGGCCAGGGCCGATACCAGGGTTTTGTCTTCCTGCGTGAAGGGTTGGTTGAGGCGGGGATAGACCAGAATCGCGCCGTGCGAGCGCGAGGTACGGAATGGAGCGGCGATCAGAACTCCGGGCGGCGAATCTTCTCCGAAGTGGGAGGCGCCGTCGATGCTGACCGTAATGCGCTCGCCGGCGGCGACGGCGCGGGTGGCGATCTCCAGTGAAGAACGGAGTTGGTTCTGCTGGAAACGCGAGCGAATGGAAAGAGCAAGTTTGGGAGCCTCGGTGGATACGGCCTGCAACTGGAACAATTTCTCCTGTTGGACGAAGACGAGGACGGCGGGCGAATGGAGCAGAACACGGAGGCGGTCGGCGATGCTCTCCATCACGGCTGCGGTGTCGGGCAAACCATGCAGGGCGGTGGCGACCTCGACGAGAATGCTGGCGCGGCGGTGTTCTTCGCGGGAAAGCTGATGCAAGCGGAGGGCTTCGAGTGCGGTGCCGAGCTGGGCTGCCAGGATAGTGACTTTGGCCAAGGCATCGTCGTCAAAGCCCGTGCCGGGCGCGCTCTTCAGGAAGGTAATCGCGCCGACGACTTCCCCCGAAACGAGCAGAGGCGCAGCCATGGCGGAGTGCGCGTGACTTGAGGCCAGCCAGGGATAGCGGGCAACGTCCAGGCGATTGGCGAAAAATGGCCGGCGCTTCTGGACCGCCTCCATGGCGATGGATGCATCGCCGACGCGCCTTCGGATGCCACGAAAGGACTCGGCCTCGTCGCCTTCGGCGGCCGCTTCGGCTCCGACCAGCTCACCGTCAGAGGAGCGACTCCAATAGTAGGCGCCGCTGGCCTGGAAAAAGGTGCGCGTGAGGACGCAAAAGGACCGGATGAGCTGGCTGGAATCGCCGCTCTGAAAAGCGGCCCGGGAAAGCTCCAGGAGAAGCTTTTGGAAGGCCTCGTCAGACTGAGACGGGGCGCCAAGTCCCGAATTTCGGGTGTAAGTTGTCAGCACGCACCCAATCGCTTAGCTAAGCGGTTGAAAACAATTGAATTACATTTAGAACCTACGCTGGATTCTCAAATTGAGTCAAGGGAATAGGGCTAGGCAGTGCCTAGTTGGGAAACGTCACCAAAGTGATACACATGTGTCATTTTGCAACCGGGATATCGGGTGATCGGGCCATCGGGTGATCGAAATTCAGAAGCGGCCCCCCTTCGATCAGTTGTTGCCTTGCGACCGATCAACCGATCGCTAAGCATCGATTCCTCATCACGTTACGCCGATCACCAAAGTAACGCACCGAAAGAACTTCTGGTATCCCGGAGCACGGTCTTGCGGGACTATAGGGCAAAGGTAAAAGCGACGATGGAGATGGAGGGACCGTGTCTGTCCAAACCCTGAACCGTGGGTTGGCGGTGGGTCTGCTGCTGCTTGGCGGATGGGCCGCGACCAGTGCTCCGCTTAGTTGGGGACAGGAAGAAATCACTCGAAAAACCAAGAGCCAGGTGGCGCCGGTGTACCCGGAATTGGCGAAGCGCATGAACATTCGCGGGGTGGTGAGGGTCCAAGTAACGGTTGCGGCCAACGGGTCGATCAAGAACGCAAAACTGGTGGGCGGGCATCCGGTGCTGGCGAATGCCGCGCTGGACGCGGTCAAGAAGTGGCGTTACGAGGCTGCTCCAGCAGAGACGACGGGGATTGTGGTGTTCCATTTTAATCCCGCGCAGTAATGGAGCAAGCGGGGACCGATGCGCTGGCTGGGGAAGGTTGGAGTATGAATATCGGGAAGAAGCTCTACCTGAGTTTCGGCATCATTCTGGCGACGGTTCTGGTGCTGCTTGGGATCAACCTGTACGGGGTGCATCGCGAGCATGAGACCAAGGCGGCGGCACAACGCTCGATCGACATGGCTGAGGCGACCGCGTCGGTACGCTTCCAGATGATGCAGAACCGCCTTCACCTGCAGAACTACCTGCTCAGCGGGGACACGCGGGAAGTGGAGCAAATGACTGGCGGCGAACGCCAGTTGAGTGAAGCCGTTCGCCGTGCCGAGGAACTCGCGAGTTCCACGCCGCAGCGCAACAGCCTGGAGAAAGTCGGAGGGATGGAGCAGGCCTGGAGCAATGAGTTTGCCAACCCGCTGGTGGACAAGCGGCGCGCCGTGGACAACGGCAACGCTACGGTGGCGGAACTGCAGATTTTCTATTTGCAAAAAGATCCGAACGCCTGGGTCTCGCGTTCGAGCGACGTACTGGAAGATGTCGACCGGGAGAACCGGAAGCTACTGGACGAGCGCCGCCACTCGGATGAAGTGGCAGCGACGGGCACGATTTTGCTGGCCTTGTTCAGTTCCCTGTTCGCGCTGGGGCTGGGCGGCATCATTGCGATCCGGACCGCCACCGGGATCACGGGACCGCTGGAAAGTTTAATGGATGTGGCGGGGCAGATCGGCCAGTCCGGAGACTTGGAACACACGATCGACATTCACGGCAAGGATGAGATCGGGCAACTGGCCCGGACTTTCGACTCGATGGTGAAGTACCTGAAGGAAATGGCGGCGGTTTCAGAAGCCATTGCCGGGGGCAATCTGTCAGTGGAGGTCCGCCCGCGTTCGGCCAACGACACGCTGGCCAACGCGTTTACGCGCATGGTGGAAGGCCTGCGCGGGATGGTGCGCAACGTACGCGACGCGGCTTCTCAAGTGGCCACGGCTTCCACCGAGGTGGCGAAGGCTTCCGACGAATCGGCGAGGAACAACCTGCAGACTTCGTCGGCCATCGATGAAGTGACCAGCACCATGCACGAGATGAGCGTGAACGTGCAGAACATGGTGAAGAGCACGCAGACGCAGGCCTCGAGTGTGAGTGAGACGTCGGCCTCCATCGACCAGATGGTGACTTCGATTCAGCGGGTCGCGGACACGGCGAAAGTTCTGCTCGATATCTCCAACCGATCGCGGGAAGAGGTGCATCTCGGCATCGGCACCATGGAAAAGGCGACCGACGGCTTGAACCGGATAAACACGACGATCCACGCTTCGGGCGACATCATCGACGCGCTGGGCGGACGGGCGGACGACATCGGCAAGATCGTCGAGGTCATCGACGACCTGGCGGAGCAGACCAACCTGTTGGCCTTGAATGCCGCCATTGAAGCGGCGCGGGCGGGCGAACACGGCCTGGGATTTGCGGTAGTGGCGGATGAAGTGCGGAAGCTGGCGGAGAAGTCGGCGCAGTCGACCAAGGAAATTTCCGAGTTGATCGCGAGCATCCAAAAAGAAGCGCGCAAAGCGGTCGAGAACATGGAAAAGAGCACGACCATCGTGAACGAAGGGCTGAATCTGGGGCAGGAACTGAATTCTGCGCTGCGAAAGATTTCGAACGTGGTGACCGAGGTGTACAAGTTCGCGCAGGAAATCGGGGCGGCCACCAACGAGCAGTCGCACGGCTCGGCGCAGATCGCGCGCGCTACCACGCGGCTGAACGAAATCACGCATGAGATCAACTCGGCGGTGGAGGAGCAGGCTTCCGGGGCGCAGGCGGTGGTGCAGGCCATGGAACGCATGCGGGAACTGGTGCAGTCGTCGACGTCGAGTTCGACCGAACTGGCGGCGTCGTCCGATCAGATGTCGAAGATGTCGCGCGGACTGCTGGATTCGATGGACGGATTTGCGCTGCGGTCCGACGACCGGGCGAATGACAGGGTGTACGACCGCACTTCCGGACACGGGAAGTCATCCCGGGCCGCGGCGGCAGGATCGCGGTGAGGGAATTCCATTCATGACCGGTGAAACACAGATCGTGGGATTCCGGGTGGGACGCGAGACCTACGGCGTGCCCATCACAGCGCTGCATGAGATCGTCCGCGTGCCTGAGATCACGGCGGTGCCGGACGCGCCGGATTATCTGGAAGGGGTCATCAACCTGCGCGGGAAGATAGTTTCGGTAGTGGACCTGCGGAAGCGGTTCGGGCAGCCCGCCGCCGGACTCAACCGGCACCATCGAATTCTGGTTGTAGAACACCGGGGCCGACTGGCGGGCATGATTGTGGACTCGGCGTCCGAGGTGCTGAAGATCCCAAAAAGCGAAATCGAAGCCGCTCCCGCCATGATGCAGGAAGGCGGATTGGACTGTGTCACGGGCCTGGCCAAATATCAGGGACGGTTGATCATTTTGCTGGATATCGACAAGGTACTGGCGGCGCGCGAAATGGGTGATGGAGGGGCGCCGGAAATCCCCGCAAAGAACGCGATGAGTGGGGCACCCGCTGTACCAGGGGCACCAGGCAAGAGCGCCTCGGCTGGAAAGTAGCGCGAAGAACCGAACCCACATGCCCACGAACGAAACGACCTCCCTCACCGACTCCGAATTGAAACTCCTGCAGGCGCTGGTATACCAGGAGTGCGGCATGCACTTCGACGAGCGGCGCACATCCTTCCTGCAGGACCGCTTGCAGCGGCGGTTGAAAGAGTGCCATCTGGATTCGTTCTACAGCTACTATCGCCTGCTCATCAGCCAGAAGGGGAAACAAGAGCTGTCGTGCCTGCTCGAAAACCTCACCGTCAATGAGACCAGCTTCTTCCGCAACAAGGCGCAACTGGACCTGTTTCAGCGCTACGTGATGGACGGCCTTCTGCGGCGCAAGCAGGCGGGCCGCGATTTTAGCGTGAGGATCTGGAGCGCGGGCTGTTCTACGGGACAGGAACCTTACACGCTGGCCATGCAGGTCGCGGAAGCGATGTCGTTCCACCAGCTGCGCCACCCTCTGCTCGATTCGCCGGTACCGAAGCCTCTGGTGGCGGCGCCCTGGCGGGTGGAGATCCTGGCCAGCGACATCAACTATTCGGTGCTGCGGGCGGCGCAGGCGGCCTCCTATAGCGAGCGCCAGATGACGGGGGTCGATTATGGGTACCGCTTGCGCTACTTCGACAAAGTGGGCGACCGCTACGCGGTGAAACAGAACGTCAAAGACCTGGTGCACTTCGACTTCCACAATCTGAAGACGGAGTACCTGCCGCAGCGCAACGACGTCATTTTTTGCCGCAACGTGATGATGTATTTCGACGAAGCGGAGCAGAAGCGTCTGGTGGAGAAGTTTTATCGCTGTTTGAATCCCGAGGGGTACCTGTTTGTCGGGCACGCGGAGAGCCTGCTGTCGCTGACGGCGAAATTTCAGATGGTGCATCGCAACAGCGGGACGGCGTACCAGCGAGTCGAGGTGAAAGCGTGAGCGAGGGCCCCGAAGACAGGATGACAGAACTTCGGCAGCTGTTTTTCGAAACGGCGGGGGAACTGGTCCAGAGGCTGAACGACGAGGCGATGCGGCTGGAGAAATCGCCGGGCGATGCGGAGACGGCGCGCAGCCTGCGGCGGACGGTGCATACGCTGAAGGGCGACGCGGCCGCTTGCGGCTTCCGGGAACTCAGCGAACTGGCGCACGAGTTCGAGGACGTGCTGACCCTTGGGAACACGGCGGCGGCGGCGGTCCCGGAGATCGCATTGCGCGCGGCCGACGTGTTTGGGGAGTTGCTGGAGGCGTATCGGAGGGGGACGAAGCTTCCGAGCCTGCGGGCTTTACGCGCGGATATTGCCCGCCTGGCGCATCCCGGGCCGGACGACACGGTCAAGGCAAAAAAAACGAAGAAGAAAGTAACCGCGGTCAGCATCCGCTGGTCGGAATATGAGCAACTGACGATCACCCAGGCGGTGGCGGAGGGCAGACATGTGCATCACGTGGTGGTGCAGATCGATCCGCAGTGCGCCATGCCGATCGCGGGGCGGCAGATGATCCAGTTGGCGCTCGCAGGGTTGGGAGAGGTGCTGGCTCTTTATCCGGTCGAGGGCAGTCATGAACCGATTACTCGCGTCGAAGCGGCGATCGCGTCCGAGAAACCAGCGGAGCAGATTCGGACGAAGTGCAGCATTCCAACGGTTGCGCTGACGGTCCGAGTCACGCCCGTCCGTACCCAAAGGCTATGCGCGCTGCCGGCATCAGCCCAGACGCGGCAAGCCGCGTCTCTACCGGGCGATTCCGCTGTCAGCGAGATCCCGGCTTTCCCAACTGGCGAAGCGTCTGCGGCACCCGCTGTACCTGGC
>Ga0209698_10008363_pt1 | contig 10690 bp, 4 predicted proteins | sample LitLauG_LLR_2012_FD_187203 | JGI IMG/M metagenome (GOLD analysis project Ga0209698, IMG submission 187203) | Freshwater sediment microbial communities from Pennsylvania, USA - Little Laurel Run_MetaG_LLR_2012 (SPAdes) (version 2) | ecosystem: Environmental > Aquatic > Freshwater > Creek >... | reverse complement strand
GCAGTCTATGTCCTTTTTGTCGAGCAGCTCCTGATATTTCCGCGTTACGAAGAGATCTTTATTGCCAGTGAGCTCCTTGGCGAGGGTGTGGCGTCCGTCATAAAGATCGGCCGCGCCCGCGCACTGGACACCGGGAAGCGTAAGAGAATCATGAAGCAAGCCGGAGCCCTGCATGCCGATGCCGATAATGCCGAATCGAACGGTGTCGCTCGGCGGAACGTAGGACATGGCGGGAATGGGATTGGGGTCCGTAATCAGCTTTGGAGCGATGGTTGCGGCGCCGGCGATTCCAGCGGAGCGTCTGAGGAATTGACGGCGGGAAAGACCTTTTTTCATGGTGAGCTCCTTGAGAGTGTTTTCAGTTGTCAGTCAGAAACAAAACCGTTCGAACAAGACCGCTCAATTTGCGCAGTCGCCTGGAGCCGAGAAACACCGGGCTGTCGGGCGCACGGAGCGATCGCAAAAACCCTCAGGCCTGAAGGCCTGAGATACAGCACCGAGATTTTAATGCAGCGGCTGGATGCTGACTTCCTTGAAAAAGACGATGTCGTTGTCGCTGTGATTTTGCAAACCGATATAGCCCTCGTTGGGGCGCGTGCCGTGCTGCGGTTCGAAATCGAATTTGCGCTCGGGAACGGGATCGCCTTCGGTGTAGTCGGTGACCAGAACGTCATTCAAAACGACAGTAGTGCGCGGGCCATCGAGGGTGATGAGCATGTAATTCCACTCGGGGCCGGGCTTGCCCGGGCGCGCTTTGGGCTTGGTCAGGGAGTAGAGCGTGCCGGTGACGTGATATTCGTCTTCTTTCGAATCCTCTGGTTGATTGTCGATCTGGACTTCGTAGCCGTAGTGCACGGGCATCCATTCCTCTCGCGGTTCGAGGGGGATTCGAATGAAGACGCCGGAATTATCATTGTGGTCGCGCATCTTGTAGACAACGCGAATGCGGCAGTTGCCGAACTTGCCGCCGGTCCAGTAAAGAAGGCCCATGCCGCCGTGCGTTCGAATGAGGCCGTCTTCGACGGTCATATTGCCGGGGCCCACGTGCTTCCAGCCGGTGAGATCTTTGCCGTTGAATAAGGGCTTCCAAGCGGGAGATTGCGGCCGGGCGACGGCAATCAAGAAGAGAACCGCGACGGCAAGCAGGGCGGTGAGCGTGAGCAGCTTTCGCATGGTGATGATTCCTCCGAGAAAGAGGGCGGGCACGAGTGCCTGGCCTACTCTAGAAACGCAACGCGTGCAGGTAGTCGTAACTGATTTTGATGTCGTCGAATGCTGATTTGGGATCGTCATTTTCGACGAAGTAATGTTTGATGCCGGCCTTACCCGCGCGGGCGAAAAGACTCTTCCAGTCGATTGAGCCTTGGCCGACGTCGGCCATGTGGCCGCCGTATTTTACGGATTGGCCCATCGCGCCCTGGTAACCGCTCGAGGAACTGGCGTCCTTCACCCAATCTTTCACGTGAACGAGAGGGAAGCGGCCGGGATATTTTTCGAAGTAAGCGAGAGGGTCTTTTCCGGCGACGCTGATCCAGCAGAGATCCATTTCCATGGTGACAAGTTTGGGATCCGTTTCGGCGAGGAGGAAATCATAAGGGAGTTTGCCGCCGAGCGACTCGGCAGCATCGAATTCGAACGAGTGATTGTGGTAGCCGAATTGGATGCCGGCTTTTTTGCTGGCCTCACCGGCGCTATTGAAAAGATCCGCCGCGCGTTTCCAGCCTCCGGGTTCGGCGCGCTGCTTTTCGTCAATCCAGGGACAGATGATGTAGCGGTGGCCGACGATTTTCGCGGCTTCAAGAGTTTCCGGCCACTTTTTTTCAACGACAGCGTAGTCGACGTGGCAGGAGGGAGAAGCCAGGCTATTCTTGTCGAGGATTGCGCGGACGTCTTTTGGGGCATGATCGAAGTAGCCTGCGAATTCTACTTCTTTGTAGCCGGTGGCGGCGACTTTGGCGATGGTGCCTTCGAAGTCGGTCTTCATGGTGCCGCGGACGGTGTAGAGCTGGATCCCGACGCGGTCAATCTGATGAGCGGGATCTGGATCTGCTGCCCAGGTTGGCTTGGCGGCGGCTGCAAGAGTTGCGGCGATGGACGTGCCGATGAAAGTGCGTCGATTCATGCGCTGCATTCTACTCCATCCCGACGGAAAGGGAACAGAGATTCACTAAAGAATCAAATAGCGGCGAGTTCGAAACAACGGCCCCGACGACCAAAGTGTTCAAGCTGATCGCCATTTTCACGCCGTCAATGAGCGGCGATCTTGCCGCGGATGACCGTGACGGAGGCTTTTGGCAGCGAGAAGACGGTGTCCGGGCCAGCAGTTATTGTGGAGCGCGCCGGCGGGCCATCGGGATCGGCAACTCCCCCGACCGGATTTTCCGAGTCGGAGTGCCATTTATATTGTTCGCTGCCAAAGCTAACCATACTGACGGCGCCGGAGAAGTGTTTTTTCTCGTTGCTGCCGTCTCCCTGAAAAGAAATTCGGAGTGCATGCTCATTTTCCTGGTCTTTGTTTACCAGCATTAAAGACCAATCACCCTCGGGACGCTGGACAGTATAAGCCGTGACCAAAACATGGCCGGCGCCATCAAGGATGTCGCTGGTGCTTGGATAGACATGATGCTCGCTGCTGCCCGGCTGCACCCACTCGCGAGTGATCATCTGACCGGCGAAATACTGGGCATTGGGCTGCTGGATCTGGTAGTCCTTGTTCATGGTGAACATGCTGAAGGTGCCCGGCGACGTGGAGTGACAGCCGAGCGACTGACCCAGCGGGATGTAGTGGAAATAATAAACGGCGCTACCGCCGGCTTCGAAAAATGCCCCGACAAAATCGGCCCACCAGAGCGCCGCAAAAACATCCAAGAAAGATTCGTCGGCTCCCGCGGCGATGTTGGTTTCGGTGATAAACATGGGGGTGCCTGGAGGGAGCCCGTCGTCGCGCCAAACCTGCAGGATATTGCGGGTGAGGTTCGCTTCTTCGTAAAGATCCGCCCATTGCAGCTTGCATGGTTCGAACGGATAGTGCTCGAATGAGACGAATGACAAATCTCCCAGCCGGTTGCGGGAGCGCAGATAGTCGAAGAAGCGTCCCATCCAGGAAGTCTTGCCTTCGGCGTTGGCCCACACCTCGATATCTTTGTTGACTCCTTCGAAGATAGGACCGCCAAGCTTTAGCTTGGGGTCGACTTTGTGCAAGGCGGTAGCCCACTGCAAGTACAGAGCGGCATAATCTTCCGGAAGAGTGTGTTTGCCGTCGGGTTCTTCGCCCATCTCGACGTACGAGATCGGGTATCCGCGCCTTTCCAGATACTGGATTTCCGCAACCGAGTTTTCCGGCGTGTCGTAGAGCATGGCGACCGGAATCATGGCGGGAAGTCCGCGGGTGATGCCGCTGGTGTAGAAGAGGTCGAAGCCAATCTGATCTCCCTTATCGTTAACCACAGTGCCTTGGTGCCACGGGTCGACTGAAGAACAAAAGGTGTTGGTTTGGGCGCGGTCGGTCGTATGGCGGACGACATCATGAAAGCGCCCGTCGGAGGAGGTCGTGCCGAGGTAAAGCTCTTTGATGGCATAACCGAGGCAATTGCGGCGATCCTCCGGTCCGTGGGTGTCGCAGGTGCTAGAAGGTTCCGTCATCCAGATGCGCACCCAGCGAACGGGTAAGGGAGCGCGGGAAAGTTGCAGAGTGGCGTTGCCGCCCTGGCCATCCATGACCTTGCCACCGGGGAAGGTGACCCAGGAACCTTTGGCTGCTTCCTCAATGGGATTGAGGCCGGTCCAATACTGAACAAGATATTCCTTGGCGTAAGGGTCGGCCCAAGCGATGCGAATGGCGCTGATGTCCTGCGGAGTGGCAAGGTCCACTACCACCCACTGTGGATGAAGGCGGTCATCCTCTCCGGTGAAAGCCTTGGTGAGATAGGGGTTGCTCTTCCAGTAGGTGTTGGTATCGCCGTCGGTGAGGCGAGAGTATCCCCGGCCATCGGGCTGGGAAAACCCGGCGTGTGGCAGCGGGTAACCGTAGGAATGGCGAATGGACTCCGTTGGGTTCGCATCGCCGACAAAGTAGCCGGTATTTCCGGATGCGCTCCAGGTGCCCTTGGGATTCCAGTGCCAGGCTTCCACGTAAAGCTCGGTGTTCTGGCGGTAGGTTACGGTTTGCCAGCCAGTGGAGAGGATCTGTTTAAGAATGGGCTCGGTGAAGATCTTTTCGGTTGCCACCAACGGAATGCGGTCCACTCCTGCGCCAAGCGCCTCGGTTGGGCGGAAGGAGTTTACCGGATGGGCGGTGTCCACGCGAATGGTTTGGCCGTTGAGCAGCGGCGGAATGGAAACTACCAACAGCAGAATGACGGAAATCAATCCAGAAACGCGGCGATAAACGATTCGGCTCACGGAAGACTGCGAAAGAACCGAGGCCACTAAGTGCATCGAGGGGTCTCCTCCCAGATCAGGTGAAATTCCTGGTCTGCGCCTGTTACAACCGCACTTGCCATTGCCGCGGCCCGTCCTTCGAGCGCCACGGCAGACTGACGTAACGTCTAGAAGTAAAGCTTCAGAGCCAACTGTAATTCTCGCGGATCGTTCACCGTGGAACTGATGGTTCCGAAATTGCTCGAACCGACCGTGGAGTGCGGCCCTTGAAAATGGGGATGGTTAAAGGTGTTGAACGATTCAGCGCGGAACTCCAAGCGCGCTCCTTCGCGAACCTTTGATAACGAGAATTCCTTGAACAGCGACATGGAAACATCCCTGGCTCCGGGTTGACGCACGCTCGCAATCGTTCTCGGCGCGCTGCCAAAGGTGAAATTCGCCGGAGTGGAAAGAGCGCCAGGGTTACCAAAATAATTCACGGGATTCGTGTTGGTGTCCGCGGATGCCTCTGGCGATGAAGGCCCTCTTTGCAGTCTTGCTAGCAAATCCGGCCGCTGACCGTAGGTCGGTATCGAAGTTCCATTCCCGAGAAGAGGAATGATGGGCCGGCCGTTATCAATGCGGATGATGCCGTTGGTCTGCCAGCCGCCAACGATGGCATTCATCACGGAGTTCATGTTGCTCCCCAGAAGTCTTTTACGGCCGATTGGGAATTCATACACATAGCTTAGCTGCAGGATCTGAGGGATGTCGTAGACGGAGACAGCCCTTTCCGCATGCAGGTCGAAGGGATTCTGCACGCCCAAGGTGGAGCCACCGGTGGTTCCACCGCCGAGGAAAGAGAAGCTGTCATCGCTCGCCGAGGCGTTGTCCAGAGACTTGGACCAAGCGTAGGTGAGAAGGAACTGGAGACCGGCGGAGAAGTCCTTCTCAACGCGGACCTGGAGAGCGTGATAGATGGAATTCGCGATTGGCGGTGAGTCGCCCTGGAACCCGTTGTATTGAGGGAAGGGCACGAGAAGCTGCCAAGCAGCGACCTGAGGGGCGGCGAGGCCGCTGGTAGGATCGCAAATATAATGGGTTTTGTCGCAGGGCGTTCCTGGAGGGAACTGTGTGGGATCGAAGAAGAACGGATTATTCACCTGATTGGTGAGATTTCCGATCTGCGCCGGAGTCATGCCGGCAATGACTGAGAGGGGTAAGTAGTTGTGCTCGCGGAATCCACCCAGATAGAGGTGGGTTCCTTTTTTCCCAACATACGTGGTATCCAGCAAAATTTTTCCGGGCAGTTCTTTTTGGAAACCAAAACTCCAAGCCTGTTCATAAGGGGTGTTTTGGCTTTCCTTGCGGATGGGTCCGACAGCGGCAAATCCGATGTCATTGAAGGCCCCCAGGGAATTGCCCGGAGGCGGCGCGACGCCACAGGTAAAGGGAGCGGAGAACTGGCAAGAGGTATTGCTCAGAGTGTTCCAGGGAGTAGCGTGATCAATATTTAGAGTAGTGAGCCAGGGAGGCTGGATGTTAAAGCCCTGGAAGCCCCAAGGGCCGGTCCCCGAAGCGCCACTGCGCGGAGTGGAGAAATAGACGCCGTAACCCCCGCGAATCACAAACTTTTGCGGCAACTGGTAGGCGAGACCAAAGCGGGGCTGGATGTTTTTGTAATCCGCATAGTAATTAGAACGATCCTTGGGACTAGCAAAGACTTCGATGCCTTGCAAGGCGCCCAGAGTTTGAAGGGCTGAGGCGGGAATTCCGTCCCCCTGGGCAACCGCCAATTGAGCCGGCGTGAGCTGCAGAGGGGATGCCGCGGCCGGATTGAGCCAGTTCATGCGGTTAAAGCGCTCGGTACGGGGCAGGGACAATTCATACCGGAGGCCGAGGTTGAGGGTGAGTTTGTTCGTTACTTTATAGTTGTCCTGGGCAAAAACTCCGTAGCGAAAACTCTGCGTGCTGACGAAATTGTCGAAGCCTTGCTGGCAGGGCGTGCAACCGCCGCCGGAAAAAGTCGGCGAGCCGATTCCAGTTAGGAAGCTTGCTAATCCATCTCCGCCGGAAAGAGGCAGGCCATTGTTGTCTGTGCCGGCCTGTGTAGAGATTTGTGAGGTGGCTGAAAAATCGAAGGGGAAATCACCGGCGGGCCAGCCGGGATTCCCGTGATTAATGCGGTGCAGTCTGCCCTCGCCTCCGAACTTCAGTTCATGACTCTTCCGGACCAAGCTTATCGATCCACCGAGATGGTGAGAGTCTTGACCTTCCCGAGTAATGCTGAAGGTTTGCGTCCCGATGTTGTTTCCGGCGTTTCCCGAGCTGTACCCCCCGATTTGGATTGCCGGAAGCACTCCGAAGCCGTTGTTCAGGTAGGAGGGAAGGCCCAATTGTGCGAAGGAAGAGCCAATGTTGGGGAATGAGCCTTTGATGCCGCCGGCATCATCGAAGCCGCGGACCAGGCCATAGGTAATGGTGAGGACAACGGTGGGGCTGAAAGTGTGCGTGTGGTTGATGGCCACGGAATGGCGTGTGTAACGGGCCGGCCCAGAAGTGCAAGGATCGAGGGAATTTCCGAAACAATTGAAACTGGTGGAGCTGCCCCAGCCTTGCGAGTACCTCACACTGAAAAGGTCGCGATCACTGAAGCGATGATCGACTTTGAGGTCAAACTGGTTGTTGGAGTTGGTGTTGGCGCCCGAGCTGAAGAAATTGTTATTCTGCAGAGTGAATAGATCGGTGGCGTTTACAGTGGGTTTGGGGAACAGCAAGAACAAATTGCGGGCGGCCGGATTAATCAAGTTTCCCGGTCCAGCCGGGAGTTGAAAGGGGGTGCCTTGCAGCGCTTGGTTGCCCGGCAGATTACCCAAGCTGGTATAGGTAGCCAGATTGTTGAAAGGAATGAAGGTGGAGCGGACGGCGCCTGCCCCCAAACTGCCATCTCCGGCGGGATCGGGATTGAACGTTCCGCTGTAGGGGTCCCAAAGCTGGCCAGAGGCCACCGAGCATTTTCCGGAGCTATCAAAGGTTCCGCCCTGCAGGGTGCACAGCTCGCCGAAGTTTCCGAGCGCCGGACCTCCCGGGCCACAATTCACGCCAGCCGGATCTCCGCGTTCGCAGAGCGAGGGAACGCCCATGCCTCCGGAGGAAGCAGCGGAAGTTTCCCGCGTGCCTTCGAAATCGAAAAAAAAGAAAGTCTTGTCCCGTTTGATAGGGCCGCCGATGGTACCGCCAAAATTGTTACGTTTGAGGGCCGCAATGGGCTGCCCATTGGCATTGTTGAACCAGTTGTTGGCGTCCATGACAGAGTTGCGAAAAAACTCGTAAGTACTGCCGTGAAATTGATTGGTGCCGGAACGGCTGATCACATTGATAATTGTGCCGCCGGCAAAGCCATACTCGGCAGTGAAGTTGGTTTGTTGAACCTTGAATTCCTCGACGGAGTCTACCGAAGGATTGTAGGGGACATTTTGAAGTCCGCTGTTCTGCTCAAAATTGGTGGCGCTGGCGCCGTCGATGAGGACGTCAGCGGTGGAGTTACGGCTGCCGTTGGAGTTGAAATTGATGCCGCCATTCGAACCGCGCGTGCCGGGAACGTTGGTCTCCGTTACGCCGGGAGCGAGGTAGACAAGATCGGTGAAATTGCGGTCGACCAATGGCAAATCATTGACGAACTTACGATTCACGACTTGGCCCGTGACGGCGTCCTCGGTTTGCAGCTGCACGGCGGAAGCTTTTACTTCCACTAATTCGGTGGTCTTGCCGACGACCAAGGAAAAGTCGAAGGAAATGTTTTGCGTGACATCCAATCGAATGTTTTCCTTGCGCTGGCTTTCGAAATTGGCGGCCTCCACGGTGATTCTGTAGGTTCCCGGAGGGATAGAGCGCAGGAGATACCTGCCGGTGGCCGGGTCCGTCGTGGCCGTATAGACGTATCCCTTGTCTTGGTCCAGCAGCGTTACCTTTGCCAAAGGAACGACGGCGCCCGATGGATCGGTCACGACGCCAGTCACCGAGCCGGTGTAAAGCTGGGCTCGGGAAGCCGGGGAGAGCAAAAGAGGGAGGAGCAGCAGCAATGCGTAGAGGAGAGGTACGGCTCTTCTCAGGGGAAAACTTAAAACGATTGAAGCAGGATTTGCTTCGAGTACACACATAATGACCCCTATTCGGGGCCTTGACCTTGGAGCCTGCCTGTCGCACCGCGGGCCGCTCCGCTGGCTGGCCGGAAGTTCCCCAAAATGTTGCATTAAAACGATTCAATATCCAGAGTGCGACAAAGTCAAGAGGGAATTTTCGTGAAGAAAATTTATAAACGGGGCACTGCTCGGAATTCGGCGGAAGGGCTTGAGGAAAAAAGAAGGACGGCCCGGCGTGGCCGAGCCGCCCTAAGTTTGAGAGCACATTTCAGAGCGGGACTTTTGGCTTGATAGTGGTGAATCAGAATGTAAACCGCGCTCCGAACTGGAACTGACGCGGAGTGTTGACCGTGTTGGTGATCGTGCCGAAACCAGCCGGACTAGGGTTACTGGGATCCTTCTGCAGAGCGTTAAACACGGACGTAGCGTTCGGCACGTTTGGGTATCCAAACTGCGGTGTGTTGCTCACGTTGTAAGCCGAGATATCGAAGCGAAGCGCCTTCGTCTCCGTGAATTTGTAGGTTTTGTACAGAGACATGTCGAACTCGCGCGCTCCCCGGGTGCGAACGTGGTCGAGATACGCCGGAGCGTTACCGGGGATGAATGGATTGATCGGTCCGCCGCTTTCCGTTCCAGGCCTTGCGAAGCATTGATAGCTAAACCACGTTGTTGGGGTGTGCGGAGCACCTTTTGACGGATCGCAGGTCAGATCGGACCGTTGACTGAAAAGCGTACCGGTTTCGCCGGACGATGGCGATTGAATCGGAACGCCCGTACCGAGGTAGAGGATGCCATTGGCGGTCCAGCCGCCCAGAATCGCATCGGAAACTCCGTGCAGATTCAGAGCCCGGTCCTTGCCAACCGGCAAGTCGTACGATACCTGCCCGGTGAACAAATACTTGACATCCTGGGGGCTGATGGCGTGCTCCAAGCGCAGATCTCTCCAGTCCTGAATTGAGCCCCCGTGAGAGCCTACGAAACCAAGAGGAGGGTGCCCGTCGTCGGTCATTAACTTCCCCCAGGTGAAAGTAGCGAGAGTGGTGAAATGCCCCGTCAGCCTCTTCTGCACCTTGGTTTGCAGGGAGCTGTACTCAGAGTCGCCTCCCGGGTAGCCATTCACGACGACCCCGTTGCCATTTCCATAATTCCCGTTACCGAACTGCGGATACTGCTCGAGCGACACGAACAGCGGCACTGTCGCAGCACCGGAATTAGTGTTGGTCGGAGGGAGAATCGGCGCCCATTTGTTGGGTACACAGCTGGGCGCTGGGCAGGAGGCGGTCAATGCCGATTGGTATTTGGCGATGGTAGCAAGATCGAGCACGTTCAGGTCGACATTGCCCAAGGGGAGGAAAAGTCCCCGGCTCCCGACATAGCCAACACTGACGACCACCTGATGTGGCAACTCGTACTCCAAGCCGAAGTTGAAGTTATAGGTAGTGAGCGTACGCTGAGAGCGCAGTACGGTGCTTAAGGGTATCCCCAAATTATTGCCCAGGCCCGAAGGCGCCGTACTGAAAACCGGGTTGGTTCCGTTTGGGTAGGGGTTGCTCAGCGAAAAAAGGCCGGTGAAAACGTCGACAGCACTCCCCGTATTCGCATTGCAGGATGTGCCGTTGAACACGGTGTTGCCGTTTGAATTCAGACAGGTGGCGTTCCACTGTGTACTGGACGAGAATCCATCGGAATTGTTTCCAGCACTGGCGACATTGTGTACGGTGGGACCGTAGTAGAAGCCGACGCCCCCGCGCACGACGAAGTGCTGGACGGGCTGCCAGGCGAAACCCAGGCGAGGTCCGAAGTCGTGCAAGTTCGTCGTAAAGGGAGAGCGATTCCCCCCGTTGACATAGACTTCGGCACCCGTGTAGGAGACACCATTCACCGTATTTGTGGCCTTGGGATCAAAGTATTCCAGACGGTTCCGACGCTCGTTGCGCCCGCCGAAGATGTCCCAGCGCAGGCCGGCAGTAATGGTGAGGGTCTTCGAAGCATGAAACGTGTCCTCCACGAAGGCCGCGTAATAGGGACTGGACTCGGCAGCAAAGATGTCTTTACTAAAACTCGATTCGGAGCCGGGCGAGGTTCCCATGCCGATGAGGAAGGAGGCGAAATCGCTTCCACCTGTGGCACTGGCAAGCGACTGTTCCGTAGCGCTGACATCGAACGAGTAGGTGCCCGCGGGTGAGGGC
>Ga0209698_10008362_pt1 | contig 10690 bp, 9 predicted proteins | sample LitLauG_LLR_2012_FD_187203 | JGI IMG/M metagenome (GOLD analysis project Ga0209698, IMG submission 187203) | Freshwater sediment microbial communities from Pennsylvania, USA - Little Laurel Run_MetaG_LLR_2012 (SPAdes) (version 2) | ecosystem: Environmental > Aquatic > Freshwater > Creek >... | reverse complement strand
ATCCTATCGTGCTCGAATCTCCCGATGCCGACCTGGAAAAGGAAGCCCTGCAAACCGCATGGAAGCTACGCTACCAGCCGATGAAGCTGAATGGACATCCGGTACAGTGCCAGGTGACCATCATTCTCGATTTCAAATTGGAATAGCCGGAACTGGTTTGACGAGCTGTGAGAATCTAGCTTTCTGCGACGAGATATTCCACGTGGTCTGTGGTCTTAAGAGATGGCAGATTACTTCTCGGCTCCAACGCACTGCAGCAGGCGTGCAACACCTTCTCGAAACACCTCGGGCTCGGTGATCAGGCTCAGCACCAAGTGGCCTTCACTCGGGAAATCGTAGAAGTGGCCGGGATGCACGCTCACGGCCATCTTGCGCAGGAGATCGATACACAGTTCTTCATCGCTTCCGCGCACGGGAACGCGCATCACGGTGTACCATCCGCCTTCCACGAGATAGCGCGTGCAGGACGGGTGGCTGGCGAGTTGATGGTCTAGCTGTGCCAGGTTCACGCGCAAGCGGTCGAGGAGCATGGGCTGAACGTGCTTCCGTTGTTCGAGCAACACGGGCGCGGCCAGCTGTACGGGAGCGTTCATCGAGAGATAAGTATCGGCGATGACTTCGAGCCGAGCCCCTGCCTGCTGCACGATCTCCGCCGGGCCGCTGGCTGCCAGCCAGGCGAACTTCATCTGCGGGAGGGCTGAGATTTTTGATATCCCGCTCAGCGTGAAAGTCAGCGTCTCCGTATTGCCCGCAAAACTGGGACGAGCCACGCCGTCGTGCGCGTAGTCGAGAAACACTTCGTCCACAATGAGCGCCAGGCCATAGTCGCGACAGAAAGCATTGAGCGCCGATGTTTCCGTTTCGGACACATACGAGCCCGTCGGGTTGTTGGGATGAACAATCACCACCGCGCGCGATTGCGACGTCGCGGCCTTGTAGAGTGAATCGAAGTCGATCTGCCAGCCGTGGTCGTAGATGAGCGGATACGGCACCAGCTTGACGTCAGCCAGGTCGGCCAGAAACTCAAAGAGCGGATAGCTCGGCTTGGGCACCAGAATCTCGTCCGCCGGATTACAGAGCAGACGAAAGATGTAGGAATAGGCTTCGCTGGTGCTGGTGGTCAGGAGGAGGCGGTCCGGGTCGAGATCGAAGACTTCGTGCGACTCGCGGTAGTAGTGGCAGACTGCTTTGCGAGCGCTGAGGAGGCCGCGCGGCTGCGGGTCGTAGCGCATGGCCGCGGGATTCACAAGCGCGCCGAGGACGACTTCAGGGTCAAGGTGAATGCCGGCTTCGGTTGGATTCGAGATGGTCAGGTCGAGGATCTCCTGGCCGGACGCGCGCACCTCTTCGAGGGCTCGGGTCAGCGCGTTGGGGGCGAGACGCCAACGGGTGCGGTGGGAGAACATGGGTCAGTAGCGGCGGTCAATCATGGACAGGCGTGGGGCGTCCACGATGGCAGACTATCGGAAAGGACGTTCGGTAGCAAAGTCCGGTGACAAGCACTCCTCGGTTCCTGCTAGTCAGCCGCACTCTGACGGTCGGGTGACCAGGCGAACCTCGGCGGCGCTCACTATTTACAAACTTATGACAAATTGTTTGACGTTGCGCAGACAACCCACACTGCTCTTCCTACTATAGTATGCGTTTTGGAGAGCGCCTTTCCTGCCCAGCGTCCAACTCAATTCTTGATGTTCGCCGAAGGGCCAGATTCTGGTGCGCTCAGAATAAGGTGATGTTATGAAAAGAGCGAATGTCAGCGCATGTCTGGGTGTGTTTTTGTTGTTCTTCGCGATGAGCCTGCCAGGGCGCGCGCAAAGTTGGTCCTTTACCGGCAGCATGCAGCAGGCGCGCATGTACTTCACGGCCACGCTGCTGAACAATGGTCAGGTTTTAGTGGTGGGCGGAACTTACCGCGGCACCTTTGTCCAGTATGGCCTGACGAGCGCAGAATTGTATAACCCCGCCAGCGGCACGTTCAGCACGACCGGTAGCTTGAACACCGGGCGCTACGGGCACAGCGCGACGCTGCTGAACAATGGGAAGGTCTTGATCGCGGGTGGCACGAACAGTACCACGGGCGCGCTCTCCAGTGCGGAACTGTACGACCCTGTCGCCGGCACTTTCAGCATGACCGGCAGCTTGTCGTGCGCTTGCGGGTTCAGCGCAACGTTGCTGGCCAACGGGATGGTGCTGTTCACCGGCGGGATTAATGGGAGCACTGCCCTTACCACCGCGGAACTCTACAATCCCACGACTGGGACTTTCGGCCTCACCGGAAACCTGAATGTGGCCCGCGCGGGACCCTCGTCCACTCTGCTGGGCAACGGGAAGGTCCTGGTCGCTGGAGGCGTCTACTACACCGGCACCAGCCCCAATCTCGTCCCGAATTATCTCGCGAGCGCTGAGCTGTACGATCCAACCACTGGAACGTTCACGCTAACCGGAAGCCTCAACACGGCGCGCACAAGCGAGACGACAACTTTGCTGCCGAACGGCAACGTCCTGCTGGCAGGCGGACAGAATGCTGGAGCCAACGGCGGCTACCTTTCGAGCGCGGAATTGTATAACCCCGCCACCGGCAAGTTCACGAACACCGGAAGTCTGAACACGCCGCGTATTCTGCACACGGCACATTTGCTGAGCAGTGGAGGTCCTGATCGTTGCCGGCAATCATTTCGGACCGTTGGCGAGCACCGAGTTGTACGATCCTGCAAGCGGTACTTTCAGTAATGCCGCGAGCTTGAACACGCCGCGCCAGGGACACGCGTCCGCGTTACTCACAAACGGGCAAGTATTGGCTGCGGGAGGGAATAACGCGCGAGGCGGAAAGACGGGCTGGCTGGCTAGCGCAGAGTTGTATCACTGAGAGTGGTACGGCGCGGACAGGAATGTCCGCGCCACACCGGTCGGGAATCCGATTCAAAAGCGGGTAACCACCTCCAGTTCGTCCAAGTGGACCTCCGTGACACCGGGGACCGCCCGGACGAGACTGCCAATCTTCTTTGCCTGAACCGGGCCCAGGATGTCTCCTTTGACGGACACCGACCCGCCTTGCGCGAGCACTTCGAATTGAACGCTGGAGGTCGCTGGATCCATCGCCAGGTGCGCCTTGACGCGGCTGGCGGTGGCGAGATCGTTCAGGCTTCTTTGGCTTTCGGGAGTGGCCTCAAAATACTTGAGCTGCGCAGCCGAACAGATTACGTCGCACGCTTCCTCAAGATTGATTTGCTCCAGGTTGAGCACAATGTCGTAGAGCGATGCGTCTCTCCAATCGACGCCGTAGAGGAACTGGGTCCACTTGCGCCGGTCGTCATCCATCTTTTCGATGTAGGCAATGGCTTCCTGACGATTGCACTTCAGCCGGTCCTGCAGCCTGCCGATACGGAATTCCATGGGAGCAATGATGCGGGTGCGCAGGATGTGGGGCCCCTTGCCGAGCAATAGATGTCCAGCCAGGCCATGGTAGATGGCATTTCCTGTTTTGACTTCCTCGGCCATCGCCGCCTGAATGTAGGCGAGGTAGAGGTACTTGGTGTGGTGCGATTGCCCGAGAAAGGTTGGCGGTTTTTCGATAGCAGTCCGCAGGTCGTCCTGAGACACGCCCCAAGCCGCAGCGTTCTGGATGATCTGGTCGCGATCGATGCAGCGGTAGCCCAGCCTCTGGGCGAGGCTTTCGGCCAGCATCTTGCCTCCGCTAAACGATCCTCTGGAGATGGTGATGATTGGCATACGAACCTCTTTTCTGTCGACACAGCCCACGACGCTGACGAACTCGATCGCTCCGCAGGCTCACCTTGCTGCTGAATACCACAGTACCCGAGCTAACACCGTGACGGGCCTCACTGTTCAAGGTTTGCGGTTGGCTATGGACTTAAGACCGATTACCACAGAGGACACAGAGGGGCACAGAGGGACCCGTGGCACTACGACTTCAATTGCAATCCTGCAAATTTACTTTGGTGTCAACTTTTCGCGGACAGGAGTGTCCGCGCCACACGAGCATCATTTTTCGAAGGCTTCTTTGTTTACTACGTAGGGCATCCTGGTGATGTCGCCGCCGTAGTTGCCTTCCAGGACGTCGATCAGTCCCTGTACGCAACGTCCGGCCATGCCTTTTTCGGGGTCCGGGGACAGGCGGGTGATTTTGGCCGCGCTGGCGAAATGCGGCAGCAGGCGACAGCGATCGGCGATGGAAGGATCGCGCAACGGGGAATCGGCGGGGAGCGGCTCTTTTTCATATACGTCGAGGGCGGCGCCGGCAATCCAGTTCTCTCGCAGAGCACGGGCGAGGGCATTCTCATCCACTACCGGACCGCGCGAGGTGTTGATGAGCATCGCCGTTGGCTTCATCGTACGGAGCGTCGCCTCGTTGATCATGTGGTAGGTCGGCGTTGCGCTCTCGCCTTCGCGCAGCAACGGGACGTGCAGGCTGATGAAGTCGGCCGCGCTGAGCGCTTCCTGCAGCGTGGTGTAACGAATGGTGGCTCTCTCCCGGCTGATACCACGCTGGAAACGCAGGTCCTTCACCTCCTGGATGGCCCGGATGTAATCACGGTTCTCGTAGGCGGGATCAAAGCACAGGATATTCATGTCGAACCCAGTGCACTTTTTGATCATGGCCAATCCGATACGTCCGGTGCCGATGATGGCGATTGTTTTACCAGTAACCTCATCCCCCAGGAATGGCAGGTAGGGATGCCAGTAGCTCCAGCGATGGTCGCGCGCCAGTTGCTCGGCAGGCCAGAGTTTGCGAGCGAGGGCGCCCACCAGAAAGAACGCGAATTCGGCGGTGGCTTCGGTCAGGACGTCGGCGGTGTGAGTGAACGGAATCTTGTAGCGATTGGCTTCGGCGCGGTTGATGTTGTCGAAGCCGACGGCGAACTGGGCGACAACCTTCAGGGTGCCGTTCCCTGCGGCGAAGATCTCGGCGTCGATCGGATCGCGCAGCGTGGTGATCAAGCCGTCTACTCCCGACTTGACCTTCTCAACGATCAGCCTCTTGGGCGGAGCTTCGGGGTTGGGACAGACCTCCAGTTTGTATCCCCGACTACGCAGAATGTTGAGGGCGTCCCCGATATCGCAGGTGGCGAAGACGCGGAGTCGATGGCTCATTCTGGTTTCGAGCTGCTAGTTGCTGGTCTCTCGTAGACCTCGATAATTGGCGGCTGTGCCAGGAAACTAGAAACAAGAAACCAGCAACGGAATTGCTCAGTCTACCTCAGGAACAGCGACGGCGGGGAGAGATTGCAGAAAGAAGTAGCAGTATTCTTTGCGGCCCTTAGGCAGTCCTTAGCGCACTTTGCGGTCTAGGACCTTTAACCGCAAAGCTCGCAAAGAAAGGCCGCAGAGTCCGCTAAGCAAGAGGCAGTCGAGACTCTAGAACTGCACCAATACCCGGAAAGGCTCTATTGCTCGCGGGTGTCAGGCCGCTGCGACGAGGAGGCGGCTTGCGCGTGGTGGCGGACATCGGCGCCGAGAACCCAGAAGATGACGTCCTCGGAAATGTTCGTGGCGTGGTCGGCCACGCGCTCCAGATTGCGGGCGACGAGGAGAGCATCGAGCGCCTGTTGAGTGGATTGCGGCTCATCATTCATCTTTTTCACGAGCATAATGAAAGCCTCGTCGCGCATCCGGTCAACGACGTGGTCCATCTCGAGCACGGCTTGCGCCAGTTCGGCTTTGCCTTCCACGAACGACTCCAGCGCGCGTCTCACCATGGCGCTGACGGCGGTTGCCATGCGCGCAATATCCACCGGCAATACGACGGCGGGGAGCTCGATCATGTCCATGACGCGCTCGGCAATGTTGACGGCCTGATCGCCCACGCGCTCGAGATCAGCGTTGATCTTGGTGACCGCGAGAATGAATCGCAGGTCGACCGCCGCGGGCTGCTGGGTGGCCAGAATGTCGAAGGCGAGTTCGTCAATCTCGCGCTCGGCGGCATTGATGAGGCTCTCGTTTTCGAGCACCAGCTGACAGCGCCCGAGATCGCGCTCGGTGTAGGCCTGGCAGGCACGGTCCACCGCCAGCTCCGCGAGGCCGCCCATACGGAGCAACTTCTCCCGCAGTTCTTCAATCTGCTGTTGAAAACGCGTGCGCATTATCCAAACCTGCCTGTGACGTAGTCTTCCGTCCGTTTGTCGGACGGATTGGTAAACACCTTTTCGGTTTTGTCGAATTCAATCATCTTGCCGAGCAGGAAGAAACCCGTGAACTCGGCCACCCGGGCTGCCTGTTGCATATTATGCGTGACGATGACGATCGTGTACTGCTCTTTTAGTTGGAAAATCAGGTCTTCGATCTTGCCGGTTGAGATGGGATCGAGCGCCGAGCAGGGTTCGTCCATGAGGAGAACCTCGGGCTGGACGGCTAAAGCGCGCGCGATGCAGAGGCGCTGCTGCTGGCCGCCGGAGAGGCTGGCTCCGGATTTCTTGTGCAGCGAGTCTTTCACTTCCTCCCAGAGCGCGGAACTGTGCAGCGATTTCTCAACGATCTCGTCCAGTTGTTTGCGGTTGCGGAATCCGTTCAGTTTGAGCCCGGCGGCCACGTTGTCGTAGATCGACATCGTCGGGAACGGGTTGGGCTTCTGAAATACCATGCCCACGCGGCGGCGGAGTTGGGTAGCTGATGTGCCGTTATAGACCGCAAGGTCGCCGATGCGGACCTTGCCCTCGACGCGTGCGTCCGGGATGGTTTCATGCATACGGTTCAGGCAGCGGATGAAGGTGGACTTTCCGCAGCCCGAAGGTCCAATCAAGGCGGTGGCATGGTTGGCCTGCACCACGATATTGATGTCGAACAATGCCTGCGTTTTGCCGTAGAAGGCATTCAGTTGCTCGACCGTGATTCCAACACCCATAACTTGTTACGCTCCTGCCAGAGTTCCGCGCCGGACAGCAATGCGAACGGCGGTGACAGCACTGACAATCAAAACGATCAAAACCAACGCACCCGCCCAGGCCTGCCGGTGCCACTCGTCAAACGGCGAGATGGCGTAGGTGAAAATCTGGAGCGACAGAGCGGCGATCGGCTGGTCCGTTTTCCAATTCCAGAACTGGTTTCCGAAGGCGGTGAATAGCAAAGGCGCGGTCTCTCCGGCGACGCGCGCAAAGGCCAGCATGACGCCGGTGATCACGCCCGAGGTAGCCGTGCGCAGGGTAATCGAAAGCGTGGTGCGCCAGCGCGAAACGCCCAACCCGTACGCGGCCTCACGGATCGCCTGCGGAACCAGCAACAGCATCTGCTCGGTGGTGCGCGCAATGGTCGGCACCATCATGATGGCCAGGGCCACGCCGCCGGCCAGTGCCGAGAAGTGTTTTTGCCGCATCACCACGATGGCATAAGCCACAATGCCGATCACGATCGAGGGCACGCCGTTCAGAACGTCGGAGATAAAGCGCACCGCGTCGCCATACCGGTTGCGGCCGTATTCGGAGAGATAGATTCCAGCGCCGATCCCGAGTGGCACGCCGAGCAGGCTGGCGATCGCCAGAATGACCATCGAGCCGACAATGGCATTGGCCATGCCGCCCCCGGCTTCGCCCACCGGTTTGGGCGTCTGAGTCAGGAACGCCCAGTTGATCGAGCCGATGCCCTTGTAAACCAGATAGGCAAAAATCGCGAACAGGGGCAGAAGCACGAGGATCACTGTCACCACGGCAACCGCGGTCATCGCACGATCCACGAAGCGCCGCCACAAACTGATGGGCGGCATCACGATGGCGGTCGAGGCGGCACTCATCTCAGGCAAGGCCTTTCGTGGGCTGGCCACGCGTGACGCTCCAAACCAGCAATCGGGCGAGCGCATTCACCACGATCGTCACCAGGAACAGCGCCAGGCCAATCTCGATCAGCGCGGACAGATACACGTCCCCCGTCGCTTCGGTGAATTCGTTCGCCAGAACACTGGCCATGGTGTATCCGGGAGCAAACAGTGACTTGGCAATTTCCGCCCGGTTGCCGATCACCATGGTGACCGCCATGGTTTCGCCGAGCGCGCGGCCCAGACCCAGAATGACGCCGCCCACGATGCCGGCGCGCGCGTTGCGCAGCACGCCCATGCGAATCATCTCCCAGCGCGTGGCTCCGAGCGCCAGCACCGCTTCCCGCTGGTGCTGGGGCACCACCGTGAGCACTTCGCGCGTAATCGATGAGATGATGGGAATGATCATGATGGCCAGAATCACGCCGGCCGCCAGCATGCCGATGCCGTAGGGCGGGCCGGAGAACAGGCCCGTCCAGCCGAGCGTCGTGGCAAGAAACGGTTGCACGTAAGTACGCAACAGCGGCACCAGGATGAAGATAGCCCATAACCCGTAGATCACGCTGGGAATCGCCGCCAGCAGCTCGGTCGTAAAGGAAAGTACACCTCGAAGACGGACAGGGCACATCTCGGTGATAAACACCGCCACACCGACCGACAGCGGAACCGCGATGACGAGCGAGAGAATCGAAGAAACCAGTGTTCCGTAGATGAACGGCAGGGCTCCGAATTGCTCTTCGACCGGGTTCCAATCCTGCCCGCCGAAGAACTTCCAACCGAACGCGTGCCAGGAAAGCTGGGAACCCACGATCAGTTCGTAGACGATCAATCCGAGTAGCGCCACCACGGCGACGCCGCAAAGACGCATGGCCCAACCAAAAACGGCGTCCGGGATTTCGCTGACCTTTCCCTGCAACAAGGGTGCGGTTCTGGATTCGACTTTCAGGGTGGCCTTTGACGCCCGCTCCGGTTCGGGGGGGCTGAAGCGCGGCCGGGGCAGGGCTTGATTTGACATTCCCCTTGAAAGTAGCAGAGGGATGTTACAGTTCGATGAAAAAGCGGTTTGGCATTGGCTTGTGTGGCGCGGACACTCTTGTCCGCGCCTGCCTGCGGCGTGAATGCTGCCGACACGCGGACAGGACAAGAGTGTCCGCGGCACACGGGCCATGCGGTTGCGCTACCCGGGCCGCTTATGAGAAGACTGTTCGTTGCTTTATGCCTACATTTGCCGCCATTGACATTGGCTCGAACTCGGTTCGGCTGAAAATTTCACGTCTGCAGGGCGGCCGGCTCAAGGAAATCCACGAGGACCGCGAGGTCACTCGCCTGGGCGAAGGCGTGTTCAGCGGTGGACTGCTGTGGCCCGAGTCGATGTCGGAAACGGTGCGCGTCCTGCGCCGCTTCAACCGCGCCATCCAGGAATGGGGCGCCGATTCGGTGCGCGTGGTGGCAACGGCGGCTTTGCGGGATGCCCGCAACTCGCGCGCTTTCCTGGAGTGGGTGCGCTCTACTACCGGCTGGACGATCGAGATCATCTCCGGTTTGGAAGAGGCGCGCCTGATCCACCTCGGCATTGTCTCCAGCAGCCGGGTGGGTGCCGATAACGCGTTGCTGGTCGACCTGGGCGGCGGCAGTTGCGAATTGACGCTGTCCCGCAAAGGGCAGATTCGCGAAACGGTGAGCCTTCCGCTGGGGGCCGTGCGTCTGACCAGTGAATTCCTGAAGCACGATCCGCCGCGCAAAAGCGAATTGAAGCGGCTCCAGGGATTTGTGGGGAGGGAGATCGGAAAGGTCCAGGACCGGATCAAATCGGGGCGCGCGGGGGTGGTGATTGCCACCTCGGGCACGGCCGCGGCCTTGGCGGGCGTCGCGACCCACCTGGCTCGTTTCAAAAGCCGGCGAGCATCGGCCGCTACGCGGGAGATGATGCGCCGCATCGTCAAGCAGATCGCGCGCCTCCCACTCGAACAGCGCCGGCGGATTCCCGGCATTGGCCCGCGGCGCGCCGAGATCATTTGCGCCGGAGCCGTGGTCTATGCCGAGTTGTTGGAGCGGTGCCACCTGCGAGGCTTTCGCTACTCGGCTCTGGGCCTGCGCGACGGCATTCTGGCGCAAATGGCGGCGGAATACGATCACAGCACCCGCTCCGGCCGCGCCGTGGAATCGGAGCGGTGGGAGTCGATCAAGCGCGCCGTCGAGCACTATGGAGTCGACTTGCAGCACGCGCTGCACGTGCGCGATTCTACTCTGCTGCTGTTCTCTACTTTGAAGTCGATGCATCAGTTGCCGCCGGATTACGGGGAATGGCTCTCCGCGGCGGCCATGCTCTATGAGGTGGGCGACTACGTGAATCGCAACGGGCACCATCGTCACACGTACTACATCATTGCGAACTCCGAAATCCTGGGATATACACCGCAGCAGCGCCGCATCATTGGAGCGATCGCGCGCTATCTTGGAAAATCACGGCCCACGCCGGGCGATGGCCCGATGAACGGTCTGAGCCCGCAAGAGCAGGAGAATGTCACGAAGGCATCCGTCCTGCTGCGCGTGGCGCGGGCTTTGAACCTGGGGAGAATCCAGGCGGTGGCCCATGTCGCGATTTCGGCGCGCAGCGGAAGTGTCTCGATGAAACTGACTCCGCGCGGCAAGGCCAGTGTGGATCTGGAGCTGTGGGCGATTGAGAAGGACCGGAACTACTTCCGCGAAGTCTTTGGGCGCGAACTCTCAGCCGCGGCCGTGTAAAGCGTGCGCAGGATGCGGGGCGTGAGGCACCAGCTCAGGGATCCGAAATTGCGCCGCATTTCCACTTTCGCGACGGCGCCTTTCTTGAGTTCGACGTTCCCTTCGCAGCCTCTCTCGCTGATCACGCGCCCAAGAAATTCGCGCAGATTGGGATTGTGTCCCACCAACAGCAAGGACTCCTGG
>Ga0209698_10008361_pt1 | contig 10690 bp, 8 predicted proteins | sample LitLauG_LLR_2012_FD_187203 | JGI IMG/M metagenome (GOLD analysis project Ga0209698, IMG submission 187203) | Freshwater sediment microbial communities from Pennsylvania, USA - Little Laurel Run_MetaG_LLR_2012 (SPAdes) (version 2) | ecosystem: Environmental > Aquatic > Freshwater > Creek >... | reverse complement strand
CGAATGAATCCGATCGAACCTTCCGCCAGCCCCAACTGGCGGGCCACCTCACTGTACGGCAGCGGCGGATCCCGGAAGAACAGCATATCCACCATGGTTCGGCAGCGTGGCGGCAGCCCCGCCACCGCGTCGCGAAGGATCTGCTGACGCTCCATCTGTTCCTTCCACTCCGGGAAAGACGCTTCCCCGTCGATCGGTTCTGCGTCAAACTCGCCCGTTGTGCGCTCCGAGCGGCGCTGGCGCTGCTTCCACTGGTAGCACTTATGCCAGGCCACCGTGATCAGCCATCCACGAAGCGCTCCGAACTGCCGCAAATTATCTAGTTCGGAATACAGATCGAACCACACTTCCTGGAAAATATCGGCGGCGTCTTGCGGGCTCAGACGGTACCGGAACGGCGCCGAGTAGACCAAGCCCTTATACTTCTCCACCAGGGCCGCCCAAGCCTGTTCATTCCCTCGCAGGCATTCGCTCACCAGGTCTTGGTCGCTCCACGCCGGAGTAGGCTTGCCCGAAACCGCGTAGGGCATGGTCATCGCACCCTCCCGGCATTCGGCTTGCAAAACAGCTCTTCGGCATCCCGAAGCGGAAATGGATCGACGACGGCGGAACAGAAGTTGCCCAACTCGCTCCTCGCAGCAACCATCACCCGCGGGCTCGCCAGGCAGATCGGCGCCCGGAATTCCGGTTCCGTTTCCTGCACCTGGTCGTAGAGTTGTTTCCGCCGGGCCGCATCCAGAGCGACCATCCGCAGGCGCAGCCGCATGAGCCGATCGATTTCCTCCTCCCATTGGGTCGCGGTTTCCGTGGATTGGGTGAGCCGATGGATCGTGATGCGGCCGGCGTTTCGTCGCTGGATGGCTGGTTGCGAGACTGCGCCCACGAATCCGTTTCCGGAGCACGCGCCGAGCAGCAGAAGTTTCTGAATGGTTTCCCGTCGACTGAGTGTACTCATCCTCGCTTAGTGTACTCGTCCTGACTTGGTTAATAAATGTTAAGCCTAGATGATTTTACCTTCCTTGCAAATGTCCTTCCAAATACGTTACCAAAAGGTAGTGGTACAGGTTGATAGCCGAAAGCAGCATGCCGGGTGCCAGCATCCAACCCGCAAGATCGCAAGCACGTACACCGCGGCAACGACTGCGGACATAACGGACCCGGGCCAAAGCCAGGAAAGAAAATGCCACTTCGGCCCGCATGTAACGTGGAATTAACAAGGCGGCCTGTGTAAGGAGTACACTCCAGGTCTCCGGAAGGATATGACGGCGCAAATAAGGTACAAACCCGAAGCGCCGAAGGGGCGCGCGTACGCGTGGCAGAACCTACAGCCGGGGAAGCGCCAGGAATAGTTCTGCGGACCGGTATGAGGGCCGGCCCAGCGACCCCAGCACCCCCGCCGGGCTATTTCAGCCCTTTCCTCTCCTCCGCGCGGGCGCCTCCGAGAATTCCCGCGAGGCCGTAGTTCCCCTCGTGGCAGGCGTGCTCGTATAAGCGAGGATCGCTCGCAATCATGGGAATTTCCCCTTTCCACGGTTTCGTGAATGCCGTCGGATCATCCATCGTGAATTCGTAGAGGATCGTGTCCGGAGCTGTCCTGGTAAATCGTTCGGTAAGGTGGAGATTCTCATCCGCACCCCGGAACTTGGTCTTGCTGGTGAAATTCGTCGTGTCCACTACGAGCGTGTTGCCTTCCCAGTGGCCGCGCGCATCGCCGAGCCATTGACGCACATTCGCCGGAATATGCGGCCTGCCATCCAGCGGGATAATGCGCGTATCATGATTGAGCTCCACGAGAATCGTCACGTACTCGCGTGTCTGCACGATCGCATAGTTCGTGGTGAGGGCGCCAAATACGCTGTTGTTATAAAAGCTCGGAAGCATCGGTGGGCCCGTGGTCGGGAACAGAAGGCAGCGCTCCATTAAAGGCCGGTCCTCCGGACCGTCGGCCGGATGTTCCCTGGCATAGGAACGATCCGCCTGGACTCTCTGTTGTGCTTCCGGCGTGAGTGGAGGGATTTTGCCGTCGGGCGGATCGACGATCAACGATGTGCGGAAATTCTGCGCGCGTTTGGAGTCGGCGTCCCACCAGAAATCGTTGTAAGTTCCCACCGCCCCGGACGCCGGCGGCCTTTCCCGCGACGATCGGGCGAATACTTTCGCCTCGTAGGCGGCCTTTTCCTCTGAAGTGAAGAATGGTTTTCCTTCGAGCTCTCTGGGCCGTTCCAAAGGAACGATCGAGGCGTTGCTCCAAATGCCTTGCAGGTCCGGCTGGCCCTCCGCGGTTCTTGGCGGAGTCCAAGACTTGTTTGTAGACACAGCCTTTTTCGGCGGCGATGTGCTCTGGGAAAACCCGGACGATGCCAGCGACAATACCGTGAGCGCGACCGTCAGAACAAACCCGACGAGAGCGCCATTCCCCTTCCGGACTGGTGTGGTTCGCATTACCGCAACTTTAGAACATTGCCGGCTAACGCTCAAGCCCCCGCCGGCGCATTTCTTCGAGCTGCGATGGAGGAGTTTCATTCCACGGCCGCGACTAAGATCATTACGCGGCGTCGGCCGCGAATTGGCCCTGGGATGAGCCGAGGCTTCCCGCACTCGTTTCAGCCGTGGTCCCGGTTGTCCCAACGCCGGGTGATCATAACGTTCCAGATGGGTAGCCGCCGGAAGGGTCCGATACCCAGACGTTCTACCGTGGCGGCTACGGCACTGTTCTTGGCTTCGGCTTCGTCCTCGGCGGTAACTTCTCCTTCGAGTAGCGTATCGCCCCATACCTGGAGATGCCAGGTGCGCTCGTGTAGCTGCGTGAGCACCAGCCAGTTATCGCCCACCCGGGCTGAAAGTTTATGCATTCAACGGCGTCTCCCGAGTTTTGAGAAGAAGTCCGCCATTTGCAAAGCCGAAGAACTCGGAGCCGCCCACCTCGAGCTGCCATGTGGACCGCAACTCCTAGCAGCCTGGCTCCCGAAACAGGACTATGCTAAATCCACTTCATCCGCTTGCAGGCCCTTAGGCCCCTTCTTCACGACGAACGATACGCGCGCGCCCTCGTCTAGTGAGCGATACCCGCTTGCCTGAATTGCGGAAAAATGCACGAACACGTCCTCACCGTTCTCGCGTTGTATGAAACCAAATCCTTTGGCGGCGTTAAACCACTTCACTGTGCCTGTTTCTCTCATTGGTATCTCTTTTCTGATGATGGAAGACCGAACCTATCGATTAGGAAGATGGCAGCACGCGCCTCCAGGAACCTCCGGGCCGGTTCAAAGGATGAGCAAAACGGCTCCTCTCGATCCCTCTCAACCGTACCACACCGGAGCTGGCCGGGGGTGACCAGATCATCTACTTTTTGCACGCGCCTCTTCAGGGCTCCGGACCCCTGGCCGCGAAAGGCTTTGCTTTCCCCTCTCCAGCACTCAGACACCCGTTGCTAGGAGTGCTCCCCAGTGAAGGCCGGCTCCAAAAGCGGCGAACATTACGGGCCGCCCCGGACAAAAACCCCGCGTAGCGCTCCACTCCGCCGCCGCAATCAGCATCGAAGCCGACGAAGTGTTGCCGTAATCCCGGATGTTGGAATAAAACCGGTGCGGAGGCACTCCCAGCGCCTGTGCGACGCGGACGAGCAGGTTTTGGTTGGCTTGATGGACCAGGAACGCATCCACCTCGCTCGCCCGCAAATGATTGCGTTCCATCACGGTCGCAATGCAGCGCGGGAGTTTGCGGGAGGCTTGAAGGATGACGCTGCGCCCGTTCATTTTGATCGGGCTGTCAAACTCCAGGGTCAGATCCTCTGCGAATGCGCCGTCGCTGTAGAGCCCTGAATCCACGATCTCAGCTACGCCGCGTTCCGCACTGATGAGACACGCCCCCGCGCCGTCTCCGAAGAGGACTGCCACGCTGGGGTCTCGTGGCTGCCGCAGCGCGATGGTTGACAGCTTTTCAGCCCCAATCACGAGAATGCACCCATACGCGGGCGCGAGCTGTGAGGCCAGTGCCATTCCGAATAGGCCTCCGGCGCTCGCCATGGCGATATCGATCGCCGGCACGCCCCCCAAGCCAAGGCGGCTGCTCACGATCGCAGCCGGTCCGGGAAAGACGCGCTCGCCGGAGCCGCTGGCGACCATCAAAAGCCCAACAGAGGCAGGTTCCACACCCGCCTTTCCCAGGCAATCCTGGGCGGCTCCGACGGCCAGGCTCGCCACCGTTTCGCCTTCCTCGGCGTACCTCCTTTGCTCGATGCCGGAAACATCGGCAATCCAGCTTGGCTCGCATCCGGCCAGAGCGGCCATCTCGTCGTTTCGAACGATCCGTTGCGGCAGGGAACAGCCAAATCCGCGGATAAACGCCACCTATTTCCCTCGGCTGTCGAAATATTTCTCGATTCGTGTCTTGAACCGGGAGTTCGTACAATCCAGCATCTTAAAAATAGTCAGCCACTGCCGCTCGCCCACGGCTCGATCAGGAAGTCACTTGTTCCGCCTCCGGACGGAGGCCGGAACGATTCGAGCCTACCGGTTGCAGCCTTACCACCATCAGGGTTTGATCGTCCTGGGGCGAGCGGCGGCCGAGGAATGACCGCACCCGCGCCAGAATCGCATCGCGGATCTGGCTCGCGGAATTCTCCCAGTTGTCCTCGATCACCCGCTGCAGGCGTGCCTCGCCGAATTCCTCCCCGTGGGCGTTGGCAGCTTCGGGAATTCCATCCGAAAAAATCACCAGCAGATCACCGGATTCGATCACGGCTTGCCCTTGGTGGTATCGGGCGTCTGCCCGCACTCCGAGGACCATCCCGCCTTCTTCCAATCGCCGCACCTCAAAATCCGCGCCCTCCTTGCGGCGAATCAGCAGAGGCGGCAAATGGCCGGCGTTAATGTAGCGCAGGACCCCCTTCTCCTGGTCATAGTAGCCCCAGAAGAGACTGGCGAAGCGCTCCTGGCCGGTCTTCTCGCATAGCAACTGGTTGAGACGCTGTGTCGAGTCTTCGTGAGTCGAAGGCAAGCTGGTCCAATCGTTGGAGCGGACCGCGCCGTGGATGAGAGCCATCAATAGCGCCGCGGGCAGTCCCTTGCCCGAAACATCGCCCAGGACCAGGGCAACGCGCCCGTACCCGGCCTCGAACACGTCGTAAAGGTCTCCGCCAACCTGCCAGGCGGGGATGCACTCCGCCGCGAAATCCAGGTCGCTCGCCAGCGGATTCGAGGGTAGCAGGTCGGATTGGACGCGACGAGCCATCTCCAACTCTTCTTCGTACTGTTGGCCGCGCAGGTACCGGGGGAAACGCAATCCGATGACCAGCACGGCGGTGAGCAGCGCAATCGCCGCCGAGCAGCCGATAATCATGTTCCGCCGCACGCGGCGGAACGATACCGAAACGCCCTCGAGATAGATCGCGATCTCGGAAGTCGCCGGCGCCGGTAGAGGGCCGGCCACGGTCATCACCAACGGATACGCCGTCACCAACACCTTTCCGCCCTCAGCCTCGCGAACCTCCGACAGAGTGAGGCGGTTTTGGGGAGCAAACCCAGGCCGCTCGGGCGAATACGGCGCTCCCGTCGGCGTTCCACTCTCGGCAAGCACCTTGCCGTCCGCTGCGGTGACGCGAATCCAGGCCACGCGTTGCGGCCGCTCCCGGTGTAGCTCGCTCACAATGGGGGCCAGATGGACCGCATCGTTCGCTCCCGAAAGGCGCACCGCGCGCGCGAGACTGCTGGCAGTCCGGTCCGCGTCGCGTTGCGCCTCCTGGCGAACCAGAGCCCCCGCAACGTAATAGTAGGTGCCGACGGTTTGGACCAGCAACACGATCCCTAGCAGCAGGCCGATGACCATGACAGAGATGAGCTTGACGTATGTCGGTTTTCCCGCTCGATTCATCTGGCGCTCCAAGCTGGATGTCCACATTGTAGTTGATGGCGCTCACCCGGCGTGCAACCGGCCATCACACAACCAGCCGTCACGTTACCGCGGCAGGGAAGGCGCAGGCCGCTGCGATTCGAACGACTCCTGCAGCGGTACCGCCAACGATGTCCCCGCCTGTTCCACCGCCTGCAGCATCTTCAGCAGCAGCTCCTGTTGCAGCGCGAGAAACTCGTCGTAGTCGGAAGTGGCTATGTACGCGACCACCTCGACATCCAGTGAATAAGCGCCGACTCCGGTGAAGCGCACGGGGAGCGGTCCGGTTTCCACTTTAGGGTGCTCCTCGAGGATTTCGCTCACTGACGAAAGCACCTTCAATAACTGATCCGACGCGGTATCCCGGCGCAAGTTGAGTGTCGGATGGAACCAGATCTTGTCCCGCCCGGAAATATTCTCGAGCGCCATGGACGAGAACTGGCTGTTGGGCACGCTGATGATCGTCCGATCCGGCGTGCGGATCCGCGTCGAGCGCAGGCCGATATGCATGACCGTCCCGGTACGGTCGCCGAAGCGGCAGACGTCTCCCACCAGAACTGGGCGGTCGCCGATCACGGAGATTCCACCGAACAGGTTCTCGATGGTCTTCTGTGCGGCGAGAGCCACAGCCAGCCCGCCGACGCCCACTCCGGCCACGATGGTCGATGTGTTGTACCCCCACACGCTAAGCACGCTCAGAACGGCGATCAGGAAGAGCAGCAGTTTGAGGATCTGCCGGCCGAGCGGGAGTACCGAGTAACTCACGGCCTGAACGCGAGGGTCGAGACGGGAGCGCCATCGCTCCGTAATGAGATCGATGACGCCGGCCCCCGCCCATGCCACAGCCAGAAAAAAAACCAGCCCGATCGCCCGCTCGATGTACAATCGCGCCAGTGTGGCCGGCGGAGCGAGATCCAACGCTCCCCGAAACCCGCCTACAGCCAGGCCCAGGCGCGCCGGACCGCGAAACATCGCCGCATTCATTACCGGCCGCAAGACCGCTACCAGCACCCGCGACAGAAGTTCCGCCAGAATCCAAAGTACGGCGGCCATGATCGCCAGAGCGAACCAGCGCCACACCGGTGTATCCAGAATCTCGAACGCCACCAGCGGCTGAGGAAGCTTTTTCTCGAACGGCGTCTCGGCCACGAGCTGGTGCGCTTTCGGGATCAGCGGAAGGCTGTCCTGCGAGACCAGCCAGACGCGGAATCCGGGTTTCAGCTCGACGCGTTCCAGTTGGAGTGTGAGCACCTGCCCATCCACCTGAAAGGTGTCGAGGAGTTCCCGGTTATCCGCAAGGCCGTCCGACTGATCCCCTTCCGGATCGCGGCTGAGCATGGTGATATCGAAGGGGGTATCGTCCAGCAGATCCTCCAATTGGCGCGCGAGTTCCGGCCCATCCTTGGTCCGATCGGCCGGCGCCATCTTGCGAAGGTCGAGATAGCGCAGGGCTTTCGAATAATCGCGTGCATGACAAGCTTCCAGAAACTGGAAGACGGACTCTTGCGGCGTGCTGCGGCCCAGGGCATCCTTCGCTTCCGGAACGGGAGCCTGCCCCCACAGTACTCCACCAACCAGGATGACGATCGAAAATCTAAACATACTCAATGTTTTGAAGTCCTCGATCCCGTATTCGGGTACTCGTCTGCCGTCGCGATCAGATATTCTTCCTGCGCCAACCCCACGACGCGGATGGATTCCGGCCGAACCTCCAGTACACTCATCGGAGGAATCTGCCGGCCGGGAAGAGAAAACCGCTCCAGCACGCCGGCCACCGGTATCGTTCCCCTCACTACAGCAACCTGAATGCCATTTCGCTCGCTCCACGACTTCTCCAGCGTCAATCCGTGGGCGAGCAGAAACTCCAGGATGAGCCGGGCCTCGTCAAACCCGGCATGCTCCCCAGGCGGCCGCTGCGCATGCAGCCCCAGCCATTCGGTGATCACGCGGTAAGTGAACCCCCACAACGGCACGCCGTTCAATTCGATTGCCGGGAAGGCCATCTCCTTCGGCAGACGGGGTACCGGCCGTACGGAATGTTGCGCCGGATCGCGCAGCAGCGAGAGCGGGATCCAGTGCGATTCCGCGGCTTCTCGGGGATCGAGCACCGTTGGCAGTTCGCCTTCCGCCCGAAAAAGAAACGGCGCGACCGTGATCACCCGTCCCACCCGGCGTCCCGCGGAAGTGGGCGGCAACGACGCCTCCAGGCAGTCGCGTGGCAGCCGGATACCGCACTCCTCCGCCAGCTCGCGCAGCGCGGTCTCGACCAGGTCTTGATCTTCCGGGTCGCGACGGCCGCCGGGAAAAGACCAGTGCCCCGACCAGGGATCGTCCTCCCGCTCCGTCCGCCGGATCAGCAGCACAGACTCCTCCTCCCCCTGCGCGTGTACGATCGCTACCGCCGCTTCCGGCTCCATCCCTCTCTATCATGCCCGATGGGACCACAGCGATTCAAAGAATGCGGCACGTAACCTGCCCCCGATCGTCATTCGGCCCCTTTACGGCGGTAAACAACTGCCGCGCGCTTTTTGCTCCCCACCCGTGCTAACCTCCTCAAAAGGAGGTCGCATGCGCCCCTTTCTGGCCGCCACTCTGTTTTGCTCTCTTCCTCTATTCGCCCAGGACGTCGATATTCCTTTCCAGAAATTCGTCTTGCCCAATGGCCTCACGGTGATTGTCCACGAGGACCACAAGGCTCCCGTCGTGGCCGTGAACGTCTGGTATCACGTCGGCTCGAAAAACGAACACCCGGGGAAGACCGGCTTTGCCCACTTATTCGAGCACCTGATGTTCGGCGGTAGCGAGCACTATAAGGACCGCTACATCGACGCTCTCGAGCGTATCGGCGCCACCGACCTCAATGGCACCACCAACGAAGACCGCACCAACTACTTCGAAACCGTCCCCGTCTCCGCCCTCGATTACGTCCTCTGGCTGGAATCCGACCGCATGGGCTACATGGTGGGCGCGATCGATCAGAAGACTCTCGACTTGCAGCGCGGTGTCGTCCAGAACGAAAAACGGCAGGGCGAAAACGAGCCCTACGGCATGGTGGACGAAATCGTTCAGCACGATACCTATCCGTCGGGCCATCCCTACTCGTGGAGCACCATTGGGTCCATGGAAGATCTCAACGCCGCCTCGCTGGCTGACGTGAAGGAGTGGTTCAAGACCTACTACGGTCCGTCTAACGCTGTGTTGGTCGTGTCCGGGGACATCGATTCACAGACCGCCCGCCAGAAGGTGGAGAAGTATTTTGGTGAAATCCCTCCCGGTCCGCCCATTACCCGCCCCCGTGTCTCGATCGCCAAAATGTCCGGCTCCCGCCGCGCGCTCATGCAGGACCGCGTGCCGCAGGAACGCATCGATAAGGTCTGGAACATTCCCGAGTTCGGCAATGAGGACTCCGACTACCTCGACCTGGTGAGCGACCTGCTCGGCAGCGGCAAGACCTCCCGGCTCTACAAACGCCTGGTTTATGATGACCAGCTCGCCACCAACGCGGCGGCCTTTGTGAGCCCGCGCGAGATCGGAGGCCAGTTCATCATTTCCGTCATGGCGCGCCCCGGCGTGGACCTGGCCCGCGTCGAAAAGGCCATCGACGAAGAGCTGTCGCGTTTCCTGAACCAGGGTCCTACCCAGCAGGAGGTGGAACGCGTGCGCACCCAGTATCTGGCCAACTTCATCCGTGGCGTGGACCGCATCGGCGGCTTCGGCGGCAAATCCGACGTGCTCGCCATGAGCCAGGTCTACCTCGGCGATGCCGCCGCCTATAAGGTAAAACTCGCCCGCGTGCGCGAAGCCACCCCCGCCAGGCTGCAGAACGTAGCCAAGCGCTGGCTTGCCGACGGTGTCTACGCACTGGAAATCCACCCCTATGGGGACCCCCAGCCGGCTTCGCAAACCACCGACCGTTCCAAGCCGCCGCAGCTCGGACAGCCCCCCGAGTTGCACCTGCCCAAACTCGAGCGCGCCACGCTTTCCAACGGCCTGAAGATTGTTGTGGCCGAGCGCCACGAGATCCCCATGGTGAATCTCAGTCTGCTGGTCGATTCCGGCTATGCCGCCGACCAGTTTGCCGCCCCCGGCGCGGCGCGCCTCGTCGCGGGCCTCCTCGACGGCGGCACCAAGACCCGTTCCGCGCCCGAGATCAGCGAGCAACTGGCGCAGCTCGGCGCCCGCGTGACCACCGCCGCTTCCGTGGACTATCTCACGACGCGGCTCTCCTCCCTGAAATCCAACCTCGACCGGGCCATGGATATTTATTCCGACATTATTTTGAACCCCGTATTTCCCGAGGCCGACTTCCGCCGCCAACAGAAGCTGCAACTCAGCTCCATCGAACGCGAGAAAGCCGAACCGGTCCAGATCGGCCTTCGCATTCTCCCCGGCCTGATCTACGGAAAAGGTCATGCCTATGCCGAACCCTTCACCGGATCGGGCAACCCCGCCAGTGTCTCCAAGTTGACGCGCGACGATCTGATCAAATTCCACGCGTCCTGGTTCAAGCCCAACCACGCCACCTTGGTTGTGGTGGGCGACACCACGCTCGCCGAGATGCGTCCCAAACTCGAAAAGCTCTTTTCCGCCTGGAAGCCGGGAGACACTCCCCGAAAGAATGTGCCCGAGGTCCCGTTGCCTGCCAAACCGGTGGTATACCTGGTCGATCGGCCCGGTTCCCAGCAGTCTCTCATCCTCGCCGGCAGCGTCGCGCCCCGCAAATCCGCCGCCACTGAGATCCCCATCGTCGCCATGAATAATCTCCTCGGCGGCGATTTCACCAGCCGCATCAACCTCAATC
>Ga0209698_10008360_pt1 | contig 10691 bp, 8 predicted proteins | sample LitLauG_LLR_2012_FD_187203 | JGI IMG/M metagenome (GOLD analysis project Ga0209698, IMG submission 187203) | Freshwater sediment microbial communities from Pennsylvania, USA - Little Laurel Run_MetaG_LLR_2012 (SPAdes) (version 2) | ecosystem: Environmental > Aquatic > Freshwater > Creek >... | reverse complement strand
GCCCCGGGCCACCCACACCCCGTTCATCGCCACGTCGACCGCATCCGGCTCGAAGGCCGCGGCGGTGGTGCCGACCGCGGCGAGCACCCGGCCCCAGTTGGGGTCCGAGCCGGCCAGGGCGCACTTCAGGAGGGCGGACCGGGCCACCGCCCGGGCCACCTCGAGCGCGTCGTCCTCGTCGGCGGCGCCGACCACCTCGACGGCCACCTGTTTGGTGGCCCCCTCCGCGTCGGCCAGCAGCTGGGCAGCGAGGTCCGCGCACACGCCGCGCACCGCGGCGTCCAGCACCGGCTGCGCCACCGCGACCCCCGACGCCCCGGAAGCCAGCAGCAGCACCGTGTCGTTGGTGGACTGGCAGCCGTCCGCGTCCAGCCGCTCGAACGTGGCCGAGGTGGCCGCCCGCAGCGCGACATCCAGGGACGCAGCGTCGGCAACGGCGTCGGTGGTGATGACCACGAGCATCGTGGCGAGTGCCGGAGCAAGCATGCCGGCCCCCTTGGCCATCCCCCCGACCGTGAACCCGGCGGGGTCCACGTGCTGAGCGGTCTTGGCGACGGTGTCGGTGGTGCGGATCGCGTCCGCGGCCGCGAGGCCGTGCGAGCCTGAGGTGCCCAGCGCCGCGACCGCGGCGTCGACCCCTGCCAGCAGCCGGTCCAGCGGCAGCCGCTCCCCGATCAGCCCGGTGGAGCAGACCGCGACGTCACCGGCCCCGACGTCCAGCACGGCGCCGACGTGCTCGGCGGTCGCGTGGGTGTCGGCGAAGCCCGCCGGCCCGGTGCAGGCGTTCGCGCCGCCCGCGTTGAGCACGACCGCGCGCACCTCGCCGCCGGCCAGCACCGCGCGGGTCCACGCCACCGGCGCGGCGGCCATCCGGTTCGTGGTCAGGACCCCGGCCGCCGCGACCACCGGGCCGTCGTTGACCACCAGGGCGACGTCAGGCTGCCCCGAGGACTTCAGCCCGGCGGCCACCCCGGCGGCGCGGAAGCCGCCCGGCGCGGTCACGCTCACGGGGCCACCCCGCCCCCGGCCAGACCTGCTGTCTCGGCCAGCCCGAGCATCAGGTTCGCGTTCTGCACGGCCTGCCCGGCCGCCCCCTTGACGAGGTTGTCCAGCGCGGCGACCACGATGACGCGTCCGGCATGGGGGTCCACGGTGGCCTGCAGGTGCACGGCGTTGGAGCCGGTGGTCGACCCGCTGGCCGGCCACTGTCCGGGGGGCAGGACATGCACGAAGGCCTCGCCGGCGTACGCGGCGCGCAGGGCGTCGTGCACGGTGGCGGCGTCGACGCCGTCCACCATCCTGGCGGTGGAGGTGGCCAGGATGCCCCGCGGCATCGGTGCCAGGACCGAGGTGAACGACACGGTCACGGGGCTGCCGGCGACGCCGGCCAGTGCCTGCTCGATCTCCGGGGTGTGCTGGTGGCCGCCCACCCGGTAGGCGCGCGCGGAGCCGGCGACCTCACTGGCCAGCAGGTCCACCGACGGTGAGCGGCCGGCGCCGGAGGTGCCGGTCGCCGCCACGACGACGACGTCGTCGGGCTCCACCAGACCGGCGGCGAGCAGCGGTGCGAGCCCGAGCACGACCGCGGTGGGGAAGCAGCCGGGGTTCGCCACCCGGCGGGCGGCGGGCAGCGCGTCGCGGGTACCGGGCAGTTCCGGCAGCCCGTACAGCCACTGCCCGGCGTGGCGGGCGGGGCTGCCGTCGGCGGTGGTCGCGTGGGCGTAGTAGGAGTCCCACGCGGCCGCGTCACCGAGGCGGTGGTCCGCGCCGAGGTCCACCACGGCCTGCTCGGCGTCCAGCCGCTCCACCACGGCGGCGGACTGGCCGGCGGGCAGCGCGAGGAACACCACGTCCACCTCGCCCAGCGGCGCCGCGTCGGCGCGGCACAGCACGAGGTCCGCACCCGGCAGGCCGGTCAGCTGCGGGTGGACGGTGCCCAGCGTCTGCCCCGCCGAGGCCCCGGCCGCCGCGACCCGCAGGCGCAGCGCGGGATGGTGCGCCAGCAGCCGCGCGATCTCGGCGCCGGCGTAGCCGGACGCGCCGAGCACGGCGACGGAGCGGGAAGCCATAGCTGGATCATACGCATATGCGCATTCCGCTGCCGGGGGCCCCCGGGCTGACGACGGCAGGCACCTCGGCGGGCGCGACGACCAGGTGGCGGGCCCCTGCTCGGCCAGGCCCGCCCGCAAGGAGGGCCACGGCGTCGGGGTGCTGGCGCAGCTGCCCGCCGGCCACCGACCCCACCCGCGCGGCTAGGCGCGCTGGACCGCGCCCACCCGACGGCCCGCCTCGGCGACGGCACCGTCGCGCGCGGCCGCCGTCTCCTCCGGGGTCAGGGTGTGGTCTGCGGCGCGCAGCCGCAGCCGGTAGGCCAGGCTGCGGTGGCCGTCGGGGACCTGCGGCCCGGTGTACACGTCGAGCAGCGCCACCGACTCCAGCTGTGACCCGGCGCCAGCCGCCACCGCCGCGGCGACCTCGTCTGCGGGGACGTCGTCCGCGACGACCAGGGCGACGTCTTGGACCGCGACGGGAAAGCCGCTGATGGCCGGCGCGGAGTCCAGCGGCTCGGCGTAGCGCGCGAGCAGGGACATGTTCAGCTCCATCGCGCAGGTGCGCGGCGGCAGCTCCAGTGCCGCGAGGACCCGCGGGTGCAGCTCCCCGGCGTACCCGGCGACCGGCCCGTCGGGGCCGTCCAGCACGATCCGGGCGCAGCGCCCGGGGTGCCACGGCGGCAGGTCCGCAGCTTCCACGTGCACGGGGGCGTCGATCGCGCCCGCGGCTACCCGGGCGGCCTGCACCGCGTCGGACCACTGGGCGACCCGACCCGGCCCCCACCACCCCGCGCGCTCCACCAGCCCGGACCACACCGCCGCCACGGCCGTGGGCTGCTCGGGCAGCGCGGCGTCCAGCGCGGTGAGCTCGTCGGCGCGGGGACGGCGGTCCACCGGCGGGCGGGGAGCCGCCGGTGCGCCGGGCCGGGGCAGGAAGACCCGGCCGACCTCGAACAGGGCCAGGTCGGGGAAGCCCCGTCCGACGTTGCGGCGCAGCGCCGCGAGCAGCCCGGGCAGCAGCGTGGTGCGCAGCAGCGGCTCCTCCTCCGACAGCGGGTTCGCCACCCGCACAGCGGCGCGGCGCTGGTCGTCGACCGCCAGCCCGAAGGCGTCCAGGGTGGCCGGGGCAACAAACGGGTAGCTGAGCACCTCCACCAGACCCGCGCCGGCCAGGGCGCGGGAGACCAGCGTGCCGTGGCGCTGGCGGACGGTGTAGCCGGCGCCGGGGGGCACCGCGGGCAGGTGGGACGGGATCGTGTCGTAGCCGGCCAGACGCGCCACTTCCTCGACCAGGTCGACCGGAGTCGCCAGGTCCGGACGCCAGCTGGGCGGGGTCACCGCGAGCGCGTCCGCACCCTCGTCGACGACGCGGCAGCCGACGCCGAGCAGGTGGTCGCGGACCTCCTGCCCGGTGTAGGGCCGGCCCACCACCTGCTCGGGGCGGCCCAGCGGCAAGGTGATCGCCACCGCGGCGGTGCGGGTGTCCACGTCGCTGACCCCGGCCGCGGGCGTCCCCCCAGCGAAGCGGACCAGCAGATCCACGGCGCGCTGCGCAGCGGCGGGGGCCAGGGCGCCGTCCACCCCGCGCTCGAACCGGCGGGCGGCCTCCGACGGCAGTTTGTGCCGTCGCGCGGCTCGGGCGACGCGGGTGGGCGCGAAGTGTGCCGCCTCGATGACCACCCGGGTCGTGGCCTCCGACAGCTCGGTGGTCTGCCCGCCCATCACCCCGGCGACGCCGATGGCACCGGAGTCGTCGGCGATGACCAGGTCGTCGCCGTCGAGGCGGCGCGTCGAGCCGTCCAGGGTGACCAGCTGCTCGCCGTCGGTCGCGCCGCGGACCACGATCGCGCCGGCCAGCGCGTCGGCGTCGTAGCCGTGCAGGGGCTGGCCCAGCTCGAGCATCACGTAGTTGGTGACGTCGACCGCGGCGGTGCGGGGGCGCATGCCGGCCAGGGTGAGCCGGGTGGCGAGCCACGCGGGGCTGGCGGCCGCGGGGTCCAGCCCGTCGACCTGGCGGGTGACGAACCGGTCGCAGCCGCCGGCGTCCTGCACGCGCACCGGCCAGCCCGCGCCGTCGGCGGCGGGTGCGGCCGCCGCGGGCGCGGCCGCGGGGTCGGTGAAGGCGACCCCGAGCGCGGTGGCCGCCTCCCGGGCGACGCCGCGCACCGACAGGCAGTAGCCCCGGTCAGGGGTGACGGCGATGTCTAGCACCGCGTCCGGCAGGCCGAGCACCGCCAGTGCCGGCGCGCCGGGCACCGCGCCGGCGGCGATGTCCGCGGCACCGAGGCGGACGACGCCGGAGTGGTCCTCGCCGATGCCCAGCTCGCGCGCGGAGCAGATCATCCCGTCACTGGTGTGCCCGTACGTCCGCCGCGCGGCGATCGCGAAGCCACCGGGCAGCACCGCGCCGGGCAGCGCGACGACGACGGTGTCCCCGGGGTCCAGGGACGGCGCCCCGCACACGATGCCGCGCGGCTCGGCCTCGCCCACGTCCACGCTGCACCAGCGCACCGTCTTGCCGTTGGATGCCGTCTCCGGCTCGGCGGCCAGCACCCGGCCGACCACCAGGGGGCCGGTGACGTCGGCCCCGACCTCCTCCACCGCCTCGACCTCCAGGCCGGCCCGAACCAGCGCGGCGGCGAGCTCGCGGGCGGTCAGGCCCGGTGGCAGCGCGACGTACTCCGCGAGCCAGGACACCGGGACGCGCATCAGACCTCCATGCCGAACGCGAGGGTGAACCGCACGTCCCCCTCGACCATGTCGCGCATGTCGGTGACGCCGTGACGGAACATCAAGGTGCGCTCCAGGCCCATGCCGAAGGCGAAGCCGCTGAAGCGCTCCGGGTTGATGCCGACCGCGACGAGGACCGCGGGGTTGACCATCCCGCAGCCGCCCCACTCGATCCAGCCCTCGCTGGAGCAGGTGCGGCACGGCCGGTCCGGGTTGCCCACCGACGCCCCGCGGCACACGAAGCACTGCAGGTCCACCTCGGCGGACGGCTCGGTGAACGGGAAGTACGACGGTCGCAGCCGAGTGACGATGCCGTCGCCGAACATCGCCGCGGCGAAGTGGTCCAGGGTGCCGCGCAGGTCGGCCATGGTCAGGCCCTCGTCGACGGCGAGCCCCTCGACCTGGTGGAAGACCGGGGTGTGCGTGGCGTCGAGCTCGTCGGTGCGGAACGTGCGTCCCGGGCACACCACGTAGACCGGCGGGGTGCCGGCGGCCAGCAGCGAGCGCACCTGCACCGGTGAGGTGTGGGTCCGCAGCACCAAGCCCGCCTCGGGCGGGTCGATGAAGAACGTGTCCGTCATCGCCCGAGCCGGGTGGTCGGGGGGGATGTTCAGCGCGTCGAAGTTGAACCACTCCGCCTCGACCTCCGGGCCGTCGGCGACCGAGTAGCCCATCGCGACGAACACGTCGGTGATCCGCTCCACGATCGTCGACAGGGGGTGGCGCGCACCGGGCGGCATCCGGTCCCAGGGCAGGGTGACGTCGACGCGCTCCTCGGCGAGGACCGCGGCGTCACGCGCCGCCTCCAGCCGGACGACGGCCTCGTCCAGTGCCGCCTTGACCGCGCTGCGAGCGGCGTGCACCCGCTGGCCCGCGGCGGCGCGGGCCGCCGGGGGCAGCGCCGCCACCTCCCGGTTGGCCAGCGCGAGCGGCGATCGGTCCGAGGCGTGCGCGAGACGGGCCGCCTTCAGCTCCTCCAGGGTCGTCGCCGAGGACGCAGCGGCGATACCGGCGTCCCGGGCAGCGGCGAGCGCCTCCTCGGCCAGGGCTGCCACCTCGACGGGGTCGAAGGAGGAGTTGGGCGCGGACACGGTGGCCCTCCGGGCTCCAGGGCGCCCTGCTCGGGCACGGGAGTCCGAGTCTACGGGGGCGGGCCGCCGGCCCCCGAGCGGTTTGATCCCCGGGCAGGCGTCGCCCCTCCTTGCCCGACCTACTGCTCCGCCCAGGCCTGGTCCACCATCGTCGCGGTTGCCATCACGTCGCGGCCACTGGCGATCAGGACCATCAACCGGGTGGTGCTGGCCCGCAGGCAGTAGGTGACGTTCTGCGTGGTCGCGACGGCGCACTGGTCCGGCCCGACGGTCTGGCGCGCGGAGATGGCGGTGGTGCCGTTGACGCCCTGCCAGAACTGGTCAGCCTTCAGCGGGGCGTTGGTGACGTTGCCGGTAGCGATGATGAGGAGCGCGACCCGGCCCACCGACACTCCCCCGTAGGCCTGCACCTGGGTCTTGATCCACCCGCCCGAGCGCAGGTCGGCCTGTTCGCGGGCCTGTGTCTGTTGTGCCGCGGCGACCAGCGCGGGCTGGGTAGCGGGCGTCAGCCCGCCCAGCGTCGCCGGCATCGTGATCCGGGTGACGTGGTGGAAGACGGTCACCGCCGCGATGACCAGCGCAGCGACGAGGACGAGGGCGCCGCCGGCCACCGCAGCGACGATCACCAGGACCCGTCGCCGCCGCGGTGGCGAGGCGCTGGAGGCGGGCAGGCCGGCCGGACTGGCGTCACCGAAGCGCGAGAAGGTCCCAGGGGTGGCGGGCGTTCCGGAGGCCGGCATCGGCCACACCGGTACCGAAGCGGGGGTCGGCGGGGTCTGCGGCTGCAGGGCAGCCGTCCACGCCGTGCCATCCCACCACCGGGCGCCACCGGACCCGCCGGGGTCCGGGTACCACCCCGGTGTCGGCGTCGAGACCGTCGCCTGCGGGTCAGTCATCGCTGTCCCCTCCGCTTCCTCACGCTGTCCGGACGGCACTGCGCCCGGTGCGCGGTCCGGCCGCCGTGACAGGGGTCTCCTGGCAGGTCAGCCGGGCACGCTGGCCGAGGTCGAGCTCTTCGGTGGTGCATCGGCGCAGCACGCGCTGACCCTGAGGGTCCGAACGCGGAACGCCTCGACGGGCGAGCGCCCACGCGACGGCTCCTACCCCTGGAGCCTTCGCGAGGCCAACGAAAGCCCCCCAGCAGGTGCGCTAGTCGCGAGGCTCGACGCGACGCACGGTGGTGGGGGCGCCGGGGGCGCCGCCGGGCGCCGACCGGTAGGCCGGAACCCCCACGCAGGTGAACAGCAGCCCGTCCACCGCCGCGGCGAGGAGGGACGGGATCTCGCTGTCCAGGAAGGTCATACCGGTCGCGCTGGCCCCCAGCGCATAGGCGGCCAGATGCAGGCGACCCTCGACAAGGCCAGCGGCCAGCTGGGCGTCGCGGTAGCCGTGGTCGTCCAGCCCGGCCACCGCGGTGGCCGCGATGGCCACGAAGGCGGCGTCACGCGCCAGCCCCTGCTCCAGGCACACCCGGTATAGCTCCTCGCGCATGTCCCCCGCACGCAGCGGGGTCGCCAGGTCCGGCCAGCGGTACAGCCCCGGGGGAACGCCCGTGACGTCGTGCACCACCACCCAGTGCGGCAGGTCCACCCCGCGCAGCGCCACCGCGAGGCTGGTCACGAGCGTGGCCTCGGGCAGTCCGCGGGTGGGGTCCATCCGTCGCTGCGACCCCCGGGCCCGCACGACGTCCTCCAGCGGCGCACTGACGGCGGCCACCCCCGACACCGCCGCCCCGGCAGGCCAGGGCGCTCCCAGCGCGTCGGCCTCCCCCGCGCGCTGCGCCGCGGTGACCAGCCCGAACTCCACCGGGTTGCCGTCCAGCGCACCCGCCGCGGCCGGCCCGGTCGCCGACAGCGCGGGCGCCCCGCCGAGGCCGACCACGGCCAGCGGCAGCTCGTGGCGGCGGTCCGCGCCGACCAGCCCAGCCACGGCCGCGTCGGCGAAGACGGAGTACAGGTCCGCGGGCACCCCCGCGGAGGCGGCGGCGGCGAGCAGCTGGGCGAGCATCGTGCCGGCGTCCCAGTACAAGTGGCGCCAGCCGCGCTCGCGGTAGCGCCAGCCGGTGCGCCACGGCACCCCGGTCACGACCACCGCGGGAGCGTCCCCGGTCGGCGGCGCGGCGACGGTGACCAGCGCGTGGTGCTCGGCGTCGTAGGCGTGCACCCCGGCCGGCAGCGCACCGCCGGCCGGGACCGCCACGTACAGCTCCAGGGGGAATCGCCCGCCGGCGGACCCCGCGGCGCGGAACGGGTGGGCGCCGTAGGGGCGGGGCATGGTGCGCACCACCCCAGCGGCCAGGAAGAGCAGCCGGGCGAGCTGGGCGAGGTCCAGTGCGCCGGGCGCCACCGCGGCCGTGCCCGCCAGGACCTCCAGGGTGGGGGCCTCGGCCGCCGGCAGCCCGGTGGGCAGCGCCAGGCGCGGCAGGTCGGCGGGGTAGCGCTTGAAGAACCAGGGCAGTCGGGCCAGGTCGTTGACCACCAGGCCGGCGACCACAGCGGGGTCGTCCGGCGCGACGTCCCACGCCCGTTCGGGGCTGTAGCAGGTCAGCCGGTGCAGCGTCTGCGTCGCGGTCTGCACGCCGTGCAGCATGCCCCAACGGCTACCGGGGCGGTGGCTCCCCTCGCGCGCCGGCGTGGGCCTGGGCGGAGGCGTATAGGCAGACCGCCGCGGCGGTGGCCAGGTTGAGGCTCTCCGCCCGCCCGTAGATCGGGACGGCGACGGCATGGTCGGCCAGCTCGCGGACCGCCGCGGGCAGCCCCCACGCCTCGTTGCCGAACAGCCACGCCGTGGGGCAGTCGAGCAGGCCGTCGGCGGCCGCGGCGGGCAGGTCGGTGGTCGCGGTGCCGTCGGCGGCGAGCACCACCAGCCCAGCGGCGCGCAGGGCCGCGACGGCCTCCTCGACGGGGACGTCGACGACGACGGGCAGGTGGAACAGGCTGCCCGCGCTGGCGCGGACGCACTTGCCGTTGGTGGGGTCCACGCTGCCCGCGGTCAGGACCACGGCATCCGCGCCGGCCGCGTCCGCCGTGCGGATGACGGTGCCGGCGTTGCCGGGGTCGCGCACGTCGGCGAGCAGGGCGAGCAGCCGGGGCCCCGCCGCGAGCACCGGGGCCAAAGCGGCGGCCCGGGCGCCACAGACCGCGACCAGACCCTGAGGGGTGACGGTGCCGGTCAGGGGGGCCAGCGCCGTCGCGGCGACGATGTGCACAGCCGCGCCGGCGGCGTGCGCGGCGGTGACCAGGTCGGCGTGGCGGGCGGCGGCCTCCTGGTCGGCGAACAGCACGCGGACGTCCCCGTCCGGTGCCGCGAGCGCCTCGCGCACCGTCTGCGGGCCCTCGGCGAGGAACGCGCCCTCGCCCTGGCGCCCGGTGCGCCGGGTCAGGCGCCGCGCGGCCCGCAGCGCCGCGGCTGCCCCCGCCTGGGCGGGGGCAGCCGCGACGTCAGGCCGCGGGGGCGTTGCGGTCCTCCGGCAGGGCCGCCTGCGCGGTGGCGACGAGCACGGCGAACGCGGCGGGGTCGTTGACCGCGGTCTCGGCCAGCATGCGGCGGTCGACCTCGACCCCGGCGGCCTTCAGGCCCTGGATGAACCGGTTGTAGGTCATGCCCTCGGCGCGGCAGGCCGCATTGATCCGGGTGATCCACAACCGGCGGAAGTCGCCCTTGCGGGCACGACGGTCCCGGTAGGCGTAGACCATGGAGTGGGTGACCTGCTCCTTGGCCTTGCGGTACAGCCGGGAGCGCTGCCCCCGGTAGCCGCTGGCCCGCTCCAGGGTCTCGCGGCGCTTCTTCTGGGCGGAGACCGCCCGCTTGACGCGTGCCACTGCTGTTCTCCTTGCTCAGGCCGCCCAGGCGGCAGGTCGACGGGCGGGCTAGCGGCCGAGCAGGCGCTTGACGCGCCCTGCGTCGGCGGGGGAGATCTCCTTGTCACCGGCGAGGCGACGCGTGCGGCGGGAGGACTTGACCTCCAGCAGGTGGCGCTTGTTGGTCTGCTCGTGCATCAGCTTCCCGCTGCCGGTGACGCGGACACGCTTCTTGGTGCCGCTGTGGGTCTTGTTCTTCGGCATTGATCTATGTCCTCTTCGCTGACGCGATGGTTGTGGTGCGCTGACGTTTGCGTGGTGCTACTCGCCGACGGCTTCGGGACTGACGTCAACGGCGTTGCTCACGTCGTCGACATCGGCTGCCAGATCATCAGACAGCGATGTCGCGAGATCGCGTGGCATCCGCATCACCCGGGTGCTGGCGCCGCGATGCGGGGCCACCACCATGATCATGTTGCGGCCGTCCTGCTTCGGCGACGACTCGACAAAACCAAGCTCGGAGATGTCTTCGGCCAACCGTTGCAGCAATCGGAACCCCAGCTCGGGGCGGGATTGCTCACGACCGCGGAACATGATCGTCACCTTCACCTTGTCACCGGCCTTGAGGAATCGCTCGACGTGACCCTTCTTGGTCTGGTAGTCGTGCGAGTCGATCTTCGGCCGGAGCTTCATCTCTTTGATGACGGTGAGGGCCTGGTTACGCCGGGCTTCCCGCGCCTTCTGCGCGCTCTCGTACTTGAACTTTCCGTAGTCCATGAGCTTGCAGACGGGCGGGCGCGCCATAGGAGCAACCTCGACCAGATCCAGGTCTGCTTCGGCGGCCAGCTCGAGGGCTTTGCCGATCGGTACGATGCCGACCTGCTCACCTTCGGGACCGACGAGGCGAACCTCGGCGACGCGGATCCGGTCGTTGATTCTGGGTTCGGAGCTGATGGGACCTCCTTGGGTCGCTTTCTTGGTATTGGCCGGCCAGCTTGGGTGTTCGAGCGGGTCGAAGT
>Ga0209698_10008359_pt1 | contig 10692 bp, 5 predicted proteins | sample LitLauG_LLR_2012_FD_187203 | JGI IMG/M metagenome (GOLD analysis project Ga0209698, IMG submission 187203) | Freshwater sediment microbial communities from Pennsylvania, USA - Little Laurel Run_MetaG_LLR_2012 (SPAdes) (version 2) | ecosystem: Environmental > Aquatic > Freshwater > Creek >... | reverse complement strand
CGTGTGGATCGAGCGCAAACGCAATTTCGATCCAGGGGACTCCAGTGGCAGCGACCACGCCGGCGAATGGGCAGGTGCTGACGTATTCAACGTCGAGCGGGCAATACGCGCCACAAGCGGGCGCCGGGCAGACAGCCGGCATGCAGGTGGTGAAGTGGGCGACGGATTACAACTGGACCCAGACGAACGGCGCAAGCCTGACTTCGCCAGGAGCGCAGACGCTGACGTTGAGTGCGTGTCCGACGGGCGTGACGGGAAGCGAGCCGTACTACTACATCTACATTTCCGGGACGGGGACGGCAGAGGCCGCGCTGGTAACGGGCGGAACGTGCGCGGGAAATGGGGCGAGCGGGACACTGCAGTTTGCGACAGCGAATGCGCACGCGGCGGGATACACGATCGGCAGCGCGTCGGGCGGATTACAGGAAGGCCTCATTGCGGGGCGGACGACACTGAACGGCGGCTACATCCAGGGGATGACGGTATTTGCGCCAGCGGGCGAGTTCCCGATCTACGCGCGCGTTTCAATGCGCACAAGCAACCAGACTGTGGATTTCACTGATGCGGTGTTTGATTGCTATGCGCAGGACGCATGTCTGTACATCGGAGATCCCGCCAACGCGAACTACACCCAGGGCGTCACCTTGATCAAGCCGCGCGGGAAGCCGATGGTGACCGTGGAACGTGGCCGATGATTGAAACCAACGGGCAGGTGACGCGCCTGCTGGATGTTTCCACGAAATACAGCGGAACCGGCGTCACGTTTGGGACGATTGTGCAAGTGGATGGAGACCAGAGTTTCACGCTAGATGGGCTGAACTTCGCGTATGGCTTAGGGACGCTGGCGTGCACGAGTACGTATTGCGGAGCAGTGGTGACCGCGCCGGGGTCGTTCAGCACGAACCCGGCAGTGGGGCACATAAAGAACGCGAACATTTCGATGCAGTGCAGCGGGAACGGCGTGGATTGGGAATCGGGGAACACGCTGGAGATCAGCGACTCGGTGGTGCAGGGCTACGCACAGTATGGCGTGCGCGGCGGGCTGACCTCAGGTGGATATGGAAACTTGAAGTTGGTGAACGTATATGAAGAAGCGGGCTGTCCGAACATTTTGGGGAATGTCGGGACAGCGGGACTGATTGTGAATGGCGGTCCGGTGTTCTGGTCGGGGGGCGAGGGGCCGTCGGGTGCGAACCCGGTGTTTGCCAATACCGGAAGCACGGCCTGGCAGTACTACGTGGTGGCCAGACACGCAACCTACGGGCCGTCGAATCTCTTGTATGCAGGGTCGGCGCAGACGAACGGGTCGGGAAACATCACGGTAACGACGCCGGACATTCCCGGGGCAACGTCGTTTGACCTGCTGAAAGTGGGGCCACCGAGCGGGGGCACGCTCTTCCAGGCCCCCTACGGAACCGGCAACTATGCAGTGGTGACGGGAGTGACGCGAAGCTCAGCGTGCAGCGCCGGGGTGTGCACGTTCACGGATACGCAGGCAACGCCGGCAGCGTACACGGTGGCGACGCCGAGTTACTATCCGAAGCTGAATTTCTGGCCGGGAGGCATTGTGCTGGGAGCGAGCGCGGATGGAAATTCCCCGCTGTCGGCGGCCACTTTGACGATCGAGGTGGATGACTTCAGTGGCGGCGGCCTGGCAGCGACGACGGTACTGGGAACACACGCCCCTTCCATCTATGCCAACAAGTGCCCAATCCTGACGGGATTCTCGCCGGTGTGGCTATCGTGCCTGGCCACGAACTTTCCTCCGGAGACGCAATATCAGCAGGGAGCGACGGTGATGGCGACGAAACCCTCGGCGGATGGCGGGCTGGCCGCGGTTGCGAATCTTAAAGGTCGGCTTAATTTTTCGACTTCGGGGAGCGCGCCGGGACACATCATTACTTTGGTGGACTCGAATTTTCAGAAAACAGTGGCGACGGCGTACAACCGTCCGCAAAATGACGCGAACGATACGTACCTGGGGATCGACCAGGGAGGGACGAACGCGGCGGGTATGAGCCTGGGAGCGCCGCTCTCGATCAGTGAATACATTGGGAACGTTGGAGACGGGACGCATTTTCTGGAGCGGCTGACAGCGAGCGCGAAAACATTCAATGTGCCGGTGACGGTGAATGGGCAACTTACGCTGACTGCGGCCCAGGGGACAACGCCAATGGCGGTGACCAGCACAACGCTGGTGCCGAACCTGAATGCGAGCCTTCTGAACGGCGCGACGACCGCGAGCGTGGGCACGGCGGGAGCGATTCCAGTCGCGGGATTAAACGGGAAGCTGGATGCGTCGTGGCTGCAGGGGATCGGTACGGTGAACAGCGGGAGCCAATCGCAGGTGGCGGTGTACGCGGGGAATGGTGCGTCGGTGAGCGGAGACGCGGGGCTGACGGACAACGGGACAACGCTGAGTTATTCAGGGGCGGGTGGAATTTCTGCCGCTAGCGGAACGTTCAGCGGAAATCTGACGGTGAATGGACAGCTGCTGGTGGCGGGGCCGTGGATGGTGAACACTCCGATTCCGGGAACGGCAATGGGAAGCGCGAGCGCTGGAACGTCTGCGCTAGGAATTTCGAACGACGGGAACTTTTACATTTCGGCGAATGGAGGCGCACCGCAGAAAGTATCGACGGCGGCGACGAGCTCGTATTTCTCGAACCTGGTGCAGGAAGACGCCAATGATCTAGGAGAACAGAATGGGACGACGGCGCAAAGTCTGCATGTGTATGGGACCTACACGAACGCGTCGAACTATGAGCGCACGGGGCTGGGATGGGATGCGACCGACAGCCTGTTTGTGCTGAAGGATGAAAACGCGGGAACGGGATCGCAGCGAGGGATTGGATTCTGGATTGGTTCGACGGTTCGATGGGCGATCGATTCGGGGAGCACACTGAAGCCGTTCACGAACAATTCGTTCAATATTGGGAGCACAACGCTGGCGCCGCAGACGATCTACGCGGCAACGTCATTTGATACGCTGACGCAGGGGCGAGTGAACTTCGAGTTGTGCAATGACACGACGACCGGAACGTCGCTGAACTTCCTGGCAGCCTACAACGGGGCGAGCACGGCGTGCGCGGTAAAAGCGGGAACGGGGAGCACGGATGGAGTGCTGGGGATTGTGAGCGGCGGTTCCGGAACGAGTGGGAACGCGGTAATCACGTACCGAGGCTATGCGCAGTGTTCGTTCGATGGAGGAACGACGGCGGGCGACTTCGTGACCGCGAGCACGACGAATGCTGGAGACTGCCACGATTCTGGCGGGACACGGCCAGCCGGAGTGCAGGTGGTAGGGCGAGTGGAGTCGACGAATACGGGAGCGGGGACGTATGGAGTACGGGCGTCACTGGACGCGCCGGTGACGGCTGGCGCAGCGGTGAGCAGCGTCTTTGGCCGGACAGGAGCGGTGGCGGCGACGGCGGGCGACTACAGCGTGGGGCAGATCACGGGAGCAGCCGCGCTGGCGAGTCCTGCGTTGACTGGGACGCCGACGGCGCCGACTGCGAGCGCCGGGGACAACTCGGCGAAGATTGCGACGACGGCGTATGTGCGGTCGGAGATCTATTCGGCGTGGTCTTGCCCAGTGGCGGGCACGACGGCGGTGACCCAAAGCTGCAACTGGACGCTACCGTCGGGGATCACGGTGACGGGGTTTGATCTGGCCGCGAGCACGGCGGCCGCGGGATGCACAACCTATCCGGTGCTGCAGGTTTGGGATGGGACATCGGGCGCGGAGGTGGGCAGCTATTCGATTGCGTTTACTTCGGGCACGAACTTTTTCTCGCAAGTCACTGGCAGTACGAACCTTGCCTCGGGACACGCGTTGCGACTGAAGATTACAACTGCGGCGGCGGGTTGCACGACCAATGCGGCCGGGGTTGTGGCGACCGTGACGTATCAGATGCAGAACTAGAAGCAGTGGGCGGTGATCAGCGGTCAGTGGTCGGGAAAATGAGGAGTCGGGCCACCGGCGAAAAGCTGGTGGTCTTTTTTATTGGAGAAGCCAACGAAGGCTGCCGATGGAGAGCTAGGGGAGAGCGATAGCCGTGGAAATTTATTTCGATGTGGGGAATCGTGGCAAGCTGATTTTGGTTCTGGCGACCTGTTTGCTGACTGGCCCGGGATGTGAGAGACGAGCGGCGCGGGTGACACTGCCGAACATGGTGATACCGGTTGGCTGTGCTTCGGAAATCACACTGCTGCGGTGCGATGCGCGAGTGAGTCCGCCAAAATGCGAGAGTGTGCGAGTGCGATACCGGGATGGGTGCGAGCAGATAGCGGTGACGCGGTGAGTTAAGCGTTCAGCCGTCAGCTATCAGTAGAGGCGTTCTAACCAAATGCGAGGTTGGGCCATTGACGAAAGTCGGTGGCCTTTTTGTTTTGAGCAAAGCGAGGGAGAGATGGCGGTGGAAATTCCTTTCAAAGCCGATGGCGGTGCAAACGAGCAGGAGATCCTTCGCCTTCGCAAGACGCTTCGCGAAGCGAATCGTCTGGCTGTGCTCAGGATGACAGCCTTCGGGTGGCACCGGGCCGCGCTAGCGCTGTCGATCTTCTTTTTGCCATTGGTGCTTTTGACTGCGGGGGCTTCGGCAACCACTTACTACGTGAGCTCGAGTTCGGGGAACGACGCCAACAACGGAACGACGATGGCCACACCCTGGCAGACGCTGGCGAAGGTGAATGCGCAATCTTTGCAGCCGGGCGATGTGGTGCTGCTGAAGAGAGGAGATGTGTGGAATGAGAGTCTGGCGCCGGCTGGTTCGGGTGTGTCGGGAAATCCGATTGCGATTGACGCGTATGGGGCGGGACCAGCGCCGAATTTGACGGGTTATTTTGCGGTCCCGGCGAACGCCTGGGTGAACCTGGGGAACAATGCGTGGAAAGCGCCGGTGCCGGCGACGTACACGACGATCAACTTTTGTTTGTTCGGCTCGATCTGGGGACAGAAAGTTGGCGCTGCGACGGTGAACCTGACAGCGCAGTGGGATTTTTATTTTGCGAATGGCTACGTTTATGTGTATGCCGCAGGGAATCCATCAACTTTCTATAACGCGCCGATTGTGCCGATGGGGCTGAGCAATGTCCCGGTGATAAATGTCAATGGGAAGTCGTGGCTAACGTTCCAACATCTTTTGCTGAACTGGTTCGATCAATACGGCGTTTATGTGCAAGGAGCGAGCGACCATCTGGTGTTCGCGAATATGGAAGCGGATTCGGTGATTCCGCAGGGGACGCAGCCGCTGGGCTTCTACGTGACTGAGAACTCGCCGGGGCCGGGCGACATCAAGATCTATAACTCGGAAGCGCATCTGAATTATGACGGCTTTAGGTTTGACGGCACCGCGACAGCGATCACGCTGGTGAATGACAAGGCTTATGCCAATCGGGATGGGGCGCTGGTAGATAACACTGGAGCGGTGAACTATTCCTACTGCCACTTTTATGCGTCGAGCCTGGCGGTTGCGGGTTCGACCGATGTGGAGTGGACGAGCGGGACGGGGCCGACTGCGGGTGCGGGCAACATTGGCGCGGATGTGCCGCCGGCGGTGCAGGCATGGCAGAGATATCCGGCGCGGGTGACGTTGACGGTGGACGATGCGGGAATGACGCCGGGTGCGGACAGCTACTATGCGAACACGGTGCTGCCGATTGCGGATGCGGCGAACGTGCCGGTGGGGGCGGCGATCACGGTGGGGTACAGCGCGACGATCAATCCGCTTATTGCGGAAATTCAAGGATGGATCAACGCCGGGCGGGATGTGGCGTCGCATTCGATGTCGCACACCTATTACACGAATACCGATGGGCTGAGCCGGCAGTTCTATCTTTCACAAAAACCTTTCGCGCAGGCAAAGCCCGCGTTGATTGACGAGAATTATGTGGGATCGGATCTGGATGGGACTACGTGGGTGGTGAACGACCCGGCGAGCGCGGTGTCGGTAGCAGGGCAGACTCTGCAGATTGCGGGGGGCACAGGTGAGGATGGTCAAACTAGTGTGAGCTTCATTGAACAAATGGAGTTGGGCGGGGCCATTGAGCTGCAGCACGGCGATGTGAGCTTTACCGGACCATCGAGTGGCGTGCTGGGTGGGCTGTACGCAGGTGCGGTTGCGGCAGCGGGGTGCCTGGCGGGATTCCAGGTCACTCCGTCGGGAGCAAATTCGAATATTCAAGCGGTCATTGCGGGCGGAGTGACGGGGCCGGTCATCGCTACCCAAAGCAGCCATCGGTATGTGCTGACAACCTATTTGTATTCGATGCAAGTGTACCGGTCACAGGAGATCTATCACTCCTCGTTGCATCCCGCGGCAGCGGGTGTTGGAGGCGGGTTAGTAGCGGCGGATGTCCGCTTCGTTCTTGAGGTTCACGATATTGATCCAAACAATGCAGCGAGCTGGATTGCGCCCGCGACCGTGCTCTATGACGGCGTGGTGCAGAATGCGCAGGCGTTTGCCACCTATGCTCTGGTGAACGCGGTGAACATGCAGTGCAGCCTGGCGTACACCTACCTTGCGCATGTCTCGATCGCGGAAGTGCGGGCAGCACTGCCAAACGCGGGCTATACAACGCAATTGGTGGGGAGACTGGCGGATGGAGCGCAGTGCGAGATTACGAGCGCACCGTCATTGGATTTTTATCCGCAATATGTGCCGGCGCTGAATGAGCTGATTGTGGTGAGCTATCGCGGGCACGGGCGCGCAGCCGCACATGTGAGAAATGCGGCAAGCGTTGCCGCGTTGCAAAACGGTGGCGACGATGGTGTGCGCGGCACGGTTCGGACAGCAAAAGCGCCGCCTGCGAGAACTGCCATGGACTGCGAGAATTCCGCGCTGGCGATCATGGACGACAGCGTCGCCCAAGCCTGGATGGGAACATACCGGACATGGAGCGACTTTCTACCGGGAAGCGCTACCGACATTTTCCCCGGGGATGGGCTCGCCGTGAATGTTGCGTCGCGCGGCGCGGCTTTTTCAGCGATCGTGCGCCAGGTAGAGATTGATCTGGTTGATCCTACGAATGACCGCGGCAACTACACGATTGAGTTCGCGAACGACCAAGCGGCCCCGCTCGCGATTGAATTTGGAGCTGCGGGCAAGACGCTGCCAGTTGGGCCATTGCCGCCGCTCTTGACGACGGGGCAGGTGGGGTCGTATTACCTGCTCAGCCTGACTGAAGCGCAGATCACGCAGGTGAGCGCGACCACGGCAACCATTGACGCGGGGCTCGCTCCCGCGGCAGGGCTCGGAATTGAAGTTAGGCTCAACGATTTCGGCTGGGGCCAAGCCAACGACCGCAACCTGGTGGGCCGATTCAGCAGCGAGACATTCACGGTGCCGAGGCTGGCGCGGACTCAGAGTTACTTCTTGCGCCTGTACGACAATTCGTCGCCGCCCCGCTACTCCAGATTTTCAGCCGCCTTGCATGTGGATTATCCGTTGTAGAGAGTCATCAGTCGCCAGTCGATAGCCAAAAGCTTTGAGGTGAGGAAATGGGAATCAGCGAGCGAGACGCGTCGGAAGGTCAGTTCCAACGCGAGGTCCTGGACAAACTGGCGAGGCTGGAGACCAAGATGGATTCGTTGATAGGGGACGCCCAGCCGGGACGGATGAAGGCGGCGGAAGACAAGATTTTCGAGCTAGAGAAGAACGACGTGCGCAGAAGCGTTATTGACCGCATGGTGAATGCGACGATCAGCATTGTGGTGAGCGCGCTGATCGCGGGGCATGACCGGTGGAAAGGGTTTTAGGTGGGTGTGTGCTGCTTAGAAGCAGGTCCCTCCACTACGTTTACTTCGCTGCGCTTCGGTCGGGATGACCATGCTGGGAAGAAGCGGAGCGTGTTGCGTAGCTCCTTCGCATTGCTCGGGATGACAATCTGACTTTTTGCCGCGCGGCACCGCCAGCACAGTTATCCGATTTCTTCGTTCCAGTTTTCCATGGTCTTCTTGACCAAGTCCATGAACTGGTCGGCGACGGCGCCGTCGATGAGGCGATGATCGTAGCCGAGAGTGATGTGAACGACGCTGCGGATGGCGATGGAATCGTTGCCGTCGGCGTCGGTCATGACCAGCGGCTGCTTGGTGATACCGCCAATGCCCAGGATGGCCGAGTTCGGCTGATTGATGATAGGCAGTCCGAAGACGGCGCCGAACTGACCGGGATTGGTGATGGTAAACGTCGAGCCTTCGACTTCTTCGGGCTTCAGTTTCTTATTGCGCGCACGGTTGCCGAGGTCGGTGATGCCGCGCTGCAGGCCAAGGAAGTTGAGGTCCTGCGCGTTCTTGAGAACGGGGACGATGAGTCCCCAGTCGAGCGCGACTGCGATGCCGACATTGATGTGCCGGTGGTAGCGAATGTTGTCGCCTTCGGTGGAGGCGTTGATGATAGGCCACTGCTGCAAGGCGATGATGGTGGACCGAACGAAGAACGGCATGAAGGTGAGTCGGACGCCGTGACGCTGCTCGAAACCGGCTTTGTGCTTGTTGCGCAGATTGACGATACGGGTGAAGTCGACCTCGTACATGCAGTGGACGTGGGCGCTGGTTCGGCGCGACTCGATCATGCGCTGGGCAATGATCTTGCGGATCTGCGACATGGGGACGAGATCGCCGGGAATGGGGGCGGGAGTGGATGGAGCCGCGGGCCGCGAGGGCGCAGGGGCAGCGATGGCAGGAGCTGAGGCCGGCCGGTCAATGAAAGATTGAATGTCCTGCTTGGTGATGCGGCCACCGAGGCCAGTGCCGGAAACTTGAGACAGATTGATGCCGTGATCGCGGGCCATTTTGCGGACGAGCGGAGATGAGCGCACGTCTTCGCTGTCGGCACTTACGGCGGGCGTTGAGGCAGCGACGGGCGCAACTGGAGCTGGCGGAGCGGGAGCGGGAACTTTTTTCTCTATGGCGGGAGCAGAGGAGGTGGACGCCTTGGCGGGGGCAGGCGCGCTTTCGCCATCAGCAGAGATGGAACCAACGATTGTGTTGATGCCGACGGTGGTGCCTTCAGGGACTTTGATTTCGTGCAACACTCCGGAGGCGGGGGCCGGGATCTCGGCGTCAACCTTGTCGGTGGAGATTTCGAAGAGAGGCTCGTCGCGCTGAACCTTGTCGCCAGGCTTCTTGAGCCACTTGGTGATGGTGCCTTCGACGATGGATTCGCCCATCTGGGGCATGATGATGTCAGTTGGCATAAACTCTCTTCTCCGGCGCCCGCGGAATCCGTCCGCAGCTGGGCGCAAACTCTACATTATAGCGAAGGCGTGATTCCGACGACGGAAGCCCAGCGGCCAAAATACTGAGCCAGCGAATCTCGCCCTTACCGGGGCTTCTTGTCCTCAGGTTTATCGGCATCAGGGGGCGGAGTGGCTGGCTGTGCAAAGGAATTTTTCCAGTAGTCCTGCACTGTGGGGGAAAGCTTGTCCATGTGGGAGAGGAAGGTCGTCACCTTCCACATTTCCTGTTCAGTGAGGACGCCTTGCCAGGACGGCATCCCGGTGTAGCGGACGCCGGTGCGGACGGTGTAGAAAATGTGCCACTCGGGATCATCGGGTGGGTCGGAGATGAGGTTGGGAACGGGCGGATAGAAATTGTGAGCCAGCGGAGCGGGTTTGCGGTCGAGCGTGCCGTGACAGACCGCGCAGTTCATGGTATAGACCTTCATGCCGTCGATCAGGTTCTGATCGGTGGGTGGCAGAGGATTGGTGACGCGGGGGGCATGGCGCTCCATGGAGGCATCCATCGCGGCGTTGGCCAGGTGGTGTTCCCAGGCCGGTGGCGCGACGTTAGCGGGAGTGGGAAAAAAACCGAGCGTGGCGAAACCGAGGCCGCCGAGAATCAGAATCGCGAGAGTAATGACGCCGCCGAGTATCAGTTTGCGCACGAGGGTCTCCTGCAACCCTTCATTGTGGCAGATTGGTTAGGCTGAGTCGAGGGTGACTGAACGGCCTCTCCGGCTAATACGCTTTCAGGCGGCGGGCCTCGCGAACCACGTCTTCTACTTTCGGCAGGAAGTGGTGCTCCTGCGGTGGGGAGAATGGGATCGCGCTGTCGAGGCCGGCGATGCGGACGATGGGGCCGTCGAGATCGTCGAAGGCTTCTTCGTTGATGATGGCGGCGATTTCGCCGGCCAGGCCTCCGGTGCGGGAGTGCTCGTGCAGGATGATGGCCTTGTTCGTCTTCTTCACGGTCTGGGCGATGGCTTCGCGGTCGAGCGGGGAGACGGTGCGGAGGTCGAGGATTTCGAGATCGACATTTTCTTTCGCGAGAATGTCGGCGGCTTCGAGCGCAGAGTGGACCATCGCGGCATAAGTAATGATGCTGAGATCGCGGCCTTCGCGGACGATGTTCGCTTTACCGATGGGGACGACATAGTCTTCCGCTGGGACTTCGCCTTTGATGCGGCGGTAGAGATATTTGTGCTCGAAGAAGATGCAGGGATTGTTGTCGCGGATCGCGGCCTTGATCAGGCCTTTGGCGTCGTACGGCGTGGCGGGGCAAATTACTTTGAGGCCGGGATTGTGGACGAACCACATCTCGGGATTTTGCGAATGGAAGGGGCCGCCGTGGACGTATCCGCCGCTGGGGCCGCGCAGAACGAGCGGGGCGGGCGCACCCCAGAGGTAGTGCGTTTTCGCGACCATGTTGCTGATCTGGTTGAAGGCGCAGCCGATGAAATCCATGAACTG
>Ga0209698_10008358_pt1 | contig 10693 bp, 9 predicted proteins | sample LitLauG_LLR_2012_FD_187203 | JGI IMG/M metagenome (GOLD analysis project Ga0209698, IMG submission 187203) | Freshwater sediment microbial communities from Pennsylvania, USA - Little Laurel Run_MetaG_LLR_2012 (SPAdes) (version 2) | ecosystem: Environmental > Aquatic > Freshwater > Creek >... | reverse complement strand
ACACGGCGAGGAAGGTCCCTGTCGGCAGGACGTCCGCCAGCGTGAGGCGGAACGCGGCCTCGATCACGAGCCCGACGCCCCAGACCACCGACAGCACCCGGAAGGTGTGCCGGCCGACGGGCAACTCGTGCAGCCGGTCGAAGGCGGACACCTTGTCGGGGTCGCTCCCGGCCGAGAGGTAGCGGCCCACGTAGAAGAGGGTGGGCCGGTCGTGGGTGAAGACGGTGACGATGCAGGCGACACCGAAGAGCGCGGTGAAGAAGCCGTCCCTGACCTTGAGCACGTAGGTGTTGCCGCCGAGCAGCGTCGAGCTGATGACCCCGACGGCGAAGCCGGAGAGGACGACGAGGCCCACCGCGTCGACCCTGCGCCGGCGCACGAACTGCACGAGGATCCAGCCGGCCGAGAAGCAGCCGGCGACGACGAGCGCCGCGCTGTCGGTGCGCACGTGGCTGCGGACCAGGAAGTAGACGCCGATGGGGAGGGCGGCGCCCCAGATCAGGCTGGGCAGATGCTCGCGGATGGACGGGATGCCGGGTCGCCACTCCCGGCCCGCATCCGGTGCCCGTTTCGTGCCGCCCGCAACCCCCGGCTCCATGGGGAAAAGGGTACCGCCGCAAAATCCCGCTTCGGCCGCGTAGGATCCGGGGGTGACCTTCATGGCCCACGTGGTGGAGTTCCTGCTGATCGCCGGCCTCCTGGCGGCGGGCGCGCTCGCCGTGGCCTTCCTGGTCGCGCGCAGCTACGTGCGACGGCACTGGCGGCTGGTCCGGGGGCACGTCGCGACCCGCGGCATCCTCGCCACGGTGGCCCTCGCCTCCGCCGGCCGCGATCGCTACGCGGCCCGGGCCACGCCCGAGGAGCTGAGCCGTGGCGCGGCGGCGCGGGTGCGGCGCCGCATGTGGGTCGCCGTCGAGGACGCCGAGCGCGCCGTGGACCACGCGGACTCCCACGACGCGCCGGTGGCCGAGCTGCCCGCAGTCTGCCGGTCGCTGCGCGGCGTCGCCGGCGAGCTCGATGCGCTGCTGCGGCTGGAGCGCCGCCTGCCCCGGGGCACGGGGCGGCCGGACACGGTGCGGCTCCAGGTGGCCGAGGTCATCGGCGCCGCCCGCGACGTGCAGGCCGCGGCGCTCCGGGCGGGGGGCGACGCCACCGAGCCGCAGGTGCGCGCGCTGGTGCGCCAGGCGCGGGACGAGGTCGACATCGTGTCGACCGCTCTGTCGCGCATGCGCTCGCTCGCGCCGCCCCACTGAGCCCGGGCCCACGCACCCGCGGGGCGCTGCGCCTGTCAAGCTGAACGGGTGCCCGACGCGACTCCACCCCGCAAGGCCGCGCCCGCACGGTCGGGGGCACGGGCACGCCGCTCCAGGCCCGGGAGCCTCCTCGGCGATGGCTTCCTGGCCGGTGTGGCGACGTCGGGCTACCAGATAGAGGGCGGGTTCAACGGCGACGGGGAGCCGCACAACAATTGGTCCGGCTGGGAGGCCACCGGCCGGGTGGCGCGCTCGGGGCTGGCGTGCGACTTCTGGCGGCAGCCGGCCGAGGCGCTGGACCGGGCCGCCGCCATCGGGTGCAACGTCTTCCGGCTCTCGGTGGAGTGGGCGCGGCTCGAGCCGCGCCCCGGCGTGTTCGACGACGCCGCGCTCGAGCGGTACGTCGAGATCCTCGCCATGTGCGCGGCCCGGGGCCTGGAGCCGATGGTGACGCTGCACCACTTCACGCACCCCTGGTGGCTGGGCGAGGAGTTCTGGCTCCGCCCCGGCTCGCCCGACGTCTTCGCCCGCCACGTGGCCCGGATCGTCCCTGCCCTCGGCGCGCACTGCCGCCGCTGGGTGACGGTCAACGAGCCCAACATCGTGATGCTGATGGGCTGGATCGAGGGGGCCCACCCGCCGGGCCGCCGCATGGCCGTCTCCGATGCGTTCTGCGTGCTCGACAACCTGCTCACCGCGCACGTGCTGGCCGCCGACGTCGTCTCCGGGGTGCAGCGCGGAGCCGAGGTGACGATCAACACGAGCTCCTCGTCGGTCTACGAGCTCGACCGGATGCTGCTCGACCTGCTGCAGCTGCGCGAGAGCGGAGTGGATCCGAGCGACGTCGACCGCTACGTCGACGAGCGGCGGGCGATCCACGACGCCGCCTTCCCCCCGCACCACGCCGGGGAGGCGGCCGTGCGCCGGTTCTTCGCCGCCCTGTCGCCGTACGGGACCGAGCACGAGCCGGGTCGCGGCAGCAGGTGGGCCCGCCTGCGCGGCGTCACCCGGCGCCAGGCGCCGCGACGCATTGTCGCCGTGGCACGGGCGTCGGAACGGGCCCGGGGCCTCGATGCGGTCGGCTTCGACTGGTACGACCCGGTGGCCAGCCACGCCATGCGTGTCCCGGGCCGCCGCACGCCCGCCGGCGGGCGTGACTGGTCCTTCGGGCGGACGCTGTGGGACGTGCGGCCGAACCCCGCCAGCCTGCGGTCCTGGTGTGCCACCGAGGCGGCCCTCCGTCCCGGTCTCCCCCTGTGGGTGGTCGAGAACGGGATGTCGACCAGGGTCCACGCCGGGCGGCCGCTGCCCCGCGAGGACGGGTTGGACAGGCCGCGCTACGTGCGCGAGCACCTGGGCGCGGTGGCCGACGCCGTGGCCGACGGGGTCCCCGTGCGCGCCTACCTGCACTGGTCGCTGGTCGACAACTACGAGTGGGGGAGCTACGAGCCGCGCTTCGGACTGTACGGGCTCGACCGCAGCGACCCCGGCGCCGTGCGCTGGATGGACACCGACGCCCAGGGCGACGACGCGGCGGGGGAGTTCGCCCGCGTCCTGGCCGGCCTGCGCGCCGGGGACCGCTCCGTCCTCCACGCGCCCGCCTAGGGCGCGGCGGATCAGCCGGCGGGGTCGGTCTCGGGCGACGCCGTCTCGGACGGGCCCTCGAACTCGCGCTTCTCCTTCCGGCGGTGCAGGACGAAGAGCACGACGGCGACCACGGCGATGACGCCGAGCAGGACGTCGGACGCGATGCCACTGACCTTCTCCACCCGCTGGCCGACGAAGTAGCCGAGGAGGACGAAGAGGACCCCCCAGCAGATGCCGCCGGCGGCGTTGGCGGGCAGGAAGATGCGGTAGCGCATCTTGGACATGCCGGCCAGCCCCGGGATCACGGCGCGCAGGAAGGCGGTGAACCGACCCACGAACACGGCGATCGCGCCCCGCCGACCCAGGAGTTCGAGCGTGGAGTCGATGCCCTTCTGGCGCTTGCGCAGCGGGCCGAGCGACAGGAGCTGGCGTCCCCAGCGATCCCCGATGGCGTAGCCGACGGAGTCGCCCACGATCGCGCACAGCACGACGACGCCGACGATGCCGCCCAGGCTGACACCACCCTTGGATGCCAGCACGCCGCCGAGGATGGCGGCCGTCTCGCCGGGGAAGACGAACCCGAGCATCACCGCGTCCTCGGCGAAGACGAGCAGGCCGACCAGCGCGTAGGCCTGCCACCCGTGCAGCGACAGAAGCGGCTGGAGCAGGCGGCCGATCACGGCCCTTCCTCAATGAGGCCGGCACGGGGCGAGAGCCGGGCCCGCCGCACGGCGATCGTCAGTTGACGGCGCGCAGGGTGTACTCGCGCGGGGTGAGCTGACGCCAGCGAGCCTCGAGCTCGTCGACGAATTCACGGCCCCGGACGAGATGCGTGAGGATGTCCGCCTGGCCCTGGGGGCGCGCCAGCATCCAGCTGTGCCCCCCCGGCACCCACAGCACGGGCGAGCGTGCGATGGCGGCGAACTCCACTGCCGTGTGGCCGGGCGTGATGCGGTCGAAACAACCCCACTCGTTGAGGATGGGGATCTGCTGGGCCACGAGATGGCGAACCTCGCTCCGCTGGTCGACGGACATGAGCATGCTCCCGACGGGCATCGTCTGCGCCACCGTGCGGATGTTCTGGCGCATGTCGGGCAGCATCGACCGCACGGTCGAGTACATGCGGCCCATGGCCAGGTCGGGGAGGTCGAAGACGACGGCCGCAATCATGTCGACCATCGGCGCGACATCGGGGAGGATGGGCGACAAGAAGGTGGGGATGATTCCCCTGCGCTCCTTCCACGCCGGCGTGCTGACGCCGTCGCGGTAGATCACCCCGACGGTCCGTCGCGGGTGGTCGTGCGCGAACTGGACGGCCACCGCGCCACCCATGGAATGGCCGAGCAGGACGGCCGGGCCGGCGTCGACCTTGTGCGCGATCGCCATGACCTGGTTGGCCAGGCTCTCCATGGACACGTCCTGCCACTCGAGGGGGTCGCTGCCGCCGAACCCCGGAAGACTCGGGTTGATGACGCGCCAGCCGAGCTGCTCGGCCAGCCGGGCGCTCTCGCGCCAGTACATGCCGCCGCCGGCGAAATAGCCGTGGATGTTGATGGCCCAGATGGGAGGGGACCCCGGGCCGTCGGGCCCGTGCGCGTCGACGTTGTCGGAGACGGCGAAGCGCAGCCTCCTGCCCTCCACCATGATGGAACTCGGGACCATCCGGATCGTCGGGCTCTTGCGGATCTTCCGGGAGTACTGGTCCCGCACGACGCCGAGGCCAAGGGCGGCATGGCCGGCGTCGACGAGCTGGACGGGGGACGGGCCGTCGGAGGGGGCGACGATGGCGCCCGAGATCTGCAGGGCGTCCTCGGTCTGGGGTGCCTCCTTCGCCTTGAAAAACCGAACCGCCATGCGACACTCCAGTCCGGCGCCCATGTGGCGCCCGTTCACCCCAGACCCGCAAACGACGCAGGTCCTCGAAACCCACGGTATCCGACCGCCGCCGCAGGTCGGCAACTCGCGCGTGCAACGGGCCGCCGGGGCTGCGACGATGGGCGCATGCGCGCCGACATCGTGATCCGGGGAGGGACCCTTGTGGACGGGACGGGGTCAGCGGGCAGACGGGCCGACGTCGCCGTGACCGGCGGCCGGATCACGGGTATCGGTGACGGCCTCGAGGGCGAGCGGGTGCTCGACGCGGACGGGCAGGTGGTGAGCCCGGGATTCATCGACATCCACACCCACTACGACGCGCAGGTGTTCTGGGATCCCGACCTCACACCCTCGTCGTTCCATGGCGTGACGACCGTGGTCGCGGGCAACTGCGGGTTCTCCATCGCGCCCATCCGCCCGGACGGCGTGGAGCTGCTGGCCCACACGCTCCAGCACGTCGAGGACATGAGCTTCGACACCCTGGCCGCCGGGGTGCCCTGGGGCGACTTCGAGACATTCCCCCAGTACCTCGATGCGGTGGAGACCAGGGGCATGGCGCTCAACTACGCGTGCTACGTCGGTCACACGGCGGTGCGGCTCTACGTGATGGGCGAGGACGCCTACGAACGAGCCGCGACACCCGAAGAGATCGGCCTCATGCAGGCGGTGGTGGCCGACGCCATGGCGGGTGGAGCGGCGGGGTTCGCCTCGAGTGCCTCACCGACCCACAACGGCGACAGCGGCCGGCCGGTGCCGTCGCGGGTGGCCGACCTGGCCGAGCTGCGCGCGCTGCTCGAGCCCGTGAAGCAATCCGGGCGTGGCGTCGTGGCTCTGCTCCCGGGCGGCGTCTTCCCCAACCAGGAGGTGTTCCGGCTCCAGCGAGAGGTGGGGCGCCCGTTCACCTGGACCGCGCTGCTGACGGTGAAGGGCTACCCGTACCACGAGAAGGTGATCGCCGAGCACGACGCCGCCTGGGCCGAGGGTGTGGAGGTGTGGCCGCAGGTGTCGTGCCGTCCCCTGGTGTTCCAGATGAACCTGTCCGAGCCGTTCACCCTCAACATGCGCCCCACGTTCGCCGCGTTGATGGGCAAGACGAAGGCGGAGCGGGTGGCGGCCTACCGCGACCCGGCCTGGCGTGCGTCGGCCTGGGAGGACGTCAGCGGGAAGGCCGGCGGCTTCCCGCTCAATTGGGCCTCGATCTCGGTGGCCGAGTCCCGCTCGCATCCCGACCTGGCCGATCACCCGGTGGCGCTGCTGGCGGAGGAGCGGGGCTGCACCCCGCTGGACGTGATGCTCGACGTGTCGCTCGACGACGACCTCGAGTCGCGCTTCTGGTCGGTGCTGGCCAACGACGACCCCGAGGGGATCGCCTGGTTGCTGCCACGGGACAACGTGCTCCTCGGACTGGCGGACTCCGGCGCGCACGTCTCGCAGCTCTGCGACGCCTGCTTCTCGACGGACCTGCTGGGCAATTGGGTGCGCGGGCGCGGTGTCATGCCCATCGAGCGGGCCATCCACAAGCTGACGGGTGAGCCGGCCGGCGTCTACGGCCTGGCCGACCGGGGGACGGTTGCGGTGGGCAAGGCCGCCGACCTGTGCGTGTTCGACCCAGAGACCGTGGACCCGGGTCCGCTCCGGCGCGTGCGCGACTTCCCGGCGGGCGGCGAACGCCTGACTGCGGACGCGCCGGTCGGCATGACCCACACCTTGGTGAACGGCGTGCCGATCCGCATCGACGGCACGCCGGCAGCGGAGGGATTGGCGTCCCGCCCCGGGGTCGTGCTGCGCGGCTGACTGACCGCGGGCACCCTCGCGCTAGGTGACGTCGCGGCGGAACGTCGTGAAGTAGCCGATGGTCAGGGGCACCAGGCCCCACAGGAGCATGACGAGGCCGCCCTGCCACCACGTGAGGAGATGGAACGTGCGTCCGCCGCCCCCTCCGCCGCCGAAGCCGCGGGCGATGTCCCCGGCCAGCGCGGCGCCCGCCGCGTTGGGGAGCCAGTTCAAGTCGTAGTGGAAGATGGCCCGGGCCAGTGCGATCAGGATGCTCTCGAGGATCAGTGTGCCGCCGATGACGATGAGGATGGCGGCGACCTGGTTCTTGACCAGGGTGCCGAAGCCGAGCCCGAAGAGACCGAGCAGGACGGCCGAGGCCAGGAGGCCGGGGACAACGGCCCCGACCTGGTCGGTGACCGTCGAGGTCACACCGCCGAGCGCGGCGTTCCATGGCAGGCCGACGGTGGCCACCGCCACCAACGTGAGCAGTGCGATGAGGATCGACCACAGCGCGACCACGGCCACCTTGGCCCCCAGCACGCGCGTGCGCACCGGGGTCAACACGAGGGTCGTCGTGATCGTCTTGTGCCGGTACTCGCCCGTGACGCACAGCACCCCCATGATCGGGGCCAGGATCTCGATGGCGAAGTAGCCCGCCCCGAGCAGCATGCGCCGCTGGCGCAGTGTCTGCACGAAGTAGAAGGTGTGGCCCGGGAAGCCGCCCGCGCCCGCCAGCACGGCGACGCAGATGAGGACGGCCAGCGGGAAGGCAAGGGCGAAGGTGACCCAGACCCCCGGCATCGACCGCATCTTGATCAGCTCGGCCCGGAAGGCGTTGATCATGGTCGCGGCGCCAGCTGGCCGAACCCGAGGCCCGCGGTCAGGGAGAGGAAGACCGACTCGAGGTCGGCCCCCTCCTGGGTCAGCTCGTAGAGGACGATCTGGTTCGCCGCCAGCAGCGGCCCGATCTGCTCGGGCCTGACTGCGTCCATGGCGACCTCGTCGTGGCCGAGCCGCCGGAACGCGACGTGGGCCTCCGTCAGCACGGCGCAGAGCCGATCGGCCTCGGGCGAGCGGGCCCGCATGACCAGCCCGGTGACGCCCGACGTGATCTCCTCGAGGGTGCCCTGCGCCTTGAGCTGGCCGAACGACACGATCACGGCGTCGTCGATGGTCTGCGCCATCTCGGACAGGAGGTGTGACGAGACGAGCACCGTCCGGCCCTCGCCGGCGAAGAAGCGCATGAAGTCCCGTAGCCATGCGATGCCCTGCGGGTCGAGGCCGTTGGACGGCTCGTCGAGGATCAGCACGTCGGGGTCGCCGATGAGCGCGGTGGCCAACTCGAGCCGTTGGCGCATGCCCATGGAGAAGCCACCGACCTTGCGCCTGGCGTCGGCCGTCAGGCCGACCAGTTCGAGCACCTCGTCGGCACGCTTGTCGTCGTGGCCCCCGGCCCGCGCCGCCATGCGCAGGTGGGTCCGGGCCCGCCGCGCCGGGTGGAAGCTGGTCGCCTCGAGGACGGCGCCGACGATCTTCGAAGGGTTCTCGAAGTCGTGGTAGCGGCGGCCCCCGATGGTGGCCGTCCCGGCGGACGGGTGGACCAGGTCGAGCAGCATCCGCAGCGTGGTCGTCTTGCCCGAGCCGTTGGGTCCCAAGAAGCCCGTCACCCGCCCCGGTTGGACGGTGAAGGACAGGTTGTCGACAGCGACGACGGTGCCGAAATTCTTGGAGAGGCCGCTGAACTCGACGGGGAGGCCGCGGGTGGCGGCACCAGCGGTCATCGGGGCGACGTTAGCGCGGGCGCCCGGGCCCTTCGGGTCGCCCGCGGGAGACGTCGGAGCAGCTCAGGCAGGGTTGCGGCGCTCGACGAGCTCGTCGGGGAGCAGGAGGCGCACCGAGACGGCGAGCTCGTCGTAGACACGGGCGATGGTGGACCACCCGTTGATCCAGCCGACCAGCGCGGAGTACCACACGTGCCCGATCATGCGGGCCCGGTCCGACATGTCGGGGATCTCGGGCTCGCCCATCGCCCGCGAGATGATCCCCTCCATCAGCAGGGTGATCTGTTGCTGGCAGCCGACGGCGCCCGGGTCGGGCGAGGAGAGGGAGGTGAAGACCGCGGCAACGAGCTTGGGTTGGCGACCCATGGCGCGCAGCGCACGGTCGAGGACCTCGAGGACGCGGTCGGCCGGGTGCTCGCCCCGGGGCGGGTGCTGCCCGATCCGGGCGTCGAGCATCTCGACCCAGTGCACCAGCGTCGCCGCCAGGAGGTGGTCCTTGCTCGTGAAGTAGCGGTACACCGTGCCCATGGCGACGTCGGCACGGGCCGCGACGTCGCGCATCTGCACCGATTCGTAGCCGCCTTCCAGCCCGAGGGCCATGGCGGCGTCGATGACGCGCTGACGCCGGGCCTGCTGCGCGCGGGTGAGCGGGCGGGCCACCGTCTGCTGCATCCCGACAGCGTATCCGCACCGCCACCTGGGTCTTCGGGGACCGTGCCGCTACGCTGCGAGGCCATGCCAGGACGGAGTCCCGGGCGAGAGGCGGCCATCGTCGCCCTGGGGGAGTACCCCGAGGAGGTCGCCACCACCGACGGGCGCGTGCCCGGCGAGCGGGGGCGCCAGACCCGCCAACGCCTGCTCGATGCCACGGTGGAGCTCCTCACCACCACCTCGTGGCGCTCGGTGAAGGTCACGGACATCGCACGGCAGGCGCGCACGTCGCCGGCCACCTTCTACCAGTACTTCGGCAACGTGGAGCAGGCCATCCGCGTCCTGGCCGAGGGGATGGTGGACCAGGCCGGGCAGCTGGCCGAGCTCGTCGGGGGGGACTGGTCCGTGGCGGCGAGCTGGGACACCGCGCTGACGGTCACGGAGGGCTTCCTCGCCTACTGGGAGGACAACCGCGCCGTCTTCCGCGTCGTTGACCTCGCCACCGAGGAGGGTGACGCGCAGCTGCGCGGCATCCGGGTGCGGGCGCTCAACGCGGTCACGGTCGCTCTCGCCCAGGTGATCGCCGCGGCGTCACCCTCGCCCGAGCGGGGCCCGGGTGCCGCGACGTCGTCCCCCGCGGGTGCGGACCCGATGGCCGTGGCGGGGACGCTGGTGGCCATGTTCGCCAGCGTGTCGGCGCACCGTTACGGCTTCGAGTTCTGGGGCATCCGCACGGCCAACCTCATCGACACCCAGGCGCGCATGCTGCACTGGGCCGTCACCGGGCGCCCGGCGCCCCCCGCCGACGTCCCGCCGCGTGAGGCCACCCGCCCGCGCACCGGGCCCGTGCTCGGTGGGGCCACCGCCCGCCGGCGCGGCGCTACCTGATGGCGACGGGATTGAGGGGAGAGCCGAGCCCGTTGGTCAGCGGGAGCGGCGTGGCGTCGAGCAGGAAGGTGTAGCGGCCGTCCGCCGCGCACGCATCGGCCAACGGGTCCAACACCCAGTTCTGCCCCTGGGTCATCCCCATCTCCACCAGGTGCAGCAGGTGGACCGGGAGGTAGGCGTCCTCGTGCTGGCACGGGTAGACCTCGAAGGTGGCCGTGTCCGTGGCGACCGCGGCCACGTCACGGGCGTGGAACCATTCGGCCGTCTCGATGGTGAGCCCCGGCGAGGGCCACCAGTACGAGACCAGGTCGCCTTCGGGGCCGAGGTGCACCATGTGGCCGGTGCGCACCAGCACGATGTCGCCCGGCTCGACGCTGACCCCGGCGAGTTCGCACGCGGCGTCGAGATCGCCGGGCATGATCGGGTAGCCCGGCTCGAGCACCTCGCGGCCGAGGGCGCGGGCCACGTCGAGGAGGACACCCCGGGTCACCACCGTCGTGAGCCGGTGGATGCCGCAGCGGGCGGCGCCGTCGGTGGAGATGGTCGACGCCGCGTAGCCGTTGTAGATGACCCCGCCGTAGCTGCTGTGGGACAGGGCGTCCCAGTGGGTGGCGCACTGCGTGGCCAGAGTGAGGACGTCCTCGCTGAAGCAGACCCAGTCCGGCTGCTCGGTGTTGACCGGCACGTTCACCTGCACCATCGTGCGGCTCGGGTTGACGCGCCCCTCCACGAAGCCGAGCTGGATCCCCTCGGCCTCCGAGAGGGGGAGCCCGAGGGCGAGGGCCTGGCCCGACACGACCGACGCCGCCCCCCGGAGCCGTGCCCCGGCGTCGACGAGGTTGAGCGTCCCGACCTCGTCGTCCGGGCCCCAGCGCCCCCAGT
>Ga0209698_10008357_pt1 | contig 10694 bp, 9 predicted proteins | sample LitLauG_LLR_2012_FD_187203 | JGI IMG/M metagenome (GOLD analysis project Ga0209698, IMG submission 187203) | Freshwater sediment microbial communities from Pennsylvania, USA - Little Laurel Run_MetaG_LLR_2012 (SPAdes) (version 2) | ecosystem: Environmental > Aquatic > Freshwater > Creek >... | reverse complement strand
GTGGAGAAGTTCTGAGGTCCCCACCAGCCTTTTGTTGGTTATCGCCATATCGAACGCGCGCGGATGCTACCGCGCCGTCTGCATCGCCCCCACGGCAACCGGCCTCTCCTCCCCCAGCGTATGCCGGGTGAAGGTCAACGACACCGCGGCGCCGATCATCGACAATGTGCCCGCCAACACGAACGCCGACGAGAAACTGCCAGTGATCTGCACGATATACCCCGTGACGATCGGCGCCAGCAGCCCGAACACGTTGCCGCCCAGCACCATGAACGCAAACGCTCGGCCGCTATCGGCCTGAGACCGCAGCAGGTCGTTCGCCAGCGCCGCGTTCACCGCGCTGGCGGTGCCGCCGAAGCTGACGGGGAAGATGGTCAGGATCACCACCAAGGTCAGCGAATCGACGAACGGAATCGCCACGCCGACCGAACACAGCAGCAGGCATGCCACCACCACGATCCGCCTCGCCCCCGTCGGCATCGTTTGCGGCGTCAGGATCTTGTCGCCAATCCAGTTCGTCAGGATGATCACCACGCCGCCGACCAGGAACGGCACCGAGGTGAACAGGCCGGAATTCATGATCGACAGCCCACGCACCGTCTGCAGGTAGTTGGGCAACCAACTCAAGTACAGATAAACGGAATACACCGCGCAGCCCTGCGAGATCGCCAGCCCCCATGCCGACGGCGATCGCAGCAGGCCGCGATAACCGACTCCGCCGTGCTGCGCGACCGGTTCGTTGCCGTGGCGTTCGGCCAGGATGCGTTGCCGTTCCGGTTCCGGCAGCCAGCGCGTCCGCTCTGGCGTCGAGACCAATGCCAACCACACGCCGACCCAGACCAGGCCGACGGCGCCGGTGATGACGAACGACCAGCGCCAGGACAACGCGGCGATCAGCCACGCCACCAGCGGTGCGCTGAGCGCCGGGCCGAACAGCGTGCCGGCCTGGATCAAACCGACGGCCAAACCGCGCTCGGAGTATGGTGCCCAGTCGCGCACGGCGCGGTAGCTGACGGGGAACGTCGGGGCCTCGCCGGCGCCCAGGCCGAGGCGGGCCAGGATCATGGTGCCGAAGCCGGTCGCGGCGCCGGTGAGCATCTGGGCGACAGACCAGAACACGGCCCCGAACGCCGCCAACCGATGCGCTCCGAAACTGTCCACCAGCCGGCCGCTGGGCAGCATCATCGCGACGTACGCCCACAGGAATGAGGAGAACAGGTAACCCAGTTGGACGGGGGACAGGCCGAATTCCACACCGACCGAGTGGCCCGCGACCGACATGTTGATGCGATCGAGGTAACAGATCACGTTGAACAGAAAGAGCAGAAAATAGACCCAGTAGCGGCGATGCGTCATCGTTTTGGTTTCCCCCGTCCGCCGGCTTATCGCTGGCATTTCGGCGAGCGTAACAGGAGAACGCGGAGAGTCGAATCGGGGCGTATTGAAGAATCTGGGCGTATTGAAGCGGTCAGGCGGATTGACCGTGGATCACCACCGCATCGATCAGCAGCAAGGCAAACAGGATGAACAAATACGCGATCGAGAACGCGAACAGCCGACTCGCGATCCTGGCCTCCTGCCCGCCCGTGCTGGCGCGCAGCCGCAGCACGAACACGATCAGCGCCGCCCCCGCGCCCACCGCGACCGCACTATACAGCGTTCCGGCGAACCCGAGGACCCGGGGCATGACGGAAATCGGCAGCAGGATGAGGCTGTAGATCAGCATTTGCTTTTTTGTTTCGGCTCGACCCGCCACCACCGGCAGCATCGGTACGCCGGCACGCGCGTATTCACCGGCATGATTGAGCGCCAAGGCCCAGAAGTGAACCGGCGTCCACAGGAAGATGATCAGGAACAGCACCATCGGCTCCACCCCCAGATGGCCGGTGACCGCGACCCAGCCAACCATCGGGGGAAACGCGCCCGCCGCTCCGCCGATGACGATGTTCTGCGGCGTGCGGCGTTTCAACCACATCGTGTAGATGACGACATAGAAAAATACAGTAAAGCAAAGCAGCGCCGCCGCTTCCGTGTTGAGCATGACACCGAGGGTGACAATAGCGCCGGCACTCAGCAGCAGGCCGAACGTCAGCGCCTCGGCGGGCGACACCCGGCCGCTGGGGATCGGCCGTTTGGCGGTGCGCGTCATTAACGCATCGATATCGGCATCGTACCACATGTTCAACGCGGCGGCACCGCCTGCCCCGGCGGCGATGCAGATCAGGGCGATGATACCGAGGCCCCGGTCCAGGTGCCCCGGCGCCACCGAAATACCGACAAGCGCCGTGAACAACACAAGCGACATTACCCGCGGTTTGGTCAGGGCCACATAATCGCTGACGCTGGGCAGGCGGGATACCCGACCGGTTCGGGTCAGACTTAACACTCGGCTTGCCTGCGACATGGATCGCTTTCCTATCCCCGAACGTTGACCGTTTTGTTGTTGGATCCTCTGGCGACCGAACCCTGACCCTGTTCCATCGTCACGCCGCGCTTGAGATGATGAACGGTCCACAATGACGCCGCCAACCAAAATCGCGGGAAAAACACGGCGAAGTGAGATTTTATTTCTGTATCGATTTTATAATTTCGCGCAACTGATAAAATACTTAATTTTTATCAAATATATTGCGGCTTTAGCGTCATCCGTACAAAATAACATAGACGTGATATCCGGGCAAACCACCTCATCCTCCGAATTTATCATGTCAATTTCAATAGACATGGAACGGATATCACGCCTATCGTTCGAGTCCAGCGGAGCTTGGGCTCTCTCGGCCGGCTACCAGAGATTGAGATGTGGCCCGCGGCTTCGCCGAACCAGTGGTTCGGGAGGGTTGATTATGTCTATCAGAAACCCAGTTGAATGGGGCGTCGATAGCGTCAAGCATGCGGTGACCGGAATCGAGCACGCCAATCGCGGCCTGCTCCAAAGCGAGGAAGACGCGCGCCTCGCAATCCCCGTTGTGCGCCAGATCACAATCGCCGACCTCAAGGACGTGCTGGCCCGCGGGTTCGAGGATTTCGGTGCCGAACGAACCGATGTGATTTTCCTGTGCGTCATATACCCGGTAATTGGCCTCGTGCTGGCGAATCTCGCGGCGGGACACCAACTTTTGCCGATCCTGTTCCCCCTCGCATCGGGTTTTGCGCTGGTCGGCCCATTCGCCGGCGTCGGCCTCAATGAAATGAGCCGCCGGCGCGAGTTGGGCGTGAGTAAAGGCTGGACCGACGTCTTCCAGGTCCTATCCGCGCCATCCCTCGGCGCCATCCTCCTGCTCGGCCTTGTCCTTACTGGCGTGTTTTTCTTCTGGTTACTGTCGGCGGAAGCGATCTACCAGGTCACTCTTGGCCCCCGCGCGCCGGTGTCGGTCGCCAACTTCGTCAACGACGTGCTCTGGACGACCGCGGGCCATAAAATGATCGTCCTCGGCATAGGCGTCGGATTCGTGTTCGCCGCGGTGGTTCTGGTAATCAGTGTTGTGGCATTTCCACTTTTGCTGGACAGGGAAGTCGGCGTCGAGACGGCCGTTCGGACATCGATCCGAGCGGCGATGGCCAATCCGATTCCGATGGCGGTGTGGGGGATGATTATCGCTGGCAGCCTGGTGCTGGGATCGATCCCGTTCCTTGTGGGCCTGGTGATCGTGTTGCCCGTGCTGGGTCACTCTACTTGGCATCTCTATCGCAAGATGGTGGTGCCGCGGTAAGCCGGATTGCGTTCGTCTTGAGGTAACCGCCAGCGGCAGATGGCCGCGCAAACAAGGTGGGTAAAAAAATGCCAATGGTCCTCGCGCTCGTCTTGGTCGCTGTCGGTTCGGTGGCGTTTCACCTCCTGAACCCGTGGTGGCTGACACCGATCGCCTCCAATTGGCACTATATCGACGCCACGATCGCCATTACATTCTGGATCACCGGGTTTGTCTTCACCGCCGTCGTGCTGTTCACGGCATACTGCGTCTACCGCTTCCGCCATAAGCCCGGCCGTCAGGCCGCCTATGAGCCCGAAAACAAGAAACTCGAGTGGTGGCTTGCCATTGGCACGGCGGTCGGGGTCGCGGCGATGCTGACCCCCGGGCTGTTCGTCTGGAGCCAGTTCGTCTCGGTCCCGCCAGAGGCGACCGAATTCGAGGCCGTGGGCCAACAGTGGATGTGGAGCTTTCGCCTGCCCGGCAAAAGTGGCAAATTGGGATCGTCGGACGTCAAATATATCAGCGCCGACAACCCGCTGGGGGTCAATCCCACTGATCCCAACGGACAAGACAACATCGTGATCATGGGCGACGACCTGCATTTGCGGATCGGCAAACCGGTGCGTGTCCTGCTCCGTTCGATTGACGTCGTGCATGATTTCTACGTTCCGGAATTCCGCGCCAAAATGGATTTGGTGCCTGGCATGGTCACGCGATTCTGGTTTACCCCAACCCGAACTGGATCGTTCGACATTCTCTGTGCCGGATTTTGCGGCATCGGCCATCCACAGATGCGCGGCAAGGTCGTGGTGGATACCGAAGCCGACTATCGAGCGTGGCTGCAAAAGCAGCAGACCTTCGCACAATTGACGCCTCCAAAAAAATAACACCGGCTCACACAGATGGAGCCGCATCAGGCACGACCGGGGAGTTTAGTTTGATGGCTGACTATGTTGCTGATTCGGTAGGCGGTATCGGCCCCGCGGAAGTCCCCGAGGTCGAACTGTACCATGCGCACACCTGGCTGACGAAATACGTCTTTTCCCAGGATGCTAAAGTCATTGCCGTTCAGTATTCGCTGACCGCCACCGCGATCGGATTGGTGGCCCTGGTGCTGTCATGGCTCATGCGGCTGCAACTGGCGTTTCCCGGTACGTTTTCGCTGATCCAGAGTGAGAACTACTATCAGTTCATCACCATGCACGGTATGATCATGGTGATCTATCTGCTCACCGCGTTGTTCCTGGGTGGCTTCGGCAACTACCTCATTCCGCTGATGGTCGGCGCCCGGGACATGGCGTTCCCGTATGTCAACATGCTCAGCTACTGGGTCTATTTGCTCGCGGTGCTGATCCTGGTTGCCGGCTTCTTCGCACCGGGCGGACCGACAGGGGCCGGCTGGACCCTGTATCCGCCGCAATCCATTCTCACCGGCACACCGGGTCACGAGTGGGGCATCATCCTGATGCTGGCCTCGCTGATCCTGTTCATCATCGGCTTCACCATGGGGGGACTGAACTACGTGGTGACGGTGTTGCAGTGCCGCACACGAGGTATGACATTGATGCGGCTGCCGCTCACGGTCTGGGGCATCCTGACCGCGACCGTTATGGCGCTGCTGGCGTTTCCCGCGCTGTTCGTCGGCGCCGTGATGATGCTGCTGGACCGGCTTCTGGGCACCAGTTTCTTCATGCCGTCCATCGTCCAGCTTGGCGAGCAAATGACATACAACGGCGGCAGCCCGATCCTGTTCCAGCACCTGTTCTGGTTCTTCGGCCACCCCGAGGTCTACATCGTCGCCCTTCCAGCCTTCGGGATCGTCTCCGACCTGATCAGCACGCACGCTCGGAAAAACATCTTCGGCTACCGGATGATGGTTTGGGCGATCGTCGCCATCGGGGCGCTGAGTTTCATCGTGTGGGCGCACCACATGTACATCAGCGGTATGGACCCGTATTTCGGCTTTTTCTTTGCCACCACGACGCTGATCATCGCCATACCGACCGCTTTGAAAGTCTACAACTGGGTGCTGACCTTGTGGCGTGGCGACATCCACCTGAACGTCCCAATGCTCTTCGCGCTCGGTTTTATCGTGACGTTCGTGAACGGTGGTTTGACTGGCCTCTTCCTCGGCAACGTGGTGGTCGACGTGCCACTCTCGGCAACGTTGTTCGTGGTGGCGCATTTCCACATGGTGATGGGGGTCGCGCCGATCTTCGTCGTGTTCGGCGGCATCTACCATTGGTATCCCAAAATCACCGGCCGCATGCTCGACGATACAATGGGAAAAATTCATTTTTGGGTCACCTTCCTGGGCGCCTACGCGATCTTCTTCCCGATGCACTACCTCGGCCTGCTCGGCGTGCCGCGCCGCTACTATGAACTGGGTGACACCGCCTTCATTCCACCCTCGGCGGCCTCGTTGAACGTCTTCATCACGGTCGCCGCGCTGATCGTGGGGGCAGTGCAACTGGTATTCCTGTTCAACCTGGGCTGGAGCCTGACCCGCGGCAAACCGTCCGGGCCGAACCCGTGGCGGGCCACCACGTTGGAGTGGCAGACGCCGCAAACCCCGCCGGGGCACGGTAACTGGGGCAAGGAACTGCCGGTGGTTTATCGTTGGGCCTATGACTACAGCGTGCCGGGGGCGGCGGAGGATTTCATACCGCAGAACCAGCCCGCCGCCGCCTCCAGGGGTTAGGCACCCGGCATGACCGTCATCGTGCTCTTCCTGGCTGTGGTCGGCGTCATCACGGCGTGGTGGCTGTCGCAGCAACAGTTGATGGCGAAACCCTGGTTGGATGTGGGTTCGGTCGGCGATTTACCGGCCTGGGGGCAATCGTCGACGGCGCCGGCAAAAGTTGGATTGGGGCTGTTGCTGGCCGTTGTCGGCTGCCTGTTCGCGCTGTTGATCAGTGCCTACTTCATGCGGATCGATTTGGCGGCCACCGACGGGGCGGTATTGCGATCGATGCCAACCCCCAAATTGTTGTGGCTGAACACCGGCGTGCTGGCCCTCAGCAGTGGCGCGCTGCTGTGCGCCCAGATCGCCGCCCGACACGCTCAACGGGATGCCTTGCGGGATGGTCTGCTAATTGGGTCGGTCTCCGCGCTGCTGTTTCTGGCTGGGCAAGTCCTGGTTTGGCGGCAACTCGTGGACGCCGGCTATTTCGCCGCGAGCAACCCGTCGAACGCTTTCTTCTATCTGCTCACCGGCTTGCATGGGTTGCACGTCGGGGGTGGCCTGGTGGCGCTCGGCAGGACCATCGCCAAGGTTTGGCACGGCGTGCCGATCGAGCGACTGCGCATCAGCGTCTGGATGTGCGCCGCGTACTGGCACTTCCTGCTGCTGATCTGGCTGATTATTTTGGCTTTACTGACGGGCTGGGCGGACGATTTGATCGTCATCTGCCGAATCCTGGTCATTTAGAGGGGATCGCCATCCAATGATAAACCCCGCGGGAGACAGCGTCACACGACCAACAGGCTGGCAAGGCTTCGTCAACGATTGGTCGTCCGACCAGCGCGCCTTCAAAACGGCGTCCTGGGGAAAAGCCATGATGTGGATTTTCCTGCTCAGCGACACCTTTGTCTTCAGTTGTTTCCTGCTGTCGTACATGACGGTGCGGATGTCCACGACGGTGCCCTGGCCCAACCCCAGCGAGGTGTTCGCCCTGGAGATCGGCGGCAAGCCGGTACCGTTGATCCTGATCGCCATCATGACCTTCATCCTGATCAGCAGCAGCGGCACGATGGCGATGGCGGTCAACTACGGCTACCAGCGCAGGCGCGGCCCGACCGCGGCGCTGATGTTGGCGACCGCGGCGTTTGGCGCCTCGTTCGTCGGAATGCAGGCCTTCGAGTGGACCAAGCTGATCCGGGAAGGTGTGCGGCCCTGGGGCAACCCTTGGGGTGCCGAACAGTTTGGATCGAGCTTCTTTATGATCACCGGATTTCACGGCACGCATGTGACGATCGGCGTGATTTTCCTGATCATCACCGCCCGCAAGGTGTGGCGAGGCGATTTCGACGTGGAAAAGCCGGGCTACTTCACCAGTCGAAAGGGGCGCTACGAGAACGTCGAGATCATGGGCCTCTACTGGCACTTCGTCGATTTGGTCTGGGTATTCATCTTCGCGCTTTTCTATCTCTGGTGAGGACCGCATGTCACACGCAGCAACGCAAGGCAGCGCGCATGTCGAAGGGCAACAGCACCCGATCAAGCTGTACCTGATAATCTGGTTCTGGTTGTTCGTCCTCAGCACCTGCTCGTATCTGGTGGATTACTTCCATTTCGAGGGATACCTCAGATGGTTCTTGATCCTGCTGTTCATGATGGTGAAAGCGGGTCTGATCGTCGCGGTGTTCATGCACATGGCGTGGGAACGGCCGACCTTGATCTATGCCATACTGGTGCCGCCGGTGGCGGTGCTGGTGTTCGTCGGCATCATGGTCATCGAAGCCAACTATACGTTGCTGACCCGGCTGAATTTCTTCTTTCCGGGATCATAGAGGATTTTCGCGGCGGCCGGGGCCGGGGTGATTCCAACCGGCGATCGGATGACGGCGTGCCGACCGCATCACCGCGTTAACGCTCTGTAAACCAATGCGTGGGATAGATACGCGCATTGACAGAAGCGACAGACCCGCACCGATGATCCTGCGCCGATCCGAATTCGTCCATCTGATCGACCTGCCCGGCGGCAACGCCCTGGCGATCCACGCCGTCACCCAGGCCCGCCTGCCCGTCACGGCCGAGGTCGCTCGGCTGATCACCGCGTTCGATCGCCCCCGGGAGCTGGAGACCGCCGCCGCCACGTTCGGGGCCGATCCGGCCACCGTGCGGGCCTGCGCCCTGATGCTGCTGGACCGTGGCTTCCTGAGCGACCAGACCGCCGAGACCGAACGCGACGCCACCGCGCAGGCGGTGCAGGGCCGCGATCCGGCCGCCCTGCTCGACCAATATCGCCGCACCCGCATGGAGGGGGCGCATCCATACTGGGCGGTCGAGGCGCCACGCGCCCTGGGTGACTCGACCGGTCACCAACAACGCCTGGACGTCTTGCTGTTAGGCGACTGCGACGTGCAGATGGAAGCGGACTTCCTGCGCCGCGAGGCCCTGTCGCGCGGCGTGGACCTGCGCGCCGCCGCATCCTTCGCCAACGACATCGAACTGGCCGGCGACCGCCCGCACGATGCCATCATCATCGGCGCCCTGCAGGCCCGGCACGCCATCGTTGCCGGCGAGCCGGAGCATCACGGCGGCGACCCGTCCCGCGTCTATGTCCAGGCGGTCCAGGCACTGGTCGGCAAGCTGCGCGCGATCACCACCAAGCCGATCCTGATCGACGGTTTGCCCGAACCCACGGTGCAGCCGCTGGGTTTCGCGGATCGAGGCATCCACAGCCACCGCAACCGCTTCCGCCGCACCAACCTGGCCCTCGCGCAGCTTGCCGAGGATTTGCCCGATGTGCATCTCGTGGACGTTGCCGCCGCCCTGAACGCGGCCGGCAGCGCTGCCCTGCTGGATGACGGACTGGTGTCCTTCACCCATTTCGGGTCCGCCGGTTGGATGCTGCAACGGCCAAAAACCGAGCTGGCGGCGGTGCATAACGAATTTCCGGATATGCAACCGCTGGCGGATTATGTCGGCGGCGATCCGTATCGGCGGGAAACCGTGATGGCCCGCGCCCACATGGACGCGCTGACGACAGTTCTGGCGGTGGACAGGAAGAAATGCGTCATCGTCGACCTCGACGGCGTGCTCTGGCCGGGGGTGCTGGCGGAAACCGGCGCGCCGTTCGCCTGGACGCCGGAGATGGGCGGACCCAACAGCTATATCGGGCTGTATTTCGGCATTCATGAGGCCCTGCGAACGTTGCGCCGCCGGGGCATCCTGTTGGCCTGCGTCAGCAAGAACGACGAAGCCACCACGCGCCGGCTGTGGCGATACCAGCAGCACGATCCGCGACACCGGCTGCTGATGCCCAGTCATTTCGTCTCCTCCCGCATCAACTGGCAGGACAAGGCCGCCAATATCGCATCGATCGCCGACGAACTGGGGTTCCCGCTGGATGCGTTCCTGTTCGTGGACGACAGCGCGCGGGAACGCGAGCGCGTGCGGCAAAGCCTGCCGGAAGTCGCCGTTCTCGGCCAGGACCTGTTCGCGCTGCGCCGGATCTTACTGACCGATCCCCGTCTGCAATCGGTGCGCACGACCGAGGAAGCGGCCAGCCGCAGCGACCTGGTCAAGGCCCAGATCGATCGGTCCCTGCTGCGTGCCGGGACGCAGGACGAAGCCGCGTTCGTCGCGTCGCTGGAGGTCGTGTCCATGGTGGAACGGCTGACGCCCGGGACGGCGAGCGGGGCGGTGCTCGAACGGGTGCGCGAACTGTTTGCCCGCACCACCCAGTTCAACGCCACCGGCCGCGGCTTCACCCTGACGGACCTGCAACACGGGCCGGGTCACGTCTACATCTTGCGCATGCGGGACCGGCTGGCCGACCACGGACTGGTCGGAGCAGCCGTGGTGGTGGACGGCGACATCCAGAACCTCGTGTTGAGCTGCCGCGTCATCGGACTGGGCGGCGAGCACAAGCTGCTGGGCCAGATCAAGGCCGACGAGCCGTCGACGACGGGTTGGATTGTCGAAACCGACCGCAACATCCCGGTCCGTCATGTGTACCGGGACAACGGTTTCCGTCATCACGCCGACGGAGGCTGGCGCCTCTCGTTGCCGGAACAGACGGTCGTGGCCGTATGACGCAGCCAGGCGATCGAGCGCCCGCCTGTTATGGTGTCGGGACAAACGGCGTATTCTATTCATTAGAGGAACAATACGGGCGCGCCGTGGTGCTGATCCTCGCCGGCTACGCCGCCGCACCCAAGTTGTCCGGATTGATGGCTGAATTCCACGCCTGTCAGGCTTCGTTCGGCGCCCGGGATGCGGATGTGCTGCTTTTGGTGGACGACAATCCGTCGCTGTTGGGGTTGGGTGACGGG
>Ga0209698_10008356_pt1 | contig 10695 bp, 8 predicted proteins | sample LitLauG_LLR_2012_FD_187203 | JGI IMG/M metagenome (GOLD analysis project Ga0209698, IMG submission 187203) | Freshwater sediment microbial communities from Pennsylvania, USA - Little Laurel Run_MetaG_LLR_2012 (SPAdes) (version 2) | ecosystem: Environmental > Aquatic > Freshwater > Creek >... | reverse complement strand
GCTGTCAGGTCGACGCGCACGGTCTGTGCGGGCGTGAAATGGGATTCCCAGGCAGCGTCGAGGGCGAGGGCGTACAGGTCCGCATCGCTGCGGTAGGCGCCGCTGGTGAGGCGCCAGAGCACGCGGCTGGCGAGGCGCGAATGAAGGTTCGCCGCGTAGGCCGTGCCCAGATCGCCGCCGAAGCGGACGCCTCCGGAAACGGCCAGCACGTCGACGGCGCCGATGGCCTGCAGTTCCGCCGCCAGCAGATCCTGGATGCCGCGCGGGCAGACCGCGAAGAACCGCCGCTGCGGCGCTTCCAGTACGCCTCGGGATGGCGGGGCGCTGGTCAAAACGGCTTGACCACGACCAGCACCACGGCGGCCAGCAGCAGGAGCACCGGGATCTCGTTGAACCAGCGGAACCAGATGTGGGAGCGGCGGCTGCCGTCCCGCTTGAAGTCAGCGAGCAGGCGTCCACATGCGACGTGATAGGCGACCAGTGCCGCCACGATCGCCAGCTTGGCATGCATCCAGCCTTCGCCGCGGCCGATTCCGAAGCCGAGCCAGAGCCACAGGCCGAATGCGAGTGCGAGCACGGCGATCGGCGTGACGAATCGGTAAAGCTTCGAGGCCATCAGCAGCAGGCGGTCGCGTTCCGCCCCGGCCTGGCGCACCATCGCCAGGTTGACGAAAATGCGCGGCAGGTAGAACAGTCCGGCGAACCAGCTCACCACCATGACGATATGAAGAGCCTTGACCCACAACACCAGGGGCATCTGCACGGACTCGCTTTCTGGGCGGGGCAGGGCCCCGTGTGGGTCTAGCTTCGGATCTCGCCGTTGCCGAACACGACGTACTTCTGCGAGGTCAGGCCCTCCAGGCCCACCGGGCCCCGGGCATGCAGCTTGTCGTTGGAAATGCCGATCTCTGCGCCCAGGCCGTATTCGTATCCATCGGCAAAACGGGTCGAAGCGTTGACCATCACGGAAGCGGAGTCGACCTCGCGCAGGAAGCGCATCGCGCGGCCGTAATCCTCGGTGACGATCGCGTCGGTATGGCGGCTGCCATACCGGTTGATGTGTTCGATCGCCTCGTCCAGGCCGGCCACGGTCGCGATCGACAGCACCGGCGCGAGGTATTCGGTGCGCCAGTCCTCTTCCCGCGCGTCGAGCAGGCCTGCGACGCCGGCCGCCTCGAGCACGCGGCGCGTCAGCCCACATACGCGCAGCTCGACCTGTTTCGCCTGTAGCAGGGCCGCCAGCGGCGGCAGCACGGAGGGCGCGATCGCGCTCGCCACCAGCAGCGTCTCCATCGTGTTGCAGGTGCCGTAGCGCTGGGTCTTGGCGTTGTCGGCGATGCGGATCGCCTTGCCGGGATCGGCCCCTTCATCGATATAGACGTGGCAGATGCCGTCCAGGTGCTTGATCATCGGCACCAGGCTTTCGCGCATCAGGCGCTCGATCAGTCCGCGACCGCCGCGTGGCACCACGACGTCGATGCACTCGGGCATTCGGACCAGATGGCCCACGGCCGCCCGGTCGGTCGTGTCGATCAGTTGCACCGCTTGCGGGGGCAGCCCCTGCGACTGCAGTGCCTGGGCGCACAGGCGCGCCAGCAGGCGGTTCGACTCGATCGCCTCCGATCCGCCACGCAGAATCGCTGCGTTGCCGGTCTTGATACACAGCGCCGCGGCGTCGACCGTGACGTTCGGCCGGCTTTCATAGATGATCGCGATCACCCCCAGCGGCACTCGCATCTGGCCGACCCGGATGCCCGATGGCATCGGGCGGATACGGGTCATCTGTCCGATCGGGTCCGGCAGGCGCGCCACGTCCTCGATGCCAGTGGCCATGCGTTCGATCGCTGCGGCCTTCAATTCGAGCCGGTCCAGCAGCGCAGGTTCCAGGCCGTTGGCGCGGGCACGGGCCAGGTCGCGCCGGTTTGCCTCTTCCAGTTCCGCGGCCTGCGTGCGCAGCGCCTGCGCCAGGGCACGCAGCGCGCCATCCTTCTGGGCGGTGTCGGCGCGCGCCATGGCGGCGCTGGCGCGCCGGGCCTGCTGAGCGACCGACGCCACGTATGCGCGCACCGGATCGGTGGCTGCGGTTGCGGCGGCGCTGGATGATTCAGGCGAGGCGCTCATGTCGTCCGGGCATCCAATTTATCGTGTCGATGGAGTCGAAGCACTCATGAGGTCGAGGCAGACAAGGCGATGGCGGCCAATTCTATCCAGGGATCGCTGTCGCAGGACCTGGAGGACAGACCCTTGGCGACGCGGTCCAGTTCGGCGCAGCGCAACAGCAGGCGCTCGAGCGCGCCGGTCGAGGTGCGCGTCAGCCGCAGTTCGGTGGCGGCCAGCCGGGCCCCCCAGATCCTGGCTTCGCGTGCCGCCACGGCGAACGGGCGCCCGGCGGAGATTTCGTGCTTCAGGCGCAACAGCGAGCGCAGCGTGTCGCTGACAACCCACAGGGCCAGCGGCAGCGCTTCACCCTCGGCGCGCAGGCCGGCCAGCGTACGCAGCAGCCGCCGGCCGTCGCCCTGCAGCATGGAGGGCGACAGCGAAAACACGTCGAAGCGTGCCACATCGAGCACGCTGTCCTTGACCTGTTCGAAAGTCAGCGCTCCGGCCGGGTACTGCAGCGCGAGCTTGGACACTTCCTGGTGCGCGGCCAGCAGGTTACCTTCGACCCGATCGGCGAGGAACTCGAGGGCGGCCTTTGGCGCGCTCTGGCGCTGGCGTCCCAGCCGTTCCGCGATCCAGTCGGGCAGGGTGGCACGCTCGACCGGCTGGACCTCGACCCAGACGCCAGCCTGCTCGAGGGCGCGGGCCCAGGCGGACTCGCGCGCGGACTTGTCCAGGCGCGGCAGGCTCAGCAGCGTCAGGATGTCATCCGGGGCGCCGCCGGCGTGCGCCTGCAGCGCGTGCGCCCCCTCCTTGCCGGGGCGGCCGGTCGGCAGGCGGACATCGACGATGCGCCGCTCGCTGAAAAGCGACGGACACTGCGAGGCCTGCACCAGCTGCGACCAGTCGAAGCGGGCGTCGGCATGCAGCACGGTGCGCTCGCTGTACCCGAGCGAGCGCGCCGCGGCGCGCAGCGCGTCCTGCGCCTCGATCGACAGCAGCGCTTCGTCGCCGCTGACCACGTACAGGCGCGCCAGCCGCCCGCGCGCCAGATGGGCCTGCAGCTGGTCAGCCTTGATCTGCATGGGGGTGGACCGCCGCCACGCGACGCAGCATCTGCTGCACCAGGTCCGACTGCATGTCCCGGTACAACAGCACCTCCTCCGACTGCTTGGCCAGCACCTGCGAGTCGTTGATGGAGATGTCGCGCTGGGTGCGCAGCTCGGTCGGTGCGATGAATTCGTAGCCCTTGCCATCGTGCAGACGGAACCGCAGGCGGTACACGAGCCGGTATTCGACCGCGCGGCCCTGGGCGTTCAGCGTCAGGACGTCCTTGCTCTGGTACTCGCCGATGATCTCCAGGACCGCGCTCGCATCGGTGGCCAGCTCGACCGTGCGGGTGTGGGTTCCGGCACGGATCTGACGCGTCAGCGACGAACCCAGGGTCGAGTTCGGCGGCGCGTTGACGTAGATCGATTCGAACGGCAGCGACTGCGTGCCGCGCAGCTGGAAGCCGCAGCCGGCACAGGCTGCGACCCAAGCCAGCACCAGCCCGGCGGCGATCCTAGACGACGACATTGACCAGCTTTCCCGGCACGATGACGATCTTCCGGACCGGGCCGGTCAGGTGACGCCGGACGGCTTCGTCGGCCACCGCCGCCGATTCGATGCTGCCGGCGTCGGCATCATGGGGCACGCTGATCGCGCCGCGGCGCTTGCCGTTGACCTGGACCACCAGCTCCACGGTATCGGCCTGCAGCGCAACGGCATCGGGTTGCGGCCAGGGCGCGTCGAGCAGATCGCACTGGCCGGATTCGAATCCGAGTTCGCGCCACAGTTCGTGCGCGATGTGAGGCGCGATCGGGTACAGCACGCGCAGCAGGATGCCGGTGGACTCGCGCAACAGCGCATCGGACACCGCATCCCGCGTCGCCGCAGTGTCGATCAGCGCATTGAGCATCTTCATCACCGCCGACACGACGGTGTTGTACTGCATGCGGGAATAGTCGAAATCGGCCTGCTGCAGCAGCAGGTGGATCTGGCGGCGCGCCTGGCGGCCGTTGCGCGTGAGCGCGTCCGCATCCAGGCCGCCACCCGAGCGGATCGCGTCCTGCCGTTCATGGCAGAACTGCCACAGGCGCCGCAGGAAGCGGAAGGTGCCTTCGGCGCCGGAGTCGGACCAGGCCGCGCTCTGATCCGGGGGGCCGGCGAACATCACGAACGCACGTGCGGTATCGGCGCCGAAGCGCGCGATGATGTCGCGCGGTTCGACGACGTTGTTCTTGCTCTTGGACATCTTCTCGATGCCGCCGAGCATGACCGGGGCGCCGTCCTCACGGGCCACCGCGCCGGTGGGCCGGCCCCGTTCGTCGAACTGGACGTCGACTTCGGAAGGGTAGAACCAGCGGCGGCGTCCCGATGCCTCATCGCGGTAGTAGCTGTCGTTCAGCAGCATGCCCTGGGTGAACAGGCGCTTGAAGGGTTCGCTGAAGGACACCAGGCCCAGGTCGCGCATGACGCGGGTCCAGAAGCGGGCGTACAGCAGGTGCAGCACTGCGTGCTCGATGCCGCCGATGTATTGGTCCATCGGCATCCAGTACTCGTTGCGGCGGTCCACCATGGACTCGCCGGCATCGGGTGAGCAGTAACGCATGAAGTACCAGGACGAGTCGACGAAGGTGTCCATCGTGTCGGTCTCGCGCCGCGCGGCGGCGCCGCAACGCGGACAGGTGCATTGCAGGAAGGCCTCGCAGCGATTCAGCGGATTGCTGCCACCATCGGGCACGAGGTCTTCCGGCAGCACCACCGGCAGCTCCGACTCCGGCACCGGCACCGGGCCGCAGGCGTCGCAGTGGATGATCGGGATCGGCGTGCCCCAGTAGCGCTGGCGCGAAATGCCCCAGTCGCGCAGGCGGTACTGGGTCTGTTCGGAGCCAAGCCCGCCTTCGCGCAGATCGCGCGCAATCGCGGCCACGGCGGCCTGGTGACCGAGCCCGTCGTAGCGTCCGGAATTGACGCACAGGCCCCGCTGCTTGTCCGCGTACCAGTCCTGCCAGTTCCGATCCGAGAAAACCTGTCCCGCCACGTCGATCACCTGCCGGATCGGCAGCCCGTAGCGCAATGCGAACGCGAAATCGCGTTCGTCATGGGCCGGAACGCCCATCACCGCACCCTCGCCGTAGCCCATCAGGACGTAGTTGCCGACCCAGACCGGCAGTGCATCGCCGGTGAGCGGATGACGCACCTTGAAGCCGGTGTCCATGCCGAGCTTTTCCATCGACGCCAGGTCGGCCTCGGCGACCCCGCCACGCCGGCACTGTTCGGCAAAAGCGGCCAGGACGGGACGGTCGCGCGACAGCCGCACGGCCAGCGGGTGTTCGGCGGCGATGGCCACGAAGGTCACACCCATGATCGTGTCGGCGCGCGTGGTGAACACGCGCAACAGGGCAGGCTGGCCGTCGAGGTCGTAAGGGAAGCCGAAATTGACGCCGACGCTGCGGCCGATCCAGTTCTCCTGCATCAGCCGCACCTGGGGTGGCCAGCCGTCCATCGTTTCGAGTGACTCGAGCAACTCGTCGGCGTAGCGCGTGATGGCAAGGTAGTAACCGGGGATCTGGCGCTTCTCGACGACGGCGCCGGACCGCCAGCCGCGGCCGTCGATCACCTGCTCGTTGGCAAGCACGGTCTGGTCGACCGGGTCCCAGTTGACGACCTGTGTATTCCGGTAGGCGATGCCGCGTTCCAGCATCTTCAGGAACAGCCACTGGTTCCACCGGTAGTATTCGGGCCGGCAGGTCGTCACTTCCCTCGCCCAGTCGAACGCCAGGCCCAGCGGCTGCATCTGGGCCTTCATGTCGGCAATGTTGTCGTAGGTCCACGCCGCCGGAGCCACGCGCTTCTCGATGGCGGCGTTCTCGGCCGGCAGGCCGAAGGCGTCCCAGCCCATAGGCGTCATCACGTTGTAGCCGCGCATCCGCAGCACCCGGTACATGACGTCGTTCAGCGTGTAATTGCGCACGTGTCCCATGTGCAGCTTGCCGCTCGGATAGGGCAGCATCGAGCACACGTAGAACTTCGGCTTGGGTCGGCCTTTGTCGTCTTGCGCGTGTTCCAGCGCGCGATAGGCGTCGATCCGCCGCCAGTGGGCCTGGGTGGAAGCTTCTACTTCCTGGGGAAGGTATTTGTCGCGCACGAACGGCAGCCGCCCGGGGCAGGTGGCCACGGCGATCCAGCCTGCATTTTATCCGAGCCGCGAACACCCATAGAATGCGCCTCGTGTTGCGCTTTCTCGAAGGACTCAATCCCCAACAGCGCGCGGCTGTCACCGAGCTGTCCGGCAATGTGCTGGTGCTCGCCGGTGCCGGCAGCGGCAAGACACGCGTGCTCACGACCCGGATCGCCTGGCTGATCAGCGGCGGGCACTGCAGTGCTCTGCAGATCCTGGCGGTGACATTCACGAACAAGGCGGCGCGCGAGATGATCGACCGCATCGGCGCCATGCTTCCGGTCAATCCGCGCGCGATGTGGATCGGCACCTTCCACGGCCTGTGCAACCGCCTGCTGCGAACGCACCATCGCGACGCGCAGCTGCCGCAGAACTTCCAGATACTCGATTCGCAGGACCAGCTGGCCTCGATCAAGCGCTTGCTCAAGGGCGCCAACGTGGACGAGGAGCGCTGTCCACCGCGCGAACTGCAGATGTACATCAACGCATCGAAAGAGTCGGGGCGGCGCGCGCGCGATGCGGATGCCGACCCCGGCCGCGATCGTCTCTGGGTCGAGCTGTTCGAGGCCTACGACCGGCAGTGCCAGCGCGACGGCACGGTGGACTTCGCCGAGCTGCTGTTGCGCAGCTATGAACTGCTGGCGCGCAACGAGCCGTTGCGGCGTCACTACCAGGAACGTTTCCGGCACATCCTGGTCGACGAGTTCCAGGACACCAACGTCCTGCAGTACCGCTGGCTCAAGCTGCTGGCGGGGCCGCAGACGCTCGTGATGGCGGTCGGCGACGACGATCAGTCGATCTACCGCTTTCGCGGCGCGCATGTGGGCAACATGGCCGACTTCGAGCGCGAATTCAACGTGTCCAAGGTCGTCAAACTGGAGCAGAACTACCGTTCGAGCGGACACATCCTCGAGGCCGCCAACCACCTGATCCGCAACAACGCCCAGCGCCTGGGCAAGAACCTGTGGACCTCCGACGCCGAAGGCGAGCGGGCGGTATTGATGGAGGCGGGCTCGGACGGCCTGGAGGCGGCCTGGATCGTCAGCGAAGTCAGGGATTTGAAGTCGTCCGGCACGCGCGTCTCGGACATGGCGATCCTGTATCGCTCCAACGCCCAGTCGCGGGTGCTGGAGCACGCGCTGTTCAACGCCGGGCTGCCGTACCGGGTCTACGGCGGGCTGCGTTTTTTCGAGCGCGCCGAGGTCAAGAACGCGCTGGCCTACCTGCGCCTGGTCGACCGCCCGCAGGACGACGCGTCGTTTCTGCGCGCGGTCAATTTCCCGCCGCGCGGGATCGGCTCGCGCAGCCTGGAAAGGCTGCAGGACGCCGCCCGGCTTTCCGGCGCGAGCCTGTTCGACTCGATCGCCTCGGTCGAAGGCCGCGCCGGCGCCAGTCTGGCCGAGTTCGGCCGGCAGATCGAGGCCCTGCGCGACCAGGCGGCCAGCGCCAACCTGTCGGAAATGGTCGAGGCGATCGTGGCGAGGAGCGGCATGGCGGCCCACTACGCGCGCGAACGGGAGGGCCAGGAGCGCCTGGAAAACCTCGAGGAACTGGTCAGCGCCGCGGCCAGTTTCCAGGCCGAGCAGGGATACGCGCCAGAGGCTCCCGCCGCAGAGCCTGTGCAGACCGGCGATGTCGAGGCGCAGGCGCCGTTGTCCGCCTTCCTGGCCCACGCATCGCTCGAGGCCGGTGACAACCAGGCCAGCCAGGGCCAGGACGCGCTGCAGATGATGACGGTGCATTCGGCCAAGGGCCTGGAGTTCGACGCGGTCTTCATCACGGGCCTGGAGGAGGGCCTGTTCCCGCACGAAAACAGCCTGAGCGAGGGGGGCGGCCTGGAGGAGGAGCGGCGCCTGATGTACGTGGCGATCACGCGTGCCCGGCGACGCCTGTTCCTGAGTTTCGCGCAGTCGCGCATGCTGCACGGGCAGACCCGCTACGGAATTCGTTCGCGCTTCATCGAGGAGCTTCCCGAGTCCGCGGTCAGGTCGCTGGCGCCGCGCCGGCGTCCTGCCTTCGAGGTCCAGCCGGCCTGGTCCGCCAGCACGACCCTGGCACCGGTCCTATCGCCGGCGCCGTCGCACTCGCCGTGGAAGGTGGGACAGGCAGTGCGCCACCCGAAATTCGGCGAGGGCGTGGTGCTGCGCCTGCAGGGTGACGGCGGCGACGCGCGCGCGCAGATCCGATTCGGTTCGGCCGGCGTCAAGGAACTGCTGCTGTCGGTGGCAAAGCTCGAAGCCGCCTAGCTTCGAGCCCGTCCTTATCCGGTGGCCTCCGGAGCGTCGAACACCTGCAGGTACATGCGGTAAGTGCCGCACTGGAGCAGCGTCAGCATGCCGAGCGAAACTGGCACCACCGCGACCATCGCATTGCGAGGGTCCGAGGTCGCCAGGCTGAGCAGGGCCGACAGGGTCAGCACCAGCAGAAAGCCCATTCCCAGCACCGAGCCGAAGAAGGCCAGCAGCGGCCAGCGGTAACGCCAGCAGGCGAAGAAGCTGAAGAACATCGCCTTGCCCGCTGCCAGGCCGCGCCAGGCGACCAGCGCAGGCGCCAGCAGCATCGCCATCAGGATCGGCAGGGTCAGCACGAATTGGATCGCCAGCAAGCCGGGATGCATCGGGATCGGCGTGCCCGGGTCCGCAACCACCGTTCCCGCCGGCGTCTGCTGCAGGCCCAGTGCGACGCCAAGGGCCTCGATCAGCAGCGACATCGGGATCATCAACGCGGCGTTGGCGGCGCCCAGGGCGAACAGCCGGCCCAGTGCCGGGCCCGGTCGGAGCGACTCGATATATTGAGCAATGCCGGGCACGGCGCCGGCATCCGCGGTCCGGCAGGCGGCCAGCATGCCGAGAGAGACGGCGGGCACAGCGGCGGTCGCCAGCACCGGACCCAGGATGGGCGTCAGCGCCAGCAGCAGGAGCATGAAGAAGCCAGCGCCCATGGATGCCACCAGCGACAAGGGACGACGCCCGAGCAGGCGCAGGGCCTGCCGCAGCCACTCGATCCCGCCCGAGGCTGGCGCAGCCCGGGTCGTCATCGGCAGCCGCGGCGCGCGGAACGTCTCAGATCCACGGCAGATGCGCCTGGCGGATACGAAGTCGCAGGGTGCGCTCGAATCGGGTCGGATCGTGCGGCTTGAGCAGCGCTGCCGGGCGCGGCAGGTGAAGGTCGTACAGACGCGAGATCCAGAAGCGGAGCGCGGCGGCGCGTAGCGCGGTGCGCCAGGATTCGCGTTCGGTCTCGGTCAGGGGCCGAACCTCGTGATAAGCCCGCAGCAGCGCTGCCACCCGGGGCGTGTCGAATTCGCCGCTGACCGTGTCCACGCACCAGTCGTTCACGGCTACCGCAAGATCGAAAAGCCATACGCTGCAGCCGGCAAAATAGAAATCGATGACGCCGCCGATGCGGTCGCCGTCGAACAGCACGTTGTCGCGGAATAGATCGGCATGGATCGGTCCGCGCGCCAGGCGCTCGAACGACGGGCTGCGCACGAAGGCGTCCTGGAAGATCACCTCCTCGGCAACCTCCTGGAACTGGTGTTCCGGGATCAGGGGTTCCAGCTTCGGCAGTGCGCTTTTCCACCAGCCGATGCCGCGCAGGTTCGGCTGGAACATCGTGAAGTCCCTGGCCTGCAGGTGCATCTGCGCCATGAAGTGCCCGACATGGCTGCACTGCGCGGCTGTCGGTGCGTCGACCGCATGGCCGGGAAGGCGACTGACGATTGCGGCCGGCTTGCCACGGACCTTTTCCATCAGCGCACCCTGGCGCGACTCGGCCGGCTCGGGCACGGGCAGGCCGCGCCGGGCCAGGTGCTTCATCAGGCCAAGATAGAAGGGCAGTTGCGTCGCATCAAGCCGCTCGAAAACCGTCAGGACAAAGCGGCCCTGCGTGGTGGTCAGGAAGAAATTCGTGTTCTCGATGCCCGATGCGATGCCCTGGTAGTCGACCAGCTGCCCGACGGAAAATCCGTCCAGCAGCACCGACACCTCGTCTCGCGTCAGCGCGGTGAACACGGCCATGGCGAAGCGGCGCTCGAGAAACCGAGCGCGTTCAGAAGTCGAACCTGAAGAAGCGCGGTGTCGACAGCTCGGGATGAGGTTGCAGCACCGATCCGGCGTCCATGCCGTCCAGATGATCCAGCGTGTAGTGATAGGTGAAGCCCGCTGGCGTGACCACCAGTTGCGTGACCCGCCGCCCGAGATGCTTCTGCTCGATCGTGACGTCGCGCAGCGCCTTCGGGGCATTAGGGTCGGGCTTCGCTGGCGACGGTGCCCAGACATCGCCGACATCGACCGGTTCGCCCCCATCGGCGGCCCCAGGCTGACTCGGCGGGGCCTGCTCCGGCGTCGCCTGGGCCGGAGCGAGGGGAG
>Ga0209698_10008355_pt1 | contig 10695 bp, 8 predicted proteins | sample LitLauG_LLR_2012_FD_187203 | JGI IMG/M metagenome (GOLD analysis project Ga0209698, IMG submission 187203) | Freshwater sediment microbial communities from Pennsylvania, USA - Little Laurel Run_MetaG_LLR_2012 (SPAdes) (version 2) | ecosystem: Environmental > Aquatic > Freshwater > Creek >... | reverse complement strand
CCCTGGCACTGCATGATCCGAGCGGCAGACCGGTCGTGCAGGACATGATCGCCGCCGTGGCGAAGGAAGATCACGCCGAGGTCGATTACAAGTGGCCGAACCCGGTGACCGGCGGCGTTGAAGACAAGCACACGTTTCTGGCCAAGGTCGGCAGCCTGCTGGTGGGCGTCGGCTACTACACGCGTTGACCCTGCGGCGCGGGGCTTTGGAGCCCGCGCGGGCGCACGCGGTCACGCGTGCGGATTCCTGCTGAATCCGCGATAGGTCAGGTAAGCGCCGGCGGCGAGCGAGATGGCCGCATACAGGTGGAAGAACTCCTGGTAGTGGAGCCCCTTCAGGAAAACCGCCGCCTCCGCATCCGGCGTCAGGACCATCAAGAGCAGTCCCTTGATCAGCGTCGCCCAGCCGACCAGGGTGACGATCACCGCGAAGGCCCCGCCCGACCAGACGTTGTGTGCAAGAACCATGGCCAGCCCCGCGAAGACCGTGGCTACACCGAGGACGAAGATCAGCGGCGCGTCCCGCAGCAGCAGGGTCACCGTGTCGACCATGGCCGGACCGCGCAGGAGCATGGCGAACGCAGCCAGGATGCAGTACAGCCCGATCAGCCTGCCGAGAAACAAGGTTCGCGGGGACATGGCCTCCTCCGTTCAAGGGCTGCTCGCCACGCGCTCGCGCGTCGAGCGCGGCCAGTCGTGGCGGCGAACAGGTTCAAGCGGAAGAATCTGTCCGTTGCGCCGGGCTGTCAAGAGGCAATGAGCCGAGCCGGTCCAGCGACGAAGCGGCTCACTCCTGGGGATCGGCGGCCGCCGGCTCCGACGGCGCTGCGGCCTCGCCATGGGGAACGATGTCCACCTGGACCGTCATCCGCCCGCCACCCGCGGTCGGGTCGAATGTCCACTTCTCGAAAGTCTGCTGCATTTCCGCGTCGTACATCTGCGGCGGAGTCGCGCTGACGAGCTCGACGCGGTCGACCGTTCCATCGGGTTTGACCAGCAGCGTCACGACGACGTGGCCCGACTTGATGCCCAGGTCCTTGGCTTGTTTCGGAATCTGCGGCGTTGCCTGGGAACGCACGTGCAGGACGGGTGGCGGACTGGCCAGCGCAGGCAGGGGCTCCGGCGGCGGCGGGGCTGCCACCGCATCCGGGCGGGGCCTGGCAGCTTGCGGCGCGGCTGCCGGCTTCGGTTCCGGCCTTGACGCGGTCGGGGCACGATCGGCGGCGCTCGCGGGCGTGCGCGGCCGCACGTCGCTGGAGGGCGCGGGTGCGTGCTCCGGTGCCTTCACCGCGGGCGCGGCGCTCGTCTCATCGGCCGCGCCGGGCACCGGCGCAGGCGCCACCAGGGGTCTGGCGACGACATGCGGGCTGGTCGATTCGATGATCCCGCGAAGGAGCAGCCAGGCGATGCCGATGATTGCCGCAAGGACCACGAACAGGATGAGCATGGCACTGCGCTGAAGCGGCGCTGCATGCGTCGCCTCGGCCGACACCTTCAACGGGAGCGGCGGGGCAGCCTCGATAGGGATTTCACCATCGTCGTCGGGAAAGTGGCGCACGATCTCGACATAGCCCAGCACCTCGAGCTCATCGAGCGACCTTTCAAGGGATTCGTCTCCGAGTATCCCCGACAGGTCTTCCAGGGTGCGCCGCCCGTCGATCAGGATCAGCAGCTGGCGCGTGGCGGACGAAAGCGCGCCCCTGGCCGCGTGCAGGGCGTTCTTGCCGGCTTGCGTCTTGCCGTATACGTGGCTGGACCGCCTTGACGCGTCCATAGGCTGCTGCCGTCTTGTCGTGTCGGTTCAACGGGATGACAGCAATATCCGCACCCTGCGCTGATCGCATCCGCAGGAAAGGCGGCCTTCCCGGGGTCAATTCACGCGTCAACGGCGGGTGGCGGCTCAGGACGGATCGGCTACCCCCGGCCGGCGTCGACGTCGTGCACAAAGCGGATCAGGCCCTCGAAGTAGCGCTCCTGGTCGTCGAACATGGCCATGTGGCTGCCGTCCGGGCAGTGCAGATGGCGGCCGCGCGGCAGCGATCGTGCCAGTTCCTCCATGTGCCGGGGATCCATGGTGTCGTGTTGCGCGCCGACGGTCAGGGTGGGCACCTGGATGCGGTGCAGGTCGGCCGTCCGGTCCCAGTCCAGCAGCCTGCCGCTGGCGCCCAGCTCGCTCGGCCCCTGCATCGGAATGTAGACCTTGGAATTGAGGTGCTTGAACGCCCGATCGACCGGGTCGGGCCACTGTCCCAGCGGCATGCGCAACACGTGGTGAACGTAATGGTGCCCCATCAACAGTTGCATGTAGCGCGGATTGGCGTAGTCGCTGGTGCTCTCCAGCCGCCTGATCTCGCTCAGCGCGGTCGGGTCCATTCTCGGCATCAGCACCCGCTCGGCGTAGGCGTTGTACGCCGGAATGCTGGCCATCATGTTGGAAATGACCAGGCCCTTGAGGTGCTGCTGGTAGCGCAGGGCGTATTCGATCGCCAGGATTCCGCCCCACGAGTGCCCCAGCAGGAAGAAGTTGCTCGCGTCCAGGCACAGCGCGACGCGCACCTGCTCGACCTCGTCGACAAAGCGGGCCAGATCCCACAGCTCCGCAATGTCCGGCTGGTCGCTGTAGTAAGAGCCGAGCTGGTCGTAGTAGTAGTACTCGATGCGGGCCGGGGGGAGAAAGCTGTCGCAGGGCTCGAAGTACTCGTGCGTGCAGCCCGGGCCGCCGTGCAGCAGCAGCAGCTTGATGCGCGGGTTGTTGCCGGTGCGCTTGGTCCAGACCCTGAAGCTGCCGAACGGCGTCGTGACGGGTATCAGGCGCACGCCGCCGGCCAAGCGATCGTCGCGCGCCGAGCTGTCCAGGTACTGCTCCGCGGTCCAAGATGAGGAACCGGCCTGCGCGTTTGCCGCCATTGGACTGCCTCCGAGCGATCCGCGTCGCGCGCCGGCGTGCCGGGCCGGCCACCCATCTTGATCATAGGGCATCGCGCTCGGATCGCCGGGCCGCAGGGCGGACGGTCGTTGGCAGTTATCGGATAGCGACGGCGAAGGGGATCGGCTAGCGTACCGGCGCCGCGTTCAGGTGATGCGGGCGTCTACTCGAATCAGGGGCCATCATGAAGCATCCATGTCGTACATCGGGACTGTTGCTGTCGTTTCTCATTCTCGCGTCATGGATGGGAGCCGTACCAGCCCAGCAGATCTACGGAACGCCGGGTTCCCCGTCTTCCACGATGTCGATCGACGGCAAGCAGTTGCCGCCGCCGCCGCAGAAGTTCGGTGGCAAGATCGAACGAAACGCAGCGCAGTCGAAGCCGTACTGGCCCGCACGCGTGGTGCCGCCCAAGGGGGCGCCCAACGTGCTTCTGATCATGACCGACGACGTCGGCTTCGGCGCACCGTCCACGTTTGGCGGGGTGATCCCGACGCCCGCGCTCGACCGCATAGCGAACGACGGGCTGCGCTACACCAACTTCCATTCGACGGCGCTGTGCTCGCCGACGCGTGCGGCGCTCATCACGGGCCGCAACCACCACTCGGTGGGCTACGGCGTTATCGCAGAGCAGGCGACGGGTTACCCGGGCTACGACAGCTTCATCACCAGGGACAAGACGACGATCGGCCGCATCCTCAGGGACAACGGCTACCGCACGTCGTGGTTCGGCAAGAACCACAACACGCCGTCGTTCCAGGCGAGCGAGCTCGGGCCGTTCGACCAGTGGCCCATCGGCATGGGCTTCGAGTACTTCTACGGGTTCATGGGCGGCGACACCAACCAATGGCAGCCGGCGAACCTCGCCCGCAACACGACGTACATCTACCCGTTCGAGGGCAACCCGGGCTTCAACCTGACCACCGCGATGGCCGATGAGGCGATCGCCTATCTGAACAAGATGAATACGCTGACGCCGGAGCAGCCGTTCTTCGTCTACTACGTGCCCGGGGGCACGCATGCACCGCACCATGCGACACCGGAATGGATCAAGAAGGCGACCGATCTGCACCTTTTCGACAAGGGATGGAATGCGCTTCGGGACCAGATCTTCGAGAACCAGAAGAAGCTGGGCGTGATCCCGCAGACTGCGAAGATGACGCCGTGGCCCGACGACCTGCTCAAGAGGTGGGATGCGCTGTCGGCCGACGAGAAGAAGATGTTCCTGCGGCAGGTCGACGTGTACGCGGCCTACCTGATGTACACAGATCATGAAATCGGCCGTGTGATCCAGGCAGTCGAGGACATGGGCAAGCTCGACAACACGCTGATCATCTACATCAGCGGCGACAACGGCAGCAGCGCCGAGGGCACGCTGATCGGCACGCCGAACGAGGTCGCCCAGTTCAACGGCGTCGAGTTCCCGGTCGAGGTGCAGCTGAAATACTTCTACGACGCCTGGGGCACCGACAGGACTTACAACCACATGGCCGTGCCGTGGTCGTGGGCGTTCGACACGCCGTTCTCCTGGACCAAGCAGATCGCGTCGCACTTCGGCGGCATCCGTCAGGGTACGGCGATCTCCTGGCCTGCCGTGATCAAGGACAAGGGCGGCATCCGCAACCAGTTCCATCACGTGATCGACATCGTGCCGACGATCCTCGAAGCGGCGAAGGTCAAGCAGCCCACGGTGGTCGATGGCATCAAGCAGAGCCCGATCGAGGGTGTCAGCATGGTCTATACGTTCGACAAGGCCAACGCGGCCGCCCCGTCGCACCACAAGACACAGTACTTCGAGATGATGGGCGACCAGGCGCTCTACCACGATGGATGGATCGCCAGCACGAAGGTCCTGCGGCCCCCGTGGGTGGTGTTCGGCCCGGTCAACCAGGACCCGGCGGGTGCTGCGAAATGGGAGCTCTATGACCTGACGAAGGACTGGACGCAGGCGGACGACCTGGCCGCCAAATACCCGGCGAAGCTCAAGCAGATGCAGGACATGTTCTGGGTCGAGGCAAAGAAGTACCAGGTCGCGCCCTTGGATGCGACAGTCGCCACCCGGATTGTCACGCCGCGGCCCAGCATCACGGCCGGCCGCAGCGTGTTTACCTACTCCGGCGAGCTCATCGGCACGCCCATGGGCGACGCACCGTCGATCCTCGACGCGTCGTACAACTTCAAGGCCGAAGTGGAAATTCCCCAGGGTGGTGCAGAAGGGATGATCGTGACGGAAGGCGGGCGCTTCGGTGGGTGGGGGTTCTATCTGCTCAAGGGCAAGCCGGTGTTTCTGTGGAACCTGGTCGACGCGAAGCGCGTGCGCTGGGAAGGCCCCGATGCCATTCCTCCGGGCAAACACACGGTGGAATTCGACTTCAAGTACGAAGGGATGGGCATCGGAACTCTCGCGTTCAACAGTTTGGCCGGGCTCGGCCAGCCCGGAACCGGCGTGCTCAGCGTCGACGGCAAGGTGGTCGCGACGCAGAGAATGGAAAAGACGTTGCCGGTCATCCTGCAGTGGGACGAGAACTTCGATGTCGGTGCAGACACCGGCACGCCGGTGGACGACAACGACTATCAAGTGCCGTTCAAGTTCACCGGCAAGCTCGACAAGCTGACGCTAACGATCGACCGGCCGAAGCTGTCGCCTGAGGACGAGAGGAAGCTGATGCAGGCAACAAGGAACAACCGGGTCAGCGAGTAGGGGCCCGACAAGGGGACGGGACGCGCGCGGCTCCCGTCCCCGACTCGGGACGTCATCTCATGCGCGTCCGCGCAAAGGCGCCCCCAAGCCTGCCTATCTCGTTGCGACCAGCGGCACCAGCGCCTCGTCGGCGGGGGTTTCCCGGTCCCTGATGAGCTTGCGCAGGAAGGGGATCAGAAGGACCAGCACCACGCCTACCGCGGTGGCGCCCCAGCCCAGTTGCGCGAACAGGGCGGAATAGGCCGGGTTGGTGGACAGCGGGGTATTGCCGACGGCCTCCGGCAGCATGCCGGAAAAGTCCCCCGCGAACAGCGAGGCCAGGCCGGTAACGAGCATCCAGCTGCCCATCATGATTCCCTGGTACCGGCGCGGAGCCAGCTTGCCGATCATCGCGTACCCGATGGGCGATATCAGCAGCTCGCCGACGCTTTGCAGCACATAGCTGGCGAACAGCCATACGAAGGCAACCGTGCCCTTGTCGTCGGCCAGCGAGATGCCCACGGGCAGCGCCAGGAAGCCCAGCCCCATCAGAAGCAGCGCGACGGCGAACTGCTTCGGCACGTCGATGGCCCAGCCCCGCGCCCGCAGCCTGCCGAACAACGCCGACATCAGTGGCCCGCCCACCACGATCACGACGGTGTTGATGTTCTGAACCCACTGGGGCGCGACCTCGATGCCCCAGACGTGCAGGTTGACGTTGTTCACGGCGAACAGCTGCAGGCCATTGGGCGCCATCTGGTACAGCGCCCAGAACACGAGCGACCCGAGCGTGAGGATCAGGTAGGCCCACATGTTGTTCTTCTCGCGCGGATCGCGATGCTTCAGCGTGAGGTAGATCAGCGCAGCGGCCACCGCGGCGCCGATCGCCTTGACCAGCGTCTCGGTCGCATCCCGGTGCTGCAGCAGGATCCAGAGGATGGGCACCAGGCCGAACAGGATCGCCACCCCGCCGGCGAATCGCGCCTTGAACTGGCCCGGCGTCGCTTCCAGCAGAGGCGTGTTGCGGTCGGCCAGCGTCTTCCAGTTCAAGCCGGCCAGCACGATCGCCATGATGTTGCCGATCGTTGCAAACACGAACAGGCTGCTGTAGCTCTGGGTCAACTGATAGTGGCCTGCGACGGCGAAGCCGACAAAGAAGCCGATGTTCATGCCCGCGTAGTTCCACAGGAAGGCGCCTTCCCGGCGGGTGTCCTCCGGCGTGAAGCGCTGCGTGAGCATCATGTTTATGCAGGTGACGTTCAGGCCGCTGCCGGTCAGGAACAGCGCCAGGCCCCAGTACAGCAAGGCGACCGTCCCGCCGGCCAGGCACGCACACCCCAGCACCTGCAACACCATGCCGCCCACGAACAGGTTGCGGTTGCTCAGGAAGCGCCCACCCAGGTAGCCGCCGAACAGGTGCAATCCGTAGTTGAACGCGCCGAACACGCCCACGATCGCGGACGCTTCCTTGCCCGAAAAATGCAGGTGCTCGGTCGCATACAGGACCAGGGTCGAATACAGCACCGCAAAGCCCAGGGTGGCGAACGTCTGGACGAAGAACAGCGCGCCGGCGCCTTCCGGGATTCTGGCCAGTTTGCTTTTCAGATAGGGCAAGGCGCTCTCCAGGCAATCCGGGAATCGTACAAGAGGTCACCGCAGGCTTTTATATTCAGGATCCGCCTCCTGTACAAGCAGCGAGGCGTCGGCACGCGCTCGGCGCAGGTCCGGCCTACTTCTTCAAAAGGGGATGCTCCTTGGGCAGTTGCTTGGCGTACCAGAGCGCGAGCTTGTGTCTCAGGGTCTTCTCGGCGACCTGGTCCTCCGGCAGCGGCTGGATCACCTTGTCGTGCACCAGAAGCCGGTAGATGTACAGAAGCTTCTCGCTCGCCGAATCGGTCGCCTCGAATTCCACCACACCGCGCCCCTCCGCATATTTGACGCCCGCCAGCATCGCCGCCTTGAACAGTTCCCCTTCGTTCTTCAGTTTCAACGATGTCTCCCGATTGACGCCTCGGTGGCCGGTTGAACCGCCGCGCCCGCGATGGAATGCAGCCGCGGCTCGCGCCTGTCTGCAACACGGACCATATCACCGCGGCTCGGGTCGAGCCTTCGCTTAAGCGATGGTGCGGAGCAAAACGCCTGAAATCGCCGGGCGATGACCCGGCATTTCGAAATTCCCCTCAAACCCCGCGGAAAAGTACCGACACAGAAGAGTGCGCCCGATAGGCCGGCAAAGCGTTGCCGGTCTCGCCTTTCCTCGGGGCTCCGTCTGTCGGGGTTCGGGCGCAGTTGCGGGTGGCGTTCATCCGCAGTCGAGCAACTTCCGATGCGGAGACCGCTTCATGACGAGCAACACGCGCTTACTACTCCTGGCCATCACCGCCGCGGCGATTCTTGCCGGCTGCGGCGGCGGCAGTTCCTCGAGTTCCGGTTCCACCCCGGCTGCGGCTGCGGCCGTCGCCGGTGTGGCGACCCCGCAAGGCGTTTCGGTCGTGACGGCCAACTGAGGCAATCGCCATGAATTCCAACATCGTTCGCAAATCGGCCGTGGCCGCCGCGTTGCTGGCCGGCGCCGCCGCCCAGGCGCAGATCCCCTCGACCGCCCCCTATTACACGGACCCGCAAAACGAATACGTGCAGGACGATACCTCGCAGGGTATCTCCAGCCTGAACATGGTGCTGTGCGTGATCGGCTCGATGGACCCGGGCGACATGGTCAACGCCGGCCCGTACCTCGCGCTGGTGGACATCAACCGGTGCCAGAACAAGGGCGGCGGCAGCGCCGCCGCCGCCGGGGCGACCAATTACGCCAACGCGGTCGTCAACGTCACGCGCGCATCCAACAGCGATCCGATGATCGCCAAGGTCTGGCTGTCGATGACGGACCAGGGCAACTCGGTCAACGTCTACGCCTATCTGAGCGCGACGCAGTCGCCGGCGGCCGCGCCGCCCTATGGCGCGTTCCGCATGGATTACATCGGCAAGAAGAACGGCCAGGTCGGGTTCAACGGCTACATCGACTCGCAGCCCGGCGTCATCAATTTCCTCGAGACGGGCGCCAACTCCAGCAACACCGCGCTCGCCATGACGGCGGCATCGGGCACGGCCGGGTCCGGCACGATGAACGTCGGCGGCGGCAGCAGCAATTTCAACTTCGCGTACAACGCCAGCTATTTCCGCCGCAGCGACGGCACCAACGACGAGTGCTTCGACCGTTCCAAGGCCAACGCGCAGGTTTCCGTCTGGCAGTACGGCACCTACAACGCCAACGATGGCACGCGCGTCGATATGGCGCATCCGGGTTTCCCGGTCCAGGCGTCCTACGCCGGCTCGACGTACTACGGGTTCGCCAACTACTGGGGAATCAACTTCCAGGGACTTGCGATTCCCGACGGCCAGCCCGTGGCCGGCCTGACCGTGGCCGATCAGCGCCCCGGCAACACGACCACGTACGCATTGAACAAGGTTGGCGGCAAGCTGACCAGGTGGACCCAGCAATCGACCACTCTCGCGTCGCTGGACGGCATCCCGTTCTCGTCCGGGTCCGATCTCACGAACCTCACCACTGGCAACGCATCCGTGACCGGCTGGAACAACTGGGTCATGCAGTGGAATGCAGGCAGCGCGAGTTTCACGGTGGTTGGCATCCAGAACTGCGGCAACAACGGGTGCGTCGTTTCCACCATCAGCCCGCCCGCGACCGTCAACGCGGCGGCATTTAACTCGATTCCCATCTCGGGCTGGGCAAATTCCTACGGCGGCAGCATCAACATTCCCCCGACCGGCTCCCCGCACGCCAGCGGCGACGCCGTGTACTACTACTCGCAGTCGACCGTCATTCCGGGAACCGCCTCGCTGACGCTGTACTGCCTGAGCCAGTGCCCGACCGCGTCGGCACTGACCGCGTTCTCGAACCAGACGCAAGCCACGCCCTTCGGCAACGGCACCGGCACGCAATGGTTCAGCGCGCCTGGCAGCGCCAGCACGGTGACCTACACGTTCGGGTCCGCCGGCTTGATGGATGGCAGCTCGCCCGTGATCCTGGAGCTGGCCGGCCAGTATCCGTCGGGTTCCCAGTACTCCCAGAACGGCATCCAGACCGGCACGCTGTTCGACACCGCGCTGGTTTCGTGCCCGTCCGGATATCCGGCGGGCAGCGTGTGCTCGCCGGCGAACCCTGCGACGTATTACACGTGGCAAACCGGGCCGCAGCAGTGGAACCAGTCGCTCTGGCTGACGGCCGGCGGCGCGGTGGTCCCGTTCGACCCGCCGCAGAACATCGCCTACACGGTGCCGAGCGGAGCCGCCTACGGCTCCTATGCCGGGCTGCCGATCCTGCTGCAGTTCAACGGATTCGGCAATCTGTACGGGGTTCCGGGATACTGCGTCAGTCCGGTCGACAACAGCACGGTGGATTGCTCCACGGCCAACTCGCGCTACGTGCCGATGTTCTCGATTCCGGACGGCTCCCTGATGACGTTGCCCAGCCCCTCGACGCCGTTGATCGTCAAGGCGCTTAATGGAGAGATCCGGCTGAGGAATCTGGGCAGCGGCGCGGCGCAGTGTTCCTCGATGGCGCTCACCCCGCTGACGCTGCCCTCGGGCGGAACGCATGATCCGAGCAGTTCCTCGGACAGCGAGTACCTGGGCACGATGCCCACCGTCACCGCGGCGCCCAAGGTGATCGATGGAGTGGTCCAGCCCTGAGCGGGCCTTCGAGCCGGGTTGGGAAAAAAGCGCGGCTCGCCGCGCTTTTTTTCCGCCCTCGTTACTTGCTCGTGGAGTCGGCGGGGATCTCGGAGCCGCTGTCGGCCGCGCGGCTGCGCCGCGGTCGGCGCACGGTTCGCACCTTGCCGCTGCTGCCCCCTCCGCAGAAGAACTGATCGGCGCCATCGGACTCGAGCCCCGAAACGCCCACCCCGGGCGGCATCTCGAGCCTTTCCAGCACTTCTCCCGTTCGAGGATCGACCCGCCTCAAATCGCTCTGGTCGCCTTCCCAGGTGCCGTGCCAGAGCTCTCCGTCGATCCAGGTGACCCCGGTGACGAAGCGGTTGGACTCGATCGTGCGCAGAATCGCCCCGGTCTGGGGA
>Ga0209698_10008354_pt1 | contig 10698 bp, 8 predicted proteins | sample LitLauG_LLR_2012_FD_187203 | JGI IMG/M metagenome (GOLD analysis project Ga0209698, IMG submission 187203) | Freshwater sediment microbial communities from Pennsylvania, USA - Little Laurel Run_MetaG_LLR_2012 (SPAdes) (version 2) | ecosystem: Environmental > Aquatic > Freshwater > Creek >... | reverse complement strand
TTCGGCACCACCAGCGTGACTTCTCAGGAACCCACCGACGGCAAACCCGCGCGCGCGCGCCTGGCTCACCTTTGTCATTGTGGGAGCCGGCGCGACCGGACTGGAATTGTCCGGTGCACTCGCGGAAATCGCCCGAGAGACGCTGCGTCACGATTTTCGAAAGATTCACCCGCAAGAGGCGCGCATTATTTTGGTTGATGGCGCACAGCGAGTGTTGACGGCGTTTCCAGAGGACCTGTCTGCCAAAGCGGAGAAATTAATTACAGGTTTGGGAGTGGAAGTCATCAAAGGGGTGATGGTGACGAAGATCGATCCGGACGGGGTCACCTTGAAGCGCGGGGATTCCTTCGAAACCCTAGCGGCGAAGACCGTTCTCTGGGCCGGGGGCGTCGTGTCCACGCCATTTGGTGAGAAACTTGCCGAGCGCACCAAAGCAGAAACCGACCGGAGTGGACGAATCAAAGTCCAGCCGGATTTAACTATTCCGAACTATCCTGACATTTTTATCATCGGTGATCTGGCGCACGCTGCCGGTACGAAGGGCAAGCCACTCCCGGGAGTTGCCCAGGTCGCCATTCAGGGCGGGGCCTATGCTGCGAAGTGCATTCGAGCGCGCCTGGCGGGAAAAAAGAAGCCGTCACCGTTTCACTACCTCAATAAGGGCGACATGGCGGTCATCGGCCGTGCAGCCGCCGTCGCCAATATTTTCGGCATCCATGTTTCCGGGCTGCCGGCGTGGCTCATTTGGCTCTTCGTCCATTTGATCTATATCGTGGAATTTCAGAGCCGGATTCTGGTTTTTATCCAGTGGGGATTCGAATACCTTACGTTTAGCCGAGGCGCGCGACTGATTACCGGAGTGGCCGCCACGGATTCGCTAGAAAAGCCAGTGGCAATGAGCAACACCGGCGACGGCCGCTAGGCTGGCCGCATTGCATTTTGTAGCGCCGGCTGCTTTTCTCTTCATCAGTAGGGATTCTGGCGTTGCGTTGACAGGTTCACTGATCCCTCGCTAGACTCCGATATTGGGGCCAAACGCCCAGGGCCCGTTGCACGCTCCGAAAGCGAGTCCCCCCGATGTATGCCGCATCATCGAAAGAAGGAGGTATCGAGCCATGAAGAACATCGTTCTCGTCCATGGTGGCTTTGTGGATGGCGCTGGCTGGGAGGGTGTCTACAAGATCCTGAAGCAAGACGGCTACAGCGTCAGCATCGTCCAGAATCCGACAATATCGCTGGAGGACGACGTAGCAGTTTCCAAGCGAACTCTTGCAACGCAGGACGGACCGACAATTCTCGTTGGCCATTCCTACGGGGGAGCGGTAATCACGGAAGCCGGAAACCATCCAAAAGTTTCCGCCCTCGTATACATCGCTGCCTTCGCTCCAGACAAGGGCGAGTCGGTGGGATCGCTTATTAAGGACCCGCCGCCCGGCGCGCCCGTACCGCCGATACTGCCGCCGCAAGACGGCTTTTTGTTCCTCGACAAGGCGAAGTTTCCAGCCTCTTTCGCCGCCGACGTGGACCCAGAAAAAGCCGCGTTTATGGCTGACTCCCAAGTTCCGTGGGGCATGGGGGCCATTAGCGGCGCGATCAGCGAACCCGCGTGGAGGACGAAGCCGAGCTGGTACCTGCTCACCACCGAGGACAGGATGATTCCACCTGACGCCCAGCGTGCCATGTCCAAGCGCGCGGGTGCTACGGTCGTTGAGGTCAAGGGAAGCCACGCCATCTACGTATCGCAGCCAAGAGCGGTCGCAGATCTTATTGAACAGGCTGCGACGGGGGCCAAGGCCGCCACCGTTTAGAAAGTTCTTTGACTGCTCTAGCAGGTGCAAACAAAAAAAACTTCATCGGAGGAAGGGGGAGATATGCAAACCAAACCTAGCATCGTGTTCTGCCACGGTATCTGGGCCGACGGCTCGTGCTTCAGCAAGGTGATTCCCACGCTTCAGGCGGAGGGGCACGAGGTGATGGCCGCCCAATACGGCCTCGACACACTCGCAGGTGACGTCGCTACGGTGAAACGCACGCTGGGACGCGTCAGCAGCCCCGCCATCCTCGTCGGCCACTCCTACGGTGGAACCGTCATCACCGCCGCAGGAACCGATGAGCGCGTTGCCGGGCTGGTCTATATCGCCGCACTCGCCCCGGATGCCGGCGAGACGTCGCAGAGTCAGCTGGATAAGTTTCCCGTCACAGATGTGTTCAGCCATATCGAAGTCGCGGAAGGACGCGTCTGGTTGCGACCGGAAGGCGTCGAGTGTTTCGCCGGGGATCTTTCCGAGCAGGACCAGAAGTTGGTCTGGGCAACTCACTACGCGCCTGCCGCAGACCTCTTCACACAGAAGCTCGATGGCGTCGCCTGGAAGTCAAAGCCGAGTTCCTACATTCTGGCCACCAAAGACCGCACCGTGCATCCGGAGCTGCAACGCTTCGTGTCAAAGCGCATGGGCGCCGCCGTCCATGAGGTCGCCAGCAGTCACGTTCCCATGCTCTCCAATCCCAAATTAGTCATCGACGTGATCCGCACCGCCGCGAACGCCGTTGGAGGGCGATCCACCGCAGCAGGGCAGTGAGGACTGAGGACCAAGACGGGATTTTAGGATTCGCTAGCGACTATTCAACGCCGTCCAGGCAGCCAGAGAGTCCATGTAGTCTCTCCAATGGACGATCTTTCTGTTCTCAATCGTGATGACCGAGATGAACCTGTTGTCATAGGGTGCTCCACTAGAAAGAATCGTGCCGTGCACCTCGTACTCGAGAATCACGATGCGACTATCCCGGCAGCGGTGCACAACAAGTGCGTCGCCGGAGTGAAGCTTGACCGTCTTGCCGTATCCGGTCAAGCTTGCCATCAGATTGGCGCGTCCTCGTATCGTCGGAGGCCAGCCGGGAAAGTGATAGCGAGATTCGAAGAGTGCGTCTTCGGCAAACGCGTCGAAATAATGATCGCCATCGACGAGTCCGCGCAAGCCTTCCATGACGATTCCGAAAAAGGGATTGAGAGCTTCAAACACTTCGTACTGGGCTTTTGTCATAAACAACTCCTCCGCGTCTGACGGGGGCATCGAAGCACGGCTGATGATAGCTTGTTGGCAAGTTTCGACCTCTACAGAATCACGGATGCTTCCTCAAAATTCAGCCGAGGATTACGTGGGTGGAGCTTGCTTGGATCTCCATAGCCCAGGTTGCAGAGGAGATTAACCTTCCACTTGCCGTCGGGAAAGAATGCCGCATTCAACTTAGATGCATCGAAGCCGGACATCGGCCCGCAGTCCAATCCCAGAGCGCGTGCGGCCAGGATGAAGTAAGCGGCTTGCAGCGAGCTGTTGCGGAAGGCATTCTCCTCAATGAGCGGTTTATTTCCGACGAAGTAGGAGCGCATATCAAACTGCGGAAAGAGCTTGGGAAGATGCTCGTGAAATTTCGTGTCCCAGGCGATGATGACGGTCACGGGAGCAGCCATGGTTTTGTCGACATTGCCGCGCGCAAGCGCCGGCTTAAGGAGCGCCTTGGCGCCTGGAGTGGTCAGAAAACCGAATCTGGCAGGCGAGCCGTTGGCACTGGTCGGCCCAAGGCGCGCCAATTCGTAAGCCTCGCGCAGGAGCTCTACTGGCACGGGTTCGGGAAGCCAAGTCGAGTGGGTCCGCGCTTCGCGAAATAGCTGGTCGAGGGCCTCCCGTGAGATCGGGGTTTTGACGGCAGCAAGATTCAGTGCTTCAGATTGATTGCGCATTTGATTCTCTCCTTTTATTGGGCGCGTTCAGCGCGAGCGGCGGGCATCCAGACTGAATGGTCCTGCACCGAACTGAGAAATCAGCAGGGCGCCGCCGAGCATCGACACATTCTTCAGGAACATGATCATTTGCAGCTGTGCCATGTTCGGATCAGCGACGCCCCAGAACTTATGCATCATGGGTGTCACCAGAACGAGGAACAGCACGATGAGCCAGGCGCCCAGTTTTGCGCGATAACCCAACAAGATGCTCAAGCTGCCGGCAATGGCGAGCACGCCGGCAAGTGGAACCGCGATCGCAGCCAAAGGCACGCCTTGCGAAGCCGCGTAGCCGATGGTTTGCTTGTTAAAATGATTGGCTCCAGCCATCAGGAAAATCAGCGCGAAGAAAAACCGTCCCAAAACAACCACCGCTCCCTGCCAAAACCTTGTTGCCTCCACATCTTTGGAAATTGCGATCGAATCCGTTGCCATGAACTTCCTCCTTTTGCTTGCTCTTTCCAGTATCTATTGATGTCAAGCCTATTGATATAGATACATTCTGGTGGACATCGGTTATACAAAAGTGCAAAATAGTTTCGTCATGGACAAGAACTCGCGAGACCCGGTTCACTGTTGGCTGGTATTGGGGAAGGCCTTTCGGGCGGCCGCGAAGTATCTTTATGCGGGACTTGAGGAGACGGGAATCGACGATACCGACTTCCGAATACTTGAAGCGCTCCTCAACAAAGGGCCTTTGCCGGTGAATACCATCGGCCCAAAGGTGCACCTTACGCCCGGCTCGATCAGTACGGCGGTTGACCGCCTCGTCGGAAGGGGCCTGGTAAGCCGGGTCGAAAGTCGTGAAGACCGCCGCGTCCGCGTCGTATCGCTCACTCCAAAAGGCAAAGAACTGATCGCGCCGATTTTTCGCAAACACGCCGCCGAAATTGGAAAAGTCTTTGCGGATGCGAGCCCGAAGGAATTGCGAGCTCTTGAAACGACATTGAAAAAGATTGGGAAGCGCGCCGAGAGTCTGGCGGGTGGAGCATAGGTGGGTGGCCGGGTGCCCTAGGTGCCGGTTTAGCACCTGGGGATTTTGACTTTCCCGACTTCGGGAAGCGGAGGCCGCAGCTTGCCGGCGGCAAGGACCTTTCTGCGAGTTGCATTCCCGGCAGCAGGAGACGAGGTTGCGGTAAGAATTGCTGCCCGAGTGCGCGCGCGGGACGACGTGGTCGAGACACTTCATCTGCGGGGTAAGCAGGCGCAAACAATAGAAACAACGCCCGGCCTCGCGCGCATGGATGGCGTGGCGAAGGGCATTGATGCGGAGGAAGTCTTCCTCTTCGATGTTGATGCCGGGACCTAGCGGGATGCGCCGACGCTTGATGCCTTCTGGCTGGCCGGCCGGAACGACTTTGGGGAGCAGGTCCGCGAGAATCTCTTCGGGCAAGCGAACCTCCGCGACGTGACCGGCGTTGCTGCATTCGAGCAGGCGTAGCGCCTCGTGGTCGACGAGCCGGCGCACCGCGCGGCTCGCCGCGTCGGGTCCCAAGCAGATACCCCGCGCCAACCAGGGCATGGAAAAGCGGAGTTGGAGCTTTCCTTCCAGGCGGGTATGCCGCAGAAGATGACAATAGGCGGCGCGGTCGATAGGCCCGAGGCGCAGGCGCGGCACGAGCAAGTCGTCCAATTGTTTCCAGATCAGTTCGGCATTCGGTTTCTCGCTCTTCATCGTCTGTAGGGGCCGGGCTTCCGCCGGGTTTGCAGTCCGGCCTTGCCGGACAGCTCGGTCCTTGTTGGCTTTCATGGGAGGAATCCTTAGTGGGAGTTTGAAAAGTTGACAGTGGGGAGTTGCAAAAACGGCAGGGCAGGCGCCTGCCTGCGGCGGACAGGCCCCGCGCCACAAAAAAAACGCCCCGACGGGAAGTCGGGGCGTAGTTTCTTACCAGACAGATTATACTCGAAAGAAGGAGTTAGTCAAGTAGATAGTTTAGTGAATCGCTATCCTATTCATTCTCCGAGGTTTACGGCCGCGGCTCTTTGCCGCGATGATCTGCTTGCTCATTAGAGATTTTTGCGGCCTGTGCCATCGTCTTTATTTTCTTAGAGTTATGCTCGCCGGATGATGCTCTTGTAGCTCAGGGCCTGCGGAATAAACGGCATGTTACTCAAAAACAAGGCTTAAAGCCCCTCTTGAGAAACTGCTAGAAGCTGAGCTTCAGTCCTAGTTGAATCTGACGGGAGCCGGTGGTGAAATCGGGGCGGACATATTCCGAAGTGGAATGGCCGAAGATGGTGGCATCCGCCAAGAGATTATCCGGCTGATTGAATTGCACACGATTAAAGAGGTTGTAGAACTCAAAACGCATGTCGAGTTTGACGCGCTCACGAATTCCGACTTGTTTGTTTAAGACGGCATCGGAGTTGTTGATGCCGGGCCCGCGGAAGTGATTGCGCCCTAGGTTCCCACCGGAGCCAAACGCTGGAACGGAAAAAAGAGCAAGTGAAGGGCCGGTCTGCGTGCGGGCGTCGCTGCTTGGGGAAATTGTGGCACCGGGCGTGAAGTCGGGCCGCGAGAACAAGCCCGTGTGCGCGGTGTCCACGTTGGTGAAAATGTCGAAGGGTAAACCGCTGGAAAATGTAGAGATGCCCGAAACGGTCCATCCGCCGACGACCTTACTGAGCGCGCCTTCCTGCATGTGCTTGTGGCCGTGGCCGATCGGGATTTGCCAGGAATAGTTCGCCACCAGACGATGCGTCACGTCAAATTCCGAATTTCCGCGTTCCGCACGCAAGTTGAAAGAGCTCCTCGGATAGGGCGGAAAGAGAATGTTGTTGTTGACAGGGATGAGCGGGTCGGCTCCGTCGTCGATGGCGTGGGAATACGTGTAAGCACCCTGGATCGAGAAGCCGTGGGAGAAGCGCTTGGTGATATTCAGCTCCAAGGCGTGGTAAATGGAACTCGCAATGCCCTTATAAAGCGTAGCCTGAAGGAATGCGCTGTTGCCGGCGACGGCGTTGCCGTCAGGGAAAAGCGGCGGCAAGGAGCCACCGTTGACGCCCAACCAGAGATTCGTGAACTGCAAAGTGGTTTGATCGCACTGGCCCGTCGGAGTGTTCAGCCCGGCGTTGAACGGGTTGCCTGGCACGCAAAAGGCCTCGTATTGCGCAAGGCGATCCGGCTGCGGGGGGTTGCCATCGACCAAACGGAGTAAATGCGTTCCCTTGCTCCCCACATAATTCGCCTCCAACAAAAGGCTGGGAGCCGGCTCAATCTGAATGCCGGCGCTCCAGCTTTGGGAATAGGGCGTGTGCAAATTGGGGTCGACGAGAAAAGGGAGAATGGGAGAACAGGACTGGCTCCCAGGCTGGCCCGCAGGCGCGCAGTTATTTACTGTGGGTGAAGATGCGAACGGGGACAAAGGAGTGAGATTGGAGAGCGCACAGGAAGAAAGCAGAGATGGATTCGGAGTTCCGCCCCTCAAACTCTGCGCAAAAGCCAACATTCCAGGGCAGACCTGCGTCTCCAGCATTTGGAAGGGCGGATCGCCCCGCAGCAGGCTGACGAGCTGGCCGAACACACGGTCGTGGTAGATGCCGTAGCCTGCGCGCAAGGAGGTTTTGCCCGTATGGAAGGGATCCCACGCAACAGAAAGCCGCGGCTCGACGTCTTTCCAGTCATCGTGATAGAGCGGAGCCCTTCCGGCTCCTTCACCGACTTGAGTGAACGTAAAGGGGCCGGGGCCGCTGGGAGAAACGAGCAGGGTCGACATGCGATTCTGGGTTTCAACCGGCACGCCAAAGAATTCATAACGCAGGCCGTATGTGAATGTGAGATTGGGGATAATTTTGTAGGAATCCTGGGCAAACCCGGCAAATTCGCGCTGGCGGAAGCCGCGAAGATCAGTGGCAGTCCGCGTGCCACTTATATTGAAAAACTGCGCTTGCGTTCGCAGGTCGATTCCGCCATACAGCAGCCAGACGAGGTTCTGAAACGTGGGATCCTGATCGATGGCAGTTCCCGTTCCCGCCGCGGGTATGCCGAAATTCGAGAAAACCAGGGAATCCGTAATCGTGCGCGAAGCAAAGTTATTGGAGCTGTTGGAATAGACGCCGCGATACTCGCCGCCAGTCTTGATGGTGTGGCGCCCGAGGACCCAGGAAATGTTGTCGCCAGCGGTGTACGTTCCGGCGTTGCGAGTGGATCCGCTGGTATCCCCAAGAAAAACACAGCCAAACCCGGCGATTTCAGCAGGCAGCGGAACGTCAAAACCGCGGCCAACGGCGTCCACGAACTGATTGTTGTTCAGGCCGTTAAACGTACTGGTGCCGGTGCAAGTGAGAGGGAATTCCAGGCGATTAAAGGCCAAGTGCAGCTCATTGATGAGTCCGCGCGCGGCCGTGGAAGTCAGGCGCGCGGTAAGGTTGTGGTTGTGCTGCAGGGTCGAAACACCGCCGATGTCGCCTACGCCATTGGCGAAGATAAAATCCTCGTGCTGGTAGTTCGAATCGGAATACTGGTTAAAGGTGTAGCGCACCGAAAGCATCGCTTGCTCGGAGAAATCGTGATCGATGCGGCCGGTAACGCTATTCGCATTCGAAAGCGAATGGCTAGGATAATGAACAATGCCGCGAGCTCCGTCGATGTAATCGGCAGTTTTCGGATTCGGGTAAAGCGCAAGAATGGCCTGCACGGTGGGATCAAGCGCCTGGCCAAAAATATTTTCCGGAGAACCCTGAGTCACATCGACGGGCGTCCCGAGATAGGTGAATTGTCCGGTCTTAAACTCCTTGGTGGGGACGATGCTGGACCTCAACAGGGTAGTGCTGAACCGCTGAAGCTCTTCGTTGGCGAAGAAGAAAGTCTTTTTCTTTTGGATCGGCCCACTCACGGAGTAGCCAAACTGGTTGCGCACGAAGGGGTCTTGGCTGCGGTCCTGGGCAAAAAAGTCTTTGGCCGAAAGCACCGTATAGCGTCCAAACCAGTAAAGATCGGCATGCCAATCGTTAGACCCTTGCTTCGTAACGATATCAATGATCGCGCCGTTGTTGCGGCCAAATTCGGGGAGATAGCTGTTTGTCAGCACGCGAAATTCTTGAGTGGTCTCCGGGTTCAGGGAGCTCAGTCCCTTTGGGAAACCACCCATGTCCGGGTCATTGTTGTCCGCGCCGTCGAGCATGAAATTGTTGCTGCGTTCGCGCGACCCGTTGACCGAGAATCCGCCGAAAAGGGTGTTCGTCTGAACGACACCCGGAGAGAGGAGAATGAGCTGGTAGGGATCGCGCAGAATCAAAGGCAGATTCTCGACCTGGCGGCTGTCCACGAGGTTTCCAACCTGCGCGTCATTTAAATCCACAGGGGCAACCGATTCGCTCGCGACTTTCAAGGTTTCCTTGACGGCACTTACCACGAGCTTGGCATCCAGCGTCAAAACCTGATCGACGCTCAATGGAATTTGCGAATACAGAACGGTGTTAAAGCTGGGATGCTCGATTTGGACGTCATAGACTCCCGGATCCAGGTTGGTTATGCGGTAGACGCCGGACTCGTCTGTTTGCATCCAGCGAGACATGCCGGTAGCGACGTTCTGCGCAGTGATTTTGGCGTTCGGGACGCTTGCGCCAGTGCTATCCGTGATCGTTCCGGCAATGGATCCGGTTTGGGCGCGGACGCAAGGTGAAAACGCCAGGATTACGAGCAAACCCACGAATACGGTTTTCCATTTCATTGCCGTAACCCTCCATCGCGGTTTGTTGCTGATTAAGATGTGACGACTGCGAAAATGTTTGCTTGCCCATTCCTCTGCGGAAGCTCCCGCTCCCGCTAAACCTGTCGTGAGGAATCTAATCCATGCCGGGATATCCCGCAAGCTGCCTTTGAGCATGAGAACGGAGAGCTTTAGTTCCCGGTTTAAGAACCTCAAGAGCTTTCAACGTCAGCCGCGAAATAGGCTCGTTCATAGTGCGGATTCAAAAACGTGGAAGCGACGCTCCAGATCCCATTGCTGTGTTGCTTTTTCGCTGGACTGGAGGAATGCTGCGCAACGTGCCGAAGGTTTCTCCGCGCCCGCTGAATCCTGTGCGCAGGCCGCGACAAGCCGAGTGAAATTGTCGGGCGAGCTCCACAAACTCGTCCCGGCCAGGAAGCTGTGTTCGAGTCCGGTGCGCACCATCTTCTTGAGATCAGCATAGCTCAGGCCATAGGTCTGGACCGCTCGTACGTATTCGTGCGTTAGGTCGATTCGTGAGACTCCCTCGTCATCGGTGGCTAGTGCCACCGGCACTCCGAACTGCCTGTAGATAGGAAACGGGTGATCTTTGCCGCTCACCCCGAGAATTACATCATTGCTGGTGAGGCTGATTTCCACCATTACATGATTCGTTGCCATCTCCCTCAGCAAAGCATGGGGCTGGTCTTCGTACATGATGTCAACGCCATGGCCGATACGTTCTGCCTGCGCCTTCTCGACGGCCAGTCGAATGTGACAGCACAGACCCTCATAAGGAACCAGGCCTGGAGCCAGTTCTCCGGCGTGCAGGCTCAAATGAATCTTCGGATAAAACGCGTGGAGGAAAGCAATCAGGCGCATATGCAGCGCGTAATCGGCCATGGACGTGTAACCATCCTCGGGCATGACGAAATTGATGCCCACAAAGCGCGGATCAGCCATCGCCGTTTCAAAGCACAGCAACGTTTGAGCAAAAACCTGCTCCTTCGGAAATCCCCGCAAAACCTGGCAAAGAAAACGAACCTGGACTTGGCACGCGGGTGTTTGATCGGGCTGGCCGCAGCGTTCGAGTTTGTTTCGCAGCGTCTCGGCTTGGTCCAGAGCAGCTTTGGCGGAAGCAACGTCATCGCGTAATCCGCGCGCCAGCAGCTCGTCGCGCATGCGCGCAAAATCATCGTGCCAGCCAATTTCTCTGGCCAGTGATGCGGTGTGGCCGAATTCCGGCGTGTGCATCAATTCCAGGTATTG
>Ga0209698_10008353_pt1 | contig 10699 bp, 10 predicted proteins | sample LitLauG_LLR_2012_FD_187203 | JGI IMG/M metagenome (GOLD analysis project Ga0209698, IMG submission 187203) | Freshwater sediment microbial communities from Pennsylvania, USA - Little Laurel Run_MetaG_LLR_2012 (SPAdes) (version 2) | ecosystem: Environmental > Aquatic > Freshwater > Creek >... | reverse complement strand
AAAAAAACTTCTTGACCTCCGTATTCTGGCCACTATAGGATTCCGCCCCGGTAAGATGGTAGGACCTCTGTGGGGAGGTTGTACTCCTGCCGTCACCCCTGATAGTCGCGCCTTTCACATCGTGGGACTTAGCTGAACTGAACATCCCAGTTCCGTCTGGGGAGGTTGCGGTATGCGCATTCGGATACGATCTCGCCTGTGCAAGAGTTTGCTATCTGCGCCGTCTTTCCTCGTCTTAGCCCTGGTTCTGGTCTTTGTTCACCTAGTCGTCAGTCCGTCGGCGAATGCGCTTCCGGCCTTCGCTCGCAAGTACGGCCTGCGCTGTTCTGCCTGTCATGAGTCTTGGCCGATGTTGAACTACTTCGGCCAGAAGTTCAAAGACAATGGCTACCAGCTGATGAACGACAAAGATTCCCCGATCTGGCAGAATCCGGGATATTGGCCGGTCACCTTCCGTATCACCCCGATCTGGCACCGGGTGAGCACCGACCACGTTGCGGTCGACCAGGCGACTACTGGAGTCACCCGCATCACGACCTCTGGTTTCGACCTCAGCGGTCTGGACTTCCATACCGGCGGTACGCTGGAGAAGAACATCTCGTTTTACGTTCTCCCGTCCTCCGATAACCACGCGTCTTTCCACTTCGAGACGGTCATGGCCCGGCTGGACAACCTGTTCGGTAGTCCTTGGCTGAACCTGAAGCTGGGCAAATTCGAACTCGACAACATGCTCTCGGAGAAGCGCATTCTAACTCTGACGGCCAATGGTGGGATTTACCAGCTCTATCACTTCCGACCAGTTGGTGACGGGAACATTTTTGGTCAGATGGGGGACAACCAGCTGGGCCTCGAGCTGATGGGGCACTCTTTTGACGATCGCACGCGCTACTCGGCTTCCTTGCTGAGTTCGGTGGATGGCAACGTCGGTCTGCCTTATGGCAACGCCTATACCGGCTTCTTCACTTTCAGTCAGGCCTTCGACACCGGCAAGCTGGGGGTGGACCGTATCGGCGGTTATGCGATGGTAGGCGAAGCTCCGACGTTTTACCGGACCTCCGGCGGCCCAACTAACGTGCTCGCCGGTACGGGAATCGGCAACAAATCATTCCACCGCGAGGGTCTTTTTGGCCTGTTCTACTTCGGCCAGCACGTGGACGTACAGGTGGTGACTCAGCATGGTTGGGATAACGCCTGGTTTGGTCAGGGATACGGTGACCTAATCAATGGGGCGGCTTCGAATAACAACCTTCCCGGGACGGTTTTGCTCGCCGGTTCCCAGGCGCCAACCTGGAACGGAGTTTTGATCGAGCCGCATTACGTGTACAGTCCGCAACTGACCTTCCTGGCACGTTACGAGACGATTCGGATGTCGCGTCAGGCCAACGGACCCCAGTCTGCGACTCCGAGCCCTTCCAACTTCGGCAACATCGACACCTATACGGTGGGCATGCGTTACAACCCGTTCATGACCAGCCGCGCCGGCTTTGCCTGGCACAACGAGTTCAACTGGTTCCATCAGGTGGGGACCGGGCCGCTGGTGGGCTTGAGCAATTCCAATATCAACACCAACGAATTGCTGACCGGGTTTGATATCGATTTCTAACGCGGATGAAACCGTGGGCGACTCTGGTCGCAACGCGAATTCGTTTCGAGGACGCCGAACATGAATAGCTTCAAGCGAGTGCATTGTTGCAACGCGATTCTGGGTTTCCTTCTCGCGGCCGGCTTCACGGTAGTGCGGGCGCAGGATGCACCGGATGTTGGCCCGCATCCTCCCGAGCCTCCGAAGCATAGGGAGAGCCACATCGGCAATATTACAGGCCACTCGCAGGATGCAAAGAGTGATTACCGGCGATACTGCGCGGGCTGCCATGGCGACTTGGGCGATGGCAATGGCGAAAACGCACAGTGGCTGGATCCCAAGCCCCGCGACTTCACGATCGCCACCTTCAAGTGCCGCTCGACTCCGACCGGCACGTTGCCTACCGATCAGGATCTGTACAACACCATTGGCCGCGGCCTCACCAATTCCAATATGCCGATCTGGAATACCTTCAGCAAGCAGCAGCGTGCCGACCTGGTGGCGTATGTCAAGACGTTCTCGCCGCGATGGGAAAGGGAAAAGGCGGGTGATCCGATCAAGGTTCCAGCCGAACCGCCGGTCACCATCGAGAGCATTGCTCACGGCAAGGCCCTGTTCACCAAGCTGGAATGCTGGAAGTGCCACGGCCCACAAGGCAAGGGAGACGGTCCGTCAGCGTCCACGCTCACCGACAGCAAGGACAATCCAATTCGACCCTACAATTTCGCGACTGGAGGGAACGATTCCCGCTTCAAGTGCGGTTCGACCAATCAGGATATTTATAGAATCTTCATGACCGGCGTTGATGGAACTCCAATGCCATCGTTTGCGGACGTGATTCAGCCTAACGACGCGTGGGACCTGGTTCATTTTCTGCGCACGCTGCAAGTCAACCGGCACAGCAAAGAGAACGAGGTATTGAAAGCGGCGGGCGGAAAGATTCCTGCTTACGTCGAGAAATCCGACAACAACGAAGCGCCGGCAAATCAACCTGAGAACAAGTCGTCCGGCAACGGAAACTAGCGATAGACGAGAGGAGTAGTTCGATGAAAGCTCACTACAAGACTGCGGTAACGACCTGTGCGCTGCTCATGCTCGGGTTTGGCCTCCTGTATTCGACGCATAAGACGATCAACGTCAGCGCCGCAGCAGGAGGGACGATTACGGGAACGATCAAGCTTGACGGCACCCCTCCCCACCAAAAGCCGATCGACATGTCGAAAGAACCGGCTTGCGCGAAGGAACACGCCAGCAATCCGGTTACGACCGAGACCGTCGTTGTCGGTCCGATGGGGGGCCTGAGGTGGGTGGTCGTTTACCTTTCCGAGGGCTTGGATGCGGGGACCGCCAGCCAAGTGCCATCCGAGACGCCGACCTGGGATCAAAAGGGTTGTCAGTACATTCCGCACGTGATGGCGCTCGATGTGAATCAGCACTTCAAGGTATCCAACAGCGATCCGCACTCTCACAACATCCATCCCTTGCCGGCGCCGAATGGGGCAAATCATGAATGGAACCGGTCGCAGCCGCCGGGAACCCCGCCGTTCGACCAAGTCTGGGCGGGCCAGGAAGTCGCGATTCCAGTCAAGTGCAACATCCACCCCTGGATGCACGGCTACCTGGCGGTGGTGAAAGGTCCGACGGGAGTGAGCGATGCCAACGGCTCTTACACCATCTCCAACGTGCCGGCCGGCACCTACACAGTGACGGCCTGGCAGGAAGTCTATGGAAGCCAAAGTCAGAAGGTAACGGTCGGCGCGGGCAAGCCCACGACGGCCGACTTTACCTTCAAGGCAAAGTGATGAATCAGTTGCGCCGCCCGACAATCCTGCGGCGGATTTGAAGCAGGCTGACGAGTCCGGATAGCAACTCCGGCGGGAGGACGAAGCGTCATGGCGAAATTCTTTGCGGTCACCATCCTCGTAATCGCGATCCTTTCCGCGATCCCCATCGTCCGCAATACCTGGCATCCTGTGGAGGACATCTCGACTCACGGTCAAGCCATCGACGACCAGTTGTCGGAAACGATGTGGGAGGCGGGAATTTCTTTCCTCGCCTCCCAGATTCTTCTGGCTTGGCTTATCTGGAGGTTCTCCAGCAATAGAGCGGGCGAGAAGACGAAGAGTTTTCCCGGCGGGGCGATGGGGCTCGTGGCTGCCGCGTTCATTCTTGTTGGTGTGGAAGTGTTGGCGCTGGGAATTTTCGGAGTAAAAGCCTGGGCCAATCTCTACTTCACGCCACCCGGTTCCGATGCGATGCCCGTTCAAGTTCAAGCCGGACAGTTTGCGTTCTATTTCCGTTACCCGGGCCCGGATGGCAAGTTCGGTCCGATCCACGCCGACAAGATCAGCGAAGCCAGCCAGAATTTCTTCGGTCTTGATCCGGATAGCGATCCGGATGCGAAGGATGACATCGTGACCGCCGAAATGGCCATTCCGGTGAACCGTGAAATCCGCTTGCTCATGCATGCCAAAGACGTCAGCCATTCTTTCTATGTTCCCGCGTTGAGAATTCATCAGGATTTCGTGCCGGGATTGGATCTCCAGATTCACTTCACGGCAACGAAAATTGGCAGGTATGAAATTGTGTGCAGCCAGCTCTGTGGCCTGGGGCACTACAACATGAAGGCGTACCTTGATGTGCTGTCTCAGCAGGACTTTGACGACTGGCTCAGGAAGGAAGCGGCGATGCAGTGAGGGAAGACCGCCTGCACTCGTTGCAGCGGAGAGATTTCTTGCGAGGTGAGCACATGCATGACATGTCAGCGCACGCGGCGGCACACCACGGGCCTCCGACGAGTTTCATCCGGAAGCACATTTTTAGCCTGGATCACAAAGTTATCGGCAAGCAATATTACGGTCTGGGCCTGGTCGCTGTGATCATCGGAATGGTGCTTTCCTGGCTGATGCGCATCCACCTGGGATGGACGAATGCCGCCATTCCCGGGCTGCATTTGCTCTCCAAGACCGGCGCCCCCGGCGATGTCATGACGCCAGAGTTCTACCTGCAACTCATGACCATGCATGCCACCTTCATGGTCTTTTTTGTGCTCACGGTTGCACCCTTCGCGGCATTCGGCAATTTCTTCCTGCCCATCCACACTGGGGCGGAGGACATGCCGTTCCCGCATTTCAACATGATGTCGTTCTGGACCACATTTGTGGCCTTCTGCGTCATGATTCTGTCGTTCTTCGTGGGCGACGGGCCTACCTTGGGCGGCTGGACTCAATATGCGCCGCTCAGTGCTGTTGGGTCGGTAGCAGGTCCCGGCCAAGGCGCGGGTGTGGTCATTTGGGCAACCTCCCTCGCTATCTTTTGCCTGGGTCAGCTGTTCGGAGCGTTGAATTTCATTCCGAATGTGCTGGACTTGCGCTGCAAGGGGATGAGCCTGTGGCGGCTGCCGCTTCCTACCTGGGCATGGTTCATCACCTCCTGCATGGGGCTGACGTCATTTTCCGTGCTGATGCCGGCCTGCATCCTGCTGATTCTGGACCACGTGGCTGGGACGAGCTTTTTCGTGGCGTCCAATCTGGTGATTAACGACCAATTGCAGCCGCACTCGGGTGGATCAACTCTTCTGTGGCAGCACCTTTTCTGGTTCTTCGGACATCCTGAGGTGTATATCGCCATCGTGCCCGGGATGGGTATCGTCTCGCATGTTCTTATCTGCAACATGCGCAAGCCGATGCTGAGCCATCGCGTGTTGGTGTATAGCATGGGCGCGTTGGCCGTCCTCAGCTACATGGTGTACGGACACCATATGTTTGTCAGCGGGATGAATCCCTTCTCGTCGCTGTTGTTCTCCTTCCCCACTCTGTTGATTACGATCCCATCCACAATCATTGTCTTGATTTGGATTGGGAGCCTTTACGGTGCGAAGTTGCGCATTAACTCAGCTTCGCTGTTTGCGCTGGGCTTTATTTCCATGTTCATCACGGGCGGGGTGAGCGGCTTCTTCCTGGCGCAGCCATCGATCCAGATCCTGCTTCACGCGACTTACTTCGTAGTGGCTCATTTCCACTTTACGATGGCCATCGCGGCGCTCTTCGGCATCTTCGCTGGAACTTACTTCTGGTTCCCAAAAATGTGGGGACGAATGATGGACGAAACCCTGGGAAAGGTCCATTTCTGGTGCACCTTCGTCGGCACGTACGCCATTTTCATGCCCTTCCACTACCTGGGACTGGCTGGGAATGTCCGCCGCTACTCGTCATTTCCTGCGGATTACATGCAGTCGTTTGTCGGCGTGCACAAGTTCATCACCATAGCCGCGCTCTTCACGGGTGCAGCCCAATTGATCTTCTTTTACAACCTGATTCACAGCCGGTTCCGCGGGAAGCCTGCGCCAGACAACCCATGGCAAGCCACCTCGCTGGAGTGGTCCATACCTTCTCCGCCGCCGCACGATAACTTCGGTGGCAGGCATGTCGTGGTTTACCACGATCCGTATCAGTATGGCGTCGAGAGTTCAACGGGCGATTACGTAATGCAAGATTCACCTGAACAAGTGAAGACCGAACACGAAGAGGCATAAGCGAACCATAGTGCAATTTTGTTTTGAGGAGTTCAGTACCCTATGGCAACTACGGTCCACGAACCGCCGAAAGTTGAGCCGCGTCGCGCACCGGGGGGGCCGGGAAACCCCGGCAACGGAGGCTTACGCAACCTGGTTCCGAACGACGACAGTTTGCCAGCGGTCCGAGATTACGCGCCCGCCCCGTCAAGAACAGGCATCTGGGTAGTGATGGCTGCAATTACCATGACCTTTGCCGCCTTTACCAGTGCCTTGGTCGTCCGGCAGGGAGCGGCATTGGATTGGCACCACCTTACTCTGCCCCGAGTCCTCTATTGGAATACATTGGTGCTGCTCGCCAGCAGCGTAAGCTTGGAAATCTCGCGGCGCCGGGTCGCGGTTTTCATGGGCGGTCCAAGAACTCTGGATCTGAAGCCTGCGCGCTGGTTGTACGTCACCCTGTTCCTCGGCTTGGCTTTTGTTGCCGGCCAGTACGCGGCTTGGCTGCAGTTGCGTTCTGAAGGGTTGTTTCTCGCTACCAATCCGAACAGTTCCTTTTTCTATTTGCTAACGGCACTGCATGCGCTGCACGTTTTGGGTGGACTGACCGGCTTGACGTACGTTTTGCGTAAACTGCATGGGGTCATCCTGCGCCGGAGCACGCTGGACACTTTCTCCTATTATTGGCACTTCATGGGCGTTCTTTGGGTGTATTTGCTTTTGCTGCTGTGGATGAGGCTGTAATCCATACGACACAGGAGGCACCGTGAGCGAAGCACATTTGACCATGGGAGCACATACGGCTCCGCCGATGGAGGAACGCCCATTTGCGATTCCTTCCAAAAAGCTGGCGATGTGGCTGTTCATCATGTCAGACGTGATGACGTTTGCTGCCTGTGTGGCAGCCTACTCATTCCTGCGCAATGCCACTCCCGACTGGCCGAGACCTTTCCACGGCGTAACCAATGTCGCGGTCATGACGCTCATCATGCTCACCAGCAGCCTGACGATGCTAATCGCGCTCCAGGCTGCCAAGGCGGACGACAAGGCGGGAGCTTTCCGCTGGATGATGTTTACGGCGGCCGGGGGCTTCTTCTTCACCCTGCTGCACATCCGCGATTGGATGGGAATGATGAACCAGGGCGTCGGCCTGTTCCATAACCCATGGGGGCCAGCCGCCTTTGGGGCTGCGTACTATAGCATCACCGGATTTAGCCTGCTGCATATCTCGGTCGGTACGATTGCCCTGATCGTCGTGGCCATCCGCTATCAGGGCGGCCGCTACAACGCGGACGATATCGAACTCTTTAGCCTTTTTTGGCAATTCATCAGCCTGGTCTGGCTCTTTATTGTTCCACTCGTCTATCTGATGAACCTGGCGCGCTAGATCGAAGAAATTCGGAGCGAAATCATGACGACAGCTCAAGGAAGTGGGATGAAGAAAAATGTGGCCGTTTACCTCGTGTTGTTGGTCATTACAGCACTGCAGTTCGTCATCGGCTACGGCAACATCGAAGGATCGCAGTTGGCCGTGCGCTTTCTCACATTTGCCGTCATCGAGACCATCCTCGTGGTGCTGTTTTTCATGAACCTGGGCTCAGAAAAACGGGTGTTCGTCAAGTTCGTCGTTTACTTCATGCTTTTCGTGCTTGCAACCATGAACTACATCTGGACGGACAGCTTCCGGCTGCTCGTGTACCGGGTTACGAAAATCGGGCCAAGCTAATTCCTGGGGTGATCCATGCGTGAATCGCATCTTCGGCTCGCGCGGCTTGCGTTGGCAGGATTGATCCTGTCGCTGACCGCTGCGCCGGTTTTTGCCCAAAGCTGCTCTCTGTGTTACACGCAAGCGGCTTCTTCCGGCGCTCGCATGATTCAGGCACTACAAAGCGGGATTCTGATCCTTGTGCTTCCTCCCACGCTCGGATCCATTGGCATGATTTTTGTTGTGTATCGCAAACGCAATCAGGTTAGGCGGACGGAGTCCGGCACCGAATCCGGGCAAGACTGGTAAGAAATGGCAACCACTCAACCGATGGTTAGTCCGTTTTCCCCGCAGACGCTCAAGTCTAAGCTCCGGGACTATTACACCCTGACGAAGCCTGAGGTTAACCTGCTGATCCTGATGACAACGTCAGCGGGCTATTACCTGGCCTCTCGAGGGCCGCTTCGAATCGGCGGCTTGCTGAACACGCTCCTGGGAACGTTACTGGTTGCCAGCGGGACGGCAACTCTAAATCAGTGGATGGAACGAGTGTGGGATGGCCAGATGCGCCGCACCGCTTCTCGTCCGCTGCCTTCAGGCAGGCTCACGGGCCGCGAGGCTCTGGTGTTCGGCATACTGCTGAGCGTCGCGGGAGGGCTCTATCTGCTGGTCGCAGTCAACGCGCTGTCGGCGCTGCTGGCGGGTTCGACTCTGCTCTCCTATCTGCTCGTCTATACCCCACTCAAGCGCCAGACGCCGCTGTGTACTCTTCTGGGCGCTTTCCCAGGCGCCATGCCTACATTGATCGGGTGGGCGGGGGCTTCGGCAACCATCAACCGGCAGGCCGGGTTTCTCTTCGCCATCCTCTTTCTTTGGCAATTTCCTCATTTCCTGGCAATCGCGCTCATGTATCGCGACGACTACGGCCGCGCCGGGTATCGCATGCTGCCTGATTTCGATCATGACGCGTCCTTTACTCGTGCCGAGATTGTAGGCTTTTCCGTGCTCCTGGTGCTGGCTACGATGGTACCGCTGGTGGATCGTGCTGGCTTGTTGTACGGAATTGGCATGAGCGTGGCCGGGGCGTTCCTGCTCTATCATGTAGGCAGGCTGGCAGGATCGAGCTCGAAGATCCAGGCCAGCCGTCTCCTTCATGCCTCCGTGCTCTATCTGCCTATGGTTCTCGGGGTCATGGTTGCCTCCAAGAAGTGATGAAGTTGGCGGTTGCCATGCGGCCTTTCAAATGGTGTCTCAGCGGAAGTCATCATTCGCTGTCTTGCCATTGCCGAGCCCAGGTTTTCTCCGCGTAACTATGGCTGTCGGTATGATCGGGGCGACCCTTCTCGCGGCCGGAATGGCTTTCGCGGAAGGCCACACGCCGCCACCGGGGAAACGGCGCCCACTTCCCCTCACCAAGTTCTATGACACTCCTCATCCTTTGCCAGCCGGCAAACCAGGAGAACTAATACGATCGGAATCATTCGAGGAGTACGAACTCCCTCTTTCCGTATCTGCCGTTCGTATTCTGTATCATTCGCGTTCCGCCGCCGGAGAAGATGTGGCGGCATCGGGGGTGGTTCTGATTCCCTACGGAAAAAATCCGCCTGCGGCAGGCTGGCCCATCCTTGCATGGGCCCACGGTGCCATCGGCGTTGCCCGTTCCTGCGCTCCCTCGCTCATGAGGAACCTAAGGCACGGTCCGTTTCTTTCGATGTACGTGAACCTTGGGTATGCCGTGGTCGCTACCGATTACACCGGGTTAGGAACCAGCTTTCGGAATGCATTTTTGGATGGTCCGTCCAACGCGGTCGATGTCATCCATTCTATTCCGGCGGCCCGCGCCGCAGTGCCACAGCTGGGCAACAGGTGGATTGTCATGGGAGAGGCCGAGGGAGGTCTAACGGCCGTTGCGGTCGCGGAAAAGGAAACCGAGATTCGCGATCCAGGTTACCTCGGCAGCATCGCGATTTCGGGCCTTGCGAATGCAAGAGACATTTTTGGCCACTCGACGCCCGGCTCTTCCGACCTCATGCTCACGTCTCTGGCTTATGGGATCAAGACGGTTTATCCGCGGTTTCGCGTGACCGACATGCTCACGGAAAAGGCGCTCGCACTTTATCACCACATTGAGCAGACGTGCTGGGAGGCAGGCGCGATGGCTGAGTTGTCACCCGCCGATACCGTAAAGCCAAGCTGGGACGACAATCAATTCGTCCGTCAGTACTTCGTCCGCAACACTCTCGCGCAGACGCGCGCCTATGCTCCAATGATGGTAATCAGCGGAGCTGCCGGTCCGGCAATCCCGGCGATGATGACGGTTCCGGCAATTGCTCTCATGTGCAAGCAGGGGGATCGGATTCAGTGGCAACAAATTGCCAGTCCCGACGCAGGACAGGTGATTGGCGACTCCGTGAGGGATCAGATTGCCTGGATCGAACAGCGGTTTGCCGGCCGCCCGGCTGCGACGAATTGTCCTTGACTCGTTTTCAGAGCCAGCTCGAAGCAGGCTCCGCCCGGCGGGATCCAGCCACTGATGCCTGGAGGGACTCCCATAAATAATGTGGCATCCGAGTCAGGGAATGCACGATGAGAGAACGAACATTGGGGAATACTTTCAGTTCTATCAATCCCTTGTCGAAGTGGGGGTGATCAGCTTTCCGGCATTAGCTTCAGAGAACTCCCTATAACCCTGCTGGTAACCAGCGACGAATAAGGCGCGGTCGGAAGTAGTACTCCACCGTCCAGTGGCCAAGCGTGGCCCTCAGTGATTATTTTTCTTCTAGCCGTGCTGCTGGCCGGCATCTCTTATCTCGTAAAAGTGTATGGAATCGCAGCCACCGATCCTGGCCTGCCCGGCTACCAGAGCGTGCTCTCCATGCTCGCGGCCGCGGTTTTTGGC
>Ga0209698_10008352_pt1 | contig 10700 bp, 6 predicted proteins | sample LitLauG_LLR_2012_FD_187203 | JGI IMG/M metagenome (GOLD analysis project Ga0209698, IMG submission 187203) | Freshwater sediment microbial communities from Pennsylvania, USA - Little Laurel Run_MetaG_LLR_2012 (SPAdes) (version 2) | ecosystem: Environmental > Aquatic > Freshwater > Creek >... | reverse complement strand
CAGATTCCGAACCTCAATCAGTGGCATGGATGAGTACAAAATTAAAGTCTATCCTGCCGCGATCATTGGTACAGCTGCCAGCGCCGCCAGCAGCCCGACAAACTTCCACAACGTAAAGTGCTCTTTCAGGAAAATTCTCGCCAGCAAGACCGTCATCGCCGGATACAGCGCGGTAATTACCACGGCTTCGTCGAGTCGCCCATGCTGGTTGGCGTAGATGAACAGCGCGCTGGCAAGAATGTCAAAAAATCCAGCCATCATTCCGAGCGCGGCCCGCGGCCGGTCGAGCGCCAGCGGAGCGCGCGTCACCAAAACCGCAATGGAAGTCGTCGTCAAAGATCCGACGCGGGACATGGCGGCGATCCATGTCGGCGAGCCGTGCGCCTGATGTACACAGAGATAGAAACCGGCGAATCCCACACCAGCCAATGCGGCCATAGCCACGCCTCTCGGATGGCCAGCCTCATCGTTTTCAAGTCCTGGCTCGGGCCGCGTGATCAGCCCGATCGCCACGATCGCGAGCACGAAGCCGACCACAGTCCACCGCTTGGGCGCTCCCTCCATCCCAATGTCGGCCAGAGTCGGAATCGCCGCTCCGATGAGCGCTGAGATCGGAGCCGTCAGGCCCATTTTCCCGGAGGCGAGCGCCCCGTAAAAGAGAGCGAGCGCGAATCCTCCAATGGCGCCGGCGGCGAAGCCCCATAGCACGCTGGCTCTGTCCGGAAACTGGCCGCCCACCGCGAACGCAATCACCAGCATCAACGCCAGAGCGCAGACATGAGAGAACGCGGTCAGCACAAAGGCGTTGGCGCGTCGTGAGCCAAGCCCGCCGGCAAAGTCGGAAGTCCCCCACAAAAACACCGCTGCCACGCTGTATACTGCGGGCGCAAATTGAGCTGGCGAAGTCACGACGAACGAGATTAGCACGCCAATAACGCGTCTATTGGCCGCCCGCAGCATGTTAGAATTTCATCAACGCTTCTTGGCGAAATCCCAGATTCTGAGGCCCAGGGTGATCGAACTCGCACCATCCATTCTTTCGGCTGATTTTGCCCGTCTGGGCGAGCAGGTGCGCGCCGCCACCGACGGCGGGGCCAGTCTCATCCACGTCGACATCATGGACGGACATTTCGTGCCGAACCTGACCATCGGTCCGCCCGTGGTGAAGTCGCTAAGAAAAGTGACACGATTGCCGCTCGATTGCCACTTAATGATTGAGAATCCCGACGAATTTATTCCAGCCTTCGCCGATTCCGGCGCGGACTGGATCTCCGTGCATCAGGAGGCGGTCCGGCATTTAAATCGCACGCTGCACCTCATCAAGAGCCACGGCTGCCGCGCAGGCGTAGTGATCAATCCGGCAACGCCGGTCGATACGCTTTCAGAAGTGCTGGACATTGTCGACTACGTGCTGGTGATGTCGGTGAATCCCGGCTTTGGCGGGCAGAAGTTCATTCCTTCTACCCTCCACAAAATGCGGGCCTTATCTGATATCCGCAGACAACGTGGATTATCCTTCCGCATCGAAGTGGATGGTGGGGTTGCTCTCGACACCATCGCCGACGTGGTACGCGCCGGCGCAGAAATTCTGGTGGCAGGCAACGCCGTGTTCGGCAGCGGTGATCCAAGAAAGAATGTTGAGGCGCTGCTGCAGGCGGCCAACGAAGCCACCCTGCAGAAGGTATAGTTCTTGGCCATACTAATTCCCCGAGGTTCTATGTCAGGTCGAATCATGTTAGGTCGAATCACACTGGTTGCGCTGCTGGGTGCGGCCCTGTTGCTGACCTCGGCCTGCACCAACAAAAAAGCGGTCAACCCCCTGGCCAATCTGGGATCGAAGCAGCCGGACAAAGTCCTGTTCGACAAGGCCATGGACGCCATGCATCACAACCGCTTCGACGTGGCGCGCCTGCAACTGCAAACGCTGATCAATACCTACCCGGACTCCGAATTCGTAGCTCGCGCCAAGCTGGCCGAGGGCGACTCGTGGTACGCCGAAGGGGGAACCGCAGCCCTGGCCCAAGCGGAACAAGTCTACGACGACTTCGAGACCTTCTTCCCCAACATGCCGGAGGCGGCAGAAGCGCAGCTCAAGATCGCCAACATCCACTACCAGCAGATGGAGAAGTCCGACCGCGACTTCACCCATGCCAAGCGCGCCGAAGACGAATACCGCAAGATGATCCTGACCTATCCGGATAGCAAGCTTCTGCCGGAAGCCAAGGGACGCCTCCTGGAAGTGCAGGAGGTGCTGGCCGACCGCGAGTTTCAAATTGGCCGCTTCTACAATTTGCGTGAATCGTACCCCGCCTCCATCGCCCGCCTGAAGTCGCTGGTGGAAAAATATCCCTTGTACAGCCGGGCCGATGAAGCCCTCTATCTGCTGGGCCAAGACTTCGAGGGGCAGATCGCCCGCCTTAAAAATGCTCCCACCTGCGACGCCAAAGGCTTGCCCCGCGGCTGTATGAGCGAGGCGCAAAAGGCCAACGGTATGCCCTACATCAAGGAATTCACCAAGCGCGCCTCCGAGGCCTACGACCAGATTCTTACTCGTTATCCGGTGATGGATCGGTCCGACGACGCCAAGAGGCGTCTGGAGGCTCTGCATCAGCCGGTTCCGCGGCCCACGAAAGCGGCGCTCGCGCAGAATAAAGCCGAAGAGGAAAGCCGTCACGCTCCGAGCCCGTCTCAAAGACTGCTGTCCCTCATCAAGAAGGGCCCCGACGTGAACATGGCCTCGCAGACCGGTCAGCCAACCCTGGTCGATCCAACTCCGGTGAGTGCGTCCGAGGTGGTGCGCAATGAGGCTATGGCCGTCGTCGAGCCGCCCAGCCGCAAGGGCAACAATACCGTAGGCGTGGAAATTGTGAAGCCCGACCAGCCGGATGCTGGCTCGGCCCAGCCGTCTGATTCCGCTCCCACCGGCGGCTCGCCCTTTGGGCGCACTGCCGGCCCACCGCAGCCGACCGCAGCCGATCCCAATGAGCTCAAACCCAATGCGCCCGATCCAAACGAGTTAAAGCCCACGGACAGCGGCACCGATCAGACCCTGCCCCCGCCTCCCCAGGTCAACGAGATTCCGAAGGGGGGGTCTTCTTCGACGGCGACGGCGCAAGCGGATTCGGCTACGGCCAGCGATCAGGACATTTCCAGCAGCAAGAAGAAGAAAAAGAAGGGCTTGAAGAAGATCGTGCCGTTCTAAATGCCGCTGGGCGATCGGCTGTCGGCTTTCCCGTCCAACTTGGCTCCCCATCTCTCCGCCGGTAGTGTGTTGGCCACTGGTAACCGGTTACTTCCCTTTTGCGTCATTGACTTACGTTGAGGGGCAGGTTACCTTCGCGATATCTCCCCGCATCAGAGGACCTTTTGGCCAGGAAAATACTGCTCGCCGATGACAGTGTCACCGCCCAAAATATGGGGCGGAAAATTCTCGCGGATGCGGGCTACGAAGTCACTACTGTCAATAACGGTTCGGCCGCACTGAAAAAAATCAGCGAGATCAAGCCCGATCTCATTGTCCTCGATGTCTACATGCCGGGATACAGTGGCCTCGAAGTCTGCCAGCGCCTCAAGGAAGCACAAGAAACGGCGCGCATTCCCGTGCTGCTCACCGTCGGCAAACTCGAGCCCTTCAAGCCGGAAGAGGCGAAGCGGGTTCGTGCCGACTCCTACATCGTCAAGCCCTTCGAGGCCAGCGAACTCCTGAGCGCCCTGACCAAGCTGGAAGACAAGATTGTTCCTCGCGCAGAAGCATCCAAGCCAGGACGTTTCGCGCGCAATATTGCCGCCATCGAGGAAGGCCGCTACGACCAGCCGCCTGCGGGCGAAGAGGAATCGGGATGGAAAAACCGCATCACCTTCCCTTCGGGCAAGAAGGCACAGGCTACCGAAGCGGAGGACGTCAACGATCCTGCCATCTACAATCCGGTCAATAAGGATCTCCGCACTGTCGTTGAAATGGCGCCTCACCACGCGCCACTAGCAACCACCACGGAAGGCCACGTCGATCTCGCAGCACTGGCCGGGCAGGGACTGCCCACCGAGGTGACTCCGGAAGAGATTGCAGCGCTCGCCGCCGCCGCAGCGCAAGTGAAGAAGAGCATTGCCAGCAGGAATGGTGACGGGGCTGCGGCGCATGCCTCGACCCAAGTTGAGCCGCCTCAGCCAGCGCCTGCGGAAGCCGCAGTCGACTCACCTGTGGAGACGGGCTCTCTCGCTCGTTCTGCCGACCCCATTTCGGAAGGGCCGTCCAGCAAGATGGAGAGTGAGATTCCGCAAGCCGTGATCGCAGAGGGGGCGTCCCAGCCTGACCTCGCCGCCAATCGCTATCCCGCTGCCGGCTACTCGGAAGAACCGGTGACAATGGCTGCCGCGGCCGGAGCCAGTGCGCCCCGCTGGGCCGCGGTCGCCGTTGCGCTCGCGCCCGAAGAAGCGGACATCTCGTTGGAAGCGGAGATGCACAAGGCCTACGCAGCCTTCGCAGCCGCCGAACTCGCTCACTCCGAACCGCCCGCAGTGATCACTGAGTTGCCTGGACCGGTAGCCGACACGCAATTTGCAGACGCGGCGGCTCCCGAATCGCACGCGACCGTAGAGCCAGCTTCCCTGAACGAACTCACGCAAACCGTGGGCGAAATCGCTGCCGCCGCCAACGACGCGATGAGTGCAGCCGCCAGCGAACTCGAAATAGCGGCCTCCTCTCACATCGAGCCCACGCCTGCGATCTCGTCCGAGGCGGCCGCCGCTGCCGGGACCATTGCGGCGGAGGTTCCAACTGTCTCCTCTGAGACAGAAGCTTCCGCTCCGGAGATGCCGGCCTTGGCGACCGAGCCCAACCCAGCGCCCCTCGAGGAAAAAGCTGTCGAGGTTGCGGCTCTTGTTTCAACTCCCGAAATTACGCAGGTCCCGCAGGAGTCTGCGCAGACAATTCCAGCCGATCAGAACAATATCGATGCCATCGCTACCGGCGCCGCCACGATGACCGACTCGCAGGCGCAGCCTGCTCCGGAGGGGAGAGGGGAAATGGCGAAGAAGGAATCGGAAATCGCTGAGCACACCGCGGCCGCCTGGGCCAGCTGGCGCCGGATTCGGGAGACCGGAGAAATTCACCACTCGTCTTCCTCACAGCCTCCATCGAACGGCGAAGAAGGAGTTCCTCAGGACTCTGCCGCCATGGCGGTAGCCGCTGGAGCCGAGCAAGCTCCGGGGGAAATCTCCTCCTCCGAAGCGGATCCAGCAGAGATTGCGAGCATCGTGGACAGCGTGCTGGCCGATCTGCGGCCGAAGATTGTCGAAGAGATCTCGCGCCAACTCGCGAAGAAAAAGTAGCCTCCCACAGCCGCACTACGGAGTGAGGATCTCATCACCTGGCTCCTCATCCCATCGAAAGCACCACCTCTTGATCCCTAACCAAGAAACTTATCGCTGAGTATTGCGCCCCCTTGTTCAGTTCAGTACCATTCGACAATCGGAGTAGGACGGGGTTGCGCGCGCAATGAACGATCAGGTCGTCTCGCACTATCGCATTCACGAAAAACTGGGTGCCGGCGGGATGGGAGTCGTCTACAAGGCGGAAGACATACGTCTGGGGCGCATGGTCGCGCTGAAGTTCCTCCCGGAGGACTCGACAAAAGATCCCCGCGCGCTCGATCGCTTCAAGCGCGAGGCTCGCACTGCCTCCGCGCTCGATCATCCCAACATCTGCACTATTTACGAGATCGACGAAGAGAACGGCCATCCCTTCATCGCCATGCAGTTGCTCGAAGGCCAGACCCTGCGCGAGTGCATCGGCGACAAGCCGATTCCGCTCGGAAATCTGCTCGAGTGGGCGTTGCAGATCACGGATGGGCTGCAGGCCGCGCACTCCAAGGGCATCATGCACCGCGACATCAAGCCCGCCAACATTTTCATCACCGAGCGCGGGCAGGCCAAGATTCTCGATTTCGGTCTGGCGAAGCTGGCTAAGAGTGAGTTGTCAAGTTCCGGCGATGTGACGCTATCCTCGACCGGCCCGCTCACCCACACCGGCGCGGCCATCGGAACCGTCGCCTACATGTCGCCGGAGCAGGCGCGCGGCGAGCCGCTCGACGCCCGCACCGATCTGTTCTCGTTCGGCGTGATGCTCTACGAAATGGCTTCCGGCCGTCAGGCCTTCGCCGGGCCCACGTGGGCGGTGACCGTGCACGCGATTCTCGGCCAAGCTCCGGTTTCGCTGAACGAGTCGGTGCCGGGATCACCCCAGCGCCTGCAGGAAATCATCGACAAGTGCCTGATGAAGAATCGCGATCTGCGCTACCAGAACGCGTCGGATATTCATCGCGACCTGCTGCATCTGAAGAAAGATTTCGAAGCTGGCAAGAAGCTGAAGTCGACCCAGACGGCCGCCACGTGGACGCCGCGACGAAAGATGCGCATCGGCATCGCCGCGGCGGTGGTGCTGCTGATCGTGGCAGCAGCAATCTGGGGCCCGCGCGCCCTTCGCCGCCTGGCGAGTTCCGGCGGGGGATCGGCCTTGCAGCCAGCCAGTCTCGTTCCCGAAAGAAAAAGTATCGCCGTGCTGCCGCTCTCGGCCGTTGAAGCCGATCCCAAACTCACCGCCTTCGGCAAGGGCTTGCTCGAAGACGTTGCCGCCAAGCTCTCGCAGTTGAGCGCGAATCACGACCTGGAAGTCGTACCCGCCCGTACGCTCGAAGAAAAAAATGTCTCCACGCTAGCCGACGCGAAAAAAGAGTTCGGCGCCAGCCTCGGTCTGGCCGTGTCGCTCTCGCAGGCCAACGATCTCGTCCGCGCCTCCTACAGTCTCACCGACGTCAAGAGCGGCAAGAATCTAGCCGGGGATGCCATCACGGTTCCAGTCTCAGACCTGTTCACGATTGAAGACAAGCTCACCAACGGCGTAGCGGCCGCCCTGACGATCCCGCTGCGCAGCGAAGAGAAGCAGGCCCTGGGCGCGCACGCGACCGGTTCTTCCGAGGCCTACCAGTACTACGTACAAGGACGCGGCTATCTGCAGGATCCGCGCAAAGCGGAGAACCTGACCAGCGCCGAAATCGTTTTCAAGCAGGCGCTGAAAATCGATCCGAGCTACGGTCAGGCCGAAGCCGGTCTAGGTCAAACCTACTGGCTCCGCTATCAAATGGCCGGCAAGCAAAAGCAATGGATCGCTACCGCTCAAGACGCCTGCGATAAGGCCATCGAACTGGGCAACGCAGGCGCCGAAGGCCACATGTGCCTGGGCTTGATCGAGGACGGTACTGGCCAGTACGAGAAGGCGGCAGAGCAGTTTCAGCTGGCCGTGCAGCTAGATCCCACGAACGACCAGGATTATCGCAGCCTCGCCTTGAGTTATCAGCACCTTAACCAGCCGGACAAAGCTGAGGAAACTTATAAGCGTGCGATCAGCACGCGCCCGCAGTACTGGCGGGGATATCATGCACTCAGCGTTTTCTACTGGTCGCAGGCAGAATATGAGAAGGCCGTGGCGATGTCTACAAAGGCTACCGAGTTGGCCCCAGACAGCTACCTCGCCTTCAACGGCCTGGGTGGGGCCTTGCTCTTCGCGGGCAGGGATGAAGACGCGGTGGCGGCGTTCCAGAAATCAATCGCGATTCGTCCCAATGTAAACGCATACAATAACGTCGCGATTGCGCAATTTCGCTTACACCATTTTCGAGAGTCTGGTCAAAGCATCAAGGAGGCGCTCAAACTCGACGACAGCGACTACCAGAAATGGGGCAACCTGGGCGACTCCTATTACTACGGCGGCGACACGGCATCGGCCATGGACGCGTACCGCAAGGCAATCGGGATGGCCGAGGCAGAGCTAAAGATAAATCCCCGCGATTCAGGAGTTCTCGGCGATTTAGCCAGCTATTACGCCATGTTAGGCGACCGCAAGCAGGCTCTAAGTTATCTGGATCGTTCACTTCAGCTTGGTCGGGGCGATAAGGATTTGCTTTTGAACGCGGCTGTGGTGTACAACCAGTTGCGCGATACGGGACCTGCCTTGGAGTGGCTCGGTAAGGCCCTGGCCGCGGGCTACTCCCGTTCGGTGGTTGCCACAGGGGCGCCCTTCGACAACCTCCACGATAACCCGCGTTATCAGGCTCTGATGCAACAGAAATAGCGGCTTCATCAATTCAAGATCAGGAGGACCAGTCATGCCTTACGGAATCAATGTCGCCAATGGAAATCCCCCGACCGGCTACAGCTCACCCGTGCGCGGAAATTCTTTCGTGTGGCTGAACTACGACACGACCACAAGTGTCAACATCTCGAATGCTGGAAACTGGTGCACTCCGGGAAACTGCACGGTGCCCGCGGCAACCGGAGTAGCTCCCAATATCACGCCGGGCAGTTTTCAGGCACAGGTATTAACGATGCCTAACAACAACGGCAATGCTTTCGGCTCAACCGGATGGAACGTGCCGGGAATGCCTCATCTCGGCAACCCGCCGATGCCGACTCCCGACGAGGTAGATGACGACTCGGACACAGAAGAAGTAAAGCGCGACGTAGCCTAGGCTTCTGTTCGTTCGCACGCACATCGACGCATGAGGCGATGCGTCGGTGTGCGCGGCGGCCGAGCCTACCGCCCAATCCTCCTCGTCCTGTTTGACCCTTCTTTTCTCCCGCAGGTAAACTCAAAAAGCACCCAGATTTCAGCATGAAGCAAGTGACCCCAGTCGCAAAGTTGCTGCGACTCGGCTAATTGCCAACTGCCAATTGCTAATTGCTAATTGCTTCTTCCCATGCCGCACGAACTGCCTAAATCCTACGAGCCGGGCGCGATTGAAACGCGCTGGGCCGACTACTGGATCAAAGAAAAACTCTTCTCCGTCGCCACTCCCCCGCCCGGCGAGACGCGCCCCGTGTTCACGCTGCTGCTTCCTCCTCCAAACGTCACCGGACGCCTGCACATGGGCCACATGCTCAACCAGACGCAGATGGACATCATTGTGCGCTGGCATCGCATGCGCGGATTCATCACCCTGTGGCTCCCCGGCACCGATCACGCCGGCATCGCCACCCAGATGATGGTCGAGAAGCAGCTTGAGTCCGAAGGCATCAAGCGCCGCGAACTGGGCCGCGAGAAATTTATTGAGCGCGTCTGGGAATGGAAAAAGCTCTACGGCAACGCCATCCTCGACCAGATGAAGCGCCTCGGCGCCTCCGTCGACTGGGACCGCGAGTACTTCACCATGGACGAAAATCTTTCGCACGCCGTGCGCGAGGTCTTTGTCCGACTCTATGAGCAAGGCCTGATCTACCGCGGCAACTACATCGTGAACTGGTGCCCGTGGCACGAGACGGCGATCTCCGATCTCGAAGTCAAGCACGAAGAGGTCGCCGGCAAGCTGTGGGAGATTCGCTACCCCATCGTCGGCACGAGCGAGTTCATCACGGTCGCGACCACGCGCCCGGAGACCATGCTCGGCGACACAGCCATCGCGGTCAATGCGAAAGACGGGCGCTACACACATCTCCACGGCAAGCACGCCCTGCTGCCGCTGATGAACCGCGAGATTCCCATCATCACCGACGAACTCGCGCAACCCGAGTTTGGCACGGGCGCGGTGAAGGTGACTCCGGCGCACGATCCCAACGACTTTCAAGCTGGCCTGCGCCACAACCTGCCGCAGATTAACGTGATGGACCCGCGCGGTCGCATGAACGAAAACGCCGGCGCGTATGCCGGGCTTGATCGCTTCGAAGCGCGGAAGCGGGTTCTGGCAGACCTCCGCGAGCAGGGATTTCTCGTCGCCGAGAAGGACTACACGCTCTCCATCGGCAAGTGCGATCGCTGCGGTACTGTCATCGAACCGCGGCTTTCCGAGCAGTGGTTTGTGAAGATCGCGCCATTGGCTGAGCGTGCGAAAGAGGCCGTCGAAAGCGGCGAGATCACCATCGTCCCCGACAACTACCGCCAGATTTATTTGAACTGGATGAGCAACATTCACGACTGGTGCGTATCCCGCCAGTTGTGGTGGGGCCATCGCATTCCCGCGTGGACGTGTCAAGCCTGCAAAGAAATCATCGTAGCCCGCGAAGCACCCACGAAGTGCAAATGCGGCAGCGCGCAACTGGAGCAGGTTCCCGACGTGCTCGACACCTGGTTCTCGTCGGGATTGCTGCCGTTCACCACGCTGGGCTGGCCAGAGAAGACACGCGATCAGGCCGTTTTCTATCCGACCACGCTGCTGATCACGGCCTACGAGATCCTCTTCTTCTGGGTCGCCCGCATGATCATGTTTGGCTGCCACTTCATGCAAGGGCACGAGCAAGACCCGGCCATCAAGAAAGCCAGTGGTTACAGCGACAAGAAAAACGACAGCGTGCCCTTCCGCCATGTCTACATTCACGCCCTCGTGCGCGACGCCGAGCGGCAGAAGATGTCGAAGACCAAGGGCAACGTAATCGATCCGCTGGAAGTCATCGAGCGCTTCGGCACCGATGCCACGCGATTTACCTTGGCCGCGATGGCCGCGCCCGGCACCGACATTGCCTTCAACGAAAGCCGCACCGAAGGCTATCGCGCCTTCGCCAACAAAATCTGGAATGCCGCCCGCTTCATGTTCATGAGCGTCGACAAGATTGGATTCGTGTGGGGACAGCCGCCCTCGGCTGTCCAGCCGGGACAAAGTCCCGGCTCCTCCCACCACGGAGCGGGGATTAGTGCTTTCGACACAGCAACCCTCGAA